>ERZ1370068.597-contig-10545_pt1 | contig 35902 bp, 46 predicted proteins | sample MGYA00561227_ERZ1370068 | MGnify/ENA primary metagenome ERZ1370068 (study PRJEB38410, sample SAMEA6850437) | metagenome | study: Metagenomic assessment of the ecological functions of the soil: analysis of the soil microbiota associated with the... | reverse complement strand
CGCGCTTCGTTCAGTTACATGTTGCTGGCGATCGTCAGCGTCAGCGCCAGGATGCCTGGGTCACGAGAGGATCGGCCATTGTCCCGGCCCCACCGCTGCCAGATCCTCACGGAGCTCGCCGAGCCATTCCTCTGGTACGCCAGGAAACCAGTTTCGAAATGCGTCGGAGCGTGGACAGCACCTCATGCGCTGCGCTCCGACGCTCGAGATCCACCATGGCGCGGCGGGGCGGGATCGACAATCCGTCCGCACCGACGGTCGTCCTGCACACGCAACACACGACGCGGTCACCGCGCGCCGCGACGACGGGCGCGACCGAAGCGCTGCGCGAACCGTCCCGCGCAGAACCACACGCGCAGCATCATCGCCGGTGCCGTGATGGACGAGCACGCGTGCTGGGTCTGGCGCGAGCTCCTCGACTCGACGTCGAACTCGCGTTGTAGGAGCCCCAGACGAGCACGTCTCGCGTCAGAGCTCCTGCCGATGCCGGGAGGGCGACGGCCACACGTTGTCCGGCTTCGGCGGCCTCGACAAGGTCGTGCTGCACGCTTCGAATCCGCACATCATCGCGGCCTGCGGCTCGACGCGCAACACGTCGCCGCCGCCAGTTCGCCAGACCGACGTGCCGGTCGCGACAGTTACGCCGCTCCCCTCATGGCGTGTTGCGATTGACGTACAACCGTCAGCCATATCATCATCGCGCTCAGGTTCGAACTGCTACCGCGCGTGCGCAGCGCGGCGGCAAGCTCGGCCAACCCCGCACCCGTCTTTGCGCTCACGGCGACGACCTCGACTGCGGGTGCGAGCTCGCCGCGCTTCGCCACTGCAGCTCGGTAGCTGTCTCGGCGTCGACGCGGCGTCGGCCTTCGTGACCGCGACGACGCCGCGCTCGACGCCGAGCAGCCGCAGGATCGCGAGGTGCTCGTGCGTCTGCGGCCGCGCGCCCTCGGCCGCGTCGATCACGAGCAGGAAGAGGTCGATCCCGGTCGCGCCGGCGACCATGTTGCGCACGAAGCGCTCGTGCCCGGGCACGTCGACGAGCGAGAGCGTGCCGGCCGTCGGGCAGCTCGAGCGGCGCGTAGCCGAGGTCGATCGAGATCCCGCGCGCCTGCTCCTCCGGCAGCCGGTCGGTGTCCTTGCCGGTCAGCGCGCCGGACGAGCCACGTCTTGCCGTGGTCGATGTGGCCGGCGGTTCCGACCGTCAGCGGCATGCGGCGAACCGCCGCAGCGACCTCGTCGATCTCGTCGTCGGCGAGCGTGCGGCAGTCGAGCAGCAGCCGGCCGTCGCGGACGACGCCGATCACCGGCGGCTCGTCCAGCACGCAGCGGTGCGCCGCGAGCTCCTCCTCGACCGCGCAGGCGAAGCTCGGCAGCTCGGTCGAGCGGGAGCGCGCCGCCGCCGACCCGCGCCGACGGTCTCCTCGACCTCGCCGCCGGTCGAGCTCGGCGAGCCGCACCGGCGCGCGCGCGCACGCGTCTCGCGTCGCTCGCGCGGCATGCGCAGGCACCGGGAATCTGCGCGGCGCGCCGCTCGGGATCGAGGTAGAGCGCGGGAGCGTCCCTTCGAGCGCGGCGAGCGTGAGCTTGTCGGCGCGAACGCGCCCGCTGGAGCGGGTGGCGGCGCAGCCGCTCGACGAGCTCCGCGCTGCCGACGACGATCCCGGCCTGCGGCCCGCCGAGCAGCTTGTCGCCCGAGAAGCAGACGAGGTCCGCGCCCGCCGTCGAGGCTCGCGCGCGCCGAGGGCTCGTCGCTAGTACACAGTGCGACTGAGCCACGCCGGAGCCGAGGTCGTCGACGAGCGGCAGCTCGTGGCGCTGCGCGACGCTGGCCAGCTCCGCGAGCGACGGCCGCTCGGTGAAGCCGACGATGCCGGAAGTTCGACTGGTGCACGCGCAGGAGCACGCGCGGTCTCGGGCTCGATCGCCTGCTCGTAGTCGGCGGCGCGCGTGCGGTTCGTCGTCCCGACCTCGACGAGCCGCGCGCCCGAGCGGGCGAGCACGTCCGGGATGCGGAAGCCGTCGCCGATCTCGATCAGCTCGCCGCGCGAGACGAGCACCTCGCGGCCCTCCGCGAGCGCCGCCAGCGCGAGCAGCACCGCGGCCGCGTTGTTGTTGACGACGAGCGCCGCCTCGGCGCCGGTCAGCCGGCGCAGGCATGCGCCGCGACGTGATCCTGCCGCGAGCCGCGCGTCGCCGGCGCCAGGTCGTACTCGAGGTTCGAGTAGCCGCGGCCGACCTCGCGGACGCGATCGAGAGCCGCCTCGGGCAGCGGAGCACGGCCGAGGTTCGTGTGCACGACGACGCCGGTCGCGTTCAGTACGCGGCGCAGTCTCGCGCTGCGGGCCGCCGAGCTCCTCCCGGAGTCGCTCCTCCAGGTCTCCGGGATCTGCCGCCCGCTTGTATGTCCTCGCGCGCGCGCGCGAGGACGACACGTGCAGCCTCGACCGCGAGCGCGTCGTCGCTCCCCGCGCCAGCTCGTCCACCGAGGGCAGGTCGCGCAGCCTACACCGCGCGTCGGCCTTCTTCTCGGCCGGCACCTCTGTGCGCTCCTCTCGTAGCAGTCGACGCATCGCGCGGACCGCCTCGTCGAGGTCGTCGGTCGTGTGGAGCAGGCTCGAGGTCCTCCGGGAGATCATCCGTCGGCCAACAGCTCGTTCCGCACCCAGTCGATCATCTCCTCCCAGTAGTCCGTGTCGATCGAGGACGACCGGGAAGTTCTCCACCTTGCCGGTCTGGATCAGCGTCAACGCCTCGAACAGCTCGTCGAGCGTGCCGAAGCCGCCCGGGAAGATGACGAACCCCTCGGCCGGCCTTCACGAAGCATCGACCTTGCGCGCGTAGAAGTGCTTGAACGTGTAGCGAGATGTCGAGGTACGGGTTCGAGCCCTGCTCGTGCGCCAGTTGGATGTTGAACCCACGGACAGACCACCTCCATCACCGGCGCCGCGGTTCGCGGCCCTCCATCACTCCAGCCCCGCCGCCGGTGACGCATTTTGCCCACCCGAGCCAACTCGGCGAAGCGCTGTCCCGCCAGCCTGCGCGCGTCGCGGGTACACGCAGACGGTGTCCTCTCGGACACGGGCAGAACCTGAATGGAAGGTCACCGCGCGGGACGATCGAGTCCGGCCGGCGGCGCTGGAACCCTGCGCGGAAACTCCTGCGCGCTCTGAAGCGATGTCACTCTCGAGGCTCCTCGGTGCTTTGTCCGGAGGAGAGAATCCGCCTGTCTTCCATCGAAAAGTCGCGACGGACGCGTTTCGTTACATACTGAAGCGCGCCAGCAAGACGGCGAGACCGAAGTAGAGGACGCCGATGATCAGACGCTGGTGCGGCTCCACGCGGTAGTAGTCCTGCATCTCGGGGTGACCTGCATGCTGCCAGCTGCCAGCCGCCTCGGATGCGGAGAAAGAAGGCGGCGGATGATGATCCGGGATCGCGAAGGTTCAGGCCGCTGATGCAGAGCCTCGAGAAGAGCAAGGAACCCGACCAACCAGGACGCCGGATGCAGCGCCGCGGCGAGTGCAGAAGCCCCCGTCGAAGCGCTATTCCTAAACTGGCAGACAGGTTGAAGAGGTTGATGAAGAAGCCGAGGAACTGCGCGACGCCTTCGCAGCGCTTTTTGCGCGAGTCGAGGGGCAACCGTGCGAGGAAGAGCGCAGAGCGCATCGGCGTGAAACTCCGATGATCGGCCCGGCGATCCGCGAGACTTGGCCTCGTTCCAGGCGTTGATGCGGCATCTGCTTCGGCGAGATCAAGGCGCCCGCTGGAGGGAATGCAGGCACCGGCGCGGACACCGGCGAGGTCCCATCTCAGCTTCGCCTCGACTCCGTCCCATCTCTCGTTGGATGAAGACGGCAGCGATCAGGCCTGATCCCAGAACCACCGGCCGCCAGGTCGTGGCGTAGAAGGCGGCCGACACACGAACATCGAGAAGAGGAACTTGAACTTGAGCAGCACGACGCCGAACTTGGCGAGGAAGGCACCGATCGCCGCGATCGGCCCGTGAGACTTCCGGAAGAACCGCGCCAGTCCGTGCCGCGAGGCTGGATCGGGTCACTGCCGACGCCACCCTGGGGTGGTACTTGCTCCGTGTCGAGCCGTTGTTGCCTATCGGTGTCGGCTCGAAGGCGTCGATTCACGGAGCCGTGCCCGAATCCAGCTCTCTCGCCAGCCCCCTCGTAGAACGCGCTCAGCTGTACCGGAGCGGCGCCCGCTCCGCCAGGCGTGTCGATTGCGTCCTCTGCGCGCCGCGCAGCGCATACCGCCAGGTGCGGGGCCGAGACGGCCCGATCACGACGCTCTGCCTCCTGCCAGTGTCGACACGGCCGGTGCGGTGAAGTGGATCGCGATCTCGCAGGGTCGTAGCGATTCACTTCAGCTCGTCGGCGATTTCCACCATGACCTTCCTCCGACCATCTCACCGCCGACCTCATGATGGGAATTTACACTGCGTGCGACCACGCGATTGTTGCGCGTCGTGCCGTCCCAGGTGCGTCGCGCCTGCGCGTGATGCGGACTTCATCTGCGACGCCGTCGACGAAAAGCAGCTCGCTGGTGGCGGAAAGGCTCCCGCCGAAAGACAATTGAATGAGCGGCGACCTCGTCACCGTCCTCAGGCGCCGAATGCCGCTTTGCGGCCTCTTGTTCACGGCGTACAGCTTGAGGCGGGGTTTCTCGCCGGGGCCGAAACGTAGGCCAGACGTCGCCTACAGTTTTGCGCGATGACATCGCGCTCGCTCCAGCCACGCGCTCGCCGTGAACCCGCAAGAGGCACCCGCACGACCACAGAAGTCAGGCTAGCGCCACCCCTGCTATGTCCTGAAACCAGGGACAGTACCGGTAGCGGTTTGGCCCCACCTACTACTTGTTTCGTTGAAAGGCAAGGACGCAAAAATTCAAACGTGGAACCGTCAAGAGTGGTTTCAACGAAGTGCAAGGGATACGGAGTTCCATCGCCCCGGGGACGGCGGCAGGATCGCCCCAAGTACGTCACTCAACATCGCGGGAGACGGCTTCAGTCATGACCGAGTGCCAGGTCAAGTACAGTCGCGCAGACGAAGAACTGAGGCGATCCAACCACGTCCACGCCTCCGTGGGGACACGCAGTCGCTGAGAAGAACAAAAGAAGATCAGCTCGACGGCGGTCGTCGAAGCTCTGGAACGAAGCTATTTCCGCATCGCCCCTAGAGGGCGGACACAGCTTACTCATTTTACGGCTGGAAAAGAATGCGGCACTTTGAGATCACATCTTTCCGGGCGACCGCGTGAAGATCAAGCTCTCACCGTACGACCTCAACCACGGCCGGATCGTCTACCGCCGTAGCCCGGGCGCGCAGCACGTACGATTGCGGCATTACCGACCGCCACAAACGACGAGCGTCGCCTGACTCGGACATCCAGGATCAGCCGCTCTACACCTGGCTGAGCGTGCTAAAACCAACGTCCGACGCCGGGCGAGGTTCAGTTCCACGCCTGGCAATGCGGACATGTACCGCAGGCCTGGCCTGACGATCAAGGCACCACATTGCACGCCGGGTTCGCGTCGCGGAGGAGACGAACCAGCGCTTCCTTCCTGCCGCTCGAGGCGCGGTCGGTCTGGCCTTTCCGTCGCCTTCGACCTTCCGACACAACTCGGCCTGACTCCGACGTCCGCGCCGTGGGCGTCGAACACCAGCGTCCGCGATCCGACTCAGTGCCGACCATGGAGCTGCTGTTCGATCAGATTCCGCTCGACGGGTTTCGACGTCGGTCGACGATCCTTCGCCCGGTTGTTCTCAACCTCACCATCCTGAAAACAATCTCCCGAAGAACAGAGGTTCCAGCCATTTCAACTTCCGCGACACCGGTACAGAACGACATCTCAGGTATCGCGCTGGAACCCACATCCTTTCCGCCACGCGACCGATCAGCCTTTTATACCGATAAGCCTCGCCACGGCGGGCTTTGCTCCGAAATGAACGATCTCAGTCTCAAAAGTTTGCCATCCACGCAAAGGCGAAACTGCCGAACCGCGTGCGGAGCTCGCGTTCACGCTCATGAACGGGATCACGGCCGCTGACCGCGGAGGTTGAGGCGGGGATGGCATCATGACTCTTTCGGCGACGGCTTTCGTTCTTCTTCAACGCGCACAACCATTTCGCTGGGGTCTTGAAGTTCATGCGTGCGACGACTCTGGGCTGGATCATGCAGGAGCGCTTCCTGGCGGCTGACCCGATCGAGAAAGCTCCAGGCGCTTCGCTGACTCAGACGGGCGCTCTACGAGCACTCACGGCCAGCAGCCGGAGGCAACATCGTCCAGTCGCAGTCGGCGCTCTCGCGATTGCCGGTGGTGCAGTCCATCCACGGCAAGAGGCTCTGGCGCCTGCAAAAGTCGACGCACCAGCGCGATCGCTGCCCCGCGCAGCAGCTGATCGCGCACGAAGCCGGCCGGTACCGACACGGCCGACCCGTTCGGCGGCTCGTGGCTGCTTCATCGAGGCCCTCACGGATGAGTCTCGAGGCGAAGCGGCGTGGGAGCTGGTGTCGGGGCGGAATCGACGAGCCCAGGGGCGCGGGTGTCCGCCGTCGCAGGCAAGCAGGGCTTCGTCCAGGAGTAGAGATCGAAAGCAGGTCGCGCTCCACGCTGGCAGCAGGAGGTCGAGAGCGGTGAGCGCGTGAGTCGCGTCGGCGTGAACCGGCTCACCGAGGGGAGGAAGAGGCCGATCGAGCTCTCATCGCCCTCGATCCGGCGGCCCGGCGCGGCGTCAGTCGAACGGATACCGCGCGCGTGCTGAGCGGAACGCGGCCGACGTGGACGCGCGCGATCGCAAACAGCGCGCTGACGCGCGCGTGGTGAGGATTCAGGCCTGATCGTCCCGATGCGCCAGGCGTGTTACGCGCGCCTGCGCAGCGTGTTTGGGGAGACCAGCAAACGCGCTCTCGAGACGAGCGCTCGGCACGTACGACGCGCAGCGCTGAAGCTACGCAGAGGCGCCCGAGTAGTGCCGCGCCGAAGCGCCAGAACGCGAAAAACGGCGCCGGAACAGCACCACGGCAAAAAGCGGCGGAGAGCGCCAGCGTTACCCCAGTGCAGTCGTGGGGGTGATCGCCTGCGCCCGGGAACGGTGACGGCGAAGCCGACGGGAATCAGAGAAACGTGACGCATGAAGCGGAGCCAGGTGGGATACACGCCGATCGGCCAGCGGCCCGTCTGGTAGATCCCTCGACGGGCTCGGCCACGCACCTCCGTCCGGACGGTCCAGAACGCGCTCCGTGGTCGTCGATCAGCCAGAAGCGACCGGGCGACGAGGACGAGTGCCCCGATGCCGAGTGCGAAGGCGGGCGTCAGACAGGCTGACGAAGTTTCGCGACCCGAGCCGATCGGATTCGCGTCGGGCCGGCGGTCGGAGAGCCAGGCCCGTGAAGACCCTCAGCGCTTTGCCGGATCCAGGCGCTGCCGCACGCTCACGAGCACCTGCGAGCCGGCCGGGCTCGTCAGCGGCAAGGCAGTCGGTGCCGTCCCCTGCTGCACGTCCTGCATGACGTCTCATGTACCTGGCTGCAGTGGAAGGTGTGGGATCAGCCCGCCGAGCAGGATCTGGACACCGAGGAGGAGAGCAGTTCCAGCCCGTCCAGCCATTCAGTTCGGTCGTGCGCCAGGCGGGCAGGCGCGATGCGCCGACCAGCCCCGTCCCGGCCTGGATCAGCGACTGGAAGAGCTGGAGGAAGAAGTTGACGCCAGTGCTGCAGCTCGTTGAGCACGCCCCACCTTGAAATAGAGCAAGCCGACTCTGAGCGCGCTCATCCGCCCACCGCCGAGAATCGTTTGATCGCCGCGGTCACGCGAACTTAAAGAGCACATAGCCGATGCCGATCCGCGCACCTGCACGCCGAAGCCCGAGCATGAGCGAGCCAGGAGTGACATGTGGCCGACGAGCACCATCGATCGGAAAGCCGAACGTCCACTCTGAACGGCGAGGAAGTTCGCCAGGCTCTGAACCCAGTTCGGGCATCAGCTTGCAGGGACGCAGGCGGCCGGAGCGCAGCATCTCTCGTCGCCATGTAGAGGTCGAAGACGGCGGCGCCCCTCGTCGTCCAGAAGTTCGAGCATCCCGATCACGCCCTGGAACATGCTGCGGATCAGATAGGCGCCCCAGATCGCGAAGATGAAGCACGACGATCTCGAGCGCGGTCGGATGGAGCGTCCGGGTGGAACACGAGCGACAGGCCGATCGCGATCGGCACCCAGAGCCCACGACCACGAACTTCCAGCCGGCGAAGTACGCGAGGTCGTAGTGGAGGATGTGCATCGGCCGCAGGAGCTGCGCCGGAGAGTTGGCCCTCGCGAATGCGCCACTCCCAGAACGGCGCGCCGAAGACGATGTTCATGTTGCGGACGAGCGTCCAGACGATGTAGTACGCCGCGAACTCCCCGGCGGTGATCCCGTTGACCGACCCGCCGTGCTGCGTCCGCGATCGTCGTCCACACCGACCAGCTGGATCACCGGCTCGGCGATCATCCCAGCATGTAGAAGTAGTTCGTGACGCGGTACTGCAGCTGCTCCGCGACAGCCGGTGCGCATCGTCGTCACGTAGAAGTCGACGCAGCGAGCGCCAGCGGCCTGCCTCCCGCAGTTGCGGACGGGTAGTTCCGCGGCTTCGACGCTCATCGCTCTTGTGCGAAGACGAGCTCGATCACGTCTTCGATCGGCGGCTCCTCGATCGTGAGGTCGAGCGACGTCGTGGTCGGCGAGCAGGCGTGCAGCGACGCGCGACGTCTCCGCCTTCGGCACGCGCAGCGTCACGCGGTCGCCTTCGCGGTGGATGACCTCGCCGTACTCGTCCAGTGGAGCGTTGCCGTTCTCGAGCGCGACGCCGATCGTCTTGTAGGCGGCGAACTCGTCGCCGAGGCTCGCAAGCGCGCCGTCGAAGAGGATCCGGCCGTGGTGGATCACGATCACGCGCTTGCACAGCGCTTCGACGTCGGCCATGTAGTGGCTCGTCAGCAGAACCGTGGCGCCGTGGCGGCCGGTTGTACTCGGCGACGAAGGTGCGGATCCGCTTCTGCATCGTCACGTCGAGGCCGATCGTCGGCTCGTCGAGGAACAGCACCTGCGGCCGGTGCAGCAGCGCAGCCGACGATCTCGACCTTCATCCGCTCGCCGAGCGAGAGGTTGCGGACCGGCTTGCGCACGAGATCGCCGACGTCGAGCAGCTCGATCAGCTCGTCGCGCATCTCGAGGAAGTCCTCGCGCCGCAGGCGGTAGATGGCGCGGTTGAGCTCGAACGAGTCGAGCGCCGGGATGTCCCACTGCAGCTGGTTGCGGTTTCCCATCACCAGCGTCATCCGGCGGAGGTAGTCGCGCTCGCGGCGTGACGGCATGCGTGACCGAGCACGCGAGCCTCGCCGCTCGAGGGATAGAGCAGGCCGGCGAGCATCTTCAGCGTCGTTGTCTTGCCCGCGCCGTTCGGGCCGAGAAAGCCGACGACCTCGCCCGGCGCCGATGTCGAACGAGATGCGCGTCGACGGCGCGCACCTCACGGTTCTTGCGGCGGACGAGGCTCTTGCGCGGCCGCGCGCAGGCCCGCCTCGCGCTCGGGCACCTTGAAGATCTTCGTAAGCTCGGAGACATGGATCGACTCGAATCCGGGGCTCGACGCGGCGCGTCACAGCCTGATCTGCCGATGAGGATCCTGCTCGTCTCGCAGATGTATCCCGGGCCCGCGGATCCCGACCTCGGCGTGTTCGTGCGCGGGCTGGAGGAGCAGCTCGTCGCGCGCGGGCACGAGGTCGAGCGCGCGGTGCTCGACCGGCGCGGCGGCGGCAAGGTCGAAGTACCTGCGGCTCGCGCGCGCGACGCTGCGACCGCGTCGCGCCGGTTCCAGCCCGACGTCGTGTACGCGCACTTCCTCGTTCCGACCGGGCCTGATCGGCGCGCTCGCCGGCGGCGCGCCGCTCGTCGTGACCGCGCACGGCCGCGACGTGCGCAACGTCGGCTGGCTGCCGGGCATCGGCGCCGCGACGCGGCTCGTCGCGCGCCGGGCCGCGTCGATCATCGCGGTGTCCGACTACCTGCGGCGCGAGCTCGAGGCGAAGGTGCCCGGAGGCGCGCGGCAAGACCGAGGTCGTCGACTCGGGTGTCGATCTCGAGCGCTTCACGGTGCAGCCCGCGCCCGCAGGCCCGCCGCGCTATCTCTGCATCGGTTCGCTGATCCAGCGCAAGAACGTGCGTCCGACTCGCCGCCGCGTTCGAGCGGCTCGGCGAAGGGACGCTGACGTTCGTCGGCGACGGCCCGCTGCGTCGCGCAGCTCGAGGGCCGGGCCGGGATCGAGCTCATCGGGCGCGCTTCCGTACGACCGTGATCCCAGCCGCAGATCGCGGCCGCGCACGTCGTCTGCCAGCCGAGCCTGATCGAGCCGTTCGGCCAGGCCGCTGCTCGAGGCGATGGCCGTCGGGCGTTCGGTCGTCGCGACGAGGATCGGCGGCCCGCCGGAGTTCGTGCCGCCCGAGGCGGGCGTGCTCGTCGATCCGCGTCGACGAGGATGCTCTGCTCGAGGCGCTTCGAACGCGCGGCCGCGCTGCCGTGTCCGAACGCGGCCGCGCGGGCGGCGGCCGAGGACGCACGACGTCAGGCGTCAGGCGGAGAAGGTGGAGGCGATTCTCGAGCGAGCCGCTCGAGGTCCGCGAGCCTGATCTCGACGAGCGGGCGGATCGCATCCTCGAGGCCGGCCTCGCGCGCCGCCTCGAGCGCCTGCTCGTAGCTCTGCCGCGCCTTGGCCGGGTCGACCCCTGCTTGAGCCGGTTGTCGCCCGGTGACGAGGAGCTTCTGGATCCGCTCCCGAGCCTCGTCCCCTTCACAAATCGACCGTAACAGGTCACATTGTGGGTGGGACCGCGTCGTGGAGGCCGCCGTCAACATGCCGGACAGGGATCCGCGTGCTGATCGCGGACGACCACCGTCTGTTCGGGCAGGCCGCTCGAGGCGATCCTCGCTACCGACGACCGGCTCGAGGTCGTCGGGCACGCCGAGCGACGGGGCGGAGGCGGTGCAGCTCGCGCTGACCGTCGACCCAGACGTGATCCTGATGGACATCGCGCATGCCGATCATGGACGGCTTTCAGGCGACGAAGCAGATCCGCAAGCAGCGGCCGCAGGCGTGCATCCTCATGCTCACCGGCTCGAACTCGCGCATCGACGTCGACCGTGCGCGGGAGGCCGGCGCCGGCCGGCTATGTGACCGAAGGATCGGATCGCCGCCGAGCTGATCGACGCGATCCTCGGAAGTCGTCGTCGTCCGCGCTGCTACCCTGGCCGTCGCGATGGTTCAGGCGCTCGCCGTTATCCAGGTACTGCTCTCGATGGCTCTCGTCGGCGCTGATCCTCATGCACTCCGGCCGGGACGCCGGCCTCGGCGGGATGGGCTTCACGCCCGCATCGCAGGGCGGCACGCACATCGTCGAGCGCAACCTGACGCAGGCTGACGGTCGTCGTCGCGCATCCTCTTCGCCAGCGAACTGCATCGCGCTCTTTCACGCGCTGAAGTAGCGGCGTTCTGCGCGGCCGTCGCGCTGGTCGCGGCGGGCTGCGGCTCTGATCAGGCGTGCCGCCGCGCGTCGCTTTGCGTGCGACCGGGCCGCCGAACGTCGTGCGCGATCGCGCTGACGACTTTCGCTGGCCGCTCGATCCGGCGCTTGCGCTGGAAGGCGCGACGAGACGACGTTCGCGCGGGCTCTCTACTCGACTCCGCTTCGAACCGATCCCGTCGACCGGCGCGGTCGTTCCGGGGCTCTGCACGGCGTGGACAGGCATCGCACGACTTCCGGCGCTGGACGTTCACCTGCCGATCCGCTCCGGCGATCGCCGCCGCGCTGCGACGGGTCGGCAGCCTGCGTCGGCGCGCCCGCGCGCTGGCTCTTCGCCGACGCCGCGGATCTCGGCGCCGTCGGCCTCGAGCACTGGACGATCCGGCTCGCCTATCCCTGGCGCCGCTTTCCGTACGCACTGACGGTCAGTCGGCGCGGCACCGCGATTCGTGCCAGGCCCGTTCAGGCTCGTGAGTGGCTCGACGCGCCTCGTCGTCGTCTGCGCCGAGACGGACTGACGCTGCAGGTTCAGCCGTCTCGCCGGCGCTCGCCGCGATGCGGAAGTTCGACCGCGGGCGAGCTCGATGAGGCTCCGGTCGCCGGTCGGCGACATCGTCGCCGCGCAGCGCCGACTCCAGCTTCGGCGACGCGTGCCGGGCGCGAACGCTGCTTGGCATCGACCACGCCGACATCGTCCGGCTGGCGCGAGCGCTTCCGCCGCGTGTACTGGGAGACCGCGAACCGCCGTGACTACGAGCAGCTTGATCCCGAGCTCGAGGTTCAGCCGCGTACGGCTTCCTCGGCGGCGAACAGGTGACTCGGCCTGCGACTTCCGCCGCGCGCGTGGATGCGATCCCGTCGCTTCGCAGCGTGCACGCTGCTGGTTCGTCGTCCCGCCGGACCCGGCGCTGCGAGAAGGCGCAAGTGCTCTGTACGCACAGTGGCGCGATCGTCGGCCTCGGCCCCATGCTTCTCTGCGGAGCGGACCGGAGCCGAGGCGAATGCGGCATCCAGTCGGACGATCGCCGCCTATCCCCAGGCAGAGGCGATTCCGGCGGACGCTCAGTGCTCCGGCGACGAGCTTGGTTCGCGCCGACCTGCTCTAGCGCGCGTTCGCGCGCGACCGAGCAAGCGCCCTGAGCCTGGCAACGTCTCGACGACGCACTGTGCGCCTCCGCGCCGGCGATCCCGATCGCCTGGGTCGTCGATGCGCGCCTCGTCTCGCCGCGCCTGCGAAGGCTGGCGAGAGGACGTGCTCGGGAACGTCGACTACGCGGAGGTCAGATCCCTGGCTTCGAGCCGACGCCCGTGACGGCAAAGCGCTCCGATGCGATCGCCGGCGTCAGCACGCCGTACGGATAACGCTCGCCGTAGAAGTTCTGCGAGTTCACGAGCGCGGCCTTGCTCGTGAGCCCGAGCACGTCGCGAAGGAAATCGGGGACGGCGACCGTGAAGCGCAGATTGACGAGCGGTTCCGGCGATCTTGCCGTCGCGGATGCGGAAGGTCCCGTCGCGCGTCATGCCGGTGATGACACCCTCGCGCGGGTGAACGACGCCGAGATAGTGCAGACGCGTGATGTAGAGACCGTCGCCGACGAGCTCGGCGCGAGCTCCTCCACCGATTCGGCGTCGCCCGGGCGACACGGAGAGCGCGGAGGGCAGGGCCCCAGTCGCGCAGCTCTGCGGGCGGTGCGTGGCCGGTGGACGACGCGCCGTTCGCTCGACTCGCGCTGCCGTCGCGCGGTCCCAGACGACTCCGCGGGCGACGCCGTGCTCGACAAGCTGCACACGCCGCTTCGGCGTCCCTTCGAAGTCGAATGCCTTCGGCAGTCCCGCGGATCGAGCGCGTCGTCGGTGATCGAGATCTTCTCGTCGAAGACCTTCTCGCCGAGACGCCCGCGAAGTAGCTGCGCTCCTCGAGCAGCCCGAGTGCACCGAACGAGTCGTGCGAGAAGTAGTCGAGCAGGTCGGCGAACGCGTACGGCTCGAGCACGGCGCGATAGCACGCCGGGCTCGATCTCGCCGCCGCCCCTGGTTCGTCGTGCTTTCTGCGGCCTCCTGCGCGACGACGTGCGGGATCGATGCCGCCCGCGCGCCAGGCGGTCTGCTCGGCGTAGCCGGACCCGTTTTCGTCGGCGGCGACGACGAGCGCCGTGGCGTCGGTCATGCGTTGCTCGACCGACAGTCCGGTGGACGAGGCGACCGCGAGCTCCGGACGATCGCGCTCGTGAAGAAGCCGTAGACCGGAACGTCGCCGCCTGCTTCGATCGCGGCGTCCGCCAGTCGGGCCTGGTCGTCGGGCCCGAGCGCGCGGTGTCCTCGTCGAAGCCCTTCGACCGTCGGCGGGTCCGCGGGCGGCGCCAAGCCCGGAAAGCCGTCGTCGGGCGGCGCGCTCCGGCAGCGGCGCGGGCGCGTGCGCGCGACCTCGGCGAGCCCGTCCGCGTCGATCTTGTTCGTCGTCGCGACGCCGACTCGAGTGTCCGTGCACCACACGCAGCGTGACCATCGCGTTCTCGATCAGCGTCGGCTGGTGCACCTCCGAGCCGGCGAAGCGCGCGAGCCCGGAGTGCTCGACGTGCGCAACGGCTTCCGCTTCTCCGTCGACCGCCTCGAGCGCGGCGTTCGCCACGTCGAGCGCGTTCACGAGCGGACCCCGACCTGCACGTTCCGGAAGCGCGCCGGCGCGGCGCCGTGCGAGACGTGCGCGCTCTGGCCAGGCTGGCCCTTGCCGCAGTTCGTCAAGCCGTACAGGCGCCACGAGTCGCGGTCCGGCGACCGCGTCGAGCGAGCCCCAGAACTGCGGCGTGATTCCCGTGTACGTCGCGTCGCGCAGCATGCGCCCGAGCTTGCCGCCCTTGATCTCCCACGCGATCTGCGTGCCGAACTGGAAGTTGAGCCGCTTGTCGTCGATCGACCAGCTGCGGTTCGTCTCCATGTACACGCCGTCGTCGACGTCGGCGAGCAGGTCGTCGAGCGTTCCGCTCGCCCGGCTCGAGGTGAAGGTTCGTCATGCGCACGAGCGGCATGCGGTTCCAGCCGTCCGCGCGCATCGAGCCGCCGTTGCCGGCGCCGATCCGCGCCGCCGTCTCGCGTGAGGTGAGGAAGCCGGTGAGCAAGCCGCGCCTCGACGACAGCCGTTCGCTCGGCCGGGACGCCCTCGTCGTCGAACGCGAAGCTGCCGAGCCCGCCCGGCGGTCGTCGGGTCGGCGGTGATGTTCATCAGGTCCGAGCCGTAGCGCAGCGAGCCGAGGTCGTCGGGCTTGAGGAAGCTCGTGCCGGCGTACGAGGCCTCGGTGCCGTACACGCGGTCGAGCTCGGTCGGATGGCCGACCGACTCGTGCACCTGCAGCGCGACCTGGTCGCCGTCGAGGCACGACCGTCATCACGCCGCTCGGGCACTCGTCGGCGCGCACGAGGGCGGCTGCCTGCTCGGCGACACGCGGCGCCTCGCCGCTCGAGGTCGAGCCCGTCGACGTACTCCCAGCCCATCTGGCAGCTCGAGCCGACATGCGCGCTCGGGTAGCTGCGCATCTGGAAGACACCGTCGCGTGCGGCCGCGCACGTCGATCCCGCGCGCCGCACTCGATCAGCTCCTGCTCGACCTCGGTGCCCTTCGGAGGTGAGCGGAGAGCTTGTGCTCTCGCTGCGCCCGCACCATCGCCTGGCGAACGACGATGTCCGGGCCGGCCATCGCCTCGTCGGCCGCGAGGCATTGCGCCGACCTTCTCCGGCGAGCGGGACCTCGAACGGGTCGCGCTCGACGGCGTGCGGTAGCGTCGCCGCTCGCGGGCTCGAGCGGGCGCGAGCTCGTCTCGACGAATGCCGACCGGCGGCAGCGCGCGCAAGGTGCAGGCGCGGAGCGCCGCGTCGCGTGCGCCGTCGCCGGAGAGCCGGCGGTCGCACGCGAAGCCCCAGGCGCCGTCGACGAGGACGCGGACGCCGATCCCCTCGCTCTCCGAGTCGGCGAGCCGCTCGACTCGTCCGTTCTTCGTCGCGACGAACTGGTTGCCTTCGGCGACCACGCGTGCGTCCGCGTACTCGGCCCCAGCCCCGGTCGCCGCATCGACCGCGGCTGCACAGAGATCCCGCATCGGCGGAGGACTTTAGTCGGACCGCGAGGACTTGAATCCAGTCGGACCTCCGGCTGAGGCCACTGCGCTCGTTCCCTCAAGCGCTGGTGGCGGAATTGGTAGACGCGCTAGGTTGAGGGCCTAGTGGCCTTAAAGGCCGTGGAGGTTCAAGTCCTCTCCAGCGCATTGACCACCGAGGTCCGGCCAGACCCGCGCCGGCCATGGTCGAACTCCGGCGGTGTCCTCCGCCCGAGTCGGCGCTGCTCAACGCTGGAGCTGATCTCGTCATCATGGCTGCGCGAAGCGTTGACACCGTCCGCAGGAGTCTCTAGCCTGGTGGCGAACACACGTTCGACCGAGACCCAACCCTTGGAGGCGGAGATGCTGACGGGACGACAGCAGGAGATCTGGGACTTCCTCGTCGACTACGTCGACGCGCATGGCTACCCGCCCACCGTGCGGGAGATCGGCGAGGCGGTCGGGCTGGCCTCGCCTTCGACGGTGCACGCCCACCTGGCCAACCTCGAGCGCGCCGGGCTCGCTCAAGCGCGACCCGACGAAGCCGCGGGCCGTCGAGCTCGTCGGCCGCGAGCGCCGCGAGACGCCTGCGGCGACGCTCGACAAGCTGCCGCTCGTCGGTCAGATCGCGGCCGGCGGGCCGCTGCTCGCAGAGCAGAACGTCGAGGACCACCTCGCCGGTGCCCGAGACGCTGCGCGGGGACTTCCTCCTGCGCGTCAAGGGCGACTCGATGATCAACGCCGGCATCCTCGACGGCGACCTCGTCGTCGTGCAGCGGGCACAGGACGCGCGCAACGGCGAGATCGTCGTCGCCCTCGCCGGTGACGACGAGTCGGCCGACGAGGCGACCGTCAAGCGCTTCTTCCGCGAGAACGGGCCGCGTCCGGCTGCAGCCGGAGAACGACGCCCTCGAGCCGATCTACGCGGCAGCACGTCCAGATCCTCGGCCGCGTCACGGGAGTGTTCCGCTCGCTGTGAGCTCGGTCGCTCCTCTCCACCGGACGCTCGAGCAGGAGCTGCAGGCGCTGCTCCGCGGCGCGAGCCTCGAGTGCCTCGTCTGCGGCGAGTTCGTGCTGCACGCGGGCGGGATGATCACCTGTCCCGGAGTGCGACGCGAGCCTGCGCGCGCAGATCGAGGCGGAAAGCCGCAGCTACAATTCGACACGCAGGCCGGGTGACCGCGGGCCTCACGGCTCGAGGAAAGTCCGGACACCGAAGGGCAGGACGCTGGGGCGACCCAGGCGGCGAAAGCCGACGGAAAGTGGCACAGAAAGGAGACCGCCTGCAGCGATTCTCCGGAGACGCCGAAGGTAAGGGTGAAAAGGTGGGGTAAGAGCCCACCAGCGTCGTGGCGACACGGCGGCTAGCCAAACCCCGTCCGGTGCAAGGCAAACAGGTCCCGCCATCAGGCGGCCCGCCGAGGGACCGGGTTGCTGCACAGAGGGATGGTCACCGCAAACAGAATCCGGCTTACAGGCCTGCTAACGAGAAGCCCGCGCATCGCGCGGGCTTCTCTACCGCTGCACTTCTTCCGTTGCGCAAGCCGCCACCGCCGCCGCGCCGTCGCCGAACGTTCCGGTTCCGCGCAGAGCCCGCCGCTCTCGCCGCTTGCGCTCGAGACGACGACGAACGACCTGACCGAGGCGATCACCCGACTGGCGCCAAGTCGAGCGCCGCACCCGCGGACGTCGTGCTCCTCGCTCTGTACGAGCAGCGGATCTACACGGCTCGCTGCACGGGAGACAGGCGATCTCGCCGCGCGCGACGCTCAACCGTACTGCCGAACGAGCTCCGGCGAAGGTCAGCAGACCGATTTCCTGACGGCCGCACACGTGAGCTGTACCGCCTGACGCCACCGATCGGCGTCCACGCCGATCAAAGTCGGTCCGCGCGGCCGGCACGCCGAGCTGCTCGAGCGACTACCGCGATGCGGAGCGCAGGTTCAGCGTTCCGTGGAACGTCCTCGCAGCCGTCAACTTCGTCGAGACGAAGTTCGGAAAGCTGCGCAGCTCGAGTGCGGCCGGCGCTCAGGGACCGATGCAGTTCATGCCGGCGACGTGGCGGCGCTATGGGCTCGGCGGAAACGTGCACGACGCGCACGACGCGATCCTCGGTGCGGCGAACTACCTCCACGCTTCAGGTGCACCACAGAGATCTGCGGCATGCGCTTCACCACTACAACCCATCGAGCTCGTACGTCGACGCCGGTGCTTCGTTATGCGCGACGGATCGGCGCCGACCGCACGCGATGTTCTACGCGCTTCTACAACTGGCAGGTCTTCGTCAAGACTCCGGGCGGTGATCGCCGGGTGACGGGACCGGGTCATTCCATGAGAGTCGGGTGAGATCGCGTCCGAGTCGCTTTCATCGCAGGTCTCATCTGCGCTTCCTAGGGTCTGCCGACAGACAAAACGCATGCGTGAGTCAGGCAGTTGCATCTTCTGCGACCGATCGCCGTCATCGCTCGTCGTGGCGGCTCGCGCCGGCTCGTCGTCGCCAGCGCCAACCGGGCGATGCCCGATTCCCGCTCTTCCGCCTCCGGCGGCTTTCGTCAGCCGCATCGACAACAAGTACTTCCCGCTCGAACCGGGCACGACGTTCCGCTATCGCGGACAGCAGGACGGCAAGCGCGCTGACCGTCAGCGTCTCGGTCACGCACAAGACGAAGCTGATCGCTCGGCATCCGCGCGACGGTCGTGCTCGACCAGGTGCTCGGTCGGCGGCAAGCGCGAGGAGAAGACCTTCGATTGGTACGCGCAGGACAAGCACGGCAATGTCTGGTACCTCGGTGAGAACTCCGTCCGACTACGTGAACGGCAAGTGGGTCCGCAGCGACGGCTCGTGGGAAGCCGGAGTCGAACGGTGCCAAGGCCGGCATCCTCATGAAGGCGGCTCCGCGCATCGGGAAGGCTACCGGCAGGAGTACTACGCGGGTCACGCGGAAGACATGGCGAAGGTGATCGCAACGAAGGCCTCAGTCACCGTGCCCTACGGAACCTTCGCCCATGCGCTGGTGACGAGCGAATGGACGCCGCTCGAGAGCGGTGTGCGTCGAGCACAAGTACTACGTGCGTGGCGTCGGGAACGTCAGGACGATCATGGTCAAGGGCGGCTCTGAGGAAGAGCGGCTCGTCTCGTCTCTAGAGATAACTCCATGGGGCGGGCCCAGATGGCGAGTTGGCCGACCGTCCTCGAAGCCGAGCCGACTCGTACAGGCTTCTGCCTTCGGCGCTGGATGCGAGGACGGCGGGCAGCCCGTCTCGGGTAGCACAGCTGCCCGCGTCAGTGCACTGCCGTAGCCGCGCGCGTCTGAGCGGACGCGATCGTCGTTCACGCCGAAGACGCCGACGGCATTCGTCGGTGCGGTAGCTCATCGCCGCGCCGACCGGCTTGCCGTCGACTCGCCCGAGCCACAGAGCACCATGCGCGGCTCGTCGAGGATCGCCGGCGGATGAATCGTGCCGGGCTCGATCGTGTCGCGTCCTCGTTCCCGAACCCGCGCACGCTGACCGCCTCGAGCTCTTCGACCTCCTGCGGCAGTCGCGACTCGCACGATCTCGAGCTCCGCCGGCGGTCTTCGCCGGAGGGCACGGCGCGCCGCGCGCATGAGCCACGGCTCGCGGCGCCACTCGCGGAAGCCCGGCTGGCTCGAGGTCGAGCGTCTGCCACGAATCGCAGACGGCTGCCGGTTGCGTCCGGCGACCGCCTCTGCCGTCGCGTCCGCGCCGAAGCGTGATCGCCGCTGAAATAGATGTGCGGCGGCCGCGTCCAGCGCGCGCCACGCGTCGGCGTCGGACGCGGACCGAAGTCCGAGCGCCGTCAGCCAGGCGCGCGTGCCAGCCGGCCACCGCATCGGCGCACAGTGCAACTGACGGATCCTGCACGCGCCGAAGCGTATGCGCTTAGGTGCGAAGAACGACTTCGAGCGCTGTGCCGCGACCCGGTTTCGAGGTCAGCGTGAATCCACCCTCGATCGTCTTCGTGCGCGCGCGAATGTTCTTCAGGCCCTGCCCGGCCGCGGCGGACTCGCCGTCGAAGCCTTCGCCGTTGTCGCGGACCGAGCACGAAGCGCTCGTAGATGCGCGTGCCGATCACGACCTCGGCCCGCGTGGCGTTCGCGTGCTTGCGCACGTTCGCCAGGCCTTCCTGCACGATGCGGAAGACCTCGATCTGCTCGTCAGGCGCGAGCCTGACGTCGGGATCGATCTCGAGATCGACCTCGAGCTGTCCGTCGGCGGTCAGGAACTCGATGTAGCGGCGCAGCGCGGCGTCGAACGGTGCGTTTCCGGCGGCGGTGGACAGTGCGAGGATCGCGAAGCGCGCCTCCTGCTGCGCCGCGTTCGGCGGCCTCCTCGCAGCTTGGCGATCGTCTCCTCCTGCGGTGCGCCCGTTCTGCAGCATCGACGCATGCGTCGAGACGGCGAAGAGGTACTGCGCGAGACCGTCGTGGATCTCGCGCGCGACCCGCGCGCGTTCCTCGGCGACGGCGCGCCCGAACTCCGCGTAGCTGATCGCGCGCCAGGCGCCGGCGAGCAGCAGCCCGTAGGCGAGCAGCCGCAGGCGTCGCCGCGCGAGACCGATCCCGCGGCGAGCACAGGCGTGAAGACGTAGTGGAGCGACGCGAACAGCATCAAGCGTCGAGCCCGAGCGCGAGCCAGCGGTCGAGGTCCTCGCGGCGCTCGTAGAAGCGCTTGCCGAAGCCGACGACCGCGAGGAGGTTCAGGAGTGCCTGCGCGGCCAGCGAGCCCGTCAGCAGGCCCGGAGTCTCGGAGTGCGGGCCGATGGCCGGCAGGACGGCGCCCGACGGAGCGCAGCGCGAGCCACCCGAGCGACGAGCACGACGCACGCGGCGACCACGGTGTTCGCGAGCGCGCGTGGACCCGACCGCCCGGGCACGAACGGCGCGACGGCGATGAGGCTCCAGGCGAGCAGGCGACCGGCGACGCCCGCCCAGGCCTCGGCTCGGTGGACGGCGCTGGCCGTCGAGGACGGGCGACGATCGCGAAAATGACGCTGGAGACGGAGGCGATCAGGAAGCCGGTGCAGAGGAAGAGGTCGAGGCGCCGACCCTCGACGGCGAAGCGGATCCCGGCCAGCAGGGCGATGATCCCGCCTGCGAACGCCATCGACCGTCTGCAGCACGAGGCCGAGCTGCGGCAGGGAGAACTTCGTCTGGAGCTCGTGGTTCGTGACGAAGAGCGCCAGCGAGGAGCCGAGCAGGCCGAACAGGAGGATCTCTCCCCAGAGCCAGGCCTGGAAGTCGTCTCTGCCGTCTTGCCGCACGTTCACTCTTGTCGGCAGATCTCAGTCCGCCGATAAGCGTTGAAACCCTGATGGCTGAGCGAATCCTCTCGTCGACGACCACCCTCGACCCGCTCCGCCTTGCCGGGCTCGCTGAGCCAGCACGGGCTTCGACGTGGTGGGCGAGGCCTGACGGCGAAGGAGGCGATCGTCTGCGCCGGCGAGGCTCGGCCGGATCTGATCCTGCTCGACCTCTCGATGCCCGGCCTCGACGGGCTCGAGCGCGCTGCCGCGACTGCGCGAGGCGGCCCCGACGTGCGAGGTCGTCGTCCTCACGGCCTCCGGGACGGAGGAGAACCTGCTCGGCGCGATCCGCGGCGGCGCGGCCGGCTACCTGCTGAAGAGCGAGCCGCCCGAGCGGATCGTCGAATTCCTGCGCGGCGTCGCACAGGGGAGGCTGCGCTCTCGGGAGCCGGTGGCGCGACGTCTGCTCGAGCAGGTGCGTGCCGGCGGCGGACGGGGCTCGGCGGGTGCCCGACTCGATCGCAGCCGCGCTGTCTGCGCGCGAGCTCGAGGTGCTCCTGCTCCTCGACGAGCATCTCGCCACCGACGAGATCGCGAAACGGCTCTTCATCTCCGAGCACACCGTGCGCTCCCACGTGAAGAGCCTGCTGCGGAAGCTCGGAGTCTCTTCGCGCCGGGAGGCGCTGGAGGCTCTGTCGACCGCTCGAGGCTGACCTCACCCACTTTGGGTGAGTGCCTTCCCCGGCCTCGGGCGATGCCCGGCAACGGCGCGATGCCGATACTTCGAGCAGGTTCTGATGGATCGCTCCTGGGACTGGAGCGAACGTGGCGAACGAAACGACTGTGGCGACTTCGACGGCCGGCCTTCAGCCGGCCGTCGTGCTTTCCTGAGGAGAAACCTTCGAGCGCCGCCGCGACGAGGCCCGGCAGAGTCGCGACGTTGTAGCCGCCCTCGAGCACGGCCGCGACGCGCGGCGCAAGCGCCGCCGCAGCGCTTGCTCAGCTCGCGAAAGCCGTCCGCGGTGACGCGCATCTGACGCGAGCGGGTCCTCTTCGTGAGCGTCGAAGCCGGCCGACACCAGCAGCAGATCGGGGCCGAAGCTGCTCGACGGCCGGCGCGACGACCTCGTCGAACGCGCAGGAGGTACTCCTCATCGCCCGGAGCCGGCGTCAAGCGGAACGTTCACGGTCGTCTCGCCTTGCTCGTCGGGGCCGCCGCGTGCCGGGATAGAACGGCCACTGATGCAGCGAGACGAACAGGACCGTGTCGTCCTCCCAGAAGATCTCCTGCGTGCCGTTGCCGTGATGGAACGTCGTAGTCGACGATCGCCACGCGGTCGACGCCGTGCTCGGCCTGCATGTGCCGTGCCGCGACGGCGACGTTGTTGACGAGACGCAGAAGCCCATTGCGGTCCGCGGCCTGTGCGTGATGGCCGGGCGGCCGGACCGAGGCGAAGCCGCCGGTCTCGCGCCGCCTCGATCGCAGTTCCGGCGGCGAGCAGCGCGCGCGGTCCAGCTCGTCTCCGACGACGACCGTGTCGGCGTCGAGCCAAGCCAGGCTCGTCAGGTCGCCAGCACGCTCCTAGGTACTCGGGCGCGTGTACACGTTCGGAGCGGCGCTGCGTTCCGCAGCCGCGCCCCTTCGCGTGCAGTCAGGGAACGCCTCGAGCAAAGACCCCGAGGCGCTCGGGCGACTCCGGGATGGCCGCGGGTCGGATGCAGGCCGCGCCAGACGCCGGGTGCGTCAGGACGTCGATCGGCGGACGGCTTCAGCCAGTTCGTCGAGCTGCGCGAGCCCCGCGCGCGCCGACGAGGTAGCAGAGCAGCGGCATTGATTCGCTCGCCGCTGTCGTGGGCGGCGGCGCGTGCCAGGTCGAGGAGGGTCGCGTCTGTCGCCACCGAGAGCTTGAGCGTCGCAGGATCGAGCCGGCCTCTGCGGCGAGGGCGTCGCGCGCCCTGGTGAGCCAGTCGTCCACTCGCTCGATCCTACGCGGCCAGCGCGGCGATCCTGTCGGCCTGCGGCGTTCATGCCCAGCTGCCGTACGAAGGAGGACGCCTCCGCCCAGTTAGGGGTCTGATCTACGAGGGGAGGTAGGGGGCGGAGGCGTCTAGCGTCGCCATTCGCCGGTAGAGTCGCGAGTTCCTCCGCCTGCGCCTCGAAGCGGCCGTCCTCGAGCATCGCCTCCAGCGTCCCGTACTGCGCCAGGAGGTTCGCCGCCGTCTTCGGGCCGACGCCGCGCGCGCCGGGAAGCTTGTCCGAGGGATCGCCGCGCAAGCGCGATGAAGTCCGGCACCTGCGCCGGCTCGACGCCGTAGCGCTCGCGCACCTCCGCCAGGCCCGATCCGCGCGAGCTCGCTCACGCCGCGGGTCGGCTGAAGGATCGTCGTCCGCTCGCTCGCGAGCTGGAACGAGTCACGGTCGGATGTGACGACGACGCGCCGTGCCGCCCCGTTTCTCCTCGTGCGCGACTGCGGCCGCGAGAAAGTCGTCGGCCTCGTAGCCCGTCGCCCTTCGCGGCCGCGAAGCCCGAACGACCGGACGAGCTCCGGCAGGAGGTCGAGCTGCTCGAGCAGTTCGTCGTCGAACTCGCGCCCGCCCTGGTAGCCGGCGAAGAGCTCGTGCCTGTACGTCGGCACGAAGAGCGTGTCCCAGCCGACGATCGACGGCGCGCGGCTCCTCGGCCTGCCACAGGCGCATGAGGAAGTTCGAGAAGCCGACGAGCGCGTTGCTCGGCTTGCCCTCCGCGCGCGCATCGACTTCGGCAGCGCGTGGTAGGCGCGGTGCGCGAGGGAGTCGCCGTCGATGACGAGCAGCGGCCGGCTCATCACAGATCGGCGCCCAGCCGGTCGATCTCCGCCATCAGCCGGTCGGTCGCCTCGCGCGCCGCCTGCGACGGATCCTCGCCCTTCAGATCGTCCAGCGGGATCGGCTTCCCGTAGCGGACACGCAGCGGGCCGAGCCGCGAGAGCCGGTCGGTGCCGGCGATCGCCGCCGGCACGAGCGGCACGCCCGCCTCGAGCGCGATCCGCGCGGCGCCGGTGTGCGACTTCGGCTGGTACCGCTTCACGAGCCCTTCCGCTGCCGCGTGCCCTGCGGGAACATCGCCACGACGTGTCCCTGCGCGACGAGAGTCGACAGCCGTCTTCATCGCCTCGACGTCCCGCTCGCCACGCCGCACGGGGAAGCCGCCGCCGGCGGTGATCAGCGTGCCCGAGCGGCCACCAGTACAGCTCCGACTTCGCCATGAACCGGAGAAACCGCTTGGGCCAGAGCGGGATCCCGAGCGGCCACGGGATCGAGGTTCGAGATGTGGTTGGCCGCGAGGACGTAGCCACCCTCCTCGGGCAGATTCTCCTCGCCTTCGGCACGCAATCGGTACAGCCACCTGCACGCACCGGCCACGAGACAGGGCGGCCGACGAAGGAGTAGAAGGGACTGGGCCGCACGCGGCCAAGTATCTCCGCCCCGGCGCTCCATTCCAGCGGGCGCTATGGTGTTTTGCATGCCAAAGACCCTTGTCATTGCAGAGAAGCCCTCCGTCGGCCGCGATCTCGCGGGCGCGCTGGACGGTCCCTTCCAGCGCCGCAAGCTCGACGACATCAAGCCGAAGCGCGGCAAGAAGAAGACCGAGGAGCCGACCAACGAGGAGGTCGTCGAGGCCGCCAAGTCGAAGACCAAGGCCAAGACGACGCGCGACGAGGCCGTCTTCCTCGAGTCCGACGACTACGTGATCACGTGGGCCGTCGGCCATCTCGTCCAGCTCGCCGAGCCCGAGGAGTACGACGAGAAGTGGAAGAAGTGGAAGATGGCCGACCTGCCGATCGTCCCGCCGAACGGCTTCAAGCTCGTGCCTCGCGACGCGAAGTCGAAGAAGCAGCTGAAGCTGATCGAGACGCTGCTGAAGCGCGAGGACGTCGACAAGATCATCAACGCATGTGACGCCGGGCGCGAGGGCGAGCTCATCTTCGCCTACGTCTACGAGTCGGTCTTCGGCAGCTCCGCAACGAGCCCGAACGCGCCGAAGCCCGTCGAGCGCCTGTGGATCTCGTCGATGACGAAGCAGGCGATCCGCGAAGGGTTCGAGAAGCTCCGCCCGGGCACCCAGATGCAGTCCCTCGAGGACGCCGCTCGCTCTCGCTCCGAGGCGGACTGGCTCGTCGGCATGAACGCGACGCGCGCGGCGACGATTCGCGGCCGCGCGTGGGTCGGCGGCGTCGTCTCGCTCGGCCGCGTGCAGACGCCCACGCTCGGGTTGATCGTCAAGCGCGAGCGCGAGATCCAGGCGTTCGTCCCCGAGCCGTACCGCCTCATCCACGGGACGTTCCAGCCGCCCTACCAGGGTCTCTGGTTCGAGGGCGACGAGACGCGGATCTTCGGTGACCTCTCGCGCGCCGACCGCGATCGTCGCCAAGGTCTCCGGGCCAGGACGGGACGGTCGAGAAGGTCGAGCGCAAGGAGCAGTCCGAGCGCGCGCCTCTGCTGTACGACCTGACCTCGCTCCAGCGCGACGCGAACCGGCGCTACGGCTTCTCCGCGCGACGCACGCTGCAGGCCGCGCAGTCGCTCTACGAGAGCAAGAAGGCGATCACCTATCCGCGCACGTCCTCGCGCTTCCTCTCCGGCGACATGGTCCCGCAGCTGAAGCCGACGGCCGCGACGCTGCAGCCGATCGAGGACTACCGCAAGGGAGCCGAGTACGTGCTCGCGCTCGACCAGCTGCCGCTCGGACGCGTCGTCAACGACGCGAAGGTGAGCGACCACCACGCGGTCATCCCGACCGACATCGAAAGGACCTCGAGGCGTTCTCGCCCGACGAGCGGCGTGTGTTCGACCTCGTCGCCAAGCGCTTCCTCGCGGTGTTCCACCCCCGGCCGCGCTATGCGCGCACGACGGTGATCACGCTCGTCGAGGAGGAGCGCTTCCGCACGCGCGGCAAGATCACGCTCGAGGCCGGGTGGCGCGGCGTCTACGGACTCGAGCCCGATCAGGAGCGGCAGTCGGAGGACGAGGCCGATGGAGGCGGCGAGAGTCCCGGTGTCCTGCAGGAGGGCCACAGACCGTTCGCTGCATCGCCGCCGAGATCACGACGGAGAAGACGATCCCGACCAGGGTGACGAACAAGCTCAGCTGGTCATGGAAAGGTTGCGGTAGGCGAGCTTGCGGGCCATCGGCACTGCCTTCGGCGCTGCGGGCCTCGTTCCGTCCGCTGATGCCATTGCCTAGGTCCTCAAGCTCGCTGCTGCAGGTATGACAGCGTCGGCTGCTCACCCATTACGCAGGGTCTCACCGACGCTCGGGAAGTACTTCTTGCATTCGGTCGGTTTGGCACCAGGGACCACCGAGCTGCAGATCGTGAGCATGCGAGGACCAAACGGGACAGCCCAATGACACACGCGAGGCCGCACCGCCGATCAAGACCGTCGAGAAGGCTCCCGCTGCGTGGCGGCCGTTCACACGACCGGCTCCGCAATATCGATGGCGGTCTCGTCCTCGCTCGCGCAATTCTTGGAGCGCGACGGCGCGCCTCGTTCCTCGAGGACCTGATCGAGCAGCTCGTCCATCTCCAACGCACCGGCAGACATGCATCTGTTGTGATCAGAAGAGGAGCCCTCGCGATAGGCGCGAGAGCTCCATTGCCCACTGGCCGGCTGTCTCTGAGGACGTTGGCGTCCCGTCCGCCGACAGGCAGCGAGTGAGCGCGGGGCGAGGGGCGAGCCCGAACTGGATCGGTGGTCGGCGCCGTCCCACCCCGCAGTAATTATGCGTCGCGTGCTCAGATGTGCCAGTTGCTGTGCTAGTTGCGGTGAGCCCCAAGTTGTCGCCACAATAAGAGCCGCTGGACTCGACCGACGGCTCGTTGAGTTGGTAGGATTTGACGCAAACCGAACAGATCGGTTCGCAGCACGAAAAGCCGGTGCCCGGTAGGCGCCTAACCAACTCTCGACAGAAGGCGCATCTTGTGGAGAGTGTACGCTGTTCACAATGACGTCGGCTATCGGAGCATGAGCAGCATTACGGCGCAGAGACGACACGAGCCGTTGCCGACCAGAAGCCCCGTGCACGCCCATGTCGAAGGAGTGTGCTTGCTTGAAAACGTTTTCTGCGCACGGCTGCTTTTTGATGATCACTAGGAAATCACGTCCCCAGCACGTCCACTTGCGCAACAACCGTCGCGCGCTCACGGCGCGGGACCATCAATCATCAGTAATCATTGAAGGATTATTGGTCGGAGCGGGGAGATTTGAACTCCAGACCCAGTCCCCCAGACTGGGAGGCCAGTCAACAGATGCATTTCAACTCCGGTCAAACGCGCCCCGCAACCACCGAGACTTGAATTGGCGCCCCGTCTTTGTTCCTGTTGGCTTGACCCGCCAGCAATAGCCGCCAGTTCCCGTGGAGATCAGAGCGCCTCTACAAGGACGGCGAACTCGAGATCGTGCCCACTTTGTCAAGGAACTCCTCGACAAGTCAGGCCACGAGGTCGCGCGGGGATAGCCAGGGAGTGCAGGATGACAATGCGGATCAGCGCGTTGCGTATAGTTGCGCGCGTAAGTGGCCGGATTATGTTGCACCGACGTGGCAAATAAGGGCACGATAGACCATCTTGCAACGCTGCGGCAACCTGCGCAACGGCTAGCGGTGAAACTATGTGCTTCTTTCAGCACGTCCTCTCGCTGCGCGAGCGAACGGGCCAGCTCGACGCCTGGCTCGAAGCGTGATTCGATGCCGCTCGTCGTCCCGGGCGGGCATGGTGCCGTCTTCGCGCAGCCCGGCGCCTCGGGCAGGTGTTGCCGCGAAGGGGCGCGTCATGGTCTCGTGGCCGCGCGTGGCCGACCGCTTGCGGCGGCGCGATCCCGCTGCTCGGCCGCTACACTGGTCCCGTATCGTGAGCCCGTCGCCGTCACGCTGGAGCGGGCCGGCGCGAGCGCTTCTCGACAGCATGCTCGTGGTTTCCTCGCGTGCACGCGGCCATCGACGGTCAGCCTTGCGACCGCGCGAGGGCCGGTGGAGCGACAGGCCGTTCGTGTCCGCCGTGCTGCACCTCGCTGGCCAGTGCGGCCTGAGCGGGCGGCATGGAGCCGCGCCGTCGAGACGCTTTCCGTTCTGGACCAACTGGGAGACCGCAACCTGACGTTCCGCCCGGAACAGCTCGCGCGGCCGGATTCTGCTCGAGGCGCCTCGCGCGTCATCGCCGGGGCCGCTCGGCGAAGGACGGACGGAGCGGCCCGTCGGCGCCGGCATCTCCTATACCCCGCTCGTCCAGACGGATCGCGCGATCGCTCTCGCTCGACGCGCTTCTCCGGCGTCGAGCGCGTGGACGCCGCGCGGCAGGCACCGCGGTGGTGGGCGCCGGCACGCGTCTGGGCACGCTCGCGCGGGGAGCTGCGCGCCACGGCCTGGCGCTCGCGCCAACCTCGGAGACATCGATCGGCGGCAGACGGTCGCCGGCGCCGTCGCCACGCCGGTACGCACGGCACCGGCAGTCACGATCAGAAGCCTGTCGGTCGCAGATCGTCGCGATGACGATCGTCGACGGCACCGGCCGCGTGCGGCAGCTCGACGCGGACCGCGACCGGAGCTGCTGCGCGCGTCGCGCGCGTCGGGCTCGGTGCCCTCGGCGTGATCACGTCCATCACGCTGAAGGTGCAGCCAGCGGAGCACGCTGCTCGTCGAGCGTGAGGGCACGACGCTGGCGAAACTGCTGCGCGATCTGGACACGCTCATTGCGCGCGAACCACTGCGCTTCCGAGTTCTTCTGGTTCCCGCGCCACGGGCTTCCGCCTACAGCAAGAAGATGAACGAGGTGCCGGATCGCCGTCCCCGCCGGGCGGCGTCTTGCACCGCGTCACGCGCTTCGCCAACGAGCATCCTCGCGTGGAGAGCACGCTCATCTGGGTCGCCTGCCGAGTGCGTGCGGCGCTGGCCTGGGTCGCGGCAGCGGTTGCTCGACGGTCGGCGGTCATCTGGTCCCGAACGACACGACGGTGCTCAGCCTGCATCGCGCGTACGCGACGCGCGCCTGGTCCGGCATTACGAAGTCGAGTACGCGGTTCCCTACGGCGCGCGCCTCGGAAGCGCTGGGCCTGCTCGACGAGACGCCTCGCGCGGCACCCCGTCAAGACGATGTTTCCGTCGAGGTGCGGTTCACCGCTGCGGACGACATTCCGCTCAGCACGTCGCAGGGGCGCGGACGTGTGCGTACATCGCGTGTGCATGCGGCCGCGCGCGAGTGACTACGGGAGCGCTTCGATCTGCAGCGAGGACCTGTTCCCGCGGCTGGACGGGACGCCCCCACTGGGCAAGCTGCACTCGCTGCAGAGCGGCGAGCTGCGGCGGCGGTATCCATGCTGGGACCGAGTTCCAGGCGGCGCGCGCCGCGCTGGATCCGGCGGGCGTCTTCGAGAACGGCTACTTGCGCCGCCTACTGGGGCCGCGGCCGGCACTCCCGCGGCTGCGCCGGCATGACGCGCTTTCAGCACGCCATCGTCACCGGCGGATCGCAGCGGCATCGGAAGGAGACGGCGCGGGCTGCTGGTCCGCCGCGGTGCCAGTGTGACGCTGCTCGCGCGGCGCGCCGACGTAGCTCGACGCGGCGCGAGCGGAGCTGGTGCCCCGACGCGCCAGCCCGTCACAGCGGGTGCTCGCGGTACCGGTCGACGTCGCCGATCGGGATGCCGTCAACGCGCCGGCGATCGCGCACGCGGAGCGCGCGATCGGCCCTGCGACCTCACGATCACGTCCGCGCGGCATCCCGTCCACCGAGGCTACTTCGCGGAGGTGCCGATCGACGTGTTCGAGGAGATGCTGCGGTCAACTATTTTGGGCACGCTGTACGCGGTGCGAGCGGTTCTCCCCGGAATGCGCGCGCGCGCGCGCCTGCTGTGGTGCTCGTCCTCCTCTGGCGCTCGGCATCGTCGGCATCTTCGGGTACGCAGCCTACAGCCCCAGCAGTTCGCGCTTCGCGGGCTGGCCGAGGTGCTGCGCGCCGAGCTCGCGCAGGAAGCCGTTCAGCGTCTCCATTGTCTACCCGCCCGACACCGATACGCCGCAGCTTGCCGCGGAGAATCCGATCAAGCCGGCAGAAACGCGCGCGATCGCGGCCGGCGCGAAGACCTGGCGGGCGGAAGACGCGGCGCGCTGCATCCTGGGCGGCGTCGATCGGAACCAGTTCGCGATCACGCCGGGGTGGGAGATGACCTTGCTGCATCGCGTGCACAGCGTCGGCTCGTCCGCTCCTCGACTGGCATTTCGATCGGACCGCGGCGCGGGTCAGGAAGCGCTAGCGCGACGTCGTGCAGCTTCTCTTGTGATTCCACGGAGGTTTCATCCGCGAGCGGGTTAGGCGCCGAGCGATCGGCGGCCGGTCTGGTGTCGAGATCCGCGTCGCCCAGCGCCAGTCGCCCGGCGCGGATCGTGTCGAGCGACCCGCGATGGCGTGCCAGCGCAACCGCTCGAAGCTCTCTGAGGAACAAGCGTCTCGGCCATCCGGCGTCAGCGGCTCCAGCGGAGAGCGGCTTGAAGGGGCCGAACTCGGATGACCTTGAAGATCGCGACGACCATGCGGGCCCCGGAAACCGCCATCGTTCGCAAGTAGCTCTCCGAAGATACACCCTGAGGTCTAGCTCATGAGCAAGCGAAAGAGCAGAAACCTTTCCTCGCCTGCCAGAGGTGCCAGCGTATGAAGGTCGCAACAATGCGAAGCGAAAGCCGACCGCTGCTGAAAAGAAGTGACTAGCTGTCGGCGCCGCGTTCGTCAAACCGCCGTCCCGCTAGCGCTACGATGTACTCGGATATCGGGTTGAGTTCCGACGGCAAGCTGTGAGATGGTGGTCTCTTGGGCACTCCATAGGCTTCGCCTTCTGCGATGCGCGCCAACCGGGGATGATGACCCATGCTACGCATGATACTGGCGCTCCGCAGCCCTCGCAATCGGCTGATCGGTGGCTGGACACGCGCTGGCATTGCTACCCGGAAAATGACAAGCGCACCAGAGCAAGCTGGAACCGTAAATCCGACCTGCGGGGACCCGCTCCTCCCCCGCTGCTGCGGAGCGTCCCGCGCGAGCGCCGACGCCTGCTTCCCCCGTCAGCCCCCGATGCTGCGCGACGAAGCCTGTTCCGCGCGAGCGCAGTGTTATCGGTTCCGGTCCGCTTGGCGTTTGACGGGATCACACCGGCCGCGGTGCTATCGAGATCACAGAGTGCGCCGGCGGTCTGTGCGGCCACATCGTTCTGGGTCAAGGACACCGCCCACAAGCAGCGATGTGGTTCGCAAATCATTGGTGATGCAAAACGGACGTCTACCGGCGCATGGGACGGTAGGATGGATTTATGACCCCAGAGGAAGGCTCGATTTAGCGTCGAGCTGGAAGCCCATGGGCTCCAGATAAGTTGCGCGTGATGGGCTACCAGGGCAACAAGATGTTCAACGAGACGTTCACATGGACGCCCCGACGTCCCAGCTCAAGTGGTGTGATGACGGTCCAACACCAGCCGTCGCCCTTCAACCCCCGGTGACAGAAGCGAAGCCCGAGGAGGCGGCAAAGTCGAGCCCGCACCAGATCGGGGAACGAGAGAACCCGCCCGGAGGCAAAGACACCAAGTCCGGCAATCCCAATCTTGGCGATCTCCGGCAGAGACGCTCGTCCAAGAAGCAGCCATGAATGGAAAGTGCGGAGTGCACGGTGAACGCACCTCTATGGGAACAGTCTCGATCCTGTGCCCGAACTGAGCTCGTGGGAACCACGCAAAGTGCATCGAACTTTGCTGCTTGAGATCCCTGACTTGCATCACCGATGCGGGGATCCCTCGAACGCGATGGCATCGATGACTTGATCGCCGTTATTGTTTCAGGCAGACACGGATACCACCGCACCCACCCGAGACGTCACCGCCAGCGGACGCCGCGATCCCCACCATCAATAGACTTAGCGAACTACAATACTCCCGCCAGAAGACTTGCCGGATAACGGCACCGACTTACCAACATCACAGCATGACCCAGCCGGCGCTCCGCGCGCCTCCCGGCGAACGAAACCGTAGCGCCCGCGCACGCATTCCGCGTGCGTCAGTCGTCCGAAATCCATGGACCACGCCCTTCACGCGGTGAGTGAGGCGTCGGTCCCTTCGGAAAATATGGACATGGCAGACATCCGTACCATATCCAGGAAGCGTCAGCTGCCTGGCTACCTCCCTACGCATAAAGCGCAGCGCAACAGGACTGGAGCCCGCTGACAAAGAGAAAAGCACCTCTCCTTACCACATCGGATCATGCAACCGCAGATGGCGGCGCCCGCCTTCTCCGCCCCGATGCTGGCGCCTGCTTCTCCGCGTGCATATGCGGTTGGCGCAGCAAGATCCACGACGGTCGTCGAACCGACGATTATCGCTATGGCAAATGCAATGTTGCTTCACCATTCTCATCTGCCCCTCCCAAGCAGAACTCTAATGACCCAGCAAAAGTAAAGGCTAGCATAGTGCGGGCGCCGGTGGGCTAGGTTTTGATCGATCTATGGCCTTGTCTCTTGATCTTCTTTCCGCTTCTTCAGCTCGATCCTTGCCGTCATCACTCCCGAGCCTCTTTGGCAACGTTCGCGCTAGCCGATGCGACTCGCTTTACGCTGCGTCGGCTACCCAGGTGCTCCGCCCTGACGCTGCCACAATCACCGCGCTTTCACCGCTCGCCTTGCTGCAGACAAGCGAACCATGCGCCGAGCTGCGAGTGCGCGCAACGCCGCGGCCTTCCCGGCACAGCGGGCATCGCCCACGTGTCATGTCAGGACCGGCACTTCCGCGATTGTTACTGTATTCAATTTCTCCCGCGGCGCTCTTTATTTTGGCGCGAAGTTGCAATCTACTCGATCCTGCAGGTTGCGCGTGTGCTGTCGATGCGACTGGACCCATCACGAGCATCCAGGGCAAGAACTGACCTCCAGGTTTGCGGCGAGGCCCACCACAGAAGCCAACAGCACAACAAAAGCAGGTAGTCTGGATTGCCGAGGGAACCCTCTCGGCATTGATACGTGTCGGTCGCGCAGTCTCCGGCATCGTCCCTATTCCCTGTTCCGGGCGAAGTCCCCGCAATCGATCGTACCACCAGAATTGTGGCGAACAGAGCGTCCGGACGCACCGCTCGATACGTCAGAGCCAACGCCAGTCGAGAGCGTGAGTTGAGGAACCGTCAGCCGAAGAACCCACGGCGGGACCATCAGGATTTGGCCCCCCACGAACGACAACGAGCCAGCGCTCGACCTCCCCGCCACCGCCAGCCGAATAGTCGGCTCAACTGACGCGCGCTCCCCGCGCTCCCGCTGAACAGAAATCCGGTGAGCTCCGCCGCGCCTGCACCACGTGCGCCAAGCGCCCAGAATTCGCGACTCTGCGGCGCTCCTGCTCTAGCCTTGAAAAAGCGAAGCGACGCCCACAACGCATTCGGATCATGTAGTGTTATTTTTCTTAGACCGGGTCTGGCTGATATTGCGCCGCAGGGCCGTGGGTCTAACCATCGCGATCTGACAGCCGTCACGAGTTCTCTCCTTACGATTGTGCTTTTAGTTCGTTGTCCGGTGGTGGGGATATCTAACGCACTTGCTCCGCGTGAGCCCCGCGCACGGAGTAATTCAGCAGGAAGTGTCTATCTGTCTGCGCGGGTGCGTGCGAAGTCGGCATGTAGTGCCGACAGAGGGGGAGGCGATGATGTGGCGTCATATCTCGATTTTGTATGGTCTTACCCTACCAACGAGACCCCCAAACCCTACCAACGACGGTAGGGCGACGGTAGGGGTAGATCGTATCGGACAAGCACAGATTTTGGGGTGCTTTGCTCGATGAGCCGGGAGCTTCGACGACGTAATTGATGATATCCTCGCCGACGACCCACCGGATTGGTCGTTGTCCGCGTCTTGGGTGAGGCGACGTGGACACAATTCTCTCGGAAGAGGAATGACCTTGCCGACGTTCCGAGGTTGACGTCCGTCTAAGTACCATCTGACCCTTCCAATCGAACCACAGGGACCGGAAGAAATGTCCATTAAAATCCTGATGCCCACACTGTCTCCGGAAATGAAAACGGGCAAGCTTGTCAGATGGCTAGTGGAGGAAGATCAGCAGGTGAACCCCGGTGACGTCATAGCCGAGATAGAGACAGAGAAAGCATCCATCGAGATAGAGGCAGTCGACAAGGGCAAGGTGTTGAGGCTCCTGGTGCCGGATGGAACTGAAGGGGTGAAGGTCAATACGCCGATCGCCCTGCTCGATGGTGACAGGACAGGCACGAAAGGCAAGAGCTTTCAGATGCGATCGAAAATGGTGCGCCTCCTCGAAGAGGTACCCTCGTCGCGACCAGTAACGTCATGGCGGACGGGCGTGCCCACCGGTAGGCGCGCGTCATTGGTCGCACACGCTTGACGGGCGATCACGACCAGTCGGCGCTCGTTGGTCAGCCCTGCCGCGACCGAAAGCGTTGGGCAACCAAGGACCCGGCTGTTGATACCAAGCGGCAGTAATGAAGCCGAAGTCGAGCCGATCGCCGGATGGCTGGTCATCGTGAAAGGACCTGGCCGCGGTGGCTATCGTCCCGTCTACGTCGGCATGAACTCGGTTGGCCGGGACCCCGACCAGCGGATCAGTCTGAATTTTGGCGACGATGCCATCTCGCGTGAAGAGCACGCTTACATTGTCTACGACGAGGAGAGCGCGGAAATTCTATTTGCAGCAAGGCAAAAAGGCGGGCCTAGTGCGCCTGGGAACGAAACCCGTTCTCAATCCGATCGAGCTCAAGGCATGTGACCTCATCCGCATCGGCAAGACCACACTAAGGTTCATACCATGCTGTGGCCCAGAGTTTTCCTGGAGTGACGAGATCATAGTGTACGCATGAGCTTGCGGTGCGGTTGCCGCGACCTCTCTTGAAGGAGCAGAAACGCGAAAGGTGACTCTTCAACCATTAGGCCCATATTGCAAAGAGTGCGCATCGCTTGGCGGCATGTGATCGCGTGAAGGCTTCGCTGAAGGCGATCGAATTTCTCTCAGGATCAGTCCACGATGCTCGAGCATATGTCTCGGGCGCTCTTTCGAAATGCCGCAACAAGTCTCTTGCGAGCCTGGTGTCGTGCCCGCCGCGCTCCATCAGCGCGACCCGCGCTCTCTGAGCAGCGATACGCTCCTCGCCCCTCAGCAATGTGCCGATTGGCCAGTTCAAGGTGGCGGCGTTCCATCTCTAGCGGCGTTGTACATGCTCAGGCCGCCCAGAGAGCTGGCGGTGATGCCGCAGCTGGGCGTCGGTCACAAAAACGCGATCGAAGAGTCGCTCGGTCGTCGTGCCTGGATCGAAGGCCAAGGTTGAGGCCATCTGATGTCGGGCACGCGACGACATATAGGTACTTTCTCTCGAGGTCTTGCTAGACACTCGGCAACCGTCCCTTTATACCGAGGACACCTCCGCTGGCGACGACGGTAAAGTATCATGGCGCGGTCGGAGGCGCCGTAAGCGCTTACGATCATCGGCTTCTCGTCGGGCATGCTTGTCACCAGCGGCACGGCAGAGACGTCGATGGCACAGCAGCGACTGAGCGCGACATCGTCGCGGAACATGCGCTTCAGAGTCGCGGCAGTCACCGGATGCGAAAGCAAAGCTCGCAGAGCTTAAGGCGGTGACATCCCAGGCTACAGCCGTGAGAGCTTCTCAGAGACGGCAAGCGGGCGACCGTCAATAACGACGACTCGAACTACCGAGTTGTCGGCTCTTGTGCCAGACGCCCTTTAGAAGCTTGCATGCAGATCTCGTACTCCTGCCTCCCCGCGCCAGCAGGGACTCAAACGAGTGTCCTGGCGTGTACGAAGCCCCCGATCCCTGGGGCTCTGTTCCAAGTTTGAAGGGGGTGCGAGTTCAGCCGGATCGGACCTCTTCTGGCTTTCGGATTTAGCCCTTAATGACCGAGATCGCACCAGCCAATATAGCAATACGTAACTGAACGGAAGTACAC
>ERZ1370068.547-contig-10499_pt1 | contig 35902 bp, 57 predicted proteins | sample MGYA00561227_ERZ1370068 | MGnify/ENA primary metagenome ERZ1370068 (study PRJEB38410, sample SAMEA6850437) | metagenome | study: Metagenomic assessment of the ecological functions of the soil: analysis of the soil microbiota associated with the... | reverse complement strand
GTAGCAAAGCTTCGTTCAGTTACGTATTGCTAGCGCCCTTGCTCATCAGGTGACCACGATCTTGGCAAATTTGGTGGGCAGATCGGTCGTTTCCGCGATCACCCAGACACCGGCTTCTGGCCCCTGTGCACTGGTGACCACGCCGCCGAGGTCGTTGTCGCCGATGCGGACTCGCTTCGGCAGTGTTTTGTTGGGCACTCAGCCGGGCCGCTGAGGGCGGTCAAAGCACGGCGATGCCGACCGCCACCATACCTAAGTACAACCCTCTTATCGTTCTCATGTCCCCGCTCCTCTCGCGCTTCCCGCTACACCCTTGAGCAATCTGCACCAAGGATCAATGACCAGGAGTCGAACGCAGCCTCACCCAGAGATGTGGGAGATTGTGTGGAGTAGGCATTGTAAAAGTAGGTTTGCCTCGGTGTCCATCCGTCCCTTGCACGCGCGCGGCACCCCATGCATCACCTCTTGTAGCGAGTGAGGTATGGCCGGACTTTTTCGCTGCTCGCGAAATCCTGCGGCGACGCTGGCAGCGCACCGCAGGTGACGAGGAGGGCAAATCGATCTGCTGACGAAGAGTTTGTCAGGTTGCGACGAACGACTCGACCCAAGCTGTGGCCGCACCCGTGATCACCCCATCGTTGCTCCTCGCCCAGCTTGTCCCGCATGAACTCGAGCTTTTCTGCCATGTTCTCCCTCGCGCTCCAGCGTCATCACTCGAGCCGCTTGCTCGTGGAGGTGGACATTGGCAATCTGCTCCGAGGTATCAACCCTGGTCCAAACGTCTGGGCGTTTGGACTGGAACACAGCGAAGCAAGCGTCGGGGAATCTAACTCTCAGAGATTGACAGACTGATGGCCCCCCTGACGAAGGAGACACTGCTTGCCGTGGTGCTGGAGCACGTGCCCACGGACAGGTTCTCCACTCTCCTCATCATTGACTATCGACGTTGCCTCTTGTGGTCCCGTGCAAAAATACCGTTAGTTTTCCTATCCGCCATCACCTTGGGTTGTGGAGGCCGGTTGAGCTTTTCTTCTCATAGGGGCCAAGGTCACCCGCGTGGGTATGCCTTATGTTTCATCTAAAAATTTATTGCAATTTATTATAAATATCCTATGATGCTTCTCTATGGAACCCAGAAGTCGGTGACAAGGTAAAGTTAAAAGGCGGCACCAACCAGTGCCTCTGTACGGGGTGTAATAGCGGCTGTACAGGGCGATGAACTATTGGTCCGTTTGGACGAATCGGAGGAGCTTGCTGCCGTTGCATCTACACGTTCGTCACAAATTTCAGTCTGGCGGCACGTAAGGCATGGAAGAACATGCCACATCGGCAAGGTTGGCCGTCCTAAAGGGGTCACGTCATTGCGACCGGTCTCCGTAACGCTAAGAATCGATCGAGAACTTTGGGAGAAGTTTAAACAAGACGAATCGGAAGGTCTCATCAGAGGACCGTACGGCAACGATTAATGCACGTGGTTCCGTGAAATGTTAGCCAAGCTCAAGCACACGAAGGCCTGCGTAGATGCCACCGAGAATTACTGACAGCCAACGCCAAGCAGTCCTCGTATTGCTCGCTCAGCGGGCTCGACCGCGAGACGGTTGCGGCGCAGGTTGGCGTCACGCCCTGGGCAGGTATCGGCGGTAGCTGCTCACGTGAAAGATGAGGAACATACGAGAAACGCGGAGCACGCGAGATGAGTTGCAGAATCCACGCAATCTGCTGGACGCGAACGCGTGCACGAATTACTCGAAAGAGATTTGGTGCCTCCAGCCATAGGACACAAACCGCATCGGATCTTAATCGCTATCTTGATTGGTGTCGACGCCGAAACGGATGAGGAGGGTTTTCTGGAATCCTGACTCCTCACATGGCGCTGTGAATCCTCACATGCTGATTCTTGGCGAAAGTGGATTCTGGCAAAACCATACGCAATTTGCTGCCTTTTGGCTGAACTCGCGCAGAGCAACATCCCGTCCATCGTGTTTGACTACGGACAGGGCTTTGCAACCGGGGTATCCCCTCGTCACTTTATAGACTACGCCAAGCCGATTGAAATTAAGGCGAGTCACGAAGGCGTTGCGATCAATCCGTTACGGTTATTTCCTTCCGACATCCATGGCCCTGTCAACGTCGCGCAACGGGTCGCAGATACATTTCAACGCGTCTATGCACAGATTGGCGTGCAACAGCACGCTATCCTCCGTCAGGCGGTCCTCGACGTGATGAGTGATGAAGGCATTATCCCCGAGAATCGGTAACAAGTTGAGGACCATTCCCCACCTCCATTCGCTGCCTTGCAGCACAAGTTATATGTACGCGGAGAACCCAAGTCATCCGCAGCGCCGTATAGCGTCGTCTGTCGCTTCGCATGTCTCGACGATGTTTGTCTTTAATACTTTCAGGACCATGGTCTGCCCTTGGACTGGCAGGATATGCTGGATAGTAGAGGTCATGTGTTTGTTATCCAACTGAAGGGGCTCGAACGCTCGCTGGAACGAGCGGTCACAGGATTTCTTTTGTGGAATCTCATTGGAGTTTGTGGAATCGGTTGGCCCAGGTCTGGTGCGTTGTTTCTGTGGTCTAGACGAAGCGCATAAGCTTGCCTGTGTTCCAGGCTCTCCAACAGAAAAACTCCTCCGTGAAGGTCGGAAATTTGGACTCAGGCTGATTCTGGCCTCGCAGCAGCCTGAAGACTTCCAGTGAAGGTATGGCGCTTTGCCAATACAGCGACCAGATGGTTTTTCAGGTTGGGGTGGGGACGACAAAGTGCTGGTCTCAAGACAGTTGGCTCGGAAAAGTCGTGAATTCATACTCGTTTGCCGAGACCGCTGAGTTAATCACGAGTTTGCCTCGTGGCTGGGCGTACTTCATAAGCGAAAATGTCGGTCGTGTTGTCCGTATTCATGCGTTTGAAGAAAGGATGGCGCGATGGCATCAGCGCCATACCCGTAACAAACTGCTGGGTATCCGATGAGATATGAATCAGCTCTTTGGCGCTGCCATCACAATCTTAGTCGCGGGAACTTTGTCTCTACTGCGTGACTGACTGCCTTGGAGTAGTTAGGTTGCGGATATGGATGATCCGTTGGGGAATCCACAGGAGATATTCCGGTCCCGCTTACCTGTTGGGGCCTTGTCGCTGGTCATTTTGTTCCGAGTAGGGATCAGGATGGTCAATTGGTCGATCCAAGAATATTGGGTGGATGAGGTTCTGACGACGCGAGGCACATTGTTCCGTGGTGCAACTGCCTATCCGCGCGGTCGAGGAGTCTGGCGTGACGACGCACGTGGTGGAGATTCACTGCTAGAGAGGAAAGAGCCTGTCATAGTTTTTTCATACGTAGCTGAGGCAGACTTGACGAGCCAATGCTCTCGCGGAACTTTATCGCACGCTGAGCCGTATGGGCCGCGAGAGCCAATCAAGGCGAAATAGGCGTGGTCATCGACGGCAAATACTACGGGATCACCTTGAATATATGGAGGAGTAGCCAATGCTTTCAGAAAAGCAAATCAACAGGCATTACATGCCAGCCGCGTTGTGCCGTTGGCGCGTAGCAAAGCCACATGGCCCGCTGGGCTTAGAGCAGCTCGCTGGCAGCCGTATCTCGCGTCAATCCAGCGCTTGGGTCTGGCGACCTGGGCGTGCGTCGACCGATTGCCCTTGACCATGCGACGTGGGAAAAATTGGAGCAGTTAGCCAACACAGCCACGCAGACAACCTCACAGCGCGTCACCGCATCCCAGAGGTGCTGCCGCTATCATACGAGCAGTTTGTGGCAGCGCTACCGCAACAGGGTGAAACGCAAGAATGATATGGGATTGAAAGATACTGTGCCCAGATCGGGTACCAGCGATGCACACGAGGAAAGGGTGCTGCGATGGTGCTGGCAACCAGTCCGAGAGTGAGACGCAGCCAGCTTCTATCATCCGCCAAAACATGGCCAAAGTAAAATTGCTCACTGTGGCAGGTCCGCTGCTCTGCCACCCTGAGCCAACGCGCCGCATTGTCCGGTTGCTTGCAAACCGCCACTCTGGGGTATCGAAAGATGCCATTGGTCATGCTGGCTGTGCATAGTGACGACGAGAAGGCTGCAACAGAGCGGTTTCAATTGGGTGCTGCTCGTGATTTGGCACGATACGTCATCGTTCGACAAAGGGCCACAACGAAACGGTTGGCCATGCTATCGACCTGTTTCGCCAGCAGTTCGATCCAGCCACTGACCCGTTCACTGCCAAAGGCAGAGCACCTCTATCTGCACGACGCGGTGGCAAGGAAACCGAACTTCGTCAGCCCGTTTTGGGTGGCGCTGGCACAACCTGCGGCGAATGGACGAGGCCCGATGGTGCGGAATGCGGACGGTACTGTCATCAAAGGCTTCATGAAGGCGTCGGTCGCTGTGGGGTTTTGTCCGATCGCATGCCCATACTGCCTATCTCAACATGCCGTACACTGATGGGATGGATGTGGCGCTCAACTGGGAAGACTGGCTGACGAACTACTCAAAACATGGCGACAGTACCAGTATCCCATCAATTTTGGTGAAACGAGAGCGGCCTCGTAGAATATGACGAATGGTTTGCCGAGTCTGACGGGACAGGTTCAATCTCTTGGGTCCAGATTCCTCGAAGCTTGCTTCGGCTTTTGCAGCGGTGTTATGGTCGCTGGCATGAGCGACTATCGGCATAAAAGGCACAACGTCTCGTCCTTGCTTTACCATATCGTGTGTCCGGCGAAGTATCGCCGGGTCATCTTTGACGCAGAAGTCGACACCGTACTCAGAGACATCTGCTTAGACATCGCCCAACGGTATGAAATAGCCTTTTTAGAGATTGGCACTGACAAAGATCATGTCCATTTTCTGGTGCAGTCGGTGCCGAGCTATAGCCCGACCAAGATTGTCCAGATCATCAAAAGCCTCACGGCCCGCGAGATCTTTCACCGCGTCCCGACTGTCAAAAAGCGTCTGTGGGGGTGGCGAGTTTTGGTCCAAAGGCTATTTCATCAGTACCGTAGGCCGTCATGGGAATGAAGAAGTCATTCGCGAATATGTGCAGGCAGCAGGGCAGTGAGAAAGCCGTATACGCAACTGCATCGCCAAGACGTCCAGTTGGGGTTGTTCTAAGGTTCGCAGGCAGCACATTCACAAGATACTGAGTATCCACCCCGCCAAACTGGCGGGCCATAGCTGTACGCAAGCGGGGGTTTGATACCTCGCAGCTTGCTGCGGGGTGATTGTTCAGCATATCGTCGTGTAGAGGGGGCGCTTCCTGTTCAAACGGATAGACCCCCAGGCGTTCGAGTATCGTACTTATACCGCCGTAGGGAAACGCGGCGCTCCTGCAACACCGAGTGGTCGGGAACGATCAAGGTGCTCTTGCAGCCGTTTCGCATCCGTACGATCCGTTGCAGCATACCGCGCGCCGGGGTACAACGCGACAAATACCATATCAAGCGTTCCAGCCCATCCCGACTGGCTATGTTGCGCACATACCCCTTGCGTCGTTCAGTACATAGCTCCCGCCGAACAAAGTTCTTCAAGTTGTAGGCTGTGATACGAGTACCTTGGAGGATTCACTTGAGTGGCACTGCCGCTTACGTCGATAGATTGTAAACGCAGCCTAGTTTGTCCAGGTCGGCCTTGTCAGCCAATTCCAGCAACGCTGTTCGAAGTCGAGCGTCGACCGAAACGCTAAGTTCTTGCAGTCCGAAAGAGAGTTGAAGTCTTACAGCCCCGACTCGGCAGGCAACCCTCAGCTGTCGCCTTGCTGTATCGACTTTGAAATGTTTTTCCTAGTATCAAATCTCAATGCGGCCATTGACCTGGCTAACCTTACATCACCAAGGCGCCGCGCAAGCTAACAATTCAGGAATGGCAAATCCAAAAATATCATCTAGTTCAACTGTCTCTGGTGTTTCCGTAATCTCCAGCGCGTCTTATGAAACGTTCGAACCAGTTGACTCAACTTCCAACGCTACAATATCGCGCAAAGTGCGAGAAAGCCAATGCCTTTGCTGCCAATCCGCAGGCGACCTTTGCCTGTCCTTTCCGCCAGAAGCCAACGACGGCTTTCCACCCCAATCCGGGTGAAGTCGTTGCGGAACTCGAACGGCGTTGTCCATCCCTTCGCCATCGTCGGTTACTATGATTGATGCGGAGTCATCGGCAATGGTGGCAACGCGTGAACATGGTCAGCATCTGCATCGAAGGCATTACTGACCAGTTCCTTCAATGCCTTGACGAACGGTTTTGTAAACGCCTGAGAGTTCCCGGAGAATAGAAGGGTCAATCCCACCAAGCTGTGCACCCGTCATCGAAACCAGCTCCCGTTATTCAGTCAGTTCAGAGGCTTCATCCGGTCGCCGAAGCGTCTGCAAACTCATCGTTGGACACGCCACCCTTTTCGCATACACGCGCAAGACGCCCCACGGGAGCGAGCCAAGCTTTTGCCTCGTAGGGAAGCATCTGCTGGCGCGGTGCTCCTCTTACACGAGGTCAACAAATGCTGTTATAGGAAACGACGGGATAATAACACAGGGAAGCGTCAGCTGAGCCAGGAGCTTTAACTTTGGGCTGTGGCACCGACGACCTGCCTGCAGTGAGAAGCTCCTGCAGAGGAGATGTGCGAAGCGAAGATGCACGGAACGCGCATCCGGTGAGTTGGTGTGCCTGGGAAAATGAGCGCGGGGATGGCCCTTCGGTGTCTCTTGCATACTTTCCTGTTTGCGGCAATTGGGGTGAGAGGAGCGCTCTGGAGACCAGCACGATGCGAGACAGGGCGGTATCCCAAACATTCCCTGCAAACTCCAGAAACCTAGGAAAGATGGGTCAGACACACGCCGCCTCTTGTGGTGTCAATAGAGACACAAGCCTCCCTGGGGAAAGGGGTCAAGAACGACCGCTTATTTTTTTCTGGAGCCGGCTTACGGGGAGGTGCTCACCCGTTAGTACTGTGAAAATAGCGAGAGGCCAAATCCGCCGAGACGAGAGTGAGATTGCCGCATCACACCCCCGGAGGATTGACCTATGCGGAAGCCCAAAGATTAGGGGTCAACCTTGTCCCGATCCTGCCTGCCTTCCTGTTATAGACGAATGCGGCGGTATAGACAGAATGCAGCAGTGGATAGGCATTAGTAAAGTAGGTTTCCCTCGGTGTCCATCCGTCACCCACGCACGCGTGCGGCACCCCATGCGTAGCCGCTTGCAGGAGAGCGAGGTATGGCCGGACTTTTCGCTGCTCGCGTCCTACGGCGACGCCGGCAGCTCACCGCGCGTGCCGGCAGGAGAGCAAAAAATCAATCTGCTGGCGCACCAGGCTGACGTTATCTGCCCGAACGCGCACACGGTCACCCAGCCGGTAGGTTTGGCCCGTATGCTGCCCTACCAAGCAGAAACGTTCAGGGTCAAAGTGAAAATAATCGGGCAGCCAGCTGATGTGCACCAGACCCTCGACGAAGAGATTGTCGAGTTCGACGAACAGCCCGAACTGCGTCACACCAGTAATCACACCGTCGTACTCCTCGCCCAGCTTATCCAGCATGAACTCGACTTTTTGAGATTTTCGACCTCGCGCTCAGCGTCATCGGCGAGACGCTCGCTCGTCGAGGTGGATGTGGCAATCTCTGGCAAAGCACTGCATCCAGAACTCGCGTCGTGCCGCCGACATGCCTCCAGGAGCGGCGCTGTCACGCAGCAGGCGGTGCACGATCAGGTCGGGGTAGCGCCGGATGGGCGAGGTAAAGTGCGTATAGTGCGTACAGGCCAGGCCGAAGTGGCCACTGTTGTCCACGGCATAATGCGCCCGCGGCAGTGACCGTAACAGAGATGATGGTTGATGAGCGGGGCTGCGGGTGTTCCCTGCGCGGCATCCAAAAGCGTCTGCACCGCGCCTGGCTGGAGAGCGTCCTGTGTCCGGGAGAGTATACCCGAAGGTGCGTACAAAGGCACTGAACTGCGCGAGCTTCTCCGGACTGGGAGGCTCATGCACGCGATACAGGGCTGGCACATCGAGTCCTGCAAGGTGTGCTGCGACGGTGCGATTGGCCAGCAGCATGAACTCCTCGATCAGCATGTGGGCCCGGGTGCGCTCAGCCCGCAGGATAGCGTCGATTTTGCCCTCGGTGTCGAGCACAATATCAGCCTCGGGCAGATCGAAGTCGAGGCTCCCAGCGGCAAGGCGCTGCTGGCGCAAGACTGACGCCAGATGGTCCATGCGCTCCAGCACCGCACCGATGGCTGGGTTCCAGCCATCGAGGGCGCGTGGATTGCCATCCAGATACTCGGCCACCCGGGTGTACGTCAGGCGCGCCTGGCTGCGGATGACCGTGTCCACGACTCTCGTAGCGCACGGTGCGTGCGTCCGCCGTGAGTTCGATGCAGACACTGAGCGTCAGGCGGTCCACCTCGGGCTGCAGGCAACAGATATCGTGCGACAGACGGGCTGGCAGCATTGGGATCACCTGGTCTGGGAAATAGACGCTGGTGCCGCGCTGGGCCGCCTCACGGTCCATGGGACTGCCATCGTGGACGTAAAAACTCACGTCAGCGATGTGCACGCCGAGCCGCACATGCCCATTGGCGAGGAGTTCTAAAGATACGGCATCGTCAAAATCGCGCGCCGTTTCGCCATCTATAGTGAACGTGATCAGGTCGCGCAAGTCGCGTCGCCCGGCGAGGTCTTGCAGCGATACCTGTGGCGCCACAGCCTCCGCCGCGGCCTCGACCTCGGGTGGAAAGGCGGTCGACAGGCCATACTTGCGCAGAATGAGCCGCAGCTCCATGTCGGGAGCATCGGCGCTCCCCAGCACCTCGACAATGCGCCCCTGCGGGTGCTCCTGCGTCAAGGCATAGCGTGCGATTTCCGCCACGGCCATGGCACCGCGTCTGCGCCTGGCAGACGGTCCTGTGGTGCAATAAAAATATCTGGACAGAGGCGGGCATCCAGCGGCAGGAGCCAGCAGTGCTTGCCGAGCATCTCCACACGCCCGACGACCTCTTGCTGCCCCCGTTCGAGCACCTGCACCACGCGCCCGCTGCGGCGCTCCCCGTGTGCGCTGCCGTGGTCTCCAGTCGCACCAGGACGCGGTCGCCATGCATCACGCCCTGCATGGCACGGCGTGGCAGGTAGATGTCGTCCTCCTGCGCCTCATCTGGGACCACAAAGCCATAGCCATCAGCATGCCGCTTGACCACCCCGGCCAGCGTGTCCAGCCGTTGCGGTAAGGCGTAGCGCGTGCCATGCAGGAGTACCAGTTGTCCCCTGGCCACCATAGCGCGGATGGCCTCGCGGAACGCTGGGCGCTCCCCAACAGCCACTGCGAAGTGCTGGATCAATCGCTTCATGCGTGTACTGCTGTTGCCCGTGTCCCCTGGAAGAGCTGGAGCACGCTGCTCGCTCGGAAGGTCATGCGCTCTGCCTCGCCACAGAGGGCGTTTGCAAAAAGTAGGACACGGGGCTGCTGGAAGGCCGGTTGCAGCTCTTAGCCTCTGCATGCACCTGTATCATCCGGCCATAGCGCTGCAGCCTGGCGCATCACCCGCGCTCGCTTGCAGCGCTGTCTTCATGGGCAATCCCGCCGCCTGCAGGGCCTGCGATATCCAGGAGTTACACGTATTGAACAGGCTATAGTCGCCCTCGGCCAGATAAAACATGCTGTGTTGATGATTGTGGCCAGGACCGAGGGGGATCGTCTGGCCGCTGGCATCGCGTTTGTACGTTGCATGGATGAAGCGCACCAACTCCTCCAGACCCCGTCGTGAGAGGGGAATTTCGAGAATATCGGCATGGGGAAAATAGCGCGTCACGGCGGTAGGTAGCCCGATCACGAACAACACGCTGGCCTGGCGATTTGAAGGCTGCCCGTAGAAGGATACCCAGCCCGGCCCGCGGCGTTTGATAAAAATCGCGATCCCCCAGCCCACTTCCAGATAGAGGGCCTCTGGAAAATCGTCTTTTTCCGGCCAGAGATGCGGGTCAATGTCATCGTACTTGACGACCAGGCCCGTATGCCAGTCATGGTCTCACGACATAAATATACCGTGGTTCTTCCTGTGCCAGCACAGGATATAACGGCAGCTCAGGCGTTGCACAGCCAGCACCCGCCGAGCAGGACGATCACCAGCACCAGGCATTTTAGCGAGGACGGGAGCATGCAGCCCACCCTTGCCGCCTGCAGCTCCAGTCACATCGTCAGTGGGAGATGATTGCTGAGCGGGTTTACTCTTGCTAGTAGGGCACGCGGAGGAGCATGGATGAGTAAGGATGGCGACTGGGCGGCGATGCAGGGAGACCGTGTGAAGGACTCCTCAGATCTCTCAGCTCGCTTTCACGCCGTTCGGCATGTCATGCGGCTAGTGGGAATGGCCGCTGACCGCGACCTGGTTTGTCCCGACAAACCATCCAGCCTCGACTTCTCGAAAACGCTTCGCCCATTTGTAGACAAAGCGACGGCTGATACCGACGGTGTCGGCAATGTGCGAGATTGGCACACCATCAGCCACGAGTAAAATAATCCGACCACGTCTGGCACGCCCAGCAGGAATCGTGGTCGAACGCTGCCACGCCATCAGCGTGTGGCGTTCTTCAGCTGCGAGACGGATCGTCGAGTGCTGTTTTACGTCCACGAGCCATCAAAGATACCTCCAAGAAAGAGTTACAATACTTGCTTTTTTCGGAAGAATGCAAGCTTCAACTTGAGCTTGTGCACCTCTTTTTTCTGCTATGGCTATACCACTTGCGCCCTCAGCGAAACGAAAGAACCATATAGAAACCCTACGCTAAAGCAGGAGTTCTTCCCATATCGATGGAGTATTGTTGTGTGATCTTCCTTACATTAGTAAGAGCTGTACAGGGCAAGTGGACGTCTCAGACCGCATGAGGGAGTTGCGCTCGGCTCCTGTCATTGCCCATAATATGGCGATGTCGCGTGCTATGAGAAAGATATCTGACATGCAGAAGAAGGGGCAAAAGGCTATGGGAGACGCTGTGCGGCAGATGTTTACCGCGATTGCCCAGCATTATGATGTACCTCAATACTGTGCTGAGCTTTGGCTTGCACCACTCACTGGCGCTCAGCAGGCGGTCGCCGTCAGCGGCATACCGTCTGGCGCGCGTCTCCTCGATGTCTGCAGTGGCACAGCCGACCTCGCCCTCGCCTTTGCCCGTCACCTCGGACACGATGGACAGGTCGTCGCCACGGACTTTTGTGCGGCGATGCTTGGACGTGGCCACCAGAAAGCCCGGCAACAAGGGATCCGTCTCACGTCCACTCTGGCCGATGCACAACAGCCTCCCACTTTAGTGACGCCGTCTTTCGACGCCGTGACCGTCGCACTTTGGCCTGCGCAATGTTGATAGTCTGGCGCACGGCCCTGCGTGAAATGTATCGTGTGTTACGCCCTGGCGGCACTGCGCTCGTCCTGGAGTTTGGTCAGCCACACGGGCGTGGTATTTGGTCCACTGTATCGCTTCTATTCCCAGCATGTGTTACCCCGCCTCGGTGGCTGGGTGTCTGGACATCCTGAGGCCTATACGTATCTCCCACGCACCGCTGCGGTGTTTCCCGCTGGCGGCACGCTTCGTGCGAGAGATGGTAACACAGGATTTTACCGACGTGCTACGCCCATGCCCTCAGTGGCGGGATCGTTTATCTCTATCGCGCCATGCGCCCCACCTCAGTGGCATAGGGGAAACAAGGAGAAGTGCAAGAGCGCTACGACGCTGGCATTAACGCCACAGGAGAAGTGACATGTTATCTTTTGATGATATTATATACACCAAACAGGACGGCGTCGCAACTGTGAGCATCAATCGCCCATGGGTACTCAATGCTTTTCGACCACGGACCATCGATGAAATGATGGAGGCATTCAACGATGCCTGGTACGACGATAGTATTGGCGTCGTGGTCCTGACGGGCGAGCAGGGCAATTTCTGTACTGGTGGCGATCAGAAAATTCGCGGCCAGGGCGGGTATCAGGACGAAGAGGGAACACCACGCCTCCAGGTGCGTAACTTGCACTCGTATGATTCGCGAGATTCCAAAGCCCGTGATCGCGAAGGTTGATGGCTATGCCATCGGTGGCGGAACATGTCCTGCATGTGCTCTGCGATCTGACCATCGCCTCTGAGCGCGCTGTCTTTGGTCAGACTGGTCCGAAGGTAGGGAGTTTTGACGCTGGCTTTGGCGCGATGTAGCCTGGCGCGTATCGTCGGGGAGAAAAAAGCCGCGGGAGATCTGGTACCTGTGCGACCAGTACAGCGCCGCAGAGGCGGCGGCTATGGGGCTGGTCAACAAGGTTGTGCCAGGCGAGCGCCTGGACGAGGAAACGGCTGTCTGGTGCCGCAAGCTGTCTGCCAAAAGCCCGACTGCACTGCGGTTTATGAAGTTTGGGTTCAACGCTGACACGGATCACGGCTATGGCCTGCAAGCCCTCGCCCATGGGGCGCACCAGTTTATTCTACGCCACGGAGGAGGGGAACGAAGGCCGCCGGGCCTTCCTGGAAAAGCGCCAGCCAGATTTCTCACCGTATCGCCGCACGCCCTGGTAGGGCCTGTGCAGATGCGTCGGAGCGGGAGAGGCAGAAAGGATCATCGTCATGTTCCAAAGCATCACGATCTGGTATCGTGCTATCCGGCCATTTACGCTGAGTGCCGCTCTCGTGCCTGTGATGGTGGGGAGCACGCTGGCCACCCAAGTATGGGAATGTTTGACTGGTTGCTCTTGTCTCTGGTGCTGCTGGGTCACGTGCTGGTGCAATGCGGTACGAACTTGACCGACGAATATGCGGATCATCGTCCAGGGCAAAGGCGCTGAGCATAAAGTCCAAGCGCCCTACAAAGTCATCGCCCTGGGACTCCTTGACGCCGGGAGCCGTGCGCCGGGGTGCCATGACGTGTTTTGGGACTCGCGGCGCTCATTGGCGTGTATCTCTGTCTCCCGGACGAGCTGGCCCCTGGCGCTGGTCTGCCTGCGCCAGTGTCGGGTAGCGGCTTACGGCTACAGTGCCGGGCCGCTTCCGTTGGGAATGTCGGGCTCGGTGAGCCTTTAGTGTTTCTGTTTATGGGGCCGGTGATGGTGCTGGGCGAGCTTCTACGTCCAGGTCCAGATGACTGTCCTCGGGCCGCGGTGTGGTTGTCCGTGCCGGTAGGGTGTCTGGTCACCGCCATTCTCGTGGCCAACAATCTCCGTGATGCGGAGGAAGATCGCCACAGTGGCAAACATACCCTGGTCGCTCTATGGGGACACCGGCCAGTCATCTGGCTCTTTTGTCTGCTCGCTGCTGGTGGCGTTTGGGATGCTGCCCATCCTGGCCCTGGAGCGGTGTGGATACCCTGGGTGGGTCTCCTCTTCCTGTCCTGGTGCTGCCACAGAGTTGGATGCTCATACGTCCTGATGCTGGCGTGGCACGGAACGCGTCTGTGTTACACCAGGCACTCCGGGGCACGGCCCAGCTCCATTTGCGCTTCGGCTTGTTGCTGACAACTCGCTGTCAGCCCGGCGCTAGCCTGGTGGCGATAGTGTCAGCCGGATCGCCGTCTCTCAAGGTTAGAGATGCCACGGCTGCATGGTGTTCCATGACAGCAAAGACATGCGCATACAGATTGGCGATCCACTGTTTGCCTCGGTTTCGGTGACGCGGAGATAGCGTAAGCCATCTTGAATATAGGGTGTCACTACCTTCCAAAAAAAGTGGGATAGTCGTCCACGGAGATCGCCAGGGTTTTTGTAGCCGAGCGCCGCATTGACGCCCGTTTCTTCAAATTCATAAAACAGGGCCGGGAACTTCCGCATATGATTCTGGCGAAGCGAGTTGCCCGATGAGGTCTGCGGCCCGCAGCAGCCCTGGGTAATCGTCTGTGCTCTGATGGTCATCGTCGTGCGGCACAGGAAAGCGTGTGCGCTCGATATTGGCCGGCAATCACCTCGCCATCGATGACACCGTGCACCCCAAAGCGCTCGCGACGCAGCGCTTGCCGCGGTCCACATGATAGGGCGTCAGGGCGGCATCGCTCGCTCCGGGAGGCAGCCTCACGGTCTGGTCGTCAACCCCTGTCGTATAGACACCGTTGCGGTCCTCACGGCATACACCGCGGACGTAGCCGATATCGTGACACAGGAGCGACAATGTAAAATGCATCCAATCACGCGGGGAGACGCCGCCTTCACGGACATGTTTGCCTCTGAGGATCTCCCTGACCAACCAGGGTCACCATGAGCGTATGTTCGACATCGTGATAGAGGGCATCACTATTGGCGATGTTTTCGAGCGCCATACGCCCTGCCCAGGCAATGATGCCTGGATAGGATGGTTCGAGCACGCCGTACATGCGGCGATACTCGAGCTGTAAGCGTTCAACAAAAGCATCGATCAACACTTCTGTTGGGTTGAACATCAGGCGCCTCCCTCGCCTCAGGGTGACTGCATGGGCGTTTAGCACGTGACGCTGCACTCCGAGAGTGATCGTCATGCCCTCGATCGTATGCGTCTCACAATAACTCTCCGGCGGGGCAGCGGCCGTCACCAGATCAAGGCTCAGGGTCTCAGCTTTGATGTACTCTGCCCACGTGGTTACCGCCTCCGGCCAGGTCTCCTGCCGCGAGGCTAGTAAGTGATAATCCGGTCTTCAATGTTGAAACCAGCGTCCTTGCGCATCACCTGCAGGCGCCGCACCAGCTCACGCGCCAGCCCTTCCGTGCGCAAGGCTGGCGTCACGACGGTATCGACGGCGACGGTCGACGCCTTTCTCCGTCGCCACCGCTAATCCTGCAGCCGGGTGGGTGCGAATAAGCACCTCCTCCGGGGTCAACTCGATGTCCTCACCGTCCACCGTGACCACCACGGGCAATCCTGCCTGGACCTGATGCACTACCGCCGCAGGGTCGAGCGCACTCAGCGCCGCACGGACCCGAGGAAATTGTGCCCCAAAGCGTGGTCCCAGGAATTTACTGTTGGGGAGCACCTCGAAACGTAACAGTGTGGCTTCGTCAGCAACAAACGCCAGTGCTTTGACGTTGAGCTCATCGGCGACGATCGCGGTGAAGGCTTCCGACAGGGTCTCCTGCCCATCGCGCACGTGCACCAGGGCTTTGGCAAGCGGCTGACGGACTTTGAGGTTCACGGTACTCCGGCCCCCAGGCCCAGACTGGTGACCTGGCGCGTCAGGGCCATCTGGTCGAGCAGGGTACTCTGCACTGGCAGCGGTATCCACTTCCGGCCAGTCGCAGTGATGCACGCTGTCATACGCCGTGGGCTGCACCGCGCGCACCAGGTTTTGATACATCGTCTCGGTGACGAACGGCGTCAAGGGCGCCAGCAGTTTGATGAGCTTCACCAGGACATGATACAGGGTGGCATAGGCCGTGTGTTTATCCAGGTCGTGCGTACTCTTCAGAAGCGCCGCCGGCTGCGGCGAATATACCAGTTGCTCAAGTCGTCCAGGAACCCGTCGATGGCCAGTGTGGCGCTGTGCATGTCCGAATCGGCCAGGCTCTCCGTACAGCGCGCTCGTCACCTGATTCAGACGGGCCAGAATCCAGGTATCGAGCGGATGGTCACTGGCGGGGGTCGGGCCTTCGGGCACGGCTGGCGTCGAAGCCCTCGTGGCCTGGCTCCCAGCCATCCAGATTGGCATAGGTGACGAAAAAGTGATACATGTTCCAGAGCGGAATCAAAAACTGGCGCCGCACCTCATCCGCACGTTGATAGCCAAACAGCAGATTATTCTCAGGCTTATGGGCGCAGTAGAGCCAGCGCATGACGTCCACACCCATGCGACTTGCCGCCTCGTTGAACTCAATCGAATTGCCCCAACTCTTGTGCATGGCCCGCCCGTCCTCCGCCATGAGCGTGGCATAGCCAAAGCACTCCAGGAACGGTGGACTGTCCTCCAACACCGTGGCCATGGCGAGGAGACTGTAGAACCAGTTGCGGAATTGTCCCGGGAAGGACTCGCTGATCCAGTTGGCCGGGTACCAGGCCCGCCAGTAGTCGCGGTCACACCGGTAGCGCAAGGTGCTGAAACTGACAATGCCAGCGTCCAGCCAGGGATTGGCCACATCCGTGATACGCTGCATAAGGGCACCACATTGCGTGCAGGCAATCTTGATGGCATCAATGTAGGGCCGGTGTGGGGTGTGTCCCTGAAACGTCTCCCCGCCTCCGACCGCCCGCGCCTGCGAGTTCGTGCTCGTCACCGATGACTTCGTAGTGGCCGCACGCCGTGCATTCCCAGAAGGGCAGGGCGAGACCCCAATAGCGCTTTTTGCTGATCATCCAATCATGCATATTGCGCAGCCAGTCAAGCTCCCGGTCCGAGACCAAAGGCCGGAATCCAGCGAATCTGCCGGGTCACATCCATAATGGCGTGGCGCAGCTCATCCATGCGGATGAACCACTCGTCCACCAGGCGAAAGACGAGCTCAACACCGCAGCGCCAGCACGTGGGATAGCGATGCGTATACGGTTCCACATGGTACAGCAACCCCTTGCTGCTTGAGTGCCGTACAGATCAGCTTCTGGGACCTCTGACACGTGCTTTCCCCGTCAACCAGCCAAAGCCGTCGACAAAATAGCTCCTCGTCATTGAGCGGCGCCACGATGGGCAACTGCTGCTCTTTGCCCAGACGAAAATCGTCAGCACCGCAGCCAGGGGCGATGTGCACGATCCCGGTACCTTCGGTCTCGCTCACCTCATCCCACAGAATGACGCGGTGGGCTTCGGCAGCGCACGCAGAGGCACCAGAGAGGCTTTCCGGAGGGTATAAAATCCGCCAGGGTGCTGTGCCGCCTCGAACGCGTCGAAAGGGAGCGTCGTAGGTCCAGCCAGCCAGGGCTGTCCCAGGCATCTCTGCCAGGACCTCGTACGGTCCCCGCAGCATATGCACCGTGCCTTTGGAGAGATAGAACATCTCCTCACCCTGGCGCACCTTGACGTAGGTGAGTTGCGGACCAACCGCCGCCGCGACATTGCTGCTTGAGCGTCCAGGGTGTGGTCGTCCACACCAGCAGGGCCTCCCGTGCTCGCCCACGCAACGGGAAGCGCAGCGTCACGCCAGAATGCGTCAGATCCTGATAGCCGTCCGTGACGATCTCGTGCTGACTGATACCCGGTAGCGCAACGCCAGCACCAGGGCATGACGTCGGCCCCGCGGTAGAGCCAGCCACGTTCCCAGCACTTTTTCAGGAACGACCAGATCATGTAATTGTTTTCATTGGAGAACGTAAAATAACTACCCCCAATTCCGGCATGCCTAGACGCCCGCACGAGCTGTTCCACGCGTGTCGGTCACAGGCTCCCATAGGCCCTCGACCGTGAGGCGCTGCGACGGCTCTTCGACTAAGGCATCAGCCAGGCGGCGGAAGCGCTCAGGGTCGTCCCAGTCCATCCAATAGCCCAGCCGGATGGATTGCTCGGTCTGCACCGCCGCATAGCGCAGCACGCGCTCTTTACAGTTGCGGACGAAGCGGGCCAGACCGTAGTCTTCAATATCTTTTTCGAGCGGAAGCCTCAAAAGACTTCTCGACTTCCACTTCTACCCACAAACCCTGGCAGTCGAAGCCGTTCTGGTAACGCAACTCCCGCCCGCGCATCGTCCAGTAGCGGTTCACCACATCCTTGTATGTCCGCCCCCAGCCATGATGCACTCCTAAAGGATTGTTGGCCGTGACCGGCCCATCCAGGAACGACCACCGCGGTTGCCCCTGGTGCAGCGCACGGAGCGTGTCAAAGGCTTTGATCTCGTGCCAAAACTGCAACACCTGGAGTTCTTGGGTAGGGAAGTCATCAACTTTTGCAGGAACATCTTGAAACGACATGTGCGCTGTTCTCCTGAGCCAATGGCGCAGCAAAGGGTAAATATCTGCATGCGTGTCTAGCGTAGAACGTGATCATAATCCTAAGAAATCATACACCCGTTCACAAGTGTCTCCTGAGCCCAGGCAGGCGGCACCCACGGTGGTCTGCATACGCATGGCGACACAGCGTAGACGAAAAAAGCGCGAGATGACTGAGGAAGTAAGGCAGAAGACCCTCGCCTTGGAGCACAGCCCTTCACCCTCGCCCTCGCTCCTCAAGGAGAAGGATGAAGCGGCTGCAGCATGTGTCACAGGCACAGGGACCGTCTACTCAGCCAGGCAGGTCATATTTCTTACGATAATCAATCAAATCAGCCACCGTCGCCATGTTTTAAGCCATGCTTAGTCGCAAAATGCTCAAGGTCAGGGCGCCGGGCCATGGTGCCATCGGAGTTCATAATCTCACAGATCACCGCGGCTGGATAGAGACCTGCCAAACGCGCCAAGTCGACCGATCCCTCAGTCTGTCCCGGCCTCTCCAGGACGCCACCCGGACGCGCCCGCAGTGGGAAGACATGCCCAGGGCGGGCGAGATCTTCGGGACGACAATCAAGCGCCTTCAAAATCGTGTAAGCTCGGTCTGCGCGATGAGATGCCAGTGGTAATACCTTCATGTGCGTCGATGGATACGGTAAAAGCCGTCCCACGCTGGGATGTATTGTCTGCCACCATGAGCGGGAGTGCAAGCTGATCGAGATGCGCGGGGAGCATCGGCATACAAATCAAGCCACAGCCAAAGCGCGCCATGAAGGTAATCGCCTCTGGCAGTGACTTTCTCGGCCGCCATGCAGAGATCGCCTTCATTCTCACGGTCTTCGTCATCACACAGGATGATCATGCGACCTTTGCGGATCTCGGCCAGCACGTCCGGAATGGAGGCAAAAGGCATTGGTGAGCCCTCCTCAAGGAAAGATGCTGTCGCAACTGCCGCCTGGCCTCTGCACAAGCATGGACCATTGTCCTGCCATGCAGGCGAGCAGTGTCTTGACTAGGCATTGTATACTGTGCCATGGGCACCGGGTAGCGCTGTCAGGTGACGATGCTGGGTCTCATCCATGACTGTCTGATCTTTCTGACTCTCTCCCAGCAGGTCACGTCGCATTCTACTGTAGAAGGGAACATTGAGACAAGAGCCAGGGGTGAGGATACTCCCGTGCCCCACGTTCCCCATCGCTGACTGCGCCTGGGACGTGAGAGGACATAGGTGGAGCAGTCCAGCGAGCCAGTCAAGGGCAGGGATGATCGCACAAGGAGGACAGGTATGCAAGGGCATATTGGTGCATGCGTGCTGGAACTCGTGACAGGGAGATATCACCCGGCAAACCACCGATACCATCGTCAACGCCGCGAACAGCCAGTTGGCAGGTGGGGGCGGTGTGGATGGGGCCATCCACCGCGCCGGAGGCCCCACTATTATGGCTGAGACCCGCCAACGCTATCCCCAAGGCTGCCCGACGGGCGACTGCGGTGATCACGGGCGCTGGCCAGTTGCCAGCGCGCTACGTCATCCACGCGGTGGGGCCGATCTGGCACGGCGGGCAGCACCGTGAAGCTGAGCAGCTCGCCAGTGCCTATGAGAAGAGTCTGGCCGTGGCCGTGGCGCATCAGTGTCATAGTGTGGCGTTTCCGTCCCTGTCGACTGGGGCATATGGCTATCCCGTGGCCCTCGCAGCGCAGACGGCGCTTAGCACCGTGATCGCCTTCCTCCGCGAGCATCAGCAACCATCTTGCGTGCGCTTGTGTGCTTTTCGACAGCGGGACCTATACAACCTACGCTGCCGCCCTGAGGGAGATGCAGGATGCAGACGCCACCATAACATAGGAGCAGGCGTATCATACGCTCAGGTAGCGCTGGCGCAGCGGTGCATCAGCACGGAGGGCCTCGAAAGTGCCGTTCCACAGCGCCTCAGACATGCACTGCAATATGAGCCAGGCACAGGAGTAGGCGAGTGTGGTATGATGGCATGGACCTGACCTCATGGCAACCCTTTTTGGCCTATTGTCGGCAGAGGATGCAAGCACGGTGATGAGTGCAGCAGACGAAATTGTCGTCATCGTTGACGAGCACAACAACGTGGTGGGAGCGGCACCACGGCGGCAGATGCGAGCGCAACGCCTGCCCCACCGCAGTACGTACATTCTGGTCTTCAATGCTCAGGGCGCCTTATACGTGCAGAAGCGTACCATGACGAAGGACGTCTTCCCTGGCTACTACGACCCGGCTGCTGGCGGGGTGGTGCTGGCTGGCGAAAGTTATGAAGAGAGCGCGCAACGCGAACTGTATGAAGAAATGGGTATCCGTGACGTGCCCCTGACGCCGCTCTTCACGTTTTACTTTTGCCGATGAGCGCACGCGCGTGTGGGGCAAGGTGTTTACGTGTGTATACGATGGCGAGCTGGTCTTTGCAGCCAGAAGAAGTAGAGAGTGGAGAATTCCTGCCCGTCGCCGAGATTCTCCAACGAGCGCAAACGGCACCGTATACGCCTGACGGCATGTATGTGCTGCGGCGCCATCTGCATTTGACTGACTGAGCCAAGGAGTCCTCCGTGCAGGCCCTCTTCTGGGACGGTCAACACCTGCGGCTGGATACGGCCTATCCCACACCACCGGCAGATGAGACTAGCGCCGTGGTGCGTGTGCATCTGGCTGGCATTTGTGCGACAGACCTGCAGATTTTGCGCGGCTATATGGGGTTCCAGGGGGTGCCTGGACACGAATTTGTCGGGGAGGTCAGTGCGGGTCCAGCCGAGCTGGTGGGTATACGCGTGGTGGGAGAGATTAACTTTGCCTGTGGTCGTTGTTCGGTCTGCGCCCAGGGGCTCGGCCGCCACTGCCCAACCCGGCAGGTCATGGGCATTGTCAACGCCGATGGCTGTTTCGCTGAGTATGTGCGGGTGCCAGTCGCCAATCTCCACCCTCTGCTCGGCCAGTGTCGCCGACGAAGCGGCCGTGTTCACCGAACCGCTGGCGGCCGCCTTTGAAATCCTGGAACAGGTGCGCGTGCAGCCGACCGATGACGTCGTGGTGCTGGGTGACGGCAAACTCGGGGGCTCTGTGCTCAGGTGCTGCATAGTGCCGGGGCGCAGGTGTGTGTCGTGGAAACACCCACACAAGCTGGCGCTGCTGCACCAACTCGGTATGGCGACGGTGTTGCTGAGCGACTGGCGCCCGCGTCTGGCTGACATCGTCGTCGAAGCCACCGGCTCCACGGCAGGACTCGCCCTCGCCATAGAGAGCATCCGTCCACGTGGCACATTGGTCTTGAAGAGTACGGTCGCCAGCACGCATACGCTGTCTCTGGCACCCCTCGTGATCAACGAAATTACCGTTGTGGGCTCGCGTTGTGGCCGCTTTCCCCCAGCCCTGCAGGCGCTAGCCCACGGGCATGTGACGGTCGCACCGCTGATTGATCGGATCTATCCATCTGGCTGAAGGTTTGCAAGCGCTAGCATATGCCGCCCGCCCGGGCACACGCAAAATTTTGCTCCGCATGTTTTGACATTGCGTTACGGCGCGGTGCGACCTATACTGCCCCGGCAGTGTAACAGACGTGCAGTATGTGTGAGTCAGTTACATCCTTCTGCACTGGTGCCTCAGCAATGATGCGACATCCCCTTCGTCTCTGGCAACGCCTCAGTACACGCATGGTTGCGGCCTTCTGTCCTGGTGACACTCTTCGCGATCGGGTTAGCCGCCTTCGTCATGATATACCGGCCTAGCTGATGTGCCTCTGCTCGGACGCCTGGAAGCCATACGGCGACGCAGAGGCCTTATCCAGGCTGCTCGAAGAGGTCGTCAGCGCCAAACTCCTCAACCTCACGCGTGTGGGTGTCCTCCTGATCGACCCCGCTGGCGCAGGCCGAGGCCCAACGCACACCCGGCCCTGACTCCGAGGCGCAGCGGCTCGTGCGTGACAGCCCTGGTGTCAATCCAGAAGGCGGGCGAACTGACGACACCCGTATACACCCTGACGGACTACGACCCGGCCACGCAGCGGGCACGGGTGGTGGTGGTGAGTGACGCTGACGAATCCCTCCAGCCTGGCTCTCTCCTTGCCGTAGGTCCCGAGCTGGCACAGATACTCGACTGGACGTTCACCGATGGGTTCGCGCGCTCCACGCCGATCTATTGGAAGTGGAGCGAGAAGCGCCAGCAACGGGAACAGTGGCTCACGGCCATTGCGCCAATCATCGACAGCACGGGCCAGACGATCGCCGTCGTTGCGGTAGAGCATCAGGGGGCGCTGTTCTCCTACTGGTTTGAGGCCCTGTCCCTGGCTATCGTGCTGGCGTGCGTGGGCGGCGGACTCGTGGCAACCGTGGTCGGGATAGGGCCTGACGTGGCGTGTGACCCGTCCGATCAGTGCCCTCACCACTGGCGTCGCGCGCGTCGCCAGCGGCGATCTTACCCTGGAGCTGCCAGTCCGCTCTAGCGACGAGATGGGCCGTTTGACGAGTGCCTTCAACGAGATGGTCGAGGGCCTACGCCAGCGCGATTTTATCCGCACCACCTTTGGTCGTTACGTGTCTCCGGAGGTCGCGAAGACTCCTGCTAGAATCGCCTGAGGGGCTCAAATTCGGGGGAAAAGCGCGAAATTACGGTCTTGATGTCTGACCTGCGTGGCTACACGCGCTTCGCTGAGCAGGGCGATCCTGCCTGGGTGATGGAGCTGCTGAACGACTTTCTGGCGCGCATGGCTGACATTTATCATCGCCTACGGCGGGACCATCAACGAGTTTATCGGCGACGCCATTTTCGCAGTCTACGGGGCCCCCATTCCGCACCACGATCACGCTGAGCGTGCCGCAGCGTCAGCGCTCGCCATGCAACGCGCCATGGCTGATCTCAATCAGGAAGCATGCCGAGCGCGGCCTGCCGCGTTTCGAGATGGGCATTGGCATCAATACGGGAGAGGCTGTGGTCGGCAACATCGGCTCCGAGCAGCGCGCCAAGTACGCCGTGGTCGGCGCCGCGGTGAACCTCGCCGCCCGCGTCGAAGGGTGTACGGTGGGAGGGCAGATTTTCCTGAGCCCCGCCACGTACGAACGCATACGTGACATAGCAGAGGTTGCAGCACCAGTGCCCGTTGAGGTCAAAGGCATTGTCGAACCACTCCTGCTCTACGAATTGCGCGGCATTGAGGGGCAGTTCGCGCAGCGTCTGCCTGACATGGACACGCGCCGTGGACCAGCAGGTGGACTCTCGCTGCCCCTGGCGTGCTGGGTGATTGACGGCAAGGTGGTGAGCAAGACCGAGATCGCCGGCGTTGTCCTCCGGCTGGGCATGCGGCAACTCGATGTCCACCTGGATACGCCCCTACGACCGCTCACCAACGTGCGCATGCGGCTCAGGTATCCAGGATCTCGACCACGACTCAGGTGACCTCTACGGGAAGGTGCTGACCGAAGAGCAGCACAATGGCGTGGGTGTGACACGCATCCGGTTGACGTCGGTCGACGCCGTAGACCAGAAGATCATCGATGACTTCCTGGGTGCGTAGGGCGACCGTGCAGAGGTGGCCTCCCTGCTCTCCCCCGCGTTGCGAAATTGTGTTACCCTACTTGGAGAGGACATATCTCTCGCGATATCCTTCTAAGAGCGCATGCGACGCATCAGGTACTTTGGAAGCGAGGAGTTCTATGAGCAATCTTTTTATACTCGTGCATCGTACACTCGGTTTATGGAAGAGCTGGAACTCGGCTGCGTAGTGAAGAACTCCCGGCTGTCAGTCGCGCCAAGCTCGTGGCAGCCTCCGAAGGTGATCTCAGCGAAAACGCTGAGTATCATGCCCTCACGCGAGCGCCTGGAAATGCTCCAACGGCGCATCTATGACCTCGAGGAACAGCTACGTGCCCCACGGTTTATCGAAGAATTGCCGATCTCCTGTGAGCGCGTCTCCATTGGTACGAAAGTAGTCTGTCTCGACCTGCGGACTCGCAAAGAAGTGGTGTATACCATCTTGGGGCAAGCCGACGCCGTGCCGGAAAAACATCATCTCGTATCAATCTCCTATGGCCCGCGGTTTGATCGGGAAAGTGCTCGACGATGAGGTGGCCATCACCATCCCCGCCTGGCCAGCGCCATCTGCGCATCCTAGATATTCTGCGCTTCGATGAGCGGTAGCTAGCCTAGTAGCGTAAGGAGAACACCTTTGCAAGCGGAAATTGTGGTCATCGGCACTGAACTGCTGCTCGGACAGATCATCGATACCAATGGCGCCTATCTGGCACAACAACTGTCAAGTATTGGCATCGACCTGTATTACAAGAGCGCCGTGGGCGACAACAAAGGGCGCATCGTGGAAACCTTGCAGATGGCCAGCGAGCGCAGTGATCTGGTGCTCACCACGGGCGGTATTGGCCCGACGCTGGACGACATGACGCGTGAGTCCGTGGCCGAAGTGCTCGGGGTACCGCTCGAACTCAAGCCGCACCTGTTGGAGCAGATCAAGGCCATGATGGGGTCGCGTTCATACCGAGAACAATGCCCGCCAGGCCCACATCCCTGCCGGGGCCCTCGCCATCGAAAATCCTGTGGGGACTGCCCCCAGCTTCATTGCTCCCACCCCGCGTGGTGGCGCCATCGTGAGCTTACCTGGTGTGCCTGGCGAGTTGCGGTATCTCATGGAGCACAAAGTGATGCTGCACCTCAAGGAGCGCTTTCACGTGCAGTCCATTATTGTCTCACGCACACTTAAGCGCATGGGGTTGACGGAGAGCCACATCGATGAGGCCCTGGATGATTTGGATCAAAGAGTGGCTCGAACCCGACTCATCGGTCTGCTGGCGCAGATGCAACTGGGCGAGATCCACGTGCGTCTGACTGCCAAAGCTGCTAACGAAGCCGCTGCGGCCGCTCTCATCGAGCCCCTGGACACCCACGTCCGGCAACGCCTTGGGAAGGCCGTCTTTGGCATAGATGAGTCTCGAATACGAACAGGCAGTGGCAAACCTCATTCGGCAGCACGACTCTGACTATCGCTGTGGCCGAATCCGGCCTGAGCGGCGGTGTCGGCCATCAACTGGCCACGGCTCTGGCTGACGGTCGGCACTTTGCCGCCGCCGTCATGGCACACCTGTCCGGCGGCGCTGGAGCATCTCCTGATGTGCCGGAAGCCTTGCTCAAACAGTACGGCCCCGTCAGTCCCGAGGTGGTTGCGGCCATGGCCCGTGGCGTACGTCGCCGCAACGAAACCGACCTGGGCTTAGCAGTGACTGGCGCTGAGCGCCTCAATGGCGGCCCGGATACCGTTGCCTATATCGCGCTGGCACACGGCAATGACGCCCTGACGGCGCATGAGTACCGCCGTGTCAGCAGCATGCGCTTTGCCCGGCAGCGCATTGGTCGTGCCAGCTTACAGGCGATCTACGACCATCTTGTGCCGTGAGCATAGGCGATCGCCTGCGGCCATGTTTTCACAGGCTGAGGACGAGGCTCAGCCCGTCTTCCACCTTACGGAGCGTACCTGACCTCACCGCGGCGCACTACCAGTCTTCCTTGGGAAGGGGAAAGCGCTCTGGGCGCCATCAGGGCGGGAGCCAAGATGCGGGGTCCTCCGTCGCATAGATGGCGTCCAACGAGTTCTTACCACTACTCTGCCATGCTCTTGTGGCTCTTGACAAAACGCCGCCACCGCCTTGGCGTAGAGTTCACTCCGTGACATGCCTAGACGTTTGCAGAGTTCCTCAGCAGCTTGAAAGACATCGTCTGGTATCGAGATGGCTGTTTTCATGGTCGGAGTATAACACCGCCGCCCTGTCTCTGCGGCACCCGCGGGTGCCCGGCCTTGGGCCGCGCCTCTCGCCGCGTGCTGCTCGACGCCATCCTCAGCTCGACACCGCGCCCGCGGGGCAGGAGTTGGCCTCCGGGTCCACTGGCCCGGCCCGGCGCTTCTCCAGGGATGCTCGCAGCGCCGTCTTCTGCCCTCCGGGAGCCTCCGGCAGGGCCACCATGCCGCGAGAGGAGAAACAACCGCGTCCAGGCAAGGCCTGGATCATCTGCACCCCTCCATGGGCGCGGGCTGCAGGAAAGTGAGTGTTCCGGTGCAGGAGAGGCACCAGCCTAGGCCCTCACGTCAGGACATGGGGCCACGTGACGATGGACTCGCCGCAAACAGCGGTAAAAATGGGAAAGTCCGCTCATAAGGGTAGGTTGTCTCTTGACAACCGGGGACTGTAACAGTGTTCGGCTTTGTCGTGCCCATCTGTGTGCCCTTGGACGGGGCTGCCGGAGTCTTGCGCCCTCGACGACCCACTCGCCACGGCGCATCTTTTCTTCGAGACACGCCCGGCAGACATTGATTTGCGTCCGGCCAGGCGGCCCCCACACGGCGGTGATGGCCCCACCGGCTTTGGCCGTGCAGTGCTCCGTCTGGATATCACAGACCCCGTGCAGGACCACCCCACTCGGTTCAATTTTGTGCATTGGTTTCTCCTTCTTGCTGACGCAGGGCGAGCCACTGGATCAACCGGTCGCGGGCATCTTCCACGAGGTCTTCGCGATCCTTCGGGCTGAGGATAGACGTGAACGACGCCCGCAGGCTCGTTTCGGCTTCGTCGAGCAGCACGTCCGGGAGGTCCAGTCGGGCGACGATACCCCAGCTGGAAGCGTTCGGCATGCGCTAACTCATGCGCCAGACAGGCGAGCGTGGACAGCCGGGCATTCGCGTCGACTCCGTCCCCAGGCAGTGCGTCTGCGCCGAGGAACACCGTGTTCTGCGCCTCGTCGAAACGGGTCCGCGAGGCATATTGTACCGCCTCTGACGTCTCGAAGGCGATGCGGCCTATCGGCACAGAGCACGGCCCACGCCTCGACGCAGTAGGCGATCTGTCTCTCCGTCAGCCCCATCTGGTTGCGTCCCGCCGTGAACCGCATAGGTCTCGCGATGCTCCAGAACTCTGGGAAGACGCCTTGCATCCGGGGCCGCAGCCGAACGCCAGGTTTCAGGCGCGCGAATAGCCGCAGCGAGTGCGACGAGCTGGAGCAACTGTCTTGGTTGTCAAGGGGCCTGGTATATTTTTTAGCCCTGAACCTCCTGGGCGTGCCAGGGCGTCCGATGCTTCAGCATGGCGTTGAGTATAGTCAATAGCTTACGCATACAGGCCGTCAGGGCGACTTTTTGACCTTCCCCGCGGCGAGGAGCCGTTCATAAAAGGCTTTGATCCGCGGGTTGTAGCGCGTGGCCACGAGGGTGCCCATGTACAGCACGGTACGCACGTGCGCACGGCCTCCCAAATCATCCGCCGCCCCCGGAGGGTCCCACTGTCGCCATTGAGCGGCGCCACGCCGACCAAGGCCGCGATCTGCTGCCGCGTGAGCGTCCCCAACTCGGGGAGTTCCAGCAGCAACGTCCGGGCACACACGGGTCCAATGCCCGGGGTACTCTGCAACAGGTCGTCGTTTTCCCGCCACAACGGGCTGGCCCGGAGCAGCGTCTCGAGGTCGTCGTCCAGTGTGGCCAGGCGCTCGTTGAGCCAAGTGATATGCGCCTCAATGTCCGTCTGGATGCGCCCGCACGTGCCCGCAAGACGGTTCTGCTCCGCCGTGCGCATGACGATCAGTTGCTGGCGGCGCCCCAGAAGGGCGCGCAGCTCTTGCGTCTGGGCGTCCGGCAGTGGGCGCGGCGTCGGGCGGATCACGTCGGCAAAATGCGCCAGCGCGCGCGCATCCAACGCATCCGTCTTGGCCAACTGCCCGGTGGCGCGCGCAAAATCACGCGCCTGCCGCGGGTTCACCACGACGACGGGCAGGCCGGCCGTGGCCAACGCGGCTGTGGCAGCCACGCTCCAGGCCCCCAGTGGCTTCCAGCACAATCAGGGTGGGGTGGAGGGCCTGCAACCGTTCCACAAGCGTCCCAACTCCACCGGCATCGTTGGGGACGGCCCACCGCTCCCCGGAGGGGCGCAACGCAATATCCAACTGGGCTTTCGCGACATCAATACCCACAAAGCACGGCACGTCAACCATAGGAACTCCTGTCTGCCCGCCCTTGCAGATACGGGCTCAGTGGCACCAGACAACTGTACGGGCTTGAGGAGTCCAGGACGTGACGACCCACGCTCCGCTCCGGCCTCCACAGGCCAAGGCTGAATCGGTCTGTCACGTCCTGGGACGAGGTGACGGAGATTCTCCCGCGTCACCTACTAAAGATACAAGGCTGTAAGGCAGTCAGGCTGCAGCGCTTGGTTAGGTGCCGCCGCGCCGCCGTTGAAGCCAGCCTTGGACCGCGCTTCCCGCTCATTCGGTACGACTCAGGTGAGGCCAGGATTTCCTGTTCCCGCTGTTGCAGTTCGAGGAGAATCGGGGCAGACATCAATCGATACTCGTGTGGACTATGCACCTTGCGGGCCGCCAGCAAGACACGCTGCAAATTTTCGACCGCTGCTTGCGCTACTTGGAGCTGCTGATCATTGGCAATCATGCGACAATCACCTCTACAATCCCGCGCCGGGTGAAATCCTTCCCTGTCTGGTAGGTGTCCAACCACAGGTGGAGGACCTGTGGATCGATGGAGGCTTTGGTCCAAAAGACATCCGCCTGGAAACGGAGGCGCGCTTGGACATGGTCAAAGACGACTGTGCGCCGGTGCCGGTACCGCCTCGACGGCAAACTCCGCGCCCATCACGAGTAACACATCAAGATCGTTTGGCACCTCTTTGCTGGTCACAAAGCTGCCCCACAGAAACACGCGGGCAAGCTGTCCCGTCGATTGTGCGAGGGCCACTCAGGCTCCGCAGCTGCTCCCCAACCATTGCCGGCGTGCAGAGGGAGTGGCGAAGCGCATGAAGACCTCGTCTTCTGTGGCCAAGTGGATACCTTCTGGTAAGTTCCCATCGTGATCAAATGCTGGCAACATGCTCTCTGCAGTTTCTCCCAACAGTCACTCATACATGTCCTGGCAACTCTGGCTCGGTACAGGAGCATTGTACACTGCAACGATTGGTCTTCATAGTGCCTCTGGCACCTTAGACATAATGACTTCCGATGGGTAGGCTGACCCCGATAGCATCGCGGGTTCGCTTACCGGAACCAGCACCGCATCCTGTCGCCAACAGGCATGCACATGACTCGGAGGTCAGCCATGCACACAGTCTCGCACGCTCTCCGTCGGCATGGATGGGCATAACAGAGTCCATCGCGGTCGCCTCTGTAGCGCCAAGACCATGGCGCGGAGGTCGTCTCCCTCGGCACGGTCGGCACCCGGCAGTGTGGCATCGACAAGCTGCTCCGGCACCTGCAGTCGAAGAGCCAGCAGCTTGTCTTCGTCTACGGAAGCCGGTCCCTGCGGCTCCTGGCTCTCTCGCTCCCTGACGAACAAAGGCTACGTCTGCTGGGTCGTTGCGCCCTCCTTGATGCCCACAAAGGCGGGCGATCGGGTCAAGACCGACCGTCGTGACGCTCGGCAACTGGCCCGGCGTCATGCGCTCAGGGGACCTCACGCCCGTCTACGTTCCTCCGCCGTCGACGATGAAGCCATGCGCGACCGCAGCCGGGCGCGTGAAGACACCCTCCGGGTCTGCAAGCGGCCACGTTGCGGCCTCAACAGCTTTCTGTGCTGCGGCACGATATCCGCGCCCACCGGGCGAGCCAACTGGAGCCCGCCCACCTGCGTTGGCTCAGCCGGTCGTCTGTCCCACCCCGCACCGCCACATGGTCTTTCAGGAATATGTCCAGACGGTGACCGCACACCGAACGCCTCCGGCGTCTGGACCACGAACGGCACGAGCCGGGGCACACCTGGCGCTGCCGCCCGTCGTCGTCGCGGCGCGCCAGGCCTCCGGGGCGTCCAGTGCACGGTCGCGGTGACCAGGGTGGCCGCACTGGGGAGACCTGACGCGCTGCTGATCATCCCCTGACAGCTGCGGCCTGCGCTGGGGCTGACGCCTGCGGCCTAGGCCGCGTGGCGCACGTCGGCAGCACGGCCGCATGGACCTCACCACCGGGCAGCCCCACGCCCGTCGTGCCCTGGCGAGCGGCCTGGGCCTATCGCGACCCGGCCAGGTCAGTCGGCACCTGCAACCTGCCGCCTGGAAAAAGCTCCCCAAGCCGATCCAGGACGCGGTTGGAAGGCCCAGGTCCGGACTGTGCAAACGCTATCGGCAGCTCAGCGCACGGAGGAAAACCCGCATCAGGTCGCGGTCGCGATTGCCCGGGAGCTGAGCGCGTTTATGTGGGCCATTGGCCAAGCAGGTCCCTGTGACCGCCCTGAGACGGAGGCTGTGTGGTCCCTGCATCGAGCGTCCCAAAGAGGTTCCAGGTCAGGTGCGAAAGTCCATCGGAAGAGGCGCAGCCCCGGTAGTGGTGTCACCCTCGACGGCGTGCAGAGGTTCGAAAATCCTCGTTCCTCGACTCGAGGCAGGCACCTGACGGAGTACAAGTGAAGGTGGTAGCCAACCCACGGATATCAGCGTGATCAACCGTCGTCCTTACTGGCTCCGGCTCTTCCGATCGGCACAGGTGAAAAACGGATGAAAACGTAAAAAATCTTCACCCAGCTCTTGACATCGGAAGTCATATATCAGCGCCAGCGCCCTGCAGCCGTTCGGCCGGAAGCGGGAGCGAGGCAGGAGATTGGGTAGGCCGCGGGCGAGGTAGCTTACGCTCCTTTTCCCCGGCCCCCACCGAACCGTGCGGAACCGTTTCCGTGTTACACGGCTCTCCAGTGGGCACGCTTCACCGCTTCAGGATCACGGGTATCACACCCCCTTCCCCGGCTATCGTACTCCACCTGTGGCCCTTCGCCCTGTGAGCTGGCTTTCCCAACCTCCGACTACTACGACCACTCTGTGACCCTAGGACTCGCATCCCGTAGGCCATCCCGCAGTTCACACCACACAACACGTTTCAGCGTGAGGTAGGCGGTCCACGCATGCCTTCCCCGCCCTCATTGGGCGGTGCTGGACTCGCAGAGGTCGCTCAGGCCGTCCGCTTGCCTGGGCGACGAGTCCACCTGGCGCTGAGACGCTGTCGCCAGAGGCCCTCCATCGACCGATGGGCATTGGACTTCAGGCAGTAGAGCTTTCGCCATGTCACGCGGGTCTCGCCGAGCCACGGTGTCAGCGTCTTCTTCCGTGCTCGGCTTTCTCGGCATGCTCTTGTTCCCTCGCCCTTTCGGGTTCAGGTGAGCCGTTGACCCTAGGATATCCTCTGCATCCTACCCATCTGCGATGGGGATGCTGCATGAACTACTGCGGCGCACCGGACGCTGGAGGCAGTCAGCTGTCCGGGTAGGATCGGCGATTACTCGACCAATCCCCCACAGAACCGTACGTGAAGATTTCCCTCATACGGTTCCTCGGCACCGCACGTTTCCATACGGCGAGGTTGCCCGACATCGCAGACAACCCGCGTCATCTGTCTCCGTCCGCACTCCAGCACACCTGCATCCCAGTTGCTCCACGTTCTCGGGGACCTACCCGGCACTATACCCAGCCCTTGCACGATCTTGGGCCGAGGCAGCGGGTACGCCGCCATCATCCGCCCAAACGCTCGCCACGTCATCTTCCGGCCTCCACGGCGGTTCAGCCAATACCGCCACGCGCGCGTTGCCGCATAGTACACCAGGTCGAGGCATGGGCTGTTGCACCGCACGCCGTAATACTGGTAGTACCCTCGCAGCTTCGCACACGGTAAGACGTACTGTTCCTGGGGTGGACGGTGGCGGTTGTCCCGGCACCAACGCCAGAACTCGCCCAGGGTGCGGCGGAGCCGCTTGCCCTCCGTCTTCCGCTTGATGGTGTAGCTGCCTCGCCAGGTTTTGCCCCAGTAGTGGACAAAACCCAGAAAGCTGAAGGTCCCGGGCTGGCGATCGGCTGACGATCGCTGTGGGCGACCGAAGCGGACCACTGTGGTCTTCTCGGTGTTGATCTCCAGCCCGTACTTGGCGAACCGTTTCGGTAACACCTCGATGATCCGCCGGGCGTCCTCTTCCCGCTCGCAGCCAATACCCACATCGTCCGCGTAGCGGTACAGGACGACTTTCCCTCGGCAGTGGGCTTGACCACCGTCTCACACCACGTGTCGAGCACCTCGTGCACGTACCACATTGGCTAACAGCGGCGAGAGCACCGACCCTTGCGGGCTGCCTTTGTCCGGGAACACCATCTCCTTGCCCGTCCAGGATGCCCGCGTGCAGCCACATCTCGATCAGCTCCAGCACCCGGCCGTCCTGATCCGCTTGCGCAGAATCGTTCACAGCGTGTCGTGCTGCACATTGGTCGAAGAAGGCGCTGATGTCGCAGTCGATCACCATAACCACATCCCGTTCTTGAGCCATCCCTGACGTACCTCATGCAGGGCGTGATGCGGGCTGCGGCCTGGGCGAAAGCCGTAGGAGAAGTCGCAGAAATCCCTGCTCGTAGATCGCCTCCAACAGCATCGCCACGGCCTTGGCCACGATCTTGTCCTCAGGGCCGGAAGCCCTAGCGGTCGTAAGCTTGCCGTTGCTTTTGGGGATCAGTCGGCGCACAACCGGTTGCGGACAGTACGTTTCCGTTGACGAGTTTTTCGTGTAATGCCACCAGGTTGGTTTCCAGCGTTGGCCTTGTACAGTCTGCCATGTGACCCGGTCCACCCCGGGGCACTTTGCGGGTTGAGGCTCTTAAACGCCCCGTTCCAGCATCGCCACATCCAGGTGATGGGCGAGCGTGGTGGCACGCCATGTCGGGATACTGCTGTGCCTGAGTAGCGATCCGTTCCAGTCGCAGCGGGACGGGCACCGGGCTCGGAGTCCCTGGCCCTGTCCTGCCTTGGTTCGGCGATGACGCCCGGCTTCGCCTTCGCTGCACCAGGTCCCACGGACGGCGTTGGTTCCCTGGCTTCCCGGCCTCGCCGCCTCCCGCGCGCACGTCTCCCCGGCTGGCGGTGCCCGGAGGCGTTCTCGTGCGCGTTTGCTGTGGGAGACGTTGCTGCCATCGCTCCGATGCTCCGCTAAGACTGCCTCACGCCCATCCGGAGTTCCTTCGCGTTCCCGCTTGTCCCTCCGTACCTGTCGTCCCCGCGTTTTGGTGGATGGATCGACCCGGCGGGGCGGCGGGCCTTGCCTGGGGGAGCTTTGATCGCGCGGTGGACTCCCCGCAGAGCGCGTTCGGCTCCGCACTGCTCCGCGATTGTATAGACAGGAGGCTGATGAGGCTCTCACGCGTTCCCGTGTTATCCCTTTCCCAGCATGATCTGGTCTACGACCCCGGTGGCCTCTGCCCCGTCTCGCCGAGAGCGACGGGGCCAGATACGGCGTTCCAGCGGCGTGAGACTGTCCGCGGTTCCCACACCCGAGGATCAGGCATCCTGGGGTGGTTATCCCTTGCGGGACCACGACTTTCAAACAACTTTCGCGGCTCGATACAGACCCTGCTGACTTGCTCCACCCGGCTTCTGACGTTTGTCTCCTCCCGCCAGCGGGTTTCGCTACCGGGCTGGTGGCTCGCCTGTTGCCCTTGGAAGGATTTTCACCTCCTGGATAACTTCAACTGATTTCATCGAGGAAGCCATCCTCGAATCCCAACAGTTACGAGTTTACCTCGTCACGACACGCCGTGGTTAGCCCCGTATCGGCACCTGGGAGCTGGAGAAACGAGGCGCATGGCCACACAAAGTTTTTAGAGAAGGAGAAGGGTTAGAGGGACACAGCGGGCAGCTTGGTGTTAACATGAGCATACGGTATCTTCCCTTCTTCGCGGGGTGGGCGGCTATACTTATTTCTACCTGGGCAAAGAGTGCAGCGTCTATAGCGCCATGGATTGGGTTGTTGTTGACCTGTGGACTCCCTGGGTCATGGATAAGGGTGGGAGTACTCATGCTCATATGTTGGGCGGTGTAATCGCTGACACCGGGAACATTTCTCTGTCTTGAACTTGCAGGCATAAGCATGATTGGATGTCCAAAGGTTGTTAGCTTTATCGATTGTAGGAAATGGGAGAATCCCACAGGCAGAACGCGGGTGGTGTATATGCATAGGGGCCTGGTGGAAGAGAGACTAGAGCCATCCTCCAGCCAGAGCCGTCTAGTTGTCTCTGGTGCTGACGTCGCTATGTCGTATCTGGAGTCCAGGCGGTGTCCGCGTAGTACAGCATGACAGTATGATAGGTAACAGAGCCCGCGCCGCCTGCGGATAGAAATTCAAACGCTATTTTGCCAATGACCACTGTTGCTTCAGCCGGGGCATACCTCCTTTCCACCCGGTGGAACTCGGGCCTAACAACCGTTTCACCGGAATCCCTTTTCCCTGGATAAGAACAATCCCATAGGAGACACTTTTTCCTGCCACAATCCCGCCTGACAGGGTTTTATCAGGAATTTTTCCTGATAAAACACCCTCCGCGGGTCTGATGGGGGTTTATCAGAAAATCCCTGCCAGAAACGTCGACCTCCCAGACACACGCACTCTAGTCCGGTCTCTCTCCGCACGTACAGTGTCGGGTCAGTCTTCTTCTTCCTCCGTGCCGCTGGCGCCGAACGCTAAGTCGGTCTCCGGAAAGGATCTGACAAATGTCTCACTCAGGTGAAATCGAATCGCAGTGCACGTCTGAGACACTCATGGCTCACAAGCTCTTCACCTCGCAAGAGGTTTGAGGACTTTCTACGGATATAAGCTGTGGCAAAGTGTCTCACATGTGAGACTTAATACGCTCGCGACACCGTGAGACCTCATCCAGTATCCGTTCGTGCGCATCATACGTACAAACCGTTCGCTCTTGACAAGTTTCCTTCGGCATATGGTCTGCAGAGAGGAAGCCGAACCGTGGTTATAAAGCCCTTCTGGCGCCGTTGCTGCTCTTCCACCTGCACCAGCGCCGCCTCGGTCTGGGGCAGCCAGAAGGCCAACTCCATGAAATCACGATAGTGAGGGCCATGCCCGGCTCTTCTGGCCCCCTATCGTAACAGTGGAGTGTTCGCCGCCACATTTTCCGCACTCCACCCGCTGGCGAACTCTTCCCGAATCTGTTGCTCCCAGTTCTCTCGGACGGGGCACGGCCCGCCAGCGGCGCAGGGGTTCAGCAGGACCAGGGCCGCCGCTACGAGCTCAGGATGGTCCAGCGCGAGTTGGGCGACCGTTGCCCCGCCCATAGAGTGGCCCACCGGGGTAAAAGCCCGCTAGGCCCAACACGCTTCTGCGTTGCGGCGAAAAGAGGTCCTGGGCGAGCGACTCCACCGTGCGATCCGCTTCGCAGCCGTGCGCTCAGAGTCGCCAGCCCCACGGTTGCTGAGGGCCAGGGAGCGGAAGCGGGTCGGGTCCAGGGCCTCCTGGACTAGACGCCAGATACGGCCGGAAGACCGGCAGCCGTGGACCAGCACGAGCCGCCTCGGCCCACGCGCCGTGCTCAAAGTATTGCAGCTTCACGGTACCTGCCCGCACAAAGTCGGTGCGCATATTGTCCTCCCTATGTCTGTATAGGTTTACCAAGCAGAAGGTACGCCTAGTACTGCGTACTACAAATGCCGCGCCAGTTTGGCGCGGGGGGAAGTATTGTTTTGACATGGCTTCCTGTGCCTAGACGGGATACATATTTCCGCCAGGCTGTACTAGAGTCATGCTACGGGAGCCATACCTTCTTCGGTCACCGGCCGGTTGTAGGCCGCGCGCCGGTTAGCCAGTAGGCAGAGCGGGACCGCGCCGGGGTCGCCAGCCACCAGCACCAGAATGTTGTCCGGGCTCCGCACCACGAGGCACCATCACGCCAGGCTCCTCCACATCGAGCCACCTGGGCCAATAGTATGGGTCTCCCGCATTCGGTTACGCCCGTAGCGCCGTTGCTTGTAGCGCTGCACCCGCTCCAGCGGCACTCTGGCTCGCCTCGTACAGATAGTACTTGACCTCGGCTTTGCTCCACCCCTTCCTCCGCGCTCAAGCGATGCGACGATCAAGGGGCTGGCGACCACCACGGCGTGACCGCCGTGAACGATATTGTGATTGAGATTGGACATGGAGTCGGCGAGTATCCAGAGCGCAAACTCCATACTCCCGGAACCCGCGGGGTTATTGCCTCGTGGGGCATCGGCGGCGTAGACCGTGACACAGAGCAATACCAAAACCGAACAGCGGCTACC
>ERZ1370068.2437-contig-159_pt1 | contig 35904 bp, 58 predicted proteins | sample MGYA00561227_ERZ1370068 | MGnify/ENA primary metagenome ERZ1370068 (study PRJEB38410, sample SAMEA6850437) | metagenome | study: Metagenomic assessment of the ecological functions of the soil: analysis of the soil microbiota associated with the... | reverse complement strand
AGTTACGTATTGCTCGACAGTTTCGACTCATGCGTGGGAGAATTGGTCGGTCATTACCAGTCGAGTCGCTTATCGGCGTCGGCGGAATGGGCGAGGTTTATCTTGCGCGCGACGTGCAACTCGGGCGCAAAGCCGCACTCAAGCTTCTCCCAGAGCACCTGACGGCGGACGAAGCGCAGCTGAGCCGGTTCAAAACGCGAGGCCCGGAGTGCCTCGGCCTTAAATCATCCGAACATTCTGACGGTTTACGAAATCGGCTCTGAGGGAAAGCGGCAATTCATCGCGACGGAGTTCATTGAAGGCGTGACGCTGCGGGCATTGCTCGCTGACGGAAGAATGAATTTGCGCGACCGCGCTGGAAATTGCCGTGCAAGTGGCCTCGGCGTTGACGGCCGCACACGAGGCCGGCGTCGTGCACCGCGACATTAAACCGGAGAACATCATGCTCCGACCGGACGGATACGTGAAGGTGCTGGACTTTGGGATTGCCAAACTAACCGAGGAGGGGCCGGCATCGGAAGCATCATGAGCTAGCAACGACGTCCGCGCTGCAAACGCGACCTGGTTTGGTATTAGGCACGGCGCGCTATATGTCTCCGGAACAAGCGCGCGGCCAGAAGGTGGACGCGCGTTCCGATATCTGGAGCCTTGGCGTGGTCCTCTACGAAATGGTGGTAGGGATTCCGCCGTTCCTGGGCGAGACGCCGAGCGACTGCATCGCATCCATCCTGACAAAGGAGCCACCACCATTATCTGGCGTGTTGCCGGATGTTCCGCTCAAACTCGAAGCCATTCTGCAAAGGCTTTGCGCAAAGATAGGGATGAGCGTTACCAGACGACTAGGGAAATGCTTGCCGATCTCCGCAGTCTCAAGGGCGAACTGGAACTGGCAGGCCCCGCGCCGTGCCGGACTTATCGTCCGCCAAATCAAACGTCACAAGCGGGGCGTGTTACTGATGTTGGCGGTGGCAATCCTCGCGGCCGGCGGCGTTTGCCTACTCTTTTTCTTCGTCGCTCCGGCGCCATCACCGAATGAAAAATCCATCGCCGTGTTGCCGTTTGAGAACCTGAGCGAGGAAAAATCCAATGCCTACTTTGCGGATGGGATCCAGGACGAAATTCTGACCCGGCTTTCAAAGATCGCGGATCTCAAAGTGATCTCGCGCACGTCAACGCAGCGTTACAAGCACACGTCTCAAAGTCCCTCCGAGATTGCGCACCAACTCGGCGTCGCCAATCTCCTGGAAGGTAGCGTCCAGAAAACAAATGATCAGGTGCGCGTCAATGTGCAATTGATCAGAGCCGCGAATGATTCACATCTCTGGGCCGAGACCTTCGATCGCAAACTGACCGACATCTTTTCGGTCGAGAGTGAGGTGGCCAAAGCCATCGCCGATCAGTTGCGGGCGAAACTTACCGGCCAGGAAGAACAAGTCATCGCCGCCAGACCGACAGACAATCCTGAGGCTTACGATGCCTACCTGCGTGGTCTGGCTTATACTCTGAAAACTGGCAACTACACCCGCCAACACCCTTGGCGCACAGAAATATCTCAGAGAAGCGGTGCGGTTGGACCCGAAGTTCGCTCTTAGCTGGGCGCTGCTGTCATACGTGGATGCGACTCGGCTACCATCACCCAGACTCTTCAACCAACGGTCGCCCTCCGTGAAGAGGCACGGCAGGCAGCCGAAACCGCACTCACGTCTTCAGCCCAACCTCGGCGAGGCTGTATTGGCCAAGGGTATTACCACTACGCCTGCCTAAAGGATTACGACACCGCGGTGCGTTACTTTGAGCAAGCACGTCAGTTCCTGCCCAATAGCAGCCAGATTCCTGAATCGCTGGCCTATGTCGCGCGCCGGCGAGGCCAGTGGGACCAGAGCGAGTCCTACTTCAACGAAGCCGAGCGGCTCGACCCGCGCAACGTTAACCTACTCACCCAGCACGCGCATATCCTATATCGATCTTCGCCGTTTTCCAGAAGCGCTGCGAAAGCTCGATCAGGTGCTCGATATTACACCGGACGACGTGGATACGCTTGTGCAGAAGGCGGCGATTGCACAAGCGCGAGGGTGACCTTCCGCGGGCGGCGGCACTCCTCGCTCCGCTGCATCCAAACGCCGACGACACGGGCGCCTTGGAAATACAAGTCTACCAGGCGATCCTGGAGCGGCGCCCAGCTCAAGTCATCGCTCGGCTAAAGGAAATACTTGCCCAGCCTGATCCGGCGTTGGGTTTTAACAATGGCGAGCTGCGCTTTTGGTTAGGCTGGGCGCAAGAAGTCGCCGGCGATCACGCCGCCGCCCAGAGAAAGCTGGCAGCAGGCGCGCGTAGCGAACTGGAACCGTTCCTCAAAGAACAGCCGGATAATTATCTTCTCATTGGAGATCTCGCGCTGACCAATATGGGCCTTGGTGACAAAGCCGCCGCGTTGGCTCTGTCGGAGCAGGCGATGACCGTGCGTCCCGCTCGAGAAAGACGCGGTCAGATGCGTCCCGCGCCGATCGACGATTCTCGCCCGGGTGGCGGCGCAGCTGGGAGAGCCGGATCGCGCCATTGCCGCCTTACAGAACGCTGCTGTCGATACCGTCCGAGGGCGCACTGGCTTCACGCGTGCCGCTCACTCCTGCGCTGCTCCGGCTCGATCCAATGTTCGATCCGCTCCGGAATGATCCGCGCTTCCAGAAGCTTTGCCAGGACAAGCAACAGTAAGTTGGACGATGGCTAACGACTCTGGCGCAATCACTGAGCAACGCAAACTGCGGCCATTTTGTTTACCGACGTCGTCGGCTACAGCGCTCTCTCACAGCGCAACGATAAGCTTGCCCAAGAACTGCTGGAGGAACACGTAACTTCGTCTGCAGTCATCGGGATTAGGCGACGGTCTAACAACTCATTCGGTTCTTCAACTGCAACCAACCGACGTTTACGCCTTCGCTACTCTGAACTAGAATCGCGCTCGAGGCATGCATATCACCGACATCATGACGAAGGAGACGCCGATGTTTTCCGTTCGAATTCTTTCCGCCGAAAACCCCGGAAGCGGCGGAGCATTTGTATCAAACGATTCGCGAGCTGGAAGCATACATGCCGCAGCTTTGTCAGCGTAACTTATGGCGCGGGTGGTTCGACCGCGCGATCTCACGAATGACCTGGTCGAGCGCATTCAGACACACGACCAAGCTCGATCCGATTCCGCATCTTACTTGCGTGTGTCACAGGGAAGATGAAATCACCAGCGATCATTTCCCGTTACGCCAGCCATCCATCGGAAACATTCTCGCACTCGGCGGCGATCCGCCGCGCGGCTGTGCTCTACGACAAGTCGCAGGATGCCTTCAGCATGCGGTTGATCTGGTGAAATTCGTTCGCCGCTTCAATGAATCCGGCGCGCATCCGGATCGCGCGCGGCTTCGGAATTGGCGTGGCAGGTTTTCCGGAAGGGCATCCCGCGACGCCTAACCGGTTAGTCGAGATGGATCACTTGAAGGCAAAAGTAGATGCAGGCGCGAACTACATCGTCACGCAACTTTTCTTCGATAACCGCGACTTCTACGATTTTCGCGAACGTTGCGAACTCTGCCGGCATTCATGTTCCGATCATCGCTGGCATCATGCCGATCACGTCGATGAGCGGTTGCAAACGCATCGCCGAACTCGCGGGCGGCGCTCATTTCCGCAGCCAAACTTTTACGCGCACTCGCATCGCTGCGAAGACGATCGCAAAATGGTCAAGCGCGTCGGTGTGCATTTCGCCGCTCGAGCAATGCCACGACCTGCTAGACAACCACGTCGCGGGAATTCACTTCTACACGCTCAATCAATCCGATGCGACGCGTGAAATTTTCGACAGCCTCGGCATTCCGCGCCGGCATAAGGAACGGGTCGCGCTTTAGCTGAAGGCGCAATCTTGCTCTGGTTTGACGCCGTGGCAGACCGCGCGGCTGCGATTTCTTCCGACTGTATCGTTGTTCGAATTCACTGGCCCGCATCGGTGCACCTCCCACGAGCAGAGTGCTTCTGCCAAAAATTGAGCAAAAGGACAACAAATCGCAGAGCAGAGCCGCCAAAAGGCGGACAACCGACGGACATAATCAGCCAAATCTGTGGACGTCGCGCGTCGACTGCAGCACCACTCCGGACTGGCGTCAGGCCGCGCTGTTGGACGACAGCGAATGGCAACTTTTTTGCGCAGAACGCGACGCTGCGCCGTCCGTCGATCGGGATTTCTCGACGATTTCCTATTTGCGGACGTGTTTCCAGTGGCCGGAACCCGGGCGATTGATCATTGGTATTTCGCCGGGGTGCTGCCAATAAGTGGCTCAGAGTGGCGCAGCGAAAAAGTTTCGCGCTCGATCTCGGCGACAGTGCGCAGCAAATAACGACGCTTATTATTAGTCAGTTAAGTATGGAGCCGGCAATCGGACTCGAACCGATGACCTGCTGATTACAAATCAGCTGCTCTACCAACTGAGCTATGCCGGCAAACTTCGCGGCCCTAAAACTAGCGCACCGGGCGTCGAGACAAGCGCGCGTCACGTGGAGCGAGTTCGTGTAGGCGGAGAGCGGCTCGGCCGTCTCGAGATTCTTGATCACGGTGCTGAGATAAACCGACTCCGGATAGAAAGCGCGATACTTTGTGATCTCGGCCCGGTTCATGACGCGGAAGCCATACCGCTCGAACATCTTTCGCCGCGCCGGCTCTCAAAAGTCACGATCTGCCCGTAAACCTGCTTTTCCCCGCAGCGGTAAAGATAACTCAAATACGCGCTCATGAGCGCGCGCGTGGTCGACATCTTGCGCGCCTCCGGAAGCAGGTTGATGTGGAAATGCGGGCATGCGGGCAGGCGCGACGGGCACTTCGCGCCAGCCATTCATGATCATCCAGCGGATGAAACGCCGCGAACACCTCGTTGTAGCGCGGATAACGCAGGAGCGCGCGCAGGAAGAGGACAATGTTTTGCTGGAATGAATAAAGCTGGTTGAGCAAGCGGCTTGCGCGATCCGAGCAGGTAGCCTTTCAGTTCGCCATCCACCTCGAGCACGAAAGACGACTCCGGCTCGTGGTCGGTGTAATAGGTGGTGAGGAAGTCGGCAAACAGTTCCCGATCTTCGTAAACCGGATCGACCGGCGTGCCAAGGAAACCGGTGCGACAGCACAATCGTCGCACCGCGTCGCGATCGGACGCCTGGTAGCCACGAATTGTGTAAGCGCGTTGGGATTTCATTAGTCGCAGATTAGTCGTCTTGGATTTCCTCGCAAGACAACAGCATCAGTCAAGCCGCGCATCGCATCTTCATCCGCACGGTAGCGGGTGCGGACCTCGTCGTAGAGGCGGAAGAGTTTCTGAAATACCACCGGCCAGGCATAATGCTCCCGCACGCTCTCCGCAGCCGCGCAGGCTCGATCGCCGCAGATTCATCGCCGCGGCCGCTGCCACCGCGTCCGCCAGCGCCGCCACGGAATTCTCTCGCGCCCAATGTTCCTGGCTGCCGAAAATAATCCGGTCCATGTAGCTGCCGCGAATCCCGACAACGGGCGTGCCGCAGGCCTGACTTTCCAGCGCCGTCAGGCCGAAAGTCTCCTGCACACCCGGGTGAACGAGCAGATCCGCGGCCCGATAAAGTGTGCCAGCTCCTCAGAGTCGGTGCAATACTGCCGCCAGGTCACCGACCGGGTGCGCTCCTGCAATCCGCGCAGCTCCGCGCGCTGCAGCCCGTCGCCGACGACCAACAGGTGATAGAGCTGCGGATCGCGTTCGGTGAGCAACTCAAAGGCGGCAAAAGAGTCTGCGTGTTCTTTTCCTGGGCCAATCGCCCGACGTAAAGCAGCAGGCAGCGTTCGGGCGGAATGCCCTAACGATTCGCGGGTGACCGCGTCGCTCGGTTGCGGGCGAAAAATCTCCACATCGACGCCAAGATCGACGGCCCGCACATTCTCCACCCCCCAGTCGGTCAAGACCTGCCCCAGCCGAGCGGACGGGACGAGCGTCGCTTCGAATCGATTGTAAATCTTCCGCACGTAGCGGCGCGCCAGGTCCATCACGAACTCCGTCGCGGTCCGGCCCAGATACCGCTCTGTGGTGCGGAGATAGGCTTCCGGGAAATGCGAATGATAAAACCAACCACCGGGATCCGCAGTCCGACACCGGAGGCGATCGCCTTCCACGTCACCTGATATGGATCGCCCGACTCGATCAGATGCGGCCGCTCCCGTTCCAAGATCTCTCGATCGCGCGCAAGTTGAGGAGCGCGCGATAACGCGACGTCCGCGAGACAAGGGCGAGCGGATCGAGATAAATGCGTGATCGCTCCGCCTCCATCATCTCCGTCGTCGGTCCGGGAATGATCGAGGACATGCTCATCGTCCGTCGCGCGCTGGATATAGCGGATCTTCTCGTGCACATAGCGCTTCACACCGCCGCTGAGCGGCGAATAAAACTGCGTGAGATCACAAAGCTTCAAACTCTAATTCTGTCCAAGATCCGCTCTGACAAAGCGCCGGTATCGACTCTGCTCTGGGCTCACGTTTCGCGCTTCGCAGAGGAAAGCGTCTACAACCCGCTCAGGTATTTCTGCCTCAATCGCCGCCGCGCAGCCCGACCCGGCCGCCGTAACCGCCTGTTTGTAGACGCGATCAGCGACATCGCCAGCGATAAAGATTCCGGGATGCTTACTCTCGGCCAGGTGCCTAACGATCAAATAACCGTCGGGATCCGTTTCCAGTTTGCCGGCAAACGCCTTCGTGTTCGGATCGTGTCCGATTGCGACAAACACACAGGCCACGGGCAAGATCTTCACCTCTTTGGTTCCGACGTTGCGCAGCTCGACGGCGCTCATCTCGCCTTTGTCGTCCGGGATGTATCGCGTCACAATGGTGTTCCAGATCGGTTCGATCTTTTCGAGCGGACAGGACCCGGTCCGCCATGATCTTCGAGGCGCGCAATTGATCGCGGCGATGGATCAAATAAACCTTGGAGGCAAAGCGGGTGAGAAAGAGTGCCTCCTCGGCCGCGGAATCGCCGCCGCCCACCACGCAGACCGGCACGTTGCGGTAAAGGCGCCGTCGCAGGTCGCGCAACTCGTTGAGCCGTGACCGATCAGTTTCTCCTCGTTCTCCAGCCCCAGGTAGCGCGCGGAGGCGCCGCTCGCAATGATTAGTGCCTGCGTCTCCAGCCATTCGTCGTCGGCCCGAGGCGAAGGCGGTCGCCTGCCATCTCAAATCCGTCGCTTCGGAGTAGGAAAAACGGGCGCCGAATTTTTCCGCCTGCTGGTGCATGTTCAGAATCAACTGCGGACCGTCGATCCCTTCGGGAAAGCCGGGAAAATTCTCAACCATCGTCGTGGTCGAAAGCTGGCCGCCCGGCTGCCGCCCTTCGAGCACGAGCGGGCTCAAGTTTGCGCGGGCGGCGTAAATCGCCGCCGTCGGACCGGCACAACCACTCCCGACAATGATCACCTTCTCCATGCGCGCCAAGGGTAGCATGGAGCCCGCGAACGATCTAATCTCAGCCCACTGCCAGAACTCGCGGAGGTGGAATATTTTCGCAAACGCTGGGACGCCGGCCTCGGGAAAAGGATTGTGGCGGTGCCAACTGCATGGCGAAAACGCATCTTCCGCGAGACGGAGGCGCGAGCGATCGAACATCAACTCGTTAGGCAGAAACTGCTCTGCTCAGTCGCGCGCGGCAAGCAGATGCTCTTTCGCCCTGTCAGGCGGGGAACTGGCTCGGGATTCACCTCGGAATGAGCGGAAAATTGCGGGTCGAGGCCGCAAATTTTGAAGCCGGCAAACACGATCACCTCGTCCTCCGCCAAAAGGACCTCGCGCTTGTTTTCAGCGATGCGCGGCAATTCGGACTCGATCCAGCTTCCACCATGGCCGGGAGACGCCAGCCATGGTGGGACGATGAGCGCGCCGGAAATCCACTCCCCGGAATTCACGCAAGGCCTCGATGCGGGAGTTCGTCAGGCGACGCGCGCGCCCGATTAAGACCGCAGCTTCTCCTGCAAAAGGGTTTCCGGGCATCGGTAACTGGATGGCGGATGAAATTCTCTGGCGCGCAAGGGTCGCACCGCGAACGCGTGCGGGAAAGGTCCGCGAAGAAGCTCTCGACGCGGTTTGGCGCGCGACACGATTTGTAGCCCGGGCGGCACTCAGGACAATTGGTCGGGATTATTCCGATCCACCAAAAGACTGGCTGCTGCACGTGCGATGGAGAGACGGTGGAGAATGCCCACGCGACAGATCGCCATTGCGGCGCGCGAGAATCGGCGGGCGCACCACGGTGTGGTGTCCGCTTTGTCAGCGCTGAGCCGAACTCTCGCCTTAGCAGATGAAATGCGACTCTGACCAGCGCAGTCGCGACGGAGTCGCAACTGATTTCGCCTGACCCACGTCAGAGATGGCTGGAAAAGTAACGCCCGGGCGACTACCGGCTGCCCGCGGCATTCTGGCTTTGCGGCTTCTCGCCTTTAGGGTCGCAGGAATGCCGAAGGCGACGCGAACAAAGTGGAGCGTTGGATGGGAAACTGTTCCCCGTCGCGCTCGCGAGTACTTACCGCCGTTGTTTTCTCGTGGTCGATCCGACCAGCGCACCAGCATTTCGATTACACCTGCCGGATCGCAGGACGCACTCCTGCACGGTCACCTGGGCCTGAGTTCGCAGCCACCTTCCTGGCTAAACGAGATGGTCCCGATGGGCGGAGAATATTATTCCGTTTTTCCTCTCGGCGCAGTTCTTGCCGTATTGCCCGTCGCATTGCTGGGGTGAAATGGAACTACTGAGCCGATTTCCGGGCGGCATCCTGGCCTCCTCATCGCCGGACTGTGTGTTTATTCTTTTACCAGCTGGCAGGTCTTGAACCGAACTCGAAATCTCGCCGTACTTCTGCTCGCCTTGTTCTCCGACCTTTGGAACCTGGTCGTGGTGCAATCTCGGCTTCGGCGGATCGTGGCAAATCGCCCTCGGGTTCGCGCTTCTCGGCCAGGTTGCCGCGCTTTATTTTACGTTGATCCGACGAAAGCCATTTCTCGCTGGCGCTTGCTTTGCTTTGGCATTTGGAAATCGCACTGAGCTGATTCTCACTCTTCCGATATACCTCTACTTTTGGAGCCCTTGGAACGGCGTCCGCTTGCCGTTTGGGAACGAGCGGCTCCAAAGGATTGCCTCATGACTGGTAGGAAACCTCTGGCCTGGTTTCTCGCAATTCCGGTCGCACTTGGCCTCTGCACGGCTGCATACAACTTCGCGCGCTTCGATTCGATTTTTGATTTCGGTTACGCGCGCATCACAAATCTAGCTCAGGAGCCGTGGTATCAGAGTGGACTGTTTTCGTTCCATGCCATTCCCTGGAACGCTTACAAGATGTTGTTCGAGGGGCATGCAGGATATCCCAAACTTCCCGTATCTTCGACCCTACCCGTTTGGCTGCTCCATTTTCCTGAGCAGCCCGTTCCTCTTTCTACTTTTTCGGGAAGGCGGAAACCTCAGAGCTCCGGCTTGGATCGCGATTGGGCTTTTGACCCTAGTCCTTTGGTGCCACGGCAATCCCGGAGGCTGGCAGTTTTCCTACCGCTACGCCATGATCCTGTTGCCATGGATGTTTCTCCTCCTGGTGAGTAACGGCCCGCGCAAGCTGTCGGCCACGCGAGTTGGGTCTTCTACTCGTTTCGGTCGCGATTAACGCATGGCCGTCTACCATTTTCTCTGGACGAACGACCTCGCACCCCTAGTGTTTCGCATTTGATCGCTTCGGACAGCCGCAGGCACAGCGGGCCAATGCGGTGCGCGTCCCTCACGTGCGACAATGTCGCGGAGAAATTCACGGTCGCGGCGGCGATCTCCGGATCGTCAGAGGCGTGATGAGCCTAATAATTCGCTGCAGAGCCGGTCGCAGCGTCCTGCGATCATCCACGTCGTAGCAGGCGGGAAGCAGGCGCACGTCAAGTCCTATTTCGGCGGCGCGCTCGAGCGTCTGTGCGCAGACTCGGTCGGTACTCCAGTCAATCGCCTCAAACAGCCGAGGTTGGGGCTTTCTTATTCCAATCAAATAGTAGCCCCCGTCGTCGGAAGGTCCGATTACCACATCCTCGCGAGGCGAAGAAAGCAATCGAGCCGCTTCGGCAAAGACTGATGTCGGGGCAGTGGGACTATCGGAGTTTATCAGGCAGACGGAGGCAAAACCAGCCGCCAACAAATCCTCAGTTGCGCCAACGAGGCGCTGGCTCAGGTCGCCGTCACGCTGCGCGAGAAGCTGGAATTCAGCGGGAAAAATATCGCGATACATCTCTTCGTTACCAACCGGCGTGAAACAGCCGATTCCCCGTGCGTTGCCGCCTACTCTACGAATGGCTGCGGAGATATCGCGAAGGAAACAGATATTCAGTGCCGCTGCTTCCTCCCTGGTGAGCGGCGGGGTGAGCCGCGTCTTCACCTGTCCGGCACGCGGTGCTTTCGTCATGATCACGAGAGCGCAAAGATTTGCTGAAGCGAGGCGCTGGATCAGGGAAGGGACTTCGTTCACATGGTGTATGATTAACTTTATTTGAAAGCCGCTCATTATCTTAATCTTCAGCGTCTGAATAACTGTTTGCTTTCTGTAGAGTATCCAATGAAAAAGCGACGCTAAAACGTGTTCATAAAGGCTCAGAAGCCGACGCCGGGAAAACACGGAACGGACCAGGTTCAAGCGATTATTGGTATTTATTCAAAGTTGTTGGCTTCTTCTTGGAATGAAATGCACGTGGTTGCTGAAAGTTGCGGCACGAGGGCAAGAATGCGCGAGCTTTCAAGCCGCCGATGTGCGATATTCGCACTGTGATCAAGCGAATCTTGGTGCGATGTCCGGTAACCAAGAAACTCAATGTCACCGGGGTGGTGATTGAAGAAGATGCCTTTGTTGCCACCGATCTCAAGCCCGGCAGAGTGGCCTGTAGCCATTGCGGCGAAACGCATTCCTGGAACAAGAAAGAGGTCATTCTTGCTCGCTAGTTAGGGCGACCGGTCGACGTGGCGCGGAGGTTATTCTTTCGCCCGCACCATCGCCATTGACCCGGGGTCGCCCTGACGTTAAGCGCATAGCCGGTGGATCTTCTTGACGAACTCCAAAATCGTCTGGTCTGTGGCGACGGCGCGATGGGCACGATGTTGCCTCGACGGATGGCATCCCTCTGGAGCGCTGTCTCGAGGAACTCTGCATCAGCGAGCCCGAGCGGGTAGCGCAAGATTCATCAAGCCTACGTCGCTGCTGGCGCGCGGGTCATTGAGACCAACACCTTCGGCGCCAGCCGGGTGCGCCTCGACCGATTTGGCTTCGGGGATAGAACGCACGAGATAAATGCGGCTGCCGCCCGGCTGGCGCAGCAGGCCGTAAAAGGAAAGATGTATGTGTGGCCGGAAGCGTCGGCCCGCTCGGCATCAGCGCCGATGAGGCGGAGACGCGCGGTATCGATCGTGCGGCGGTCTTTCACGAACAGGTCGCCGGATTGCTCGACGGCGGAGCGGACGCGATCTTCTTTGAGACATTTCTCGATTACGACGAGCTCGAGCTCGCGTTGGGAGCGAAGATGAAATTATCAAAAGCCCCAACCATTTGTTCGCTGGCTTGTGAATCTGAAGGTCGATTGTCATCCGGCCTGACGCTGGTCGGAGGCTTTTAGAAGGTTGACGGCTCTGGGCGCCGACGTGGTCGGGGTGAACTGCTTAAATGGTCCGCAGGCTACAGTGCATCTCCTGGAGCGGATTCCGTTGGAGTTCTTGCTCTCTGCCTATCCCAATGCGGGATATCCGAAATATCACGAAGGCCGTTTCATCTACTACCCCGCGCCGGATTATTTCTCGAAGATGGCTCGCGAGATGGTGGCGCAGGGAGCGCGACTGATTGGTGGATGTTGCGGGACAACGCCACGCACGATTGCGGCAATGGCGGCGGTATTGGCCGAGCTCGAGCCGGTGCGGAGCAAACCGATCAGGGTGACGGTCGAACTGGAGCGAGCGCTGGCCCCGACGCGCCATCGCGCCGACAGAGGAAAGCCTCCTCGACCGAATCGCGGCCGGCCATCGTGTCATCATCTGCGAACTTGATCCGCCAAAGACGCTCGCCTTGGAGAAATATTTCGCGGGCGCCCAGGCGTTGGTGCAGGCGGGATGCGATGCAATTACCGCTTGCGGACAACTCGCTCGCCATCCTCCGGGTGAGCAACCTCGCCATCGGCGCGATGCTCAAAGGAACGGTTTGGGATAACGCCGCTGCTCCATATGAGCTGCCGCGATCGCAATTTGCTTGGGCTGCAGAGTGAGCTGCTTGGCATGGCAGCGCTTGGGATGCGACATGTGCTTCCCCTAACCGGCGATCCGGCTCGCGTGGGCGATCATCCAGGCGCGGCGTCGGTCTATGACGTTAATTCTGTCCAGTTGATCGCGATCGCCAAGAGGATGAACGAGGGATTCAACCACGCGGGCAAATCGTTGAGCAGCGCCACGCAGTTTGTCGTGGGTTGCACTTTCAGCCCGAACTCGAAAAACATCGCGGCGCAAATCTCGCGGCTCGAGCGGAAGATCGCGGCCGGAGCGCAGTATGTGATGACACAACCGGTCTTTCGACGTGAGGGTCCTCGACGAAATGGCGAAACGCACGCAAGATTTTGGTGTGCCCATCTTCACCGGCGTCTGGCCTTTGCTGAGCGGTCGACAGGCTGATTTTCTCCACAACGAAGTGCCAGGGATCGTGGTGCCGGAGCAGGTTCGCATTCAAATGGCCGGAAGCGAGAGGCGACGAAGGCCGGGCACGAGGACTGGCAATCGCGCGAGAAATTTCCCGAGCGGCGTTGGAGCGATTTCCCGGGGTTTACTTGATCACGCCGTTCTTGAGATACTCGACCACAGTCGAGTTGGCGGCATTTGCGCGCAGCCTTTGATGTAGGCAAGTTGCGCTGATGTCCAGGGTTGCGCCGCGCGGTCTACATTCAAGTCGGCGGTCTTGTGCTCGTAGGAGTCGTCGTTGTTTTTGGCCAGCCGATTCTTCCCGGTCGCTGATTGGATCGCGCAGGTGCAACAAAAGGTGATGCATCTCGGCGCCTGGAGCGCGATCTGGTATCCACTGCTCTATGCGGGTTGCAACGTGCTTTTGTTGCCGGGTGGACTGTTAAGTATCGGCGGTGGATTCTTCTTTGGTCTTTGGTGGGGTTTCCTCATTGTGCTGATCGGCAATGTTGGCGGGGCGGCGATTTCTTTTGTTCTCAGCCGCTGGATCGGGCGCCGATGGCTGCGGCGAAAGCTTCTCCGTAATGCAACGTTGGAGGCTTTGGAGCCAGCCGTGAAACGGGAAGGTTGGAAGATCATCTTGTTGAGCCAGTTACATCCACTTTTTTCCGACCAGCCTGCTCAATTATCTCTATGGACTAACCACGGTCCGATTCAGGACGTGTATACTGTGGGTGGCGATCGGGCAAGCGCCTGGATTGTTCTTGTATACCTATGTTGGCACCTTGGGACAGCTGGGCCTCGAATCTGGTGCGTGGGAAAAGTCACCCGCGGGTGATCGAGTATTGGGCGTGGGGTGCCGGGCTGTTGCTTTCCCTTGTCGTCCTTGCCTTGCTGGGCCGGATATCGCTCCGACTGCTACGAGAAGCTGAGGAGCGGGCTTCCATGGCAACGCGCAAGGCAGGACAACAAGAGGCTGGTGGACAAATAGTTACTGGTGCGACGATATGGGGACACAAGTGGACTTGGAAGGGCTTCAAAGGCGCGCACTAAGTTTGATCTGATTCCACGTGGAACAATTTCTTCTCTCCAAATTCTACGATGTCGTTGTCGTCGGTGCCGGCCACGCGGGAATTGAGGCGGCTTTGGCCGCAGCGCGCTTGGGCGCCGAAACCCTCCTCTTGAGTCAAAACTTGGATACCATAGGCCAGATGTCTTGCAACCCGGCGATTGGAGGCCTGGCGAAAGGACATATGGTTCGCGAAATCGACGCCCTTGGGCGGGGCGATGGGGTCAACGCTGATGCCACCGGGATCCAATTCCGGATGCTAAATCGCGCCAAGGGCCCGAGCGTCCGTGCGCCGAGGGTGCAGTGTGACAAGAAGGCCTATCAATTTCGAATGAAGTGGCTTCTTGAGCGCCACAGCAAGGCTGGACGTGAAGCAGGGTGGAGTCACCAAAATTCTGGTCGAACGCGGACGCGCCGTGGGAGTGCAATCTGATTTCGGACTTAATGTTCGGGCCGGAAGTGTAGTGATTACGGCAGGCACGTTTTTGCGCGGATTGTTGCACGTTGGTGATCGCAGCCAGTCTGGGGGCCGAATGGCAGACAGCTTCGTCGCCTTTGAGCGATAACTTACGCGAGCTCGGTTTTGCGACGGGACGATTTAAGACTGGGACCCCTGTCGCATCAGCGCTCGATCCATTGATTTCGATTCGTGTCGCAAGCAACTGGGGGAGGATCCACCAAGCCGCTTCAGCTATCTGCCGGGCCACAGAGGAATTCGAGAGAGGAGGATTTCCTGACCCTCAATCGGGTGTTCAACGGGAGGTTCCATGTAGAACAACTGCCATGCTGGATAACCGCGACCACTCCTCAGACACATGAAATCATTCTCCGAAATCTTCACCGCTCACCGCTTTACAGCGGGCGCATCAGGGAACAGGCCCCAGATATTGCCCATCTATCGAAGATAAGGTGGTCAGATTCGCCGAGAAATCTCAACACCAGAGTTTTCCTCGAACCGGAAGGCAGGCAGACAGAGGAATTCTATATTAACGGAATTTCAACCAGCCTGCCTTATGAGGTGCAAATAGAGCTCGTCCGCTCAATCCCGGGCTTGCAAAACGCGCAGATCATGCGCCCCGGCTACGCAGTGGAATACGATTACTTCCCACCTACCCAACTTCAATCAACCTTGGAGAGCAAGCTGATTTCGGGACTCTATCTCGCGGGGCAGATAAACGGGCACGTCGGGCTACGAAGAGGCTGCGGCGCAGGGGCCTAATGGCGGGTGCCAACGCTGCCCTGCGCCTTGCGGGAAGGCCGCCGCTGATTCTCGACCGGAGTCAAGCTTACATCGGCGTGTTGATAGACGATCTCGTAACGCAAGGCACTCAAGAACCATATCCGGATGTTTACCAGCCGGGCTGAGCACCGCCTTCTTCTTCGACAGGATAATGCCGACCTGCGACTGACTGGAATGGCGGCCGACCTTGGACTGGTTAGCAGTCGGCGCTTGGAGTTGTTGAGGGAAAAGTCTCGGCAGCTCCAGGTTGCACGGACTATTGCGGCCTCGACTCCGCATCGAAGGACAGACACTGGCGCATGCAATGAAGCGAACAGAATTTCGCACAGAACAAATCCCACAACATTTAGCTTGAACGAATCAACGCTGAGGTTTGGGAATTACTAGAGACCGAAATCAAATACGAAGGCTATATCCGTCGCGATTATCAGGCGCTTGGAATCCATGCAAGCCGCAGAATCGGTAACGATACCGACCGACATTGATTACGCGGAGGTGCCCGGGCTTACGAAACGAGGCACGCCAAAAATTGGCGGGATTGCGACCCGAAAACATTGGTCAAGCGAGGCGAATTAGCGGCGTTACGCCAAGTGACTTGGGGATCCTGACGATCTGGCTTAAGAAATATCGTCGGAACAACCTTGACATCAGCATCTTAATCGTGAGCTCGTCACATTGCTTTCGATTATTTTCTGGCAGCGACTATTGGATACCTCCTGGGTTCCTTTCCCAGCGGATTGATTGTTTCGCGTACGCGCGGCGTAGACATCCGAGAGCATGGGAGTGGCAATATCAGGTGCAACCAACGTGCTTCGCGCGCTGATGGGAAAGAAGTGGGGCTACTTTGTATTCGGCCTCGATGACGCTTAAAGGCTTCGCGGCGGTCCGAATTGCGTTTGCCATCGCCCGTGCGCGTCAAACTTCGGCATTGCGCGACCGGAACTCGTATGGGATCACTGGGGGCCTGGCCTGCATTCTGAGGCCATACGTTCTCCGGTCTGGCTGCCGATTCCGTGGGAGGAAAAGGCGTGGCAACCTCAGCCGGCGGTCCTGCTTCGGCCTGATGCCTCTCGCGGTCGTGTCGGTCTTTGCGGTCTGGGTGATCCTACTTACAATTCACCCGATATGTGTCCGTGGCCTCGATCGAGGCTGCCGTTGCGCTTCCCTTCTTTTGTTATGCTTTATCCTGCGCCTCGATCTGCTGACGGGCGCGAGTTTACTTCCTTTTCGATACTTATCGCTGGTGTCGTCGTCTGGCGGCATCGCTCTAACATGAAACGACTTTCAGGGAAGGAACAGCGCTTCGATCAAAAATGAAGATCGGCAAGATCCGCGATTCTAGAACCGGCGGCTGGGGACCGCGCTTGCTGTCCCTTTGGGCGTCGCGAGGCCGCGGAAATCATTCTTTGGGGACACACACCGCGGCGCGTAGGAGAAATCGCGCGGAGTCGACAAAAGCCGGATTACCTGCCCGTGCCCAGTTCCCCTAATGTTTGCCTAACGAGCGAACTGGGAGATTGCGCCCCGGCGGATCTGATCGTGTTCGTCACGCCGTCGGTAGCACTCCGTGCGGTTGCTTCAAACCTGCAGGCGGGGCTGAAGAACGAAACGGCCGTTCTGATGAGCTTGCACCAAAGGGATCGAGCACGGCTGCCGGTATGCGGATGAGCGAAATCCTGGCCGAGAAATTCCCAGACCAATCCCGCTCGCGGTTCTTTCCGGGCCCAATCTCGCGGTGGAGGTCGCGCATGGATTGCCGAGCGCGACAGTGCTCAGATGTCGCGATGAGACGCCTTGCGGAGGAACTTCAGGCGACCTTGGGAAGTTCTCGATTTCGGGTCTACACCAGCCACGAAATCGTCGGAATCAGACTCGGTGGCGCATTAAAGAACATTTTCGCCATCCCTAGCCGGGGTGAGCGACGGCTTCGGCTTCGGTGACAATTCAAGGCGGCTCTGTCACCCGCTCACTGGCCGAGTTGCTTCGCCTCGGTGTGTTGCGATGGGGGCGACGCGCGCACTTTTCAGGGATTGAGCGGCGTGGGCGATTGATTACGACCTGCTTTAGCCGCCACGGCCGCAACCGCCGCCTCGGCGAACAGCTCGGGCAAGGGAAGCCTCGACGAGCATCGCGCGGGCATGAAAACGGTGGCGGAAGGAATTCCAACCGCCCGCGAGTGCCTTTGAATGCGCGCGCAAACTCGGCATCGGAAACGCCGATCATCGACCAGGTTTATGCCGTCTTTGCATGAAGCGCAAGGCGCCGGCCCAGGCGATGCAGGAATTGTAGGGCGCGATCAAAATCCGAGCGCGGTTAGATTTCGGCGCCTTTCCATGCGCCGCCAGCAGGCCCAATCACGGCGGGGAACAATTCACGTTCAGCGCGCGTGGATCGTTCGTGCAGGCTCGGCGGGAGTCAGCGTTAGGCAGGATCGGCACCTTCCGTTGCGCGATGATTTCGCCACTGTCCACGCCGGCGTCGACAAAGTGGACAGTGCACCCGCGTCATCTTTTCGCCTGCAGACAGGGCTGCGTCCATGCTTACGCCCCGGAAACTTTGGCAGGAGCGAGAGTTACGAGGTGATGATGCGGCGAGGAAACGCATCCAGCGGTGATCGGCTTCAGGACCTGCATGAAGCCGGCGAGAACACCCAGCTCACTCCAGCTTGCGTGCAGCAGCCTAACGAGTTGCTCGACCTCTGGCTCAAGCTTCGTTCGGAACCTTCCGGGAGGAAGGAAGGCATGGGGAACGCCGAATGCGCGCGCAATCTCGGAGAATGCCGGCATCGGCCACATCCGAAATCAGACGATCCGGACGTCTGCCGTCAGGTGACCGGCGCGGATCTGCTCGTAGGGATCGCCCGACAATTTGATCCTTTACCCGATCCCAGGATGCCTAGCACAAGGCGGCTCATCACTTGACCGCTCGTGACCCTCTGAATCCAGCTGCGAAGTCGATTTCCGGGCACCAGCGGAAGGGATCGACGGTTTTTGCGCCGACACGTTGCACAGGCAGCGCGTTCCCTCAACGACCAAACTCTTCCGGTGTGCTTAGCCGCCGCCTTTGGCACAAATGGCGGGCCGGGAGCCGCCTCTCGATCACTTGTGTTGCGCGCGCACGCTCAGGGAAGATCGTCACGAAATTGACGGCCTCCAACGCCGCTAAAACCTCCGCCCGATCCGCTTGCGAGGGTTGGGCGGCCGCCCCGCGCCCTTCAGCGACTCGCACCGACCCATCACCGTTGACCGCCACGGCCAGGAAGTCGCCCAGCTCGCGCGCCTGCTTTCCAGATACCGCACGTGCCCGACATGAAGCAGATCAAAACATCCGGTTAGTAGAGAACAAGTCGTTTCCCGGCCTGACGAATTTGCCGGCGCGCCGGGCAAGTTCCGGCAGCATAATAATCTTGGAATTATGGGGCGGCGACCGGGTGGCTCATATTCTCGCTGAGTCGACCGCGCGGCTTCAATTTGGTAGTTTGTTAGGTGGGCACATCTCCCGCCTGACGAATGACCTACCGCGCGGAAAACGACGCGCTGCGGGTTCCGAGAATGGCAGAAAATCTCGCCCCCAAAACGCTTTTCGTTGCTCGAGAGGAGCGGCTGCCAAACGCGCGTCCTGTCGAGTTTGGGTGCGCGATGTCCACCCAGCCAGATCTGCCAGGATCAAGTATTGCTCCGATCCCTGCCTTCCAAACAGAAGCCGGATGATCCCGCCGATTGGTTCGAGAACTTCGAAAATTGTCCCACGGACCGATTCCGTAAGACCGCCGATTGCCGGCGGAGCTGGTGAATTCGCAGATAAAGTCGCAGGGTGGCGGGCATGCCGCCCTGCCAATCTCATCCCAGCGAAGCTTGATTAGGAAAGCCCCTCCTTTGCGGATCAGAATCTTATCGCGCGCCGTCGGATCGCGAAATGCGGCGAGCGCCGCGGAATTCTTCCCGGCGCCCTTCCGTCACGTAGGTGGCCAAGGCGGGTTGTCGTGATCGGTAACATGGCAAACGGGCCAGGCCGCCCACTCTGACCCATGAAAATAAGGGGTGAAAGGCACCAGACAAAGCAACGCCGAGGCTGCGCGAAACGCCGTCGGAGGGACGATGATGATTGAGCCGCGCGCCGAAAGGCGTGATTGCCGGTTTGATCGTGATTTGTAATGCAGAAAATGAGTTGCTCCGGAAGCAGGTCCGCCGCCGCTGCTGGTTGGCCACGACCGCGACTGCTGACGCTTCCGGCTCGAAAAGCCAGCCGTGCTCGAGCGTCGCGGCCAGCTCCTCAGCCGTGCCTTCGTAAGATTTGTAGTCAACCTCGCGGTGTCTCCGGTCAGGCATCACGCGGACGACATGATGAAAATCGTCTGCCCACACTGCGCGTCAGACCCATCCACACCGCGTTCGGGCGGGAGCAGGAGCTGTGGTTCGTTGCGCTCGTCTTCCGCGGTGACGAATCCGCCTTAACGAGTGCACCAACCTCCGCGATTTCGGCCAGGACATGTGCTTCTTCGACGTGTCCGCGATCGCGTGCGTCGCGTCGAGCGGAAGCCGTCAATGTGAAATTCACGGCGCCAATAGCATGTGTTTTCGACAAAGAAGTCCGCACCGGTTTCAACTCGAAATTCAAGCCGTCGCCCCAGGGGCGTCTTGTGCCTGGATTGAAATAGTCGCGGCTATAAGCGCCCGAGATAATTGCCGTCCGGACCGAGGTGGTTGTAGACCACGTCGAGAATGACAGCGAGACCGCGCTGATGTGCCGCATCGACCAACGCACGCAGGTCGTTAGGTCGGCCATAGACGCGAGCCGGCGCGTAAAGCAACACGCCGTCGTAACCCAATTGCGTGTCCCCGGAAAATCGACGCGACCGGCATGATCTCGACTGCTGTAACGCCGAGGTCGACCAGGTGATCGAGCTTGCCAATCGCTGCGTGGAAGGTTCCCTCCGTCGTGAAGGTGCCAATGTGCAGCTCGTAAATGATCAGTTCGGAAACTCGTGGCGGCGACCATGCGCGATCGCCCCGCACGTAATCGCTTGGGTCAATCACTGCCCGGCACCGTGGACGCCGTCAGGATTGAAACGAGAGGCCGGATCGGGCCAGTCGCTTCCTCCAAATCGATACTTGTAGCGATCGCCCGACGCCGTCCGGCAGGATCAACTGCGTTGAAATAGCCGCCCGGGCTCCTCAACTAACGAAACGATGCGCTCCGCGGAGGCCGGCTGGGTCAAAGATGACCACTTCGACTTTTTCTTGCCCGGCGCCCAGGTCCGGTAGCGGCACTCCGTTTTCAACCAGATCTGCCCCCTGGCTACGAAGTGGTTTCGACAACCTGGCCACAGACCGCCGCTACAGTTTGGCGCGTCCGTTCCTTCGGAAAAAAAGGCGGTCAGCGGGCTACGTCGCCGAGGCGGTCGTGCGCTTCTCCGCGAGGCCGATCTCGCGCGCGTCGCGACCGGCTTCGACCGCTTTGCGGAAAGCCTGCGCCATCCGCACCGGATCGGATGCGATCGCGATCGCGGTGTTCACCAGAACGGCATCGGCGCCCATTTCCAAGCGCCTCGGCCGCCTGGCTTGGCGCGCCGAGGCCGGCGTCGACGACGACCGGCACGGTCGCCTGTTCGATGATGATTTCGATCTGCGCGCGCGTTTCGATGCCGCGGTTGCTGCCGATCGGCGAACCGAGCGGCATCACGGTCGCGGTGCCCACATCCTGCAGACGCTTCGCCAGAACCGGGTCGGCATTGATGTATGGCAGCACGGTGAAGCCTTCCTTCACGAGGATCTCCGCCGCGGCGAGCGTTTCAACCGGGTCGGGCAGGAGATATCGCGGGTCCGGATGAATCTCCGAGTTTGACCCACGAGGGCAAACCCGCGGCGACGGCGAGGCGCGCCAGCCTGACGGCTTCGTCGGCGTTGCGCGCGCCGCTCGTGTTGGGCAGAAGGAGGAAACGTTTCGGGTCGATGAAATCGAGAATGTTGGCGAAACGGATCGCCCCGGCCGGAGAGATCGGCGCGTCGCAGCGCGACCGTGACGAGCTCAGTCCCGCTCGCTTCGAGCGCGTCGCGCATCAATTCGTTGGAGGCAAACTTGCCGGTGCCGACGAGCAGGCGCGATGTGAATTCGCGATCGGCGATTTTGAGCTTCGACGGCTTATCCGACATCCGTTAATCTGATAGCGCACAATCCGTCTGTCATCCTGAGACGGAGTCGCGGATCCGAGCAGCGGTCGAGCAGCGTTGAAGTTCAACGTGACGCCACCGGACACCTTCAACTGCTGCTCGGAGATGACGCTGTGCACATTGAATTTTTCCGGTAAACTCAGCTGATGACCCAGTTCGATCTGCACCTTGACGATTGCGTCGCGGGGATGGCGCACGTTGCAGGCCGCTTCGATCGATCTTGTGGTCACCTCGCCGCCCTACAATCTCGGGATTCAGCTACGGCAAATATGCCGACACCGCAGGATCGCGCGATCCTACCTGGATTGGTGCGAACGAATGGGCCGCAGCAGATCCGCCGGTTCTTCGAGCCTGACGGATCGCTTTTCTCAACATCGGCGCGGCGCCGTCCAATCCGATGCTGCCGCACGAGTTGATCCTGCGGTTGCGCAAATTTTTCGTTCTGCAAAACACGATTCACTGGATCAAGGCGATCACGATCCCGATGATTCGGGCCAGGAGATTTCGCGCGGCCATTTCAAGCCGATCAGTTCGCCGCGCTTCCTGAACGACTGCCACGAATATGTTTTCCACCTCACGCCGGAAGGAAGAACGCCGACTCGACCGGCTCGCGCTCGGCGTTCCCTACGCTGACAAGTCGCAACATCGCGCGCTGGAGCCACACCGGCGGGTCGTGACCGGCGTTGTCGCGGCAACACCTGGTTCATTCCTACGAGAACAATCCAGCGGCGCGCGCAGAGAACGACCGCATCCGGCGACGTTTCCCGGTGCAGTTGGCGACGAATTGCATTCTGCTCCACGGCCTGACGAGAGCGACAGCGAATGCTCGATCCGTTTCTCGGGATTGGAAATTCCGCGGTTGCGGCGAAGCGATGCTGGCCTAACGAATTTCATCGGCTTCGAAATCGACGAAGAATATCTGCGCGAGGCGCAGCGCAGGCTCGGGGAGGCAACACGCCTCGCATGCTCTACCCGGCGAATTCTCGGAACTTCGCCAGCGGTTTGACGAGGTTGCCCGGGAGCGGCCGCACGCGCTCGAAGATCCGTGCGGCCAGCGGCTTTGGCGATCGGATAACCGGCAAAGAATCATTTCGAGGCGCGCGTCGAGATTGTCGATGTAATTGAGCGCCAACGCTTCCGGCGTCTTCGGATAAACCGGCGACCCGAACTGCGGCTCGCCATGATGCGAAGCGATCGAGATGCAGCAAATGGAGACGGCAATCCTCCATCGGCGGAGCGAGCTTTGCCATTCGGTCGCGCGCTCGTCGGTCTCGATTTTTCGCCAGAGAGAATTGACCAGCTCAATCCCGAGCGCGATGTGGCCAATCATTTCGCCGCGCTCGTCAAACGGCATGCTGAAACCGGTTTCGGGCAAATAATTTTCCCAAAGCTTGCCGGAATCGTGGAAGAGAATCCCGGCGACCAGCAGATCGAGATTGAGATCCGGATAAAGCGGCGCGATTTGCGCACGCGACCCGCATCATCTGGGCGGTGTGCTCGAGCAGGCCGCCGCGGCGCGCGTGATGATAGGTGCGCGCACCGGCGGTGTTGCGAAAACGCGTCCTGTGCTCCGCGATGAACTCGGCAGCAGAGCGCGTAGAGCCGCGGATCGCGGATCGCGGCGGTGGTCGCGACGATGAATTTCAATCGGCTGCCTGCTTTGCGCGGAGCGCGGGCGGGCCTTGCAAAAGTATGCGCCTTGTTCCTCGGCGGTGAGCGAGCGCGATTTCCAGTGGCGGGCATCGAGGCCGTATTGCTGATGCTGGTAAAACTCGCCGGTGATCTCGACGAAATCGCCGCTCTGCATCGAGTCGCACGCTTTGAAGTTTGGACTGTCGCTCCAGACCCGGAGCGTCATGCGATCGGCCGCGTCGGCTAGCGTGAGTTCGCAATACGGTTTTTGTTCGCGGGTAAATTTCGACGCGACAGTCTCGAGCTGCACGTGCACCCGCGCCTCGAGCGCGACACCCTGTGGGACCGCCTGCCGGATTTCTTTGAGCGTCATCAATTGCCATCACGGGCAATGTTCGCACAGGTCGCCCGTGATTGAATAGGTGAAACTCGCCAGATCAATGCGGAGGGGCCTTGCGCCGCTCTTCGCCGCACAAAGGCGGCTCCCACGTTAGAAGCTCGTCAAGCGGACTTACGCGGCGTACCGATTACGCCGCACGCGACCCGGCCACCCGCATCACCGGTGGGCTGCGACTTCAGGTCGTCGGCTTTCTCGTGCACGATCACGCCGCGGCCGATGATCGATTTCTCACCGCTCATCGTCATCATAGTTGTCCGTCAGCTCGAGGTGCGCTTTGCCTGAACTGTCGGCTTCGACGTTGCCCATGTCGCCTGCGTGGCGCTGGGCGACGTCATGGTCCGGCATGCGGGTTGTTCGTTGGGTTGAAATGCCCACCGGCCGCTTTGCCGTCCGGCGAGGAACAATCGCCGAATTCGTGAATATGAAATCCATGTTTGCCCGGCGTGAGCCCGGTGATGTCGGCGACGATTTTCATTTCATCGCCAGATTTCGTGAACGTGACAATGCCTTCCACGTTGCTGCCTTTCGTGGGGTGGAGGACAGCAACGGCTTTGGTCGGTTCGCCGGCCAACGCGGAGGCTGCCAGCAGCGCGAGGAAGCTGGCGGTGAGCAAGCATGATCCAGCGCGAAATAATCGATTCGTCTTCATCGAGGAAACTACAGTGCCTGCACGAGAACGGAAAGTCTTCGGTCAGGAGAAAGTCGGGATCTCTCTTGCCTCCGCTGTATGAGTCAGGCAGTTGCCATGTTGCCAGGGCCCTCCGTCCAACGCTTCCACAGATAGATAGAATTGATGATCCAAACGATCGGGTTGAAGCTGACAATCGTGAGCGTGATCCAAGCCCAGTAGTGCCGCTGGGCAAAGAACCATGCGAGGACTGCGTAAACGGCGCCGCAGATGATCACGGCGCGCTGACGCCGAATTCAAGCATCAGGCCGAGGCCAAGGCCGCCGATGATGGACATAATGCTGAAATAATAGCCCCCACCGGTACGGCTTCTTCCCGGATTGCGCCGCTGGAAGCGACGATTGAGAGCGAGTGCGGCGACAATGGGGTACAATTGTCACGCCAACAATCAGCGCGATGAGCTCGGAAGCAATGAGAACGGGTCCGATCGTGCTGACAGAACCGGCGGCAAGATTGGCACTGACCAACGAGGTGTTATCTTCCACAGTTATTACGACTTTTCCCCGGGCGTGACCCTGTTCCAAATATCTGATGGCCTCTGGGACTTCACTCAACTTGTAACGCCTGTCGATGACCGGTGTTACTTTTCCGGTCTGCATTAGATCGCCCAGAATGGTCAGGTCCTTTTGGTTCAGGTCCGCCAGCATCATTCCCATCTTCCTGACTTACAAACTGGTGATAACATGAGCGCTCTGATCGGATTAACCAAAGGTCCGATCCATCCTTGTTCGCTTGATCCGCCGCCGCCGATCATGACGTATATTCCGTGGGGTTTTAAGACGCGCCTGCATTCTAACAAGGAGTGATTCCCAACGTTGTCGATAATCAGGTCGTAGCGTTGTTCGCTCTTGGTGAAATCCTCTTTTGTGTAATCAATGACCTGGTCTGCACCGATTGATCGGACAAGATCGACATTCCTCGCGCTGCACACGCCGGTAACATCGGCGCCGAACGACTTGGCTATTTGCACAGCGAAGGTGCCCACACCTCCGGACGCGCCGTTAATCAAGACCTTCTGTCCTGGCTGAACCTTTCCCTTGTCGCGAAGACCCTGTAACGCTGTGATTGCCGCAATGGGCACAGACGCTGCCTGCTCAAACGTGATGTTGGCTGGTTTCAGGGCCACTGCTCGATCCGCGAGAGCACACACATACTCGGCAAAGGCGCCGGTTTTCCGCCGAACACGTCATCGCCGGGCTTAAACTGCGTTACATTCTTGCCCACCGCTTCCACCGTTCCTGCGTAGTCAACACCGAGTCGAACGACCTTTGGTTTGACGGAGCCCGGAGTCTAATAGGCGAATGAGGTAGGGCGCGCCCTCGATATAAGTGCCAGTCAAGTGGGTTCACGGAAGCCGCGCGAACTTTGACCAGGATCTGATTGTCGTTGGGAACGGGCTTGGCGATTTCTTCGAAGCCGAAGAACATCGGGTGAACCGTAGTCGTGATAAACAATGGCTTTCATTGTAGCCGGGGTCGGCGACCCCGGACTCGAGCCCTGAGCCAGTGCCTGCGCCTGTGAAAAAGAGCGCAGCCATGCAGAATGCGATGATCAAGGTCGTGGGTGTGTTTTCATAATCGAGAAGACTCAACGAATATCAATTCATATCTGACCTCTGACTGCTGACTCTGAACTCTGGTTCGGATTCCCTTAAACAGAAGCCAAAAACTCAGGACCAATTCGAAAATGGTCATCGGCGAATCGAACCAGTATGTGGTCAACCGGCTTGGCGAAGCCTGGGAAAATGAGGAAAACAAACGCGCAGATCACGCACCAGGCCGACGAGATCACACCGAAGACCGCTAATCCTTTCGGGATGTAGCTCCGACTTGAGCCACAACCAGGCGCAAACGGTCGCGGCTAATCCAAAAACGGCAGACCGACGTAGTAGTCGTCGAAAGTTCCGGCGACGGATACCCTGGCCAGGGCTTGCAATCTGATCTGCCTCGAAGACTTGCAAATAACTGGCGCCACTCAAAAGCGCAGCGCGCCCAACATGTTGAGCGTGCTTAGAAGCCACATTAAGGCAAAGACCAGGCGGAATAATGCTCCGACCAAGGCAAGGCCTTGATTTACCGGTTTAAGAATGACGTAGAGCGCCGCGAGGAGAACGATAACGCTCGCGCTGTAAGTGAGAAAGCAGGCAAGGGCGACGCGAAATTGCGTTTCGTGCGCCATGATGTTCCTGGCAGTTTCCACGGCGTTGCCTCGAACGATAAGCGGGCTGAGGAGCACGTAGTTGGCAAACACCACGATCACCATCGAGAAAAGCAGACTGACTCCGGCAACTTTAGCCGCGGTGCGTTGTGAACTCTCGATCGTATTTGTTGCCATCGTTTCCTCCGCGTAAGCTTTTACTCCAGATTTATAACGACTTTTCCCCGAGCGTGTCCTTCTTGCAGATACCGAAGTGCTCGCGCGACCTCACTGAATTTGTAGGTCTCGATCGATCACCGGCGTCATCTTTCCGGACTGCATCAGATCGGCCAGGATCGACATGTCCCTTTTGTTGAATTGCGCGATGTAGGCAATGAACTTCTGGCTCGTGAACCGTGACCGCAGATATCGCATTGAGCTCACCAGCCAAACGCCTCCACGATTCCGTCGTGCCATCCAGCTCCTCCGATTCCGGCCATGACGCAAATGCCATTCGGTGTTAAGACGCGCCGGCGCTCCGAGAACGAGTGGTTTCCGACAAGGTCGAAGATCAGGTCGTAACGCTGATCGCTCTTGGTGAAATCTTCCTTGGTGTAATCAATCACGTGGTCCGCGCCGATCGATCGGACAAGATCGACATTCCGCGTGCTGCAGACGCCGGTCACTTCGGTGCCGAACGATTTCGCGATTTGCACCGCGAACGTGCCCACGCCTCCCGACGCGCCGTTGATCAAGAACCTTTTGCCCGGCTTGAATTTTCCCTTTGTCGCGAAGACCTTGCAGCGCCGTGATCGCCGCCACTGGAACAGACGCGGCTTGCTCAAATGTCATGTTAGCGGGCTTCAGAACGACCGCGCGGTCGGCCAGATACACAGATGTATCGGCAAAGGCGCCGGTCTTTCCTCCGAATACTTCATCGCCCGGTTTGAAGTTGCGTGACGTTTTTGCCAACCGTTTCAACTGTTCCGGCATAGTCGACACCCAGGCGAGTGTCTTTTGGTTTGCGCAGGCCAGACAGCGGGCGCAAGGAGCCACAGTGCCGCGGATCGTGAGGTCGAGCGGATTGACTGCCGCGGCGCGGACTTTGACCAACAGTTGGTTGTCATTCGGAACAGGCTTTTCCACCTCTTCCAACGTTGAGAACATCAGGGCCCCCATACTCGCAATGGATGATAGCTTTCATCGGATGACTCGGGGTAGGCCTATGATCGCAATCGTTAGTCGATCATCCAGTAGGCGATGAACGTGACCAGAACCCAAACTGGCAGAAAATGACGCGACGCAGCTCCACTTTAGAATACGCTTTAATTTCATCGGCTTAACGAGGCTTGCTCGTCCTGTTCCACAGTGATTACTGACTTTGCCGCGCGCGTGGCCTTCTTCGAAATACCGCATCGCCTCCGCGGTCTCGCTCAACTTGTAAGTCCGGTCGATGACGGGTGTCACCTTCCCCGTTTGCATGAGGTCGCTCAACAACTTCAGATCCTCTTTGTCCAGTTTCGTGACATACCTGACGAACTTCTGACGGACGAACCGCGACAACAGATCCGCTTTGAAATTCCCAACTATACGCCCCCACGTTTCCGGGTGTAGTCCTGCTCCTCCGATTCCGGCAAGGACGCAGATGCCATTAGGAGTTAAGACGCGGCGGCGATCTGAGAAGGAGTGGTTGTCAACGTTATCAAAAATCACGTCGTAACGCTGGTCACCTTTGGTGAAATCCTCTTTGGTGTAGTCAATGACGTGATCTGCGCCGATTGATCGGACAAGATCCACTTTTCCCGTACTGCATACGCCCGTTACCTCCGCGCCGAGTGACTTCGCTATCTGGACAGCGAAAGTGCCCACGCCTCCCGTTGCGCCGTTGATCAGGACCTTTTGCCCCGGCTGAATGTTACCTTGGCGAAGACCCTGCAAGGCGGTGAATCCCGCCCAAGCTACAGAGCCCGCTTGTTCAAACGTCACATTAGCTGGCTTAATAACCAATGCTCGCTCGCGAGCACACGCATACTCCGCAAGAGAAGGACGAGCCACGCCAAAGACTTCGTCGCCCGCTTTGAACAGCGTCACGTTTTTGCCAACCGCTTCAACCTGGCCGGCCACATCGTTGCCTAGCCCTGTCTTCTCTGGTTTGCGCAGCCCGGACATCAGGCGAAGCGGCCACGGCCCTCGCATCACGCCCGGATCAATAAAATTGAGGAAGCCGCGCGAACTTTGATCAAGACTTGATCGTCGTTCGGAACAGGCTTTTCAACGTCTTCAAACTTGAGAACGTCAGGTGAACCATACTCGCAAAAACGGATGGCTTTCATCGGATTGACCAAAGCAGTCTTGCGATCGCAATCGTTAGTCGACCTCCAGTAAGCGATGAATCCGACGAAGAACCGCCAATACTAACGCGAGCAAAATCGTGGCTGCAGATCCACTTTAAGATTCGCTTTAGCTTCATCGGCCTAACGAGCTACGATAGTCAGGCTACGCCGCCGGCTGAAGCGCGCTTGTAAGCCAGCCGGGCACTTTGGCGCCTTTGATCAAAAGCCAGAGCATGATCGCCAATTCTCCAAACAGGACCGGCTGCGACCATCTTGAAAGCGGCCTCGTAGTAAGTTGGAAAGAATAACGCCGTCAGGCTGAGAGCCAACCAGCCGAAACAGTTGATCATTAGCCAAACGCCAATGAACCGCGGCAGAAAACCGGAACGAAAAGACCAGCAAACCAAAGGGAAAGAGCCACAGACCCCAAAAGATCTCATTGATGAAAGTCTCCTTGACTGTGCAGACGGATGAAACAACATGCCGAGTGCGTCGCGTTGAGGTTTCGTCGAAGGCCGTAAGGAAGTCCGCGCCGCGGAAGAGAGTCAGCGCGGCGATGTTATTGAGCGCGTTGAGAAATCCTACCGCGGCCGAGACCAGAACGAAGGCGACCATCAGGCCAGCCCAAGTCTTATTTACGCCGCTAAGCAAACCGATAGAGAGCGATCGCCGAGGCAGATGAAAATCACCGAGCCCAATGAGTTCGGCGACAATCGCAGAGACGAAACATGCGTCTCGTGAGTCAGGATGTTATCGGCTGTCGCGGCGGCGTTTCCGCGCACGATCAGTTTGCCTGGAACATACAAGAGGCTGAAAGGCGCCGGTGACTACCATGATAGATAGATTGCGCCGGCGATCGCGTGCGGCTTTCTTGAGTCGGGTGCATGGCGATTCGTTTTCCAGAGTTTCGACCGTTCGGCTTTAGTTGATCATTAGAGCGGTCCGCGATAACGGCGTAAGCGGACTGCTGCAGCGAGGAATGCCGCCGCGACTAGCAGCCCGAGCCAAAGACCGGGACTGCTCAAGGTATCTTCCAGGCGTGAGTTGTGCCAGCGAGTCGATCGTGGGATGGCCATCGCCGTGAAAACCGAAAGCGTGCGGCGCGAACCCCATCAAACGGTGTTTCAGCATGGAGGCGAAATACGAAGTGCCGAACGTGATCTTCTCGAAGATTTGAATCGCGATTAATGGCAACACCGCCCAAAGAAATGTCGCGCGCCGCGCCCAGCCGGAAACCAGCAGCAGCCAGCCGTAGATCGGCGCATGCCAGAGCGCGATCGCGATCAGGCCGTAGAGCATGCACGATCCAGTTCTGAAACGACCGGGAAGTGCGCCCACGTCGATCGCCGGACTCATTCCGTGGATCAGTGAGGTTTGCGCTGGTCATCAGCAGCATGATCAACTGCACGCAAACGATGAGAGCGAAGGCGATCGCCGGCAGAACCGCCAACGGAATAGATCGCCTTCGATAGCACGGTCGGTGAGGTCCGAAACCGGCAGCGACTTCCAGAAGAGAATGCTGCGATCGCGACGTTCGCCGTGCAGCGCGTCGAGGCAATAGAACACGCCAACGATGAACACGACGAAGATCATCATCATCGCCGCCATGTCGTAGGGCTGCTCGATGGCGGCTCGCTGCTTCGCTGGGTCGTCGAGCAACAACACTGCGCGCCGGCGTTCCGCCATACCAATCGTGCTGATCGCGAGAGCCGAACACCTGGACCGCGGCGACGATCAGCGGCGCGATATAGATCGAACGGTTCTCCCACAGTTCACGCCACACCGACCAGTAGAGCGGCCGAGTTGGCGCGCCGTAATAACCGGAGCCCGCTCACCCCGGGATTCTCCGAAAATAGCGGCGGTGGATTTGGTTCGCGCAGTCATTTCGCTCCTCCCACTCGATCGTCTCGGACCTGTCGCCGCATCCGACCTCTGGTCTCTGGCCTGCCCATCACGGCAACGAACAAGTCGGCGATGCTGGGCGTGCGCACTTCGCCAAGCGCGGCGAGTTGGTCGCGATCGACATGATCGAAAAGCATGACGCTCCGGCCGAACACCTGGCGCTCGTGCATCGGCTTGAGCGACCGCGCGCCGGCGACATGATCCGGATGCACCATCACTTCCACATAGCGCGACTCGAATTCTTCCATGCTGCATTCGAGCACGATGCGGCCGCGATTGATGAACATGAGATCGGTCAGGACGTCCTGGATCTCTTCCACCTGATGTGTCGTCACCACGATGGTGCGGCTGCGATCGAAGTAATCGTTCAGCAGCGAATCGTAGAACTGTTTGCGATACAGGATGTCGAGGCCAAGCGTCGGCTCGTCCAGCACCAGCAATTTCGCGTCGATCGCCATGACCAGCGCGAGATGCAGCTGCGCCACCATGCCCTTCGACAATTGCCTGCACTTTGCTCGTGCGCTTGATCGTGGTCTTCGCCAGAAAACCTTCCGCCTTCGCGCGATCGAATCGCGGATGCACGCCGGCGACGTAGTCGAGCAACTGCGAAACCCGGATCCAACGCGGCAGCACCGCGACATCGGCAATGAAAGAGACATCGCGCATGAGCTCTTCGCGCGCGTTCCAGGGATCGCGTCCGAGCACCGTCAATTGTCCCTCATATGAGGTGAGGCCGAGAATCGCATTGAGCGCGGTCGTCTTGCCCGCGCCGTTGGGACCGATGAGTCCGAGGATGCGACCCTCTTCGACACGCGAAGATCGACACCGTCCAGCGCGATGGTTGTGCCGAAAGCTTTGCGGAGGCCGCGTGCTTCTATCGTTGCCATGACATTCAGCGCTCTCTTCCCTTTCGGCCTTGGAACCGCTGCGTCGCGGCGGCATCGAGTTCTTTCTGGGTCAGACCGAGCCGCTGAATGCTTGCGCGAACCCTGCGGCCATTCTTCCGCGAGAAACTTTCTGGCGTTCGCCTTGCAGCAAGCAGATCGCGCGCGCCGGCTTTGACGAACATGCCGAGCCCTCGCTTCATCTCGACCAGCTCCTCGTCGACCAGTTGTTGATAGGCCTTGAGAACCGTGAGCGGATTGACCCGATATTCGGCCGCGACATTGCGCACGCGAGGGCAGCGGATCGCCTTCTTTGAGCACGCCGTCGAGAATCATGTGGACGCCACGGTCGCGAAGCTGGCGGTAAATCGGCTGCCTGTCGTTCCATTCCCGATCCATCCTGTGTTCCACATCAACCACCGCGCCTCATATTTAGTGATCTGGTGAACTATAACACCAGCGCACAGGCAAGCTCTTTTTCAATTTTTTCTTTGCCGCCGATTCTCCAACCAACCTTGGGCGGCTGGATCAGCGACAACTGCCGTTGGCGCTGGGCCTTTTACATCTATCAGGATTCGATGCCTGACCTCACCTTCGGACGGGCCGAAGTGCGAACCTTCTCCTGCGGTTCGTGGCCTAGAGATCCGTTTGTTGTGGCAGAGCTTCAAGCGGTGATACCATTTCATCCCTTTGTTATAAAGGGATTTTGGGATACGTTCTAATATCAGTTCCTGGAAGCGCGGATCGTTCCGGAGCGGATCGAACATTGGATCGAGCCGGAGCAGCGCAGGAGTGAGCGGCACGCGTGAAGCCAGTGCGCCCTCGGACGGTATCGACAACAGTTTCTGTAACGCGGCGATGGCGCGATCGGGCTCTCCCAGCCGCGCCGCCACCCGGGCGAGAATCTCGATCGGCGCGGGACCATCTACCACGTCTTTCTCGAGCGGGACCACGGTCATCGCCCGCTCCGCCAGAGCCAACGCGGCGGCTTTGTCACCAAGGCCCATATTGGTCAGCGCGAGATCTCCAATAAGGATATAATTGTCCGGCTGTTCTTTGAGGAACGGTTCCAGTTCGCTGCGCGCCTGCCGCCAACTTTCCTGGGCGGCGGCATGGTCGCCGGCGACTTCTTGCGCCCAGCCTAACCAAAAGCGCAGTTCGCCATTGTTATAACCCAACGCCGGATCAGGCTTGGCAAGTATTTCCTCTAGCCGAGGGATGATTGGTGCAGGGCGACGCTCCAGGATCGCCTGGTAAACCTGTATTTCCAAGGCCCCGGTGTCGTCGGCGGGCGGATGCAGCGGAGCGAGTAGTGCAGCCGCCCGCGGAAGGTCGCCCTCCGCTTGTGCAATACCCGCCTTTTGCGCAAGGGTATCCACGTCGTCCGGTGTAACATCGAGCACCTGATCAAACTTTCGCAGCGCTTCCGGGAAGCGACGAACGTATCATGTAGGATTGGGCGTGCTGGGTGAGCAGGGAAACGTTGCGCGGGTCGAGCCGCTCGGCTTCGTTGAAGTACGACTCGCTTCGGTCCCACTGGCCTCGCCGGCGCGCGACATAGGCCAGCGATTCAGGAATCTGGCTGCTATTGGGCAGGAACTGACGTGCCTGCTCAAAGTAACGCACCGCGGCGTCGTAATCCTTCAGGCAGGCGTAGTGGTAATATCCCCTGGCCATGACGGCCTCGCCGAGGTCGGGCTGAAGAGTGAGCGCGGTTTCAGCTGCCTGCCGCGTCTCTTCGCGGAGGGCGACCGTTGGTTGAAGAGTCAGGGTAAGGTAGCCGAGCGCATCGACATATGACAGCAGCGCCCAACTGAGGGCGAACTTGGGATCCAACCGCACCGCTTCTCTGAGATATTTCTGCGCGCCAAGGGCGTTGGCAGGTGAGTTTCCCGTTTTCAGCGTATAAGCCAGACCACGCAGGTAGGCATCGTAGGCCTCGGGATTGTCGGTTGGTTTGGCGGCGATGACTTGTTCTTCCTGACCGGTTAGTTTCGCCCGTAACTGATCGGCGATGGCTTTGGCCACCTCACTCTCGACCGAAAAGATGTCGGTCAGTTTGCGATCAAAGGTCTCGGCCCAGAGATGTGAATCATTCGCGGCTCTGATCAATTGCACGTTGACCCGCACCTGATCATTTGTTTTCTGGACGCTACCTTCCAGGAGATTGGCGACGCCGAGCTTGTTTCGCAATCTCAGAGAGATTTTTGCGATGTGTTCTGATAACGCTGCGGTTGACGTGCGCGAGATCACCTTGAGATCCGCGATCTTGGAGAGCCGGGTCAGAATTTCATCCTGGATTCCGTCGGCGAAGTAGGCGTTGGATTTTTCCTCGCTCAGGTTTTCAAATGGCAGAACGGCGATGGATTTTTCATTTGGTGATGGCGCCGGAGCGGCGCGAGAAAAAAGAGTAGGCAAACGCCGCGGCCACCAGGATCGCCGCCGCCAGGGTGAGTAACACGCCCCGCTTGTGACGTTTGATTTTGCTGACGATAGATCCGGCACCGCGAGAGAGCCTTCCGCTTCCAGTTCCCCCTTAAGATCGCGGAGGTCGGCGAGCATCTCTTTGATCGTCTGGTAACGTTCATCACTGTTTTTGCGCAAAGCCTTTTGCAGAATGGATTCGAGTTTGAGTGGAACATCCGACAACACGCCGGATAAAGGTGGTGGCTCCGTCGTTAGGATGGAGGCGATGCAGTCGCTCGGCGTCTCGCCCAGGAACGGCGGGATTCCTCCGACCATCTCGTAAAGCACCACGCCCAGACTCCAAATATCCGAGCGCGCGTCCACCTTCTGACCGCGCGCCTGTTCCGGAGACATATAGCGCGCCGGTGCCTAGCACTAACCCTGGTCGCGTTTGCAGCGCCGCCGTTGTTTCGCTCTCATCTAATGGTCCGACCCAGGCCTTTGCTCGGTCAGTTTGGCAATCCCGAAGTCGAGCACCTTCACGTATCCGTCCGGTCGCAGCATGATGTTCTCCGGTTTGATGTCGCGGTGCACGACGCCGGCCTCGTGCGCAGCCGCCAGTGCCGAGGCCACTTGGACGGCAATTTCCAGCGCGGCCTGCAGATTTATCCTCCCGCCCGCGAGCGACGCGCGCAGCGTCATGCCTTCGATGAACTCCGTCGCGATGAATTGCCGGTCTCCCTCCGCGCCGATCTCGTAAACCGTCAGAATGTTCGGATGATTTAAGGCCGAGGCACTCCGCGCCTCGGTTTTGAACCGGCTCAGCTGCGTCTCGTCCGCCGTCAAACGCTCTGGAAGAAGCTTGAGCGCGGCTTTGCGCCCGAGTCGCTCGTCCCGCGCCAAGATAAACCTCGCCCATTCCGCCAACGCCGATGAGCGACTCGATCCGGTAATGACCAATCAATTCTCCAACCAATGCGCCGGCCCTGTCGTTAGCCAGAAGCTCGGGAGCGACTTCGAAGGCCGGTGCTTCGATGAAATTCTCCGTCCGCTCGTGAGAGGTGAGCAGAGACTTCACCTCGCGGCACAAGCCTTCGTCGCCGCGGCAAGCCTTCATCAAGAAATGCGGCCCGCTCCTCGGGCGCACGTTCGGCGGCTGAGTGGAAGAGATCGTTGACCTGTTGCCAGCGCTCAGCGTTCATCCGGTTTCTTCCCCGCTCAGCGCCCGGTAAAGCCAGGCCTTGGCCATGGTCCATTCGCGCTCCACCGTCCGCTGAGAGAGTTTCAGGAATTCGGCTGTCTCTTCGACCGTCAAGCCGCCGAAGTAGCGCAGTTCAACAATCTGACTTTTGCGCGGGTCCTGCACGGCCAACCTTTCCAACGCTTCATCGAGGGCGAGCAATTCCTCCGATCGCGTTTCCGTCACTAAGGCAGCTTCATCCAAGGTTACTTTCAGCGCGCCGCCGCCACGCTTGAGCGAGTGGCGTTCACGGGCATGGTCAACCATGATGCGCCGCATCAACTGCGCGGCCGCCGCGACAAAGTGGGTCCGGTTCTGCCAGAGCGGCTTCGTGTTATCGACCAGCCGCAGGTAGGCTTCGTTGAGGATCGCGGTGGTTTGCAGGTGTGGCCGGCGCGCTCCCGGCTCATGTAATGGTGGGCCAGCCGGTGCAATTCGGGTTGCACCAGCGGGAACAACTTCTCCAGCGCTCCCTCGTCTCCGCCGCTCCAGTCGCCGAGCAGTTGGGTGACCTCTTGTCGCGTGGATGAGGGCGTCGTCATACAGGCTGCTCGACGCCGCAAACTCTAACACGGTCGAGGGATTAATACAGCACAGCGCGAGGCGGTTACAAAAAACTGCGCAGTCGTGGCGGGTTCCAGGCGCGGCTTTCCGCTTTAGCAGATAGAACCGGCACGAAAAACAGACGCGCCGGAAAAACCAAAACAGAAAGCAAACCTAACATCAAGTAAACCTATGCAAACTACACAATCAGTAACCAACTCAATCATGGCCGTCTTAGGCCTGCTCTCGACGCTACGTCCCGGTCAGCCAGACTGCGCACGCACAGGGCGACCTGACCGTGACGTCGTTGCGCCGCGTCGTGTTTCAGGCAGCCGGGCCGACCGCGGCCTCGATTCAAAGCACAGTCGATGCCTTTCGCGCTGCGCTTGGGCGACCCCAACAACGCCAATAACCCTGGGCCGCTCTCAAGCCGGCCGGCGCGAAGATCAACTGGGACGGCGGTGATCCCACATCCTGGATACGACAGCCCCGGTCACGCCGTTCAATGTGTTCTTGAACACCCGCGGTAAGCAATACGTAACTGAACGAAGTACAAC
>ERZ1370068.1982-contig-11942_pt1 | contig 35908 bp, 46 predicted proteins | sample MGYA00561227_ERZ1370068 | MGnify/ENA primary metagenome ERZ1370068 (study PRJEB38410, sample SAMEA6850437) | metagenome | study: Metagenomic assessment of the ecological functions of the soil: analysis of the soil microbiota associated with the... | reverse complement strand
GCCGACCGCGTCGGCCGGTCGAGCGCAGGATCTCGTCGATCTCCTGGCGGTAGTTGCCGGCCCGATCGGCGCCCGGTCGAGCCACTCGATGTACTCGAGGTCGTGGCGGGCGACCTCGCCGAGCGACCAGCCGGCATAGCGCCCGAAGTTGAGCGACCGTCCCGGACGGCCGGCCCGGGCGGCGGCCCGGCCGCCCCGTGACCCTCGGGCGCGCGCATCGACTCGTCGTAGCCGCTGCCCTGGCGTCGATCGGCCCGAGGTCCAGTCGCGCGACACGATCGTCGGGCGGCCGGGTCGCGCGCTCGGCGGCCGGCGGCGACGTCGACGTGCTGGCGCCGGCGCCGCGCTCGCGGCACGCCGAGCGCCTGGCCGCGGACCGGTGCTCGATCGCCGCTCGCCGGCCGGCGTCGCGCGTCGCAGCTGCGACCGCGTCGTACGCCGCGCGCGCGGCCGGATCGCCGATCAGCTCCCAGGCGGCGTTGATCGCGCGCCATCCGGGCCGCCGCCTCGGGCGTCGCGGCCAGGTCCGGGTGGTACTTGCGCGCGAGCCGCCGGTAGGCGGCCTGGATGACCTCGTCCTCGGCCTCCGAGTCGACCTGGAGGATCTTGTACGGGTCGATCCTGATCAGGCATCGTCCCGGTGGACCCATCCCGATCGGCTCGAGCGAGACGCCGCCAGCGCCTCGGGCTCATCCGGGCATGAGCCGCCGGAACAGGTAGCGCACGACGTCGCGGAACGGCGGCGGTCACCGGCAGGGCCAGGATCGCCCCGAGCAGCCCGGCCAGCGACCCGCCGACGATGATCGCGAAGACGACCGCCGCCGGGTGGAGCTGGACGGCGTTGCCCTGGATCTTCGGGACGAGGAAGTTGTTCTCGACCTGCTGGACGAGGAAGTACAGGAGCGAGGGCCGCGACGACCGCGACCGGACCGGCGGTCGCCGCGAGCAGCACCGCCGGGACCGCCGAGATGATCGGGCCGATGATCGGGACGAGCTCGAGCACGCCGGCGATGACCGACAGCAGGACCGCGTACCGCCCGAAGATCGGGTCGACGAGCTGGCTCAGCACGATCAGCCCGATGAACGTCGAACGATCCCGACCGCGAAGCCGAGGATGATCTGGCCGCGCACCCACTGGCCGAAATCGCGCTCGACGGTCTTGATGACCGCCCACGTGTCGAACCGCCAGGTCTCCGGCAGCGCGCGGTCGAAGGTCGCGACCAGGCGTCGTCTTGTCCTTGAGGAGGTAGGCGACCCAGACCGGCAGGATGAAGTAGGCGAACAGACGCGCCGAGCAGGCTGCTCGCGCCGGTGACGAGCGGCAGCAGGAACGGACAGGTCGGCGCCGCCACCGCCGGCCCCGCCCTGCGCCGATCCCGGCGATGACGCTGTCGATCCAGTCGCGGATGCGCGACCGGGATCTCGAGGCGCTGGTAGAACTCGCCGAGGCGCTTGGAGCTGCTGCATCGAGCTGGTCGGCGAGCTTCGGGAAGTCCTCGATGAAGCGCAGCGATCTCGTTGACCAGCGGCGTCAGCGTCAGCGCCAGGAACTCGACGAACAGCGACGATCCCGACGACGTAGACGATGAGGATCGCGAGCGTCCGACGGATGCCGCGGCGGACCAGCCAGCGGACCGGCGGATCGAGCAGGTAGACGAACAGCAGGCCGAGGATGAACGGGCGGATGCTGTCGCGCGCCATCCAGCAGCACGAGGCCGACGATCGATCGCCGCCAGCGATCGAGGACGGCGACGCGCGGCGAGAGCGGCACGAACCGCTGATCTGCCGGGCCCGGCAGTCGGATCGATGAACGGCGGCGGCGGGAGCGACGGCGACCCAGCGCGGTCGAGGCGGTCGCGCTGACCGTCGGCGACCGACCGGGCGGGCTCGTCCATGGTGCCGCAGACTACCAGACGTGGAACGCCCCCGCTGCAGACGCCGCCGAGCCGGCCTCGACGTCGCCGGACGCGCCGAGCCGCAGCGAAGCCGCCGCAGCCGCCCGCGCCAGCGCTGGCGGCTCGTCGCTCGCGCGCCGGCAGACGCGCCGGAGCTCGCCGGGTCGCGAGCTGGCCGATGCCTGGGACGACCGCGCTCGAGGCGTCCGGCTTGCCGCTCGTTCCGGCCAGCCGGGCGGGCCGGGCGCGGATCGCGTTCGGGGCGCCGGTCCCGGCGCGGCTGGCGCTCGAGCGCGAGCTGGCCGACATCGTCCTGACCGAGCTCGTCCCGACCTGGCGGCGTGCGCGAGGCGCTCGACGGCGCGGCTGCCCGGACGGCTGGCGGCTGGTCGACCTCGTACGACGTCTGGCTCGGTGCGCCGGCCCTCGCCGGGCAGGTCGTCGCGGCGGACTACCGGATCGAGGTCGACGGCGCGGCCGGCGCGGTCCGTCGCGACGGCCGCGGCCGGGCGCTGCTCGACGGCCACGACGCGCTCGCCGCGCGAGCGGCGATGGGCAGCGACCGTCCGCTACGACCTGCGGCCGCTCGCTGGCCGACGTCGGGCGATCGTCGAGCACGGGCCGCCGGTCGTCGTCCTGCGCGCGGACGCGCTTCCACCCGTCGCTCGGGACCGGGCGGCCCGGACGAGGTCGTCGCGGCGCTCGGCGATGCAGCGTCGGCGGCCCGCTCGTCGTCGGCCTCGATGGTTCGTGAGCGCGCTGATCCTCGGCAGACGAGGCTCAGCGAGCGCCAGCCTCGATTGACCGTATCGTGCTCGGAGCCGTACAATCCTCGCTTCTGCGCCTCGGCCGTCGCCGCGCGCCCCTTTCTACAGTCCGATGTCGCGGTCGCCGCGCGCGGTCGCCAGACACGCAGCCCTGAGGATCCATGTACGCAGTCATCGAGACCGGCGGGAAGCAGTACCGCGTCGAGGTCGGCACCGAGCTCGAGGTCGAGCTCCTCGACGTCGAGCCGGGCAAGACGATCACCATCGATCGCGTCCTGCTCGTCGCCGACGGCGACGACGTCGACGATCGGCCGCCCGCTGGTCGCCGACGCCGTCGGTCAGCGCCGAGGTCGTCAGCCAGACCCGCGGCCACAAGCTCATCTCGCTTCAAGTACCGGCCCGAAGGCGCGCAGCCGCGTCAAGAAGGGCCATCGCCAGGAGCTGACGGTCCTGCGCATCGCCGACATCACGCTCGGCGGCAAGAGCGCGGCCAAGGCGGCCAAGCAAGGCCGACGACGAGGCCAAGACCGAGCGGCCAGCGCTCGAGGAGGCCGCCGCCGCGCAGGCCGCCAAGGACGCCGAGCTCGCCGCGAAGCTCGCGGTCGGGGCCGAGGCGCCGACGCCCGCAGAAGGCGGCCGGCCAAGGCCGACGGCGAAGACCGAGCCGGAGGCCGAAGCCGACCGAAGACCGGCGCCGAAGGCGAAGGCGCCGGCGACCAAGACCGACAGCCGCAAGGCCGCCAAGCCGACCGCGACAGGCGGCCACGGCGAAGCAAGGCCGCGGCGCCGAAGGCCGACGCCGACGCCAAGGCCGACGCGAGCCGAGCGCGGCCGCCACCGAAGCGGACCCGCGCCACGAAGAAGGACGAGTAGACGAGATGGCCCACAAGAAGGCTGGCGGCAGCGTCAAGAACGGCCGCGACAGCGTCGGCCAGCGCCTCGGCGTCAAGGCCGGCGACGGCCAGCTCGTCAGCGCCGGCTCGATCATCGTCCGCCAGCGCGGCATGACGTTCCTGCGCGGACCCGGCACCGGCCTCGGCCACGACTACACCGTGTTCGCGACCGTCACCGGCAAGGTGAAGTTCGAGCACGCCACCAAGACCAAGAAGCGCATCCGGGTCGAGGCGGTCGAGACGACCGCCGCGAGCGCCTAGACACCCGGAGTAGCCGGCGACCACCGGCTGGGCCACGGCCCGGCACGGACGGCGTCGGAGGAGAGCATCACGTGAAGCCCGATATCCATCCCAAGTATTACGAAGCCAAGGTCCACTGCGGCTCGTGCGGGACCGAGTGGACGGTCGGTTCCACCCGACCGGAGCTGCGCGTCGACGTGTGCGGCAACTGCCACCCGTTCTTCACGGGCAAGCAGACCATCATCGACACGGCCGGCCAGGTCGAGCGCTTCCAGAAGCGCCTGGAGCGCCAGGTCCGGAGCTAGACCGCGCTCGGCACGCCGCCATCGGCGCGATCGACGGCGGGCCATCGGCCCGCCGTTCCGATTCCGGTCCATGGCCGGCGATCGCGCGCACCCGGTAGACTCGCGCGCATGCCCACCTACACCTACGGCGGCCAGGCGCTCATCGAGGGCGTCCTGATGCGCGGTCGCGACGCGATCGCGGTCGCCCTGCGCCACCCGGACGGCCGGATCGTCTACGCCACCGAGCGCCTCGATGCCGGCTTCCACGGCACGCGCTGGTCGAAGTGGCCGCTCATCCGCGGCCTGGTCGTCCTGTACGAGACGCTCGTCGTCGGCACCCGCTGGCTCGTCCGCAGCGCCAACGTCCAGGCCGCAGGAGGAAGGCGTCGAGCTCGGCAAGGGCTCGATCGTCGCTCATGCTCGGCCTGACGCTCGCTGGCCGGCGTCGGGATCTTCTTCCTGCTGCCGCTGTTCATCGCGTCGGTCACGACCGCGAACATCGAGAACGGCCTCGTCCAGCACCTCGTCGAGGGCCTGGTCCGGGTCGCGATCTTCCTCGGCTACCTGCGTGCTGATCGGCCGCGTCGCCGGACATCCGGCGCGTCTTCCAGTACCACGGCGCCGAGCACATGACGATCCACGCCCTCGAGGCCGGCGACCCGCTGACCGTCGACGAGGTCCGCAAGTACCCGACCGCCCACCAGCGCTGCGGCACCGAGTTCCTGGTCGTCGTCATCCTCCTGTCGATCATCGCGTTCTCGCTCGTCGGCCGGCAGGACGCCGCTGGTGATGATCGCCAGCCGGATCCTGCTGATCCCGGTCATCGCCGCGGTCGGCTACGAGATCCTGCGGTTCGGGCGCCCGCCACCGCGGCAACCCGGTCGTCAAGGTCGCTGCTGTACCCGGGCCTGCTCGTCCAGATGATCACGACGCAAGCAGCCGACCGACGACATGATCGAGGTCGCGATCGTGTCGATGGAGCAGGCGCTCGTCGCCGACGGCGAGTCGGTCCCGGCGGCTCGGCCGACTTCGAGCGCGACCGATGCGCTCGACGCCGGCGCCGCGCGGCCGCCGCCGACCGCGAGCACGGCCCCGCCGACCCGGCCGCCCCGCCGGACCGACCGCCACCGACCGACCCGCCACCCGGGCGCATGAGCGACCTCGACGCCAAGCTGGCCGAGGTCGCCGCGCCAGTACGACGACGTCCAGGCCGAGCTGCTCGCCGCCCGAGACGTCGACCGACCCGACGGCGATCCGCCGGCTCGGCCAGGAGCTGTCGCGGCTCGAGCCGGTCGTCGAGGCGTTCCGGCGGCTCGAGGCGACCCGCGCCGAGCTGGCCGGCGCGCGCGAGCTGCGCGACGCGGCGACGCCGACGACGAGCTGCGATGCGATGGCGCGCGACGAGATCGATCGGCTCGAGGCCGACGAGGACGCGCCTGCTCGAGGAGCTCAAGGTGCTCCTCCTGCCGCGCGACCCGAACGACGACCGCGACGTGATCCTGGAGATCCGGGCCGGCGCCGGCGGCGACGAGGCGGCGCCTGTTCGCCGCCGAGCTGCTACCGGATGTACGTCCGCTACGCCGAGCGCCACCGCTTCACGCCCGAGCTGCTGAGCCTCAACGAGACCGGGATCGGCGGGATCAAGGAGGCGATCGTCCAGATCCACGGCGACGGCGCCTACAGCCGCCTCAAGTTCGAGGGCGGCGTCCACCGCGTCCAGCGCATCCCGGCGACCGAGTCGTCGGGGCGGATCCACACCTCGACCGCGACCGTCGTCGTCCTGCCCGAGGTCGACGAGGTCGAGATCGAGATCGACGAGGTGCGCGACCTGCGGATCGACGTCAAGCGCGCGTCCGGGCCCGGCGGCCAGTCGGTCAACACGACCGACTCGGCGGTGCGCGATCACCCACCTGCCGACCGGCCTGGTCGTCGAGATCCAGGACGAGAAGAGCCAGCACAAGAACAAGGCCAAGGCGATCTCGGTCCTGCGCTCGCGGCTGTACGACCTCGCAGCAGCAGAAGCAGCGCGCGGCGGACTCCGGTCGCGCGGCGCTCGATGGTCGGGTCGGGCGACCGGTCGGACAAGATCCGGACCTACAACTTCCCGCAGGACCGGGTGACCGACCACCGGATCGGGAAGACCGTCCACAACCTGCCCGGCGTCATGGACGGCGACCTCGACGACCTGATCGACGCGCTCGATGATGGCCGACCAGGCCGATCGCCTCGGGACGGTCGACGAGCGCCGCCTGACGGTCGGGCCGACGGCGTCACGGTCGACCGACCGGGCGCTCCTGCGCGAGGGCGCCGACCGGCCTCGCGCGGCCGGATCCGGAGACGCCGCGGCTGGACGCCGAGCTGCTGCTCGGGCGACGCCGTCGGCGTCGGGCGGACGGCTGATCGTCGCGCATCCCGAGGCGCCCGGTCGGCGCCGACGCGGCGCGCCGGTACCGCGCGGACCTCGAGCGGCGCGCGGCCGGCGAGCCGGTCGCCTACATCCGCGGGCTCAAGGAGTTCTACGGGCTCGCCTTCGAGGTCGATCGCGCGGCGCGCTCATCCCGCGACCCGAGACGGAGCGGCTGGTCGAGCTGGCCGTGGCCGAGGTCATGCGGCGGCTCGCGCCGTCGGGCGCGACCCGGCGACCGGGACGCCGCCTCCGGGTCGTCGACGTCGGGACGGGGAGCGGCGCGATCGCCGTCGCGCTCGCCGTGGCGCTGCGCGACGACGGGCGCGCTCGAGGCCGTCGGACATCGTCGCCATCGACGTCTCGCCCGACGCGCTCGATCTCGCCCGCGAGAACGCGGTCGGGCACGCGGTCGCGGACCGTGATCTCGTTCGCGCTGGGCGGACCTGCTGCCGGACGCAGCGATCGTCGGCGCCGTTCGACGTGCGTCGCTCGCCAACCTGCCGTACGTCCGCGACGACGCGATGGCCGGGCTGCCGCGTCGCGACCACGTTCGAGCCGGCGCTCGCGCTCGACGGCGGCGCCGACGGCCTCGGCGGTCATCGGGCGGCTCCTCGGCCTGCTGCCCGACGGCACTCGTCGACGGCGGCATCGCCACTGCTCGAGATCGGGGCGGACCAGGGCGAGGCGATCGTGGCGCTCGGTCGCGCGCGGTCCTGCCCGGCTGGTCGTGCGCGGTCGAGCTCGACCTGGCCGGGCTGCCGCGGGTCGCCCTGGATGACGCCCGGGTCGGCCGCGGCTGGGTCCCGCGCCAGCGCCTGAGCCGCACGCGTCGGGCATCATCAGGTCGTGCCCACCATCATGACACCCGACCCCATCCTGCCCATCCGGCTGATCGCCCTCGACATCGACGGGACGCTCGTCGGCGACGACCTCGACGATCGGCCCGGACACGCGGGCGGCGGTCCGCGCGGCCGCGCGACCGCGGCGTGATCGTCAGCCTCGTCACCGGCCGGATGGTGTCGAGCGCGCTGCGCTTCGCGCGCGAGCTCGAGCCTCGACGCGCCGGTCGTCGGCTACCAGGGCGGCGCTCATCCGGGCGATGCCCGCGGCCGGCTCCGAGCGGCTCGGGCGCCTGCTGCGTCCACACGCCGCTGTCGGCGCGCGGTCGCCCGCGAGATCGTGGCCTGGACGCGCGAGCACGGCCTCGACCCGCACCTCAACCACCTCGAGCGGTTCATCGTCCGCGCCGACGACCCGCGTGCCGACGACTACAGCGCGTTCATGGGCGCCCGACGCGGAGCTGGCCGCCGACCTCGTCGGCGGCGATCACGCCACCCGATCACGAAGGTCCTGCGCCGTCGGCGAGCCGCCGCTCCCGACCGAGCTGGCGCCGCTGGCTCGCGAGCGGTTCGCCGGGCGTGGCCGACGTCACGATCAGCCACCCGCGGTTCCTCGAGTTCGTCGCGCCGGGCGTCTCGAAGGGCCGGGCGGTCCGCTGGCTGCGCGCGCCGGCTACCGGATCCCGCTCGGGGCGACGCTGGCGATCGGCGACCAGTGGAACGACCTCGAGATGCTCGCCGAGGTCGGCCACGGCGCGGCGATGCCGACCGCACCGGCCGAGGTCCGGGCGGTCGCCCGCTACATCGCGCCGCCGCTGGCCGACGAGGGCGTCGCCCGGATGATCGAGGCGCTCGTCCTGGCGCCACCGGCGCGCGGCCGCCGCGACGTGCCGAGCGGCTGCGCGGCGCCGACGCGCGTGGACGCGTCGGGCGATCCCGGCGTGACCGCCCGGATCGTCGCCGACGATACGGCAGGGCGGGCGGCGGCGCGTCGCGGTCCTGCGAGGCCGGCGGCGTCGTCGCGCTGCCGACCGACACGGTCTACGGGATCGCGCGTCGCGCTCGACACGCCCGGCGGCATCGAGCGGCTGTTCCGCGATCAAGCGGCGACCGCCCGACAAGGGCATCGCGCTCCTGCTGGCCGACGCGGCTCAGGCGGCCTCGATCGCGGTCATGGGCCGCGGCGGCCACGGCGCTCGCGGACGGCGTGCTGGCCGGGCGGCCTGACCGTCGTCGTCGCCGCAGCGACCGGATGTCGCGCTGCCCGGCGGCGCTGACCGGCGGCGCGCCGACGATCGGGCTGCGCGTGCCGGACCATCCGACGCCCCGCGCGCGCTCGCCGCGGCGGTCGGGCCGTTGCCGACGACCTCGGCCAACGTGTCCGGGCCAGCCGGAGGCCGCGCGACGCGGCCGAGATCCTCGGCCATGCTCGGCGACGCGATCGACCTCATCCTCGACGGCGGACCGGCCCACGGCGGCCCGGCGTCGACGGTCGTCGACTGCACGGGCGACGCGCCGCGGATCCTGCGGGACGGGGCGGCGATGCCGCGAGCGCTGCCGCGATCCTGGCGGCGGCCGGGTATCGCTGCGACCGGCCGCGGGCGCTGAGCGCACCGGGCCCGTCGCGGCCGCGGCGCTCAGCCGTTGCGGCCGCGGGCGTCCACCGGCCAGCGTGTCGACGACGCGGCCGCCCTGGGCGACGACGTACGTCGTCGACGAGGTTGACGACCGGACAGACGTGATTGGGCGCGATCCAGACGATCGTCGCCGACCGCCGGTCGGCTCGGCCCCGGCCGGCAGCTCGACGACGCCGTGGTGGTCGTTGACCCGGCTGATGACGGCCTCCGGGTAGCCGACGACCGCGCCGTGTCCGGGGATGATACGGCGCGACGTCCTGGCCAGGATCTTGGCGCCGGCGTCGATCACGAACCCGCCGCCCGACCCGTGGCTGACGACGGTCGCCGCGACCAGCAGCGCCGCGTCCTCGAGCGGCCTGGTCGGCGAGGAACGGCCTGCTGGCCGATCGCCGAAGACGTACGTGCCCGGGCGCTCCTCGGTCACGACGCCGCGCGCCGAGAGCTCGGCGGTCGGCGTCGAGCCGGCGCTCACGACCGTCGGCTCGATGCCGTCGCGCCGCGGAGCGATGCCGCGGCCGCGGTCAGGCCGTCGACCTCGTCGCTCGGCGGCCGCGACGCGCTCGCGTCCGCCCGCGTAGCCGTGGCCGCCGTGGGTGAACACGCCCGCCGACCGGCGAGCCCGAGTCGTCGGCGCGTCGGGCGAGCGAGCCACGCCGCGTCGGGCCGGACGCCGGTCCGCGCGCCGCCGATGTCGATCTCGATGACGACCACGCGGCGCCGACGCCGGCTCCGCATCCGCGCCGCGAACGCGCTGCGAGCGCCTCGATCCCGGTCACCGAGTCCGCCCCGACCGACGAGCCGGCAGCGCGTCGGCCAGCCGCCGCAGCCGATCCGCCTTGGGCCCGTGGGCGATGACCGGGTACGCGATGAACAGGTCCTCGAACGCCGCCGTCGGCGAAGACCTCGGCCTCGCCGATCGTGGCGACGGTCAGGCCGGCCGCCCCGGCCGCGATCTGGCGCCGCGCGAACTCGAGGCTCTTGTGCGTCTTGGCGTGCGGCCGCAGCGCGACGCCGCGCTCACGCATCAGCGCCGGCCATCGCCGCCGATCCGCGCGTCCATCCGATCGAGGTCGACGACGACCGCCGGCGTGTCGAGCGCGCGCGGTCGTCTGCGTCGTCGAGCGAGTCCGCGCGTCATCGGCAGCACTCCGCGGGTCGGACCTGGCGCCTCGACCGGTCGGCGGTCGCCTCGTTCGTGGGAAGATACCGCTCGGGCGCGTCGCGCGCGCGCGAGGTGGAGCGCGCGCGGCGAGCGGCCAGGAAGGAGTCGGCGACACCATGACGATCTCGCGCCCGAGCGGGTCTCGCCCTCGAGTCGATCGCGGAGCTCGACCCCGTCCTGTGGGAGGCGATGGTCGGCGAGCGGCGCCGCCAGCACGACAAGATCGAGCTGATCGCCAGCGAGAACTACGTCTCCGCCGCGGTCATGGAAGCGCAGGGCTCGTGGCTGACCAACAAGTACGCCGAGGGCCTGCCCGGCAAGCGCTACTACGGCGGCTGCGAGTACGTCGACATCGCCGAGCGGCTCGCCCAGGAGCGCGCGCTCGCCCTCTTCCCCGGCGCCGAGCACGTCAACGTCCAGCCGCACTCCGGCGCCCAGGCCAACATGGCCGCCTACTTCAGCGTCCTCGAGCCGGGCGACCGGATCCTGGGCATGAACCTCGCCCACGGCGGCCACCTGACCCACGGCATGGCCGCTCAACTTCTGCGGCCGGCTGTACGAGGTCCACGCCTACGGCGTCCGCCAGGACACCGAGCGGATCGACTACGACGCGCATGGAGGCGCAGGCGCAGCGAGGTCCGCCCGAAGCTCATCGTCGGCGGCGCGTCGCGCCTATCCGCGGCTCGTGGGACTTCGAGCGGATGGCCGCGATCGCCCACGACGTCGGGGCGCTGCTGTTCGTCGACATGGCCCACATCGCCGGCCTCGTCGCGGCCGGCGTCCACCCGAGCCCGTTCCCGCACGCGGACCTCGTCACGACGACGACCCACAAGACGCTGCGCGGGCCGCGCGGCGGGATGATCTTCAGCCGCGACGAGCTGCCGGCCGGGCGTCGACCCGGCCGACTTCCCGACGGTCAAGAGCGCACGCTGCGCGCGCCGCGTCGATCGACAAGAACGTCTTCCCGGGCATCCAGGGCGGCCCGCTGATGCACGTCATCGCCGGCAAGGCGGTCGCGTTCAAGCTGGCCGCCGAGGAGACCGTTCCGCGAGGACCAGCGGCGGACGGTCGAGCAACGCGCGCGGTCGCTGGCCGAGACGCTCGCCGGACTCGGGCGCGCGGGTCGTCTCGGGCGGCACCGACAACCACCTCATGCTCGTCGACGTGACGCCGCTCGGCGTGACCGGCAAGGAGGCGGAGCACCTCCTCGACGAGATCGGGATCACGGTCAACAAGAACGCCATCCCGTTCGACCCGCTGCCGCCGAACACCGCGTCGGGCATCCGGCTCGGGACGCCGGCCACGACGTCGCGCGGCTTCGGGCCGGACGAGATGCGCGCGATCGGCCGGATCATCATCGACGCGATCCGCGCGCCGCGACGACCCGGCCGCCCAGGACGCGCCTGGCGGGCGAGGTCGCGCGAGATCGTCGACCGCTTCCCGGTGCCCGGCCTGCCGGCCGCGTGACCGGCGTGAGCGACCAGCGACCACGCCCGCGCGCCGACGCGCGGTCGCGATGACCTTCATCCCGACGTCGGCGACGCCATCGGTCCCATCGTCGTCGCCTTCGTGCTCGCGGCGCTCATCGCGCTCGTCCTGACGCCGGTCGTCCGGCGGCGTCGTCCTCCGCTACGAGATCGTCGACCGGCCGGAGGCGCCGGCGCGTCAACACCGTGACCGTCCCGCGCGGCGGTGGGCTGGCGGTCGCGCCGGCGTTCCTGCTCGTCGCCGGCGCCTTCCTCGCTCGCTCAACGCGAGAGTGCGCACTTCGTGCCGGTCCCGCTCGTCGTTCGACGCCGTCGGAGGTCGCGGCGCCTGCTGCTCGGCGGCGCGCGCGGCGGCGGCCCTCGGCGCCATCGACGACCTGTTCGACCTGCGCGCCCGCTGGCAGCTCGCTCGGCCAGCTCGCGCTCGCCTGCGGTCGCGGTCGCGCTGGGGATCACCATCGACGTTCATCGCCAACCCGTTCGGCGCCGGCGATCGTTCATCCTGCCCGGCCGCTCGCCGTCGGGCTTCACGATCTTCTGGATCGTCGGGATGATCAACAGCATCAACTGGATCGACGGCCTCGATGGCCTGTCGTCGGGCGTCGCGTTCATCGCGGCCGTGACGCTCGGGCCTGATCAGCCTGACGACCGCAGGTCGAGCCAGCCGCTGATCGCGGTCCTGTGCTTCGCCCTGGCCGGCGCGCTGCTCGGGTTCCTGCGCTGGAACTTCCACCCGGCGACGATCTTCACCGGGACCAGCGGCGTCCAGTTCGTCGGCTACACGCTGGCCGTGCTGTCGATCCTCGGGATCGGCCAAGGTCGCGGTCGCGCTGCTGGTCCTCGGCGTGCCGATCATCGACACGTTCTGGATCATCGTCCGGCGCGATCTCGCGAGGGCCGCTCGCCGTTCAGCCCGGATCGGGCGCACATCCACCACCGGCTGCTCGACCTCGGCCTGTCGCACCGCCAGACGGTCCTGGTGATCTACGGCATCTGCCTGGCCCTGGCGGTCCTGTCGCTGCTGCTGTCGGGCGTCACCCAGCTGTACGCGTTCCTGGGCGTCTTCGTGGCGTTCGGGCTCGTCCTGTTCCTGCCGACCCGCGGCGACTTCGATCGGCCCGACGAGCTCGAGGCGGAGGCCTACGAGGCCCATGTCGAGCCTGTTGCCGGTCTCGAGACGCCGCCCGAGCGCCCGAACCGCACCACGGACGCACTAGGGCGACCACCCGAATAGGGCAACCGGCCGACCGGTGCTAGCATGCCCGCCGAGCCGGCGTGGGTGAGCACGTCGTGTCCGTTTCGGGATGGGAATGAACCAACTACTGCTGATCGTCGCCATACTCGGGATCATCGTGGTCGTCGGCCTCGTGGGCCTGATCGTCACGAATCGATCCGCGCCCAAGCCGAGCCCGCGCCTGGCCGCTGACGCGCGACCGGGCCCGTTCGATGGCATCCGCGGCGTGATCGACCGATCGATCGGGATGTACGTCATCCGTCGCCTGGCCGGACGGATCGTCAAGCCGCCGCCCGAGCCGCTGCCGCCGAGCGCGGCGTTGAGCGCCGACGAGGTGGCCTACCGGATCGGGACGCCGGGGCCGTCCCACCGGTTCCCAGGGCCGTCGAGCGCGGGCGTCGCCGCCGATCGGGCGGGCTGACGGTGGCAGGCGTTGCCGCGGCCACCTCCGCCGCGACCAACGTGGCGGCGGGTCCCACAACCCGGGTCCCGGGTGCGGGTCCGGTCACTGATCCCGCTCCTGCCGCCGGCTGGGCGTCCGAGGGAGCGGCTCGTCCGCGACGCCAGCTTCGCCCTCGTCGGACTGGCCGCGGTCGCCTTGGTGGCCGCAGCCGTCCTGCCGGCGGCGGGCCGGGTCCCAAGAGCAGCGTCCTGTCGGTGACGCGGGCCAATCCGTCTGCGACGGCGATCGCCCAGGCTTCGCCGACACCCCGGGCGACGCCGACCGGCACGGTGGTGTCGACGCCCGTTCCGACCGCGACCCCGACCCCCGTTCCGACTCGCGACGCCGACCGCGACACCGACGCCGACGCCGGCTCCGACCGTCAGGCCGCGGGTCACGCCACGCCCACCGTAGCGCCGGCCGCGGTGCCGACGCCGACCCCCAACGCCGGCTCTCGACCCCGAACGCCGACCCCGAAGCCGACGCCAAAGCCGACGCCCAAGCCGACGCCGACGCCGACCCCGGCGCCGCCAGTAGCGCACATCGGCGCGTCGCCCTCATGCACCGATCCTGGCGGTGGCGATCCAGTTCACTGGGTCCGGGTCAACCGGGGAGACGTCGTACGACTGGAACTTCGACGATGGGACCGGGTCGTCTTCGGCCAATCCGACGCACAGCTTCGATGGTGGCCAAACCTCCTACAACGTCATCCTCGTCGTGACCGGCCCAGGTGGTCAGGACGGTGCATCAGTGGTGATCAATGTCCCCTGTTAGCCGCCCCCGCCCCGGCATCGTCGTTGCGTTCGCGACGGCCGTGCTGCTTGCCGGCCTCCTGCCGACGACCGTCACTGGCCGTCGGGCCTACTGCCGTCGACGACGAGTTCACGATCCCGGTCAATTCGGGGAATGCATCGTGGGACAGTCATGGCCAACGACATCGGCACATCGCTGGACCTCGTTGGGACCTACGACCCCGGTGCACGGGAACGCCGTTTCGTCAATGGTGCGCAGGATCCACTACACGCCAGACAACGGCTACCACGGCATCGACACGTTCGACTACACGATCGACGACGGCTCGGCAACGGACGTCAGGACCGTGACGGTCATCGTCAACACGCCCCCTGTCGCTGTAGACGACCCGGGGTGCGCCATGCTTCACGCCGGTTGATGGGTTCGGCGGCGGCTTCCCGGTCCCCGAGGACTATCGGAACGCCGAGGTACCCCCGAATTAGCTTCAGCCTGTTCGGGAATTGCGGCCTCGCTCCGTAACGACACTGATGTCGACGGGGACACCCTCACGCTACGAGATCCTTCACCCAGCCGGCGCATGGCGAAGCGCTCCAGCCTCGATGACGGCCCGCCACCCTGGACACCGGTCCGTTCGCCTACAAGCCAGATCCGGACTACGGCACGCTAGCCGGCTGCGTTGCCGGGCCAGACGTGGCACTTCGACACGTTCACCTATCGGGCCTTCGACGGCCTGTCGTACTCCGATCCGGCGACCATGTCGTTCTGGGTCGCCGAGATCAACGACCCGCCGACCTTGACGCCCGGACCGGCGACCGTGACTGGTCGGCGGAGGACAGCGGCGCCTACAGCGCGGCGTGGGCGACCGGATGTCAGCCCGGGACCGGCTCAGCGAGTCCGCGCCCAGACGGTCCACTTCGAGCCGGACGGACCCAACGCGGTGAGCCAAGCCGGTGGATCCCCAACATGTTCGCCGAGATGCCGGCCATCGACGGTGACGGGGTCCTGACCTTCAAGCTCCTGCCCGACCGGTTCGGTCCCGCCACGGTGAAGTTCCTCGCCAAGGATGACGGTGGCCTCGAGGACTACGGCCTGCAGCCCGGCACGCATCGGTCCCGCCGGACGACACGACCAACGGCATCACGTTCCAGATCGCGGTGATGCCCGACAACGTCGGCGCCATGGATGACACGGCGGGCGTCAACGAGGATTCGGGCCCGAACCTCGTCGATGTGCTGGCCAATGACGAGTATCCGGCGGGCGCGACGATCACCGCCGTGACCCAGGGTTCCATCGGCAGCGTGGCGATCACCCCGGACAACCTCGCCGTCACCTACACGCCCGATCCGAACGCAAACGGTGCGGATACGTTCACCTGCCACACCTGGATGACGGCCTGGGAAGCACCGACACCGCGACGGTCAACGTCATCGTCTCCGCCGAGAACGACCCACCCGTGGCCGTTAACGACGCCGCCTCGGTCGATCCCGACTCGGGCGCCAACGCGATCAACGTCCTCGGCCAACGACTCGGACGTCGACGGGCCGTCGCCGACGATCGTCAGGGTGACGGACGGGACCAAGCGAGTCGGTCGCGATCACCGGCGGCGGACGGGCTGACCTACTCCCGACGCGCCGGTCGGACCGGCGGCGACACGTTCACTCTATACGATCAGCGATGGGACGCTCACGGACGTCGCCGACGTGGCGATCACGATCGATTTCATGAACGATGCCCGCCGGTGCCGACAAGACCGTCGCCGACCAATGAGGACAGCGGCGTGCATACGTTCGCCGCCACCGACTTCGGGTTCAGCGACCCGAACGACACATCGCCGAACAACCTCGCCGCGGTCAAGGTCACGACGCTCCCGGTCGGCCGGCACCCTCCGCAACAACAGCATCGCGCGTCACGGCTGGGGCAGGTCGTCTCGAAGGCCGACATCGACGCCGGCAAGCTCAAGTTCACGCCCGGCGCTCAATGGCAACGGCACCGGCTACGCGATCGTTCACGTTCCAGGTCCAGGACGATGGCGGAACGGCCAACGGCGGCGTCGACCTCGACCCATCGCCCAACACCATGACCGATCGACGTCACCCCGGTCGAACGATGCCCCGAGCGCGCGTCAACGACGCCGGCGTCACTCGTGCCCGAGGGCGCGGGGCCGACGGCCCTGTCGGTCCTCGCCAACGACCGTCGACGTCGACGGCGACACGCTGCACGATCACCGGTCAAGACCAACGGCACGCACGGCACTGTGGCCATCACGGGCGGCGGCACGAGGCTCTCACGTACGACCCGGTCTCCCGGCTACCACGGCACAGGACAGTCTTCACCTACACCGTCAACGACGGCCACGGCGAGATCGCGACGGCGCACGGTGCTCGTCACCATCCCGAAGGACACGACCAAGCCAGTCGTGACCGCGCCGGCCCAGCGCTTCCCCGGCCAGACCGTGCGCGACCACGACGACCAAGGTCCGGCTGTCGTGGTCGGGCAGCGATCCGGGGTCGGGCATCGTCAGCTACCAGCTCCAGGCCAGCGTCAACGGCGGCACGTCCGCCAACGTGACGCTCGCGAGCGCGACGTCCACCACGATCGACCGCACGCTCACGACCGGCGCGACCTATCGCTTCCGCGTTCGAGCGACCGACTTCGAGGGCAACACGTCCGGCTACCAGTACGGCCCGACCTTCAAGGCGGTCCGCTTCCAGGAGATCCAGCGCGACCCTGGCCTACACGGGCACGTGGAGCGACGACCACGTCGACGAGCATGCCTCGGGCGGCCACGGCAAGACGCCACGACCTCGACGATCGGCCGGGTCCTGTTCAGCAACGCCGCCTAGCGACTTCGCCTGGATCGCGACCGAGGACCGCCACCAGCGGCTCGGCGCAGGTCTGGGTGCGACGGCGTCCTGGCGACGACCATCAACCTGCATTCGTCGCTCGACCAGCTACCGCCAGCTCGTGTTCTCGCGTCACTTCACGAGCGTCGGACCGCACACCGTCGAGATCCGTCCGATGGGCGGCGGCCGCGATCGACGTCGATGCCTTCATGGTCCTCCGCTGAGGCTGGCATGAAGCCTCGGCGGCGCGTCTGGCATGCCGCTATACTGCCCGCGCCGTGGCAGGTCGCCCATGATCGAGCCCGGCCGAGGGTGGGACTATCGTCGTCCTCTTCTCGGAGATCGGCGTCTCACTCCTGGTCACGACGCTGATCGGAGCGCTCGGTCGGCCATTGGGTCGACGAGCAGCTGGGACTGACCTTCCCGGTCTTCGTGCTCATCGGGTTCTTCCTCGGCGCCGGTGCCGGGACGCGTGATGATCATCAGGCTGGTGAGCCGGTTCCTGAAGTCATTCGATTAGCCGGTCAAGCCCCGACCGGTCGGAGAGGATCTGAGCGCGGCGTCGAGCCGCGCTCCTGTGTGTGGAGCGAGCGTGTCGAGCGAGCAGGTCGTGACCCCGGAGGTCGCCGAGGCCCCAGCGCCGCAGCCCAAGTCGGGCCGTGGGCTGTCCGTCGCGCTGGTTCCTGCTCATCGGCGGCGTCATCCTCGTCAACATCGTCGCGCACTGATCCTCGTGCCGCCGTTTCCCAAGGACGGCGCTCCCGGCGACGCGTGCGCGTATCCCGGTCTGCTTCATCAACGGCACGCTCGAGTTCCCGGCGCCGCACGACGCGTCGTCGAGGCTCGACACCGCCGCCGGCCGACGCGCTCGATCACGTTCATGCCCGAGCATCAGCAACACGATCCTCACGCATGTGGATCGTCATCGCCGTCGTCCTGATCGGCGCGATCCTGCATGACCCGTGGCCTCGAAGCTGATGCCGCGCCGGCTGCCAGAACATGTTCGAGACGTTCTACGAGATCCTCGAGCGACTTCGGCCTCGGGCATCGCCGGACCGACCGCGCGCCCGTACGTCCCGCTCTTCGCCGCGTTCTTCCTCCTCATCCTGTTCTCGCAACTGGATCGGCCTCGTCCCGCCGGTCGGCCGGGTCGACGTGGCTGCGCGCGCCGACGAGCGACGTCAACATCACGCTCGGGCTGGCGCTCGTCGCGCTTCGTCTATCTTCGAGTCCGAGGGCTTCCGCAAGCTCGGCTTCCGCGGCTACGCGCGGCAAGTTCTTCCCGCTCTACGAGTTCAAGAACGGGATCGGCGCGGGCGTCATCGCCCTGTTCGTCGGCCTCGTCGAGCTCATGCTCGAGTTCGTCAAGCCGGTCACGCTCTCGATGCGGCTCTTCGGCAACATCTACGGCGGCGAGGTCGCGCTCGGCGTCATCACCGGCGCTGACGATCGCCGTTCGTCCCGGTCGGCCTGCATCGGCCTCGAGTTCATGCTCAACGCCATCCAGGCCCTGATCTTCAGCATCCTGACGCTCATGTTCATCGTCCTCGCCATCGAGAGCCACGACGCACGAGGAGGGTCACGTCGCCGAGGAGGCGCTCGACGCCATCGCACGGCCGGGCGACGCGAGCTCCAGCCAGCCCACTGACGCGCCGCACGACGGCGCAGCCCATCCGGTCCCAACTGATCCCGGGCCGCGAAGCCCGGGCAGTAGGAGGAAGTCACGCATGGAGCACATCGGCGCCGGCCTCGCCGCTCTCGGGGTCATCGGCCCCGGCATCGGCATCGGCATCCTCGGCGGCCTGGCCGCCGCGGCGATCGGCCGCAACCCCGACGCGGCCGGCCAGATCCGCGGCATCGCGATCATCCTCGCGGCGTTCGCCGAAGGCCTCGGCGTCCTGGCGATCGTCGTCGGCCTGCTCGCGATCTTCATCAAGCCGAACGGATCGGAGTACCCATCGTGGACATCCTGGCCGTCGCGACCGGCGTCGGGCCGCAGGTCGTCCGGCTGACCGCCGAAGGAGGCGGCGCTGTTCCAGATCAACCTGTTCTGGGTGATCGTCAGCGCGGCCAACTTCATCCTGTTCTTCGCGATCATCTGGTACGTTCGCGCTCAAGCCCGTCATCGGAGATGCTGGCCGACCGCAAGCAGCGGATCGAGCAGGGCCTGAAGGACGCCGAGCAGGCGCGCCGCGACCGCGAGAACGCGGAGACGGAGCGCGTCGCCGCGCTCACCGAGGCGCGCCGCGAGGCGAACGACGATCCTGACCCGCGCCCAGAAGGTCGCCCAGGAGACGCGCGACGCGGACATCGCCGCGACCCGCGAGGAGCTCGAGCGGCTGCGCGTCCGGGCGGCCGCGCGAGATCGAGGCCGAGAAGGCCGCGCGCCATCGCCGAGCGTCCGCGCCGAGGTCGCCGACCTGGCGCTCCTGCGCCGCCGGCACGCGTCGTCGGCGAGATCGATGACCGACGACGCGCCAGCGGCGGCTCGTCGAGGAGTTCCTGCGCACCGCCGGCTCGGCGGACTCGAAGAACTGATGGCGCGCGCTGATGGCCGATCGCGACACGCCGCGCGCCGCTACGCCGAGGCCGCCTTCGAGGTCGCCACTGCGCGACGACACCGTCGAGGCGTGGCGGCCGCGAGCTCGACGGCGCGGCGACGATCGTCGGCGACGAGCAGGTCGCGCGCGATCGCTCGCCAACCCGGCCGTCGCCGCTCGAGCAGCGCTGGGCGATGGCCGCAGCCGATCTTCGGGCCGATCGTCAGCCAGCCGGTCCTCAACCTCGATCGGGCTCGATGCTCCGGCGCGGCCGGATCGAGCGAGCTGCCGCGGATCGCCGCGGAGTTCCGCCGGCTCGACAACGCCCGCCAGGGCATCACGCATCGCCACCGCCACGCAGCGCCGCGCCGCTGACCCGGACGAGGTCCGGCGCCTCACCGCAGCGGCTCGAAGCAGACTCACCGGCGGTCGCGTCGAGCTCGACGTCCAGGTCGATCCCAGCCTGCTGGGCGGCCTCGTCGTGCGTGTCGGCGACCGCCTGATCGACGGAAGCGTCCGGGGCCGCCTCGAGCGACTGCGGAACCAGCTCGTTTCGGGCGCCCTCTAGGAGATCTGACACCGATGGCCATCCGTTCCGACGAGATCACCAGCATCATCAAGTCCGCGATCGACGTCGTTCGACGCCGGCGTCGAGACCCGCAGCGTCGGGACCGTCGTCGAGGTCGGCGACGGCATCGCCCAGATCTACGGCCTGTCCGGCGCGCTGGCGTCGGAGCTGCTCGAGTTCCCCGGCGGCGTCTGATCGGCCTGGCCCTCAACCTCGAGGAGGAGACGGTCGGCGCGGTCATCCTCGGCGACGCCACCGGCGATCAAGGAAGGCGACACGGTCAAGACGACCGGCCGCGTGGTCGAGGTCCCGGTCGGGGCCGCGCTGCTCGGCCGCGTCGTGGACCCGCTCGGCCGCCCGCTCGACGACAAGGGCCCGATCGCGCCGACGCAGACCCGCCCGGTCGAGCGCATCGCCCCGGGCGTCATCGTCCGCAAGTCGGTCGACACGCCGGTCCAGACCGGCATCAAGGCCATCGACGCGCTGATCCCGATCGGCCGCGGCCAGCGCGAGCTGATCATCGGCGACCGCCAGACCGGCAAGACCGCGATCGCCATCGACACGATCATCAACCAGAAGGGCAAGGGCCTCGTCTGCATCTACGTGGCCATCGGCCAGAAGCTGTCGACGGTCGCCAACACGGTCGCGATCCTCGAGCAGTACGGCGCGATGGAGCACACGATCGTCGTCGTCGCCGGCGCCGAGGATCCGGCCCCGCTCCAGTACCTCGCCCCGTACGCCGGCGTGGCGATGGGCGAGGAGGTCATGGAGGTCGGCGTCGAGGTCGCCGGCCAGGGCCTCGTCAAGGACGCGCTGTGCGTCTACGACGACCTCAGTCAAGCACGCCTGGGCGTACCGCGAGATGGCGCTCCTGCTGCGCCGCCCGCCCGGCCGCGAGGCCTATCCGGGCGACGTCTTCTACCTCCACAGCCGGCTGCTCGAGCGCGCCGCGCGGATGAACGACGAGAACGGCGGCGGCTCGCTGACCGCGCTGCCGATCATCGAGACGCAGGCCGGCGACGTGTCGGCCTACATCCCGACCAACGTCATCTCGATCACCGACGGCCAGATCTTCCTCGAGACCGACCTGTTCAACGCCGGCCAGCGGCCCGCGCTGAACATCGGCATCTCGGTCTCGCGCGTGGGTTCGGCGGCGCAGACCAAGGCGATGAAGAAGGTCGCCGGCGCCGCTCAAGCTCGACCTCGCCCAGTACCGCTCGCTCGCCGCGTTCGCCCAGTTCGCGTCGCGACCTGGACAAGGCGACGCGCGACCAGCTGACCCGCGGCGAGAAGCTGTCGGAGATCATCAAGCAGCCGCAGTACCAGCCGCTCGCCGTCGAGAAGCAGGTCGCGATCCTGTACGCGGCCACGACACGGCAAGCTGGACGACGTCCCGACGCCGCGGGTCACGCGAGTTCGAGAGCCAGTTCTACCGCTTCCTCGAGACCGAGCGCCCGGACATCCTCGACCGAGCTCGCCGAGACGAAGGCGCTGACCGACGAGCTCGCCGCGGCGCTCGACGAGGCCGATCGACGCCTTCCGCGCAGAGCTTCCTGGCCTAGGCCGGACGAGGACGAGCGAGCAGACCAGCGTGGCCAGCCAGCGAGACATCCGCCGCCGCATCGGCGTCGGTGCAGAACATCAAGCAGATCACGCGGGCGATGCAGTTCGTGGCCGCCTCGAAGCTCAAGCGCGCCCAGGACGCGACGCTCGCCGCGCGGCCGTACAGCGAGAAGCTCGACGAGGTCCTGGCCGACCTCGCCGCCGTCCTCGGCGGCGAGGACCATCCGCTGCTCGGCCGAGCGCCGAGGGCGGCAAGCGCCTGATCGTCGCTGATCACGACCGACCGGCCGCTGGCCGGCCCGCTCAACACGAACATCGATCCGCTTCGTCGCCCGCGACATCGTCGAGCAACCCGGGCGACCTGGCCGTGATCACGGTCGGGCGCAAGGGCCGCGACGCGATGCGCCGGACCGGCGTCCCGCTCGAGGCCCACTTCGCGACGCTTCGGCGACCGGCCGACCTTCGCCGACGTCGCTGCCGCTCGCCCGGCTCGTCACCGACGACTTCCTGGCCGGGACGTACAGCCGGGTCGACATCGTCTACAGCCGCTTCGTCTCGACGCTCGTCCAGCGGCCGACGCTCGCTGACGATCCTGCCGATCCAGCCGGCCGAGGACACCGAGGGCATCCCCGGCAACCAGTTCATCTTCGAGCCGAGCGCCGGCGGCGGTCCTGCGAGCAGCTCGCTGCCGCGCTACGTCGCGACCGCGCCTCGTTCCAGGCCGTCCTCGAGGCGCAAGGCCAGCGAGGAGTCGAGCCGGATGGTCGCGATGAAGAACGCGACCGAGAACGCCGAGGAGCTCATCGAGGACCTGACCCTCTCCTACAACAAGGTCCGCCAGGCCAACATCACCCGCGAGATGATCGAGATCGCGTCCGGCGCCGAACGCGCGCTGACGCGTCAGGACGCAGGAGGCAACCAGAACCATGGCGACCGCCGCCACCGGCCGCGACCGGCCGAGTCATCCAGATCACCGGACCCGGTCGTCGACATCGAGTTCCCGGCCGGCCAGCTGCCGGCCATCTACAACGCCGTCGAGATCCAGCGCGAGGGCCAGGAGCCGCTGACCTGCGAGGTCCAGCAGCACCTCGGCAACAACTGGGTCCGCGCGGTCGCGATGACCACGACCGACGGCCTCGCCCGCGGCGTCGACGGTCCACGACACCGGCGGCCCGATCACGGTCCCGGTCGGCGAGGCGACGCTCGGTCGCGTCTTCGACGTGCTCGGTCATGCCGATCGACGGCAAGGGCGCCGGTCGACGCCGAGCGTCCACCTGCCGATCCACCGCGACCCGCCGGCCGTTCGACCAGCAGTCGACCGAGATCGAGGTCTTCGAGACCGGCCTCAAGGTCATCGACCTGATCTGCCCGTTCAAGAAGGGCGGCAAGATCGGCATCTTCGGCGGCGCCGGCGTCGGCAAGACGGTCATCATCCAGGAGCTGATCCGGAACGTCGCCCAGGAGCACGCGCGGCGTGTCGGTGTTCGCCGGCGTCGGCGAGCGCAGCCGCGAGGGCAACGACCTGATCCACGAGATGACCGAGTCGGGCGTCATCGCCAAGACCGCCTTCGTCTTCGGCCAGATGAACGAGCCGCCCGGCGCCCGCCAGCGGGTCGGCCTGACCGGCCTGACGATGGCCGAGTACTTCCGCGACGAGGAGCACCGCGACGTCCTCCTGTTCATCGACAACATCTTCCGCTTCACCCAGGCCGGCTCGGAGGTCTCGGCGCTGCTCGGCCGGATGCCGTCGGCGGTCGGCTACCAGCCGAACCTCGCCGACCGAGATGGCCGCGCTCCAGGAGCGGATCACCTCGACCAGCGACGGCTCGATCACCTCGCTGCAGGCGGTCTTCGTGCCCGGCCGACGACTACACCGACCCGGCGCCGGCGACGACGTTCGCCCACCTCGACTCGACGATCCGGCTCGAGCGCGAGCATCGCCGAGCTGGGCATCTACCCGGCGGTCGACCCGCTGACCTCGACCTCGCGCGTCCTCGACCCGCTCGTCGTCGGCCAGGAGCACTACGACGTCGCCCGCGAGACGCAGCGCGTCCTGCAGCGCTACCGCGACCTCCAGGACATCATCGCGATCCTCGGCATCGACGAGCTGTCCGAGGAGGACAAGGCGACGGTCGCCCGGGCCCGCCGCCTGCAGCGCTTCATGAGCCAGCCGTTCTTCGTCGCCGAGGTCTTCACCGGCCGGTCCGGGCAAGTACGTCGACGATCAAGGACACGGTCGCGTCGTTCAAGGAGATCCTCGAGGGCAAGACCGACACGCTGCCCGAGCAGGCCTTCTTCCTGGCCGGGCACGATCGACGACGTCCGCGAGAACGCCGCGAAGCTGGCGGGCTGACCGCGATGCCGCTCCTGCTCGAGATCGTCACGCCCGGAGCGGCTGGCCTACTCGGACGCGGTCGATTCGGTCGCAGCTGCCCGGGAGTCGAGGGCGAGCTGGGCGTGCTGCCGCACCACGCGCCGCTCGTGTCGATGCTCGGCGTCGGGCGAGCTGCGCATCCGGAAGGGCGGGACGGAGGAGTCGTTCGCGATCGTCGGCGGCTTCCTGCAGGTTCGGCCGGACAAGGTCGTCGTGATGGCCGAGACGGCCGACCTGGCCAGCGAGATCGACCTCGAGAAGGCCCAGGAGGCCCGCCGCGAGGCCGAGCGCGCGCTCGAGGGCGCTGCCCGACCGACGCCGTCGACCTGTCGGCCGCCCGAGCGCAGCTCCAGCAGGCGCTCCTGCGGATCCGCGTCGCCGAGCGGCGCCACCGCGAGGGCCCGCGGCACCGCGGTTGATGGCTTGAACAACGGATCGCCGGCCGCGACTGCCACGGCGCTCGGGCGTTCGCGTGGCCGTGGCTGACGCTCGGCCGTTCCACTGGGAGTACCAGCCCGAGCCGGTCGCCCGCGAGGTCTTCCGGATCGTCAGGGCGGCAGCCGCTGCACGGGCACGGTCGCCGATCAGCGGCGCGAAGAACGCGGCGCTCAAGCTGCTCGCGGCCGCGACCCTGACCGGCGAGCGCTGCCGGCTCACCAACGTCCCCGAGATCGAGGACGTGCGGGTCATGGCCGAGACGCTGCGCGACCTCGGCGTCGTCGTCGACCACCCGGCCGACAACGTCTACGAGGTCGCCTCGGGCGACGTCGAGTGGCTGTTCGTGCCGCTCGAGGCGGCGGCCAAGATGCGCGCCAGCTTCATGCTGCTCGGGCCGCTGCTGACGCCGGTTCGGGCGGGTCATCATCAGCAACCCGGGCGGCGACCGGATCGGCCGGCGGCCGGTCGACCTCCACGTCGAGGCGATGCGGGCGCTCGGGCGCCTCGATCGAGTACCGCAACGGCTACTACTTCGCGACGGCGCCGGGCCGGCTGCGCGGCGGCGAGGTCCGCTTCCCGTTCGTGTCGGTCATGGGCACCGAGAACGCGATGCTGGCCGCGACGCTGGCCGAGGGCCAGCACGGTCATCCGGCCGGCCGCCCAGGAGCCCGAGGTCGACGACCTCATCGCGTTCCTGCAGAAGATGGGCGCCGCCGTCGAGCGGACCTACCCGGACACGATCGAGATCGAGGGCCGCAAGCGCCTGCGCGGCGCCGAGCACCAGGTCATCCCCGACCGGATCGAGGCCGGCACGTTCGTCGTCGCCGGCGGCCGTGACCGGCGGCCGCGTCACGCTCGAGGGCGCGCCGTGCGACCACCTCGACGCGTTCATCGACGACGCTCGAGCGGATCGGCGTCGGGCTCGACTGCGGGACGCGACACGATCGAGGTCGACGGCGCGGCGCTCGCTCGACGGCGGCTACCGGCGCCTGCGACATCGTGACCGCGCCGTACCCGGGCCTGGCGACCGACCTCCAGCCGCCGACCGCGGTCCTGCTCACCCAGGCGACCGGCACGTCGCACGTCCACGAGACGATCTTCGAGGACCGCCTCGAGTGGCTCGCCGAGGTCCGCCGGATGGGCGCCAACGTCGAGATGCTCGACGCCCACCACGCCGACGATCCGCGGGCCGTCGCCGCTCGATCGGCGCCGAGGTCGAGATCGGCGACCTGCGCGCCGGCGCCTCGCTCATCCTGGCCGCCCTGGCCGCCGACGGCACGACCACCATCCACGGTGCGCACCACGTTCACCGGGGCTATGAGAACATCGAGCGCAAGTTCCTGGATCTCGGAGCCAGCATCTCGCGCGCGCGCGGAAGGGACAGCAGACACCACCTCATGAAGATCGGCATCGACCTCGGCACCGCCAACGTCCTCGTCTACGTCAAGGGCAAGGGCATCGTCATCACCGAGCCCAGCGTGGTGGCCGTCTCGGACGACAACCGGATCGTCGCGGTCGGCGAGGAGGCGCGCGAGATGATCGGGCGGACGCCCGGCAACATCCACGCCATCCGCCCGATGAAGGACGGCGTCATCGCCGACTACGTCATCACCGAGGCGATGCTCAGCCACTTCATCGGCAAGGTCCGCAAGGGCCGGGTCGGCTTCAGCAAGCCCGAGGTCGATGATCTCGCGTGCCGGCCGGCGTGACCAGCGTCGAGAAGCGGGCCGTCCGCGACGCCGCGCTCAAGGCCGGCGCCAAGGAGGCCTACCTCATCGAGGAGCCGCTGGCCGCGGCGATCGGGGCCAACGTCCCGATCAGCGGGCCGTCCGGGAACATGATCATCGACATCGGCGGCGGGACGAGCGAGATCGCGGTCATCGCGCTCGGCGGCATCGTCGTGTCGCACAGCCTGCGCGTCGGCGGCAACCGCTTCGACGAGGCGATCGCCACCTACATCCGCAAGAAGTACAACCTGATGGTCGGCGAGCGGACGGCCGAGGAGGTCAAGATCGAGATCGGGACCGCGCTGCCGCTCGAGCGCGAGCTGACCATGGAGGTCCGCGGCCGCGACCTGATCGCCGGCCTGCCGCGGACGATCCCGATCACCAGCAGCGAGGTCATGGAGGCCATCGAGGCGCCGCTCCAGCAGCTCGTCGCGGCGGTCCGCTCGGTCCTCGAGCAGACGCCGCCCGAGCTGTCGTCCGACATCATCGACAAGGGCATGGTCATGTCCGGCGGCGGCGCGCTGCTGCGCAACGTCGACAAGCTGCTGACCCAGGTCACCGGCGTCCCGTGCCACGTCGCCGAGAACCCGCTCGAACTGCGTGGCGCTCGGCACCGGCCTCGCGCTGGAGCACTTCGACTTCTTCAAGAAGTCGCTGGTCCAGCAGATCTGATGGCGCGTCGACGGGTGGCGTCGCCGTCGACGAGCGCCCGGGTGCCTACGGCGCTGCGCCTAGGCACCCGGCTCGCGACTGGCGCCGGACCCGCCGGCCGACCGTGAGCGTTCGATGATCGGGCGTTCGCCGACCTGCACTGCCATAGCCGCGGGAGCTTCGATTCGCTGTCGGCGCCCAGGACATGATGAAGGCGGCCGCGTGACTCGCGGGTTGACGCACCTGGCGATCACCGACCACGACCGGATCGATGTGGCGCTGCGAGGCGCGGGAGCTGGCGCCGGCCGGGTTGACGGTCATCGTCGGGGAGGAGGTCAAGACGCTCGATGGCGACCTGATCTGCGTGTTCCTCGAGCGGGCCATCCCGCCGGGGTCGTCGGCGGCGGAGACGATCGCGGCGGTCACGGGAGCAGGGTGGGCTGGTCGGCATCCCGCATCCGTTCGACCGGTATGCGCGGGTCGCTGCTGCGCGACGCGACGATGGCGCAGCCTGGCGCCGCAGGTCGACTGGGTCGAGACGCACAACGCGCGGTCGTCGGGCACGGCAACGAGGACGCCGCCGGCGTTCGCGCCGCGAGCACGGGCTGCCCGGGATCGCGGTGTCCGACGCGCATTCGATCATGGAGATCGGGGTCGCCTACACCGCGCTCGACGGCGATCCGTCGACGCCGGCCGGGCTGCTCGCGGCGCTCGCCGACGGCCGAGATCGTCCCGGGCCGGGCGACGTTCTTCGTCCGGCTCTGGACGCCGTTCGCCAAGCGCGTCAACCGGGCTGCGTGGCAACGGCCGCGTCGGCCATCGGCCGGTCGACCGGCCGGATCGGCCGGACCGGGACGGCTGTCGAGCGACCGATGGCCCCGACGGACAGGACCATCGGCCGATGGCCGGCGCGACGGACGGGTCGGTAGGGTCCGGGCGCGATGGAGGCCACACCCGCCGCTCGACCCGACGGCCGATCCCGCACCGACCCCGAGTCGCTGATCGACGCGCTCGAGGAGCCGAGCCGACCGAGGTCGCCGCCGATCTCGCTCGGGTCAGCCGGCTGCGCCAGCCGCGGACGATCCTGTCGATCGTCGTCCCGCTCGGCGATCATCGCGTTCTTCCTGTACCTCAACCGCGATCGCCTGGCGCCGGTCCCGGAGCTGCATCCTCCAGGCCAACCCGGCGCTCGTCCTGCTCGCCGTTCATCGTGTTCTACCTCGGCTTCCCGCTGCGCGGCTACCGCTGGTAGCGGCTCCTGCGCGAGACCGGGCTTCGTCATCGGCCTGCGCAACTCGACCGAGATCCTGTACATCTCGTGGTTCGTCAACTGCGTCGTGCCGGCCAAGCTCGGCGACGTGTACCGCGCCTACCTGCTCAAGATGAACAGCGCCGGCGTCGCTCAGCCGGACGTTCGGGACGGTCTTCATCGAGCGGATCCTCGACATCTTCGCGATCGCGATCCTCGGCCTCGCGGCCGGGTTCTGGAGCTTCCGCGAGCGGGATGCCGCCGGCGATCAGGCTCATCTTCGTCGTCGGCATCGTGGTCGTCGTCGTCGCCGCCATCGGGCTGTTCACGATGCGCAACTTCGGGCGCCGGATCCTGCCTCGGCTGCCGCTGCCGCCGCGCGATCCTCGAGCTGTACGAGCGCTTCGAGGAGGGCGTGTTCGGGGCCGTCGGGCTCCGCCACCTGCCGATCGCTCGCCTTCATCACCGGGCTGATCTGGCTGACCGAGGGCCTGCGCCTGTACATCGTCGTCGCTGGCGTTCGGCTTCCCCGACGTCGAGCTCGGGCTGTCGGGCGCGATCTTCGTCGCCCTCATCGGCTCGCTGCTGACGGCGATCCCGCTCAGCCCGGCCGGTCTCGGCTTCGCCCAGGCCGGCGTCATCGGCGTCCTGACCGTGGCCTACGGCGTGCCGCTCGCCGAGGCGACCGCGATCACGATCCTCGACTGGGTCATCAGCGTGCTGTCGATCATCGTGTTCGGCGCCGTCGTCTACGTCGTCTCGCCGATGCCGCGCGGGATGGGCCGCATCCCGCAGCCGCCGCGCCGACCGCCGCCTGGCGACCGCCTGCATGGCCTGCCACGAGGCGCATATCGCGAGATCCGTGCATCGATCCGCCGACAGCGATCCGATCCAGCGAGCTAGGACGTACCAAGGTCAGGGGCTCACGCTGTCCGTGCGCCCCGACCGGACCGCGATCAGACCGCACCGGACTCGCCCGACCTTGTCGGCATGACCTCGACAGGCGACCGGTACCAACGGGTGATACAGGCGTTCACGACGCCCACATCGATAGTGTGACTCCAGCGAACCACCCGTCGGCTGGATCCCACGGAGCGCCCAGGCACGCATATGACGACCCAGAACGGCCGAGCGTTCAACGAATGGCTTCGAGCCCAGCTCAAGGCCAAGAAGATGTCGCAGCGGCAGCTCGCCCAGCAGTCCGGCGTGGACCATTCCACGATCTCCCGGCTGATCCGCGGCGACCGGATGCCGTCGCTCGGGACCGCCACCAAGCTGGCCCGCGGCCTGCGCGAGCTGCGCGACGACGCCGACACGCCGCAGTACCTCGGCCTGGTCGCGGCCGGCAGCACGAACCCGACCGCGCGCGTCGAGTACGCGCTCCGCGCCGACGAGCTCCTGAGCGAGCCGCAGGTCCGCCAGATCATGGAGTACTACCTCGCCGTGCGGATGCGCCGCTACGGCCGCACCTTCCAGCCGTCCGAGGTCAGCAGCGGCGCCGATCGGGCGCCCGAGCCGATCGCGCCGACACGTCCGCCTCCGCCGAGCCCGGTCGGGGTCGGGGCCGGGTCCACCGTCAGCACGGTGCGCTCCGGTCTCGCGCTCTGTCGAGCCGGGAACCGGGGCGTTACTGAGCACACACCAGGGCACGACCCGGATTCGCCCTCCACGATCCGGGTCTCGGGGCAGCGAACGCCGGCGTCTGGGGCGCCGGCGTTCGCGGCCCGGATGGCAGGCGCGCGGCCGAGAACGCACGGTGGTGTGGCCGGGTCGCGGCCCCCGGCGCGCGTGCCCTGCCGCTAGGCGCGGATTCCGGACCACCTCAGCGTGACCATCGCCGAGTTCGATGCGGTATCTGCCCGGAATCGGAGCGGGACCACGCTCGGCTGTCGTGATTCCGGCGCTCTGCACAGGAAACGCCCTTCCGAGGCATCTCGTCTGGGGCGCTGACCGAGCCGCTCGCTACGGGTTCGAGCGCTCGCGGCCACCGACTCGCCGGCCCACAGCCAGCGTCCCTGGGCGGTAGATCGAGATCGTCCGCCACGGCGCCGCGAGGAACCGGCCGATGGGCTGGCCGAACCGATCAGCCGGGGCGACCGGTCGATCACTGGCTGGGCCGCGCCACGACGGGCGCCCCGATCGACACCTCGAACTGCGAGATCGCAGATGACGACCAGCGGTCCCGCTCGGCGAGGACTGACCGGGCCCGCGCCGGTGTCCGCCACGACCGACGTGCGCCCGCCCGCACCAGCGGGTACGCGTACGCCTCCAGTCGACTTGAATCGCCGGCATGCGAGCGGAGCGTGATCAGGTCCCCGCCCGCCGCAGCCGAGGATGCGGTCGGCCGCTGCGCTCGGCCGCCGGGAACCCGCCGTCAGGATGGACGGCCGGCAGCTGGTCGGCCGAGGTCGAGTACGACCAGCGCGGCCACCCCGACGACCAGCCGCGATCCGGCCGAGCGAACCGACGGACGCGAGCCGAGTGGACGCGACCGCCACGGATCTTCCGCCGCGCCACAGGACGGCGGCCGCGCCCATCCCGACCAGCGTGAAGACCATCGGGTCCGCGAACGCGTGGTAGTGGTCGTTCAGGCAGACCGGGCACGACGGTGGCGAGGGCTCGGTGACGCGAAGGTCAGGAAGCACGGCCGTCCACGGCAGTCCCAGGCCGAGCCAGCGGGCCGCCTGCCGCTCTCGCAGAGGCACCGACACGCCGCGCACCCGACGGCGATCGCCACGACCGCGACGGTCGCCACTAGCGGCCGCCGCCGGGGTCGTCGGTGAGCAGCCCGCTCAGCGGGCCACGACACGACCCGGATGCCGGTGACGACGCAACCGCGCCGATCGGCCCCGGTCGAGGCCGGTCTCGCCGCCGCTACGCGGAGATAGTCGAGCGCGGCAGCTGATCTCGAGAAGCCGGTCGTGAGCTCGTGGACCACGAGCGGCGACGAAGCAGAGCGCGACGATCGCGAAGCCGAGCCAGCCCATAGCGCCAGACCGACCGGCGTGCCGGGCCCGGCCGGTCGCGAACGGGCGTCGGCCACCAGCAGCGCGCCGACGATCGGGAGCAGCGTCGACGCCGAGGACGTGGCACTGCATCGTGACGGCGGTCCCCACGCGCGGCCAGCAGCCACCACGCGCGGTCGGCTGGGTCGTCCACGCGCGCCGAGGCACCTGCCAGGGCGATCGGCGCTCGATAGGGCGATGAGGTTCGGGTTCCAGAGGAAGGTGGATTCGTCCGACGGCCGAGGCCGACACCGCCATCGCCAGCCCGGCACACGAGACCGGCGATCGGCCCACCGATCGAGCGCGAGCCACCACGTGACGAGCACGGCCGCGATCCCGGCCAGCGCGATCAGGGCCGCCACGGCGAGCGGCGGAGTCGCCACCGGTCAACGCGCGGCCGCGGGGGCAGCGAGAAGTAGTAGAGCGCGCCGTGATGGACGTCGCCGATCGACGTCGGCGGCCGAGAGCGGCACGACCCGTCGCGGACGAGCGCGCCGCAGGACCAGCATGTCGTGACCCTGGTCGGCGTCCAGGTCCCGCGGGTGGCGAGGTCCGGGATGCACGCAGCGGCGCCACGATGACGAGGCCGAGCGGCACCAGCGCTCCGACTCCTGCAGCACGCGGGCGGCGCAGCGGCGCTGATCGTCGGCATGCGGGCGTCCGGCCCGGCGGCGTGACCGTCACCTGCACCGGCTGCGGTCCGGTGGCCCCGACCGCCTCGGCTGCCGGGCATCGCCAGTTCCTCCGGCGACATCTGGGCCAGGGGCGCCTGGCCGCGATGTCGTACGCCCGGGCCACGTTGACGCCGCGTCGTAGCCGCCCGTCCATGCCCGGGGCGTCTCGAGGTAGTAGGGTCACGTGCGCGAGCCCTGCGGGCGGCAGCAGGATGGTGCCGCAGCCCGGCGGCCCCGATCCCGCCGGCGCCGCAGGCGCTCGTGGCGGTCGATCCAGGCGAACCCGAGCTCCGGACCTGCGAGTCGTTGAGGTGGATCAAGCTGACCAGCCGGCGTCGAGCCCGATGCGCGCGTCGAAGTCGGCCAGGAACGACATCGACGGCGGCGGGGCTCGAGAGATCGACCGTCCATGACTGCCCAGGCGCGCCGGGTCGAAGGACAGAAGCCGAGCCGCCCGAGCCGGCACGCCGCGCGCGGCCGGTGGCCCCGAAGATGGCCGCCAGCCCGGTCACGCCGCGGCCGCCAGCCCGAACCCGCTCCCCAGCCGAGTTCTCGAGGACGACCGTCGCCGCGCCCGGCCCGCGTCGTCCACCTCCGCGAGCGACCAGCTGCGCGGCCGGTGGCGATGCCGCCGCGTCCCGGCGCGCGACTTGCCCGCCGCGGTGCGAGCCCGACGTGGATCGCCGACGAACCGGCCGGAGATACCCGGGCGCCGCGCGCGCGGCTCGGCGTCGCGAGGAGCCCCCACGGACCTGGCGCCGAACAGGTCACTCCTCCGGTCCGGCCAGGCGTTCACGGAGATACGAGGCGTGGATCGGCGACCGGCCCGATGTCGAGCTCGGCGAGCCGCGTCCGGGAAGGCGGCCGGCCTCGGCCGGCGGCTCCGCTCGGCGGCGCCAGGCCGTCGAGGTTGTCGCCGCAGACCACGCAGCGCGTCCGGCCCCGATCTCGTGCGCCCGCTCCACCGCACGGACCATGCCTGCCAGCCTGAGCGGCAGGTGGGCGCCAGGGCGTCGACCGTCGGGAAGCATCCGCGGCATGGTACGACGCGAGGGTCGCGTGGCGTTCCGACGCTGCCGGCCGGCCACGACCTCGCTCGCTATCGGCGCTCGAAGCCTAGCGTCCCGCGCCGGTCGCGCCGGGGCCCGTCAGCGTCGAGCGCACGGCCGACGCCCGCGATCTGTCCGGAGTAGCGCGCCGATCCGCATCCGCCCACGCCGGGGAGACGACGTGACGACCCCCGCGATTCGTCTGGAGTAAGGCCCGGTCGCGCGCCTGCCCGCGCCACGCCTGCCACGGCCCACGCCCGGGATCTGCTGGCGCATGCCGGGGGCACATCAACGCCACGGTGACGTCCGCGACGACTACCGAGCGGGTCAGGTTCGAGCCGAGGTGGCTCGCCTGGGGCGCTGGGGCTTTGCTGCGGCGCATGGTGTAGTCGCCGCCGACGACCGGCTCGATCATGCCCGAAGTCACCGTCATCGCGCCGGTAGAGGATCGCCACGCGTTCGGTCTCGGCGCTGACGAAGACGAAGAACTGGTGGCCGAGCTCCTCCATCCGGGCGACCGCGTCCTCCTCGAACATCGGCTCGATCGCGAAGCGCTTGACCTTGACGATGCGCGGCTCGCGTCGCGGGCCGCTCGGCTGCCGTCGGCCAGGCGTCGGAGGATCTGCTTCTCCTCCGGGCGGCGCACGAAGCCGCGGGCTTCTCCTTGTGGTCGACGGCCTGCCGCTCGACCTTGTCGACGACCGTCGTCGAGCGCCTCCTGGTAGGTCGCGCCGGTCGCCCGGCTGCGCAGGACCTGGCCGTGGATGACCAGGGTCACCTCGGCGAAGTGGGAGTCGGCGGCGCTCTTGTGGTGCTCGCGCCAGAGCTCGACGGTGGCATCGGTCTGATCGTCCAGCAGCCGCTCGATCCGCTTGACCTTGCGTCCGCGTACTGCGGACGCGATCGATCTCGGCGTTCTTGCCCTTGACGATCGTCCTCAAGCGAGACCTCCCCGGTGACAGCAACCAGTCTTGTGAGCGACGCCTTCGACGAGTATACGCGCCTCCCGACAGGTATCCTCAGCGCTCGCGGCCACCGCCATCGCGCTGATCGCGACCGCGCCGGCCACTCCGCACGGGCCTGCTCATCGCTCGCGGGCGACCGCGATGGCGCCGATCATGGCGGCGGCCGGGCAGGCACCGGTCTCCATCAGCGTTCGCGGGCGACCGCGATGGCGCTGATCATGGCCGCGCCCGCGCTCGCACTGTCCGCTCAGCGCTGCGGGCGACCGCGGCGGTCTGATCCCGGCTCCGCCGGCCGCCCGCCGGGCAACTCTCAGCGTTCGCGGGCCACCGCGATGGCGCTGATCGCGGCCGCGCCGGCCGCACGCAGGCCACCCCGCATGCCGCCAGCGTGGCCCGGTCAGACCACGTCATCGACCAGCAGGACCCACCGGCCCGCGATCGCCCGCGCCCCCGCGCCGCCGCGGCGGATCCGGAACGCGCCTGTTACGTTGGCCGCCGCTCGTCGCGCCTGAGCCTGAACTGAGCGGTCAGCACGCTTCGCGCTCGAGCGAGCGCCAACGCAAACCGAGCCCGCGCGCAACGACCTCCCCCGATGAGCGCCGCCTGGCCGTAGCTGCGCCGCCGTTCGCGGTCGGCGTGGACGGGAACCGGCACGACCACCTCCGCCCCGCAGCGCCGACTCGCGTCCAACGGCCGCGCGATCGCGGCCCCGGAGCGCCTGCGATAGCGACGCTCGCCCCTGTACTTTAGGTCGTGTAGCGTCGCGTACCGGACCGGTGAACGGGGCGCACCATTCGATTTGGAGCAGCGGCGCCGGGATGTCGGCCGGCAGCCCGATGGGCGTCCCGCCGGGGAGGGCCAGGCGTGCGTCGAGGGCGGGCAGGCACGCCGGGCACAGCGGCGGCCCTTCCCGGCCGCAGCCGGCGCAGGCGGCGGGGAAAGCGAGGTCGAGCGCGGCCGTGGTCAGCCGGCGGAGCGATGCCATCGAGCGATGATGGCGGCCTGCGCTTCACCCGCGGTTGGCTGGATTCCAACGCGACGCGTCGCCCACGACGGCTGCCCCGCGCTTCACTCCGGGTTGGCTGACTCAAAGCGCGACGCGGTCGCCGACGACGGTCCCTGGCTTTGCTCGATGGTGCCGGACTGGATCGTGATGTTCGCGCCACGCACGAGCGGGACGATCCCCGGTCCACGCCCGCAGACCCCGGTGGACCGAGACGACCGGCCGCCGTCGCCGGCCCCATCCGCGCGACCGAGGAAGACGGCGTCGATCAAAGCGCATGAACATCATGTGGATCCCGTTCGTGCCGGCTGGGCCACAGGCCCGTGCCTGGGTCGAGGGTCGGCCGGCCCATCAGGCCCATGAACTTCTGCCACAGACCGTCGGCCACCTCGAGGCTTCCCGCCAGCTCGGTGGCCCGCGTGAGGTTCCGGCGCACCATCGCGGTCATCGCCACGCTCGGCAGCTGGCCTGGTGCCTCGCCGGCCTGGCGGTCCCGCGGCGCCACCCGCATTCCCGTCATTCGCACGCCATGAGCGCTCGTCACGAGCACGTTGGGCTCCGCTGTCGACCCTGATCAGGATCGTCGACGAAAAGACCGCTGGATCCCGCCAGATGCTCGCCTGGCGATCGGTTTGACAGGAACGGTGACGAACGCCCGGGTGAGGAGCACCGGACAGTGAATCGACGCCCACCAGGGGGCGGAACGACTTCCCCGGGGCAACGACCATTCCGGCGATCAAGGACCGTGCGGGCATGGGCAACCGGGAGATGGCGGCCTACGACCGCTATGTCTTGAGGTTCTGGACCATGATGAGGATGATGGCCGGCCCGAGGATGACGATGAACAGCGACGGGAAGATGCAGCCGACGAGCGGGAACAGCATCTTGATCGGCGCCTTGGCGGCCTGTTCCTCGGCGCGCTGGCGGCGCTCGATGCGGAGCTGCTCCGATGGACCTGCAGGCACCTCGAGATCGACACGCCGAGCTGCTCGGCCTGGATGATCAGCGCCGATGAAGGTTGGTGAGCGGCGCGACCTCGGTCCGCGGGCACGATGTCGCGCGCAGCGCCTGCAGTGCGGGCGCTCTCCCGACCCGGACCTCCGCCAGCGCCCGCCGGAACTCCTCCGGTCAGCGGGCCCTGACGAGCTTCTCGACGACCTTGCCGAGTTGCCGCATCGAAGCCGAGACTGCAGTAATACGCAACTGAACGAAGTACATC
>ERZ1370068.10433-contig-9132_pt1 | contig 35911 bp, 34 predicted proteins | sample MGYA00561227_ERZ1370068 | MGnify/ENA primary metagenome ERZ1370068 (study PRJEB38410, sample SAMEA6850437) | metagenome | study: Metagenomic assessment of the ecological functions of the soil: analysis of the soil microbiota associated with the... | reverse complement strand
TGTACTTCGTTCGGTGTATTGCTAGAGTTTCGTCACGGCTGCTAGACGCGCGGCGGTCAGCTGGGCTGAGCGCGTCCAGCGACTCGTGCCGCAGATGGAGCGGCTGCGGGCAGCTTGGTCGCCATGAAGCGCTCGAAGAACGCGCGCGGATCTCGGGCACCTCGGCCGCCCGCACTCGTCGCGGTCGACGCGCGAGCAGCTGCTCCGACGTCGGCGCGCGAGCAGGTCGAGGCCGCTCGAGGTTCGAGCGCGCGCCGCGCCGCGGCACGCACGCCGATCGGCGTCTCCGTGCCGCGCGCCGCCGTGCCCTTGACGCGGTCGATCATCCACAGCAGCACGCGCAGGTTCTGGCCGAAGCCGGGCCAGAGGAAGCGGCCGTCGTCGTCGGTGCGGAACCAGTTCACGTGGAAGATGCGCGGCGGGTTCGTCGAGCAGCCTGGCCCATGCGCGAGCCAGTGGCGCGAAGTAGTCGCCCATGTTGTAGCCGCAGAACGGCAGCATCGCCATCGGGATCGCGGCGCACCACGCCCACCTGGCCGGTGGCGGCGGCGGTCGTCTCCGAGCCCATCGTCGCGCCCACGAACACGCCGTGCGTCCCAGTCGCCGGCTCTCGAAGACGAGCGGCGCCACGCAGCGCGCGCCGGCCGCCGAAGATGATCGCGGACAGCGGCACGCCCTGCGGGTCCTCCCAGCGCGGCGACATGCGTCGGGCACTGGCGCGCCGGCGCGGTGAAGCGCGAGTTGGGATGCGCGGCCTTGCTCGCGTGCCGTCCCAGGGCCTGCCCTGCCAGTCGAGCAGGTCGGCCGGCGGGTGCTTGTCCTTGCCTTCCCACCACGGGCACGCCGTCGGGCGTCACCGCGACGTTCGTGAAGATGGTGTCGTGGCGTGATCGTGGCCAGCGCGTTCGGGTTCGTGTCGGGCCCGTGCCGGGCACCACGCCGAAGAACCCGGCCTCGGGATTGACCGCCCACAGCCGGCCGTCGGCGCCCGGGCGCAGCCAGCGCGATGTCGTCGCCGACCGTGCGCACCTTGTAGCCCTGGCGCCTCGAGCGGCGAGACCAGCATCGCCAGGTTGGTCTTGCCGCAGGCCGACGGGAAGGCCGCCGCCGACGTAGTGCGATCTCGCCGCCGGGCAGCTCCAGCTCCAGGATCAGCATGTGCTCGGCCATCCAGCCCCTGGTCGCGCGCCATCGTGCTGGCGATGCGCAGCGCGAAGCACTTCTTGCCGAGCAGGGCGTTGCCGCCGTAGCCGGAGCCGACGCTCCAGATCGTGCCGCTCCTCCGGGAAGTGCGACGATGAAGCGGCGGTCGGGCGAGAGGTCGCCGCGTCGAGTGCAGGCCGGGCACGAACTCGTCGCCGCCGCCGAGCTGGTCGAGCGCGGCCGGCCCATGCGGGTCATGATGCCGCATGTTGGCGACCACGTACGGGCTGTCGGTGACCTCGATGCCCGACCTTGCTGAAGGGCGAGCCGAGCGGGCCCATCACGTAGGGCACCACGTACATGCGTGCGGCCCTTCATCGCGCCCGTCGAACAGCGGGCACGACGCGCTCGCGCGCGTCCGCGGGCGCCATCCAGTTGTTGGTGGGCCCGGCGTCCTCCTGCCGTGCGGCTGGCGATGAAGGTCAGGTGCTCGGTGCGCGCGACGTCCGAGGGATGGCTGCGGTGGAGGGTGCAGCCGGGCGCCTCACGCTCGTTCAAGCGGATGAGCGAAAAAAGCCGTCCTCGAGCATGCCCCATTCAGGGGCCCTGGTTCTCGGCCTCCGTGCCCGTCGCACTCCACACGACCTTGGCCGGCTTCGTCGTGTCCGCGCCATCCTCGTCGACCAACATCGTTCGGCTGGCGTCATGGTGCTCCCTCATGCCCGGGACAGATGGCCGGCTTGGCAGCAGCAATGATTCTAGGAGGGTTGCGGGGTGGTCAAACGCTCTGACAGCCACGCGCGCGGCCCCTAGAGTGCATAGAAGCTGTTCTCGGAATACGGGGGTGGCGATGCGCGATCCGGTGGAATACCGCCGCCTCGGCGCTGGCCTGGACGGCGCTCGCCGCGCCGCTGGGCGCGCAGCCCCGCGAGGCGCGCTCTGGCCGTGGTCCAGGGACCGGAGCTGCGGGCCTGGGACGCGCGCAGAGATCGAGCGCTCGGACGGCATCGGGCGACCTACCGCGGCTTCCTGCGGACGCAAGACGACCTGCTCCTGCCCGGCCGCCGGCACGAGCGCCACATCGCAGCTCTACCGCGGCGTCCCCATCTTCGGCGGCGGCGACGCGCGCCAGAGCGACGCCGCCGCGCGCCGTCTCGGTCTTCGGGACCTACCATCCCGACGTCCAGGTCGACGTGCGTCCCACGCTCAGCGCGAGCCAGGCGGCCGCGATCGTCGCGCGGGTCGACCAGGTCCGCCGGGCTCGGAGCCGGAGCTGCTGGTCTTCCCGAAGAGCGATGGCGGGATACGCGCCTGACGTGGCGCTCAAGGCCTACGTGCCCGGCGAGACTCGCTACGTGTACTTCGTGGACGCGCACGACGGAAGCATCGTCAACCGCTACGGCGAGCTCGAGACCCAGTCCGCGGTGGGCCTGGGCCGGGGCGTGCTGAACGACGAGAAGAATGGAGCGCCGAGCAGAGCAGCGGGACCTTCACCGCCAACGACCAGCTGCGCCCGCCCGCCATCCTCACCTACGACCTGGGCGGCAACTTCGACCGCTCGTACCAGCGTGTTCTTCCTGGGCATCGGCTCGCTCTCGTCGGCGGACCTGGCCCGCGACAGCGACAACAACTGGACGGACGGCGCGGCCGTGGACGCGCACACCTACGCGGGCTGGGTGTACGACTACTACTTCAAGCGCTACAGGCCGCCACGGCCTGGACAACCGCGACCTGCCCATACGCAGCATCGTTCACCCCGTGCAGCGGGAGGACGTCTTCACCGTGCCCGAGGACGTGATCGGAGTCCTGTACGTGAACGCGTTCTGGGATCCCGACAGCCTCTACATGGTCTACGGCGAGGGCCTGTCCTCCAGCCTGCGCCTCGACGGCCAGGCCTGGAACTACCTGGCCGGTGCCCTGGACGTGGTCGCGCACGAGCTGACGCACGGCGTCACGCAGTTCTCATCGAACCTCATCTACCAGAACGAGTCCGGCGCGCTCAACGAGTCGTTCTCCGACATGATGGGCACCGGCTGCGAGCTGCTACTACCAGGCGGCCGGCTCGGGCCGCTGCTCGAGACTTACCTGATCGGCGAGGACGTCGTCACGCCGGGCGGCCTGCGCTCCATGCAGGCCACCCGCTGTCGTTCGGCGATCCAGACCACTACTCGATCCGGCTTCACGGGGCCAGCAGGACAACGGCGGCGTCCACATCAACTCCGGCATCTCCAGCAACGCGTTCTACCTGGCCATCGAAGGCGGGACCAACCGCGACATCGCGGCCTAGCGGTGCACCGGCGTGGGCGCGGCCAACCGCGAGCAGGTCGAGAAGGCGTTCTACCGGGCGTTCACGCAGATGCTGCCCGCCAGCGCCAGCTGCTCTCCGCCGCGCGCGCCGCCGCCATCCAGTCCGCGCGGGACCTGTACGGCGCGGCAGCGCCGCCGAGCGCGCGATCACGCAGGCCTGGTCGGCTGTGGGCGTCAGCTAGTGCACCGCGCGCGAGCCTGAGGATGAGACCGATGACTGCACGCGCCCTGTTCGCCGCCGGCTTGCCGCCGCGCTGGCCGTTCCCTGCCGCCGCCTCCGACTTACCACGCTGTCCCTGCAGGCGCGCGTACGCGGTGGATTCCCACCAGTTCAGCGGCAGCCGCGCATTCACCCTGTTCCAGGAGGAGGGCCGCATCGACGGCGACTTCGACTCGGGCACCGGGCCCGGGTTCGAGGCGGGGCTCACCTGGAACTTCAAGCCGCACCTCGGCGTCGGAGTCAGCGGCGGCCTGGTGGCGCGCGACGGCAGCGCGACGTTCCACGCGGTCCTGCCCCATCCGCTGTTCCTCGGCCGGGACCGCGTGTTCGACGGCACGCTGGACAGCGTCGACCGCAAGAGGTGTCCGTGCACCTCGACCTCGTCTACACGGGCAGCTCGGGTGCGTTCGAGTACTCGGCCTTCGCCGGCCCCAGCTTCTACTCGGTCAGTGTCGACCTGCTGGGCGAGCCGCAGTTCGCGCAGACGTATCCCTCTTCGACATCGTCAGCGACGTGCGCCCGCCGCGCTTCACGGTCGACGATACGGGCTTCGGGTTCAACGTGGGCGCGGGGATCGCGTACCGCTTCTCGCACATGGTGGGGTTCGGATTCCAGGGCCGCTACAGCCAGGCGAGCCTGGAGCTCATTCCCGCGGTCGGCCAGGGCGGGGTCAGCGTCGACGCCGGCGGATTCCAGGTCTCCGGCGGGCTCAGGCTCTACTTCTAGCGCGGACGCCGCTCAGCGAGCGGCCTGGACGTACTTGCTGGGCAGCGGATGGTCGAGCCGCGGGGCCAGCGCGCGCGAGGCCGCGGTGACGCGCGCCAGGTCCACGCCCGTCTCGATGCCCATGCCGTGGAGCATGTACAGCAGGTCCTCGGTCGCCAGGTTCCCGCTGGCCCCCGGCGCGTAGGGGCAGCCGCCCAGGCCGCCCGCGGAGCTGTCCACGGTGGCGATCCCGACCTGGAGGGCCGCCAGCACGTTCGCGAGCGCCGTCCCGCGCGTGTCGTGGAAGTGGACCGCCAGAGCCTCGCGCGGGAGCGCCTCCAGCAGGCGGCCCATCACGTCCGTGACCTGCGTGGGCACGCCCACGCCAATGGTGTCGCCGATCGAGATCTCGTGGCAGCCCGCGTCGTGGAGCCGGCGGGCGACCTCGACCACCTTCGCGGGATCGACGTGCCCTTCGTAGGGACATCCGAAGCAGGTGGACACGTAGCCGCGCACCCAGGCGCCGTCCCGCAGCGCCTCCGGCACGAACTCGCGGAACCGCTCGAACGACTCGTCGATCGACGCGTTGATGTTCCGCCGGTTGAACGTCTCGCTGGCCGCCGTGAACACCGCGATCTCGCGGGCGCCGGCCGCGCGCGCCCGGTCGTATCCGTGGCGGTTGGGGACCAGGACCGGCGTGCGCGCGCCAGGGCGCTTGCGCACGCGGCGCAGCACCTCGTCCGAGCCGGCCATCTGCGGGACCCACTTGGGCGAGACGAACGCGCCCACCTCGACCGCGGACAGGCCCGCGTCCAGCAGCGCGTCGCAGAACGCGACCCTGTCGTCGACGCCGACCGCCGCCTTCTCGTTCTGCAGGCCGTCGCGCGGACCCACCTCGAACACCGTGACGCGCGCGGGCAGCGTCATTCCCAGCTCCACCAGCACGGCGCCCGGACCGACCATGTCCCCCACCTTCGCCGCCACTGCCTTGATGGTACCGTCGCGCGGCGCGCGCAGCGCGTTCTCCATCTTCATGGCCTCGACCACCACCAGCTCCTCGCCCTTCTTCACGATCTGGCCCGGCGCCGCGTTCACGGCGATGACCTTGCCGGGCATGGTGGCCTCCAGCCCGCCCTTGTCGCGACGCTGCGCCGGGCGCGCGCCCTCCGCCTCCTCCTCGATCCGGTACGCGACGCCGTCCCAGAACAGGTGGATGGTCGAGCCCTCGCGGACGCAGTGGAAGATCTGCCGCTCGTCGCCCCGGACCAGCACGAACGTGCCGGGGCCCGCGGGCTCGACCGCGATCGCGAACGTCTCGCCGTCCACGGTCGCGCCGCCGTCGGGCCGCACTTCCGCGGTCCGCTCGTCGTCGCCGCAGCGCAGGCGGATCACGACGCGCCCCAGCCGCCAGGGCCGAGCGCGCTCAGGGATCGGGCGCTTCGCTGCGGCGCCGAGCCGTTCGCGGGTGCTTGCCGCTGCAGCGCGGCCAGGGCCGCGGCCAGCGCCAGGGGGCGGGCACGCGGGCGCACGCTGGCCACGCAGGTGCTCCTCCAGGAACCCCGTGTGCAGGTCACCCGCGACGAACGCGGGGTGCGAGACGATCGCGCGCAGGCGCGCCTGGTTGGTCGTGACGCCCAGCACCACGGTGCGCGCGAGCGCCATCGCCATGCGCTCGATCGACTCGCGCGCGGTCGCGGCCCCACGTGACGAGCTTCGCCAGCAGCGGGTCGTAGTAGACCGTCACCTCGGACCCGGCCGCGATGCCCGAGTCGAAGCGGATGCCGGGCCCTTCCGGCGCCGCCAGGTGCAGCACGCGGCCGGGCGACGGCAGGTCGTCTCGGTCGGGGTCCTCGGCGTAGAGGCGGCGTCTCCAGCGCGTGGCCGCGCGGCCGACGACGTCCGGCTGGGCGAACGGCAGCGGCCGGCCCGCGGCGATCTCGAGCTGCAGGCGCACCAGGTCCAGGCCCGTGACCGCCTCCGTCACCGGGTGCTCGACCTGCAGGCGCGTGTTCATCTCCAGGAAGTAGAAGGCGCCCGTCGGCGTCGAGCAGGAACTCGACGGTGCCCGCGTTCTCGTAGCCCGCCGCGCGCGCCGCGGCGACCCCGGCCTCGCACAGCGCCCTCGCGCTGCGCGGTCCGAGGCGCGGGGCTCGGCGTCTCCTCCACGACCTTCTGGTGCCGCCGCTGCATCGAGCACTCGCGCTCCAGCGAGGTGGACGACCTGCCCTCGCGGTCGGCCATCACCTGCACCTCGACGTGGCGCGGCCGCTCGACGAAGCGCTCGAGCACCATCGCGTCGTCGCCGAACGACGAGCGGGCCTCGCGCCTCGAGGCGGCGCAGCGGCCGGCGCGAAGTCCGGCCGCCGCGCGCACCACGCGCATGCCCTTGCCGCCGCCGCCGCGCGAGGGCTTGATCATCACGGGCCAGCCGATCGCCGGCGGCCGCGGCCGCGAGCGTCGCGTCGTCCTGCGTCGTCGCCGTCGTAGCCGGGCAGCACGGGCACGCTCGGCCGCGGCCATCAGCGCGGCGCGCGCCTTCTTGTCGCCCATCAGGCGGTGCGACCGGGCCGGGCGGGCCCACGAACGCGAGCCCGGCGCGGGCCACGGCGTCCGCGAAGTCGCCGTTCTGGCTCAGGAAGCCGTAGCCCGGATGGATGGCATCCGCGCCCGCGCGGCGCGCCGCGCCCACGATCGCGTCGATGTCGAGGTACGAGCGCGCGGCCTCCGCGGGCCCGATGAGGCGCGCCTCGTCCGCCTCGCGCGTGTGCAGCGCGCCGCCGGTCGGCCTCGGAGAAGACCGCCACCGTGCGGATGCCCATGGCACGGCAGGTGCGCGCCACCCGCACCGCGATCTCGCCGCGGTTCGGCGATCAGGACCTTGCGGAACGGGATCATTTGACCCAGTCCGGCTTCCGCTTCTCCAGGAACGCGCGCATTCCTCCTGGCCTTCCGGCGAGACGCGCAGGTCCGCGATCCGCTCGACGGTGTAGCGCTGGACGTCCTCGATGCGGCGCCAGGCCACCTCGCGGATGAGCGCCTTGGCCTCGGCCACCGCGCGCGGGCCCGCCTTCAGCAGCTCGTTCACGCGCCCCTCGACGGCCGCGTCCAGGTCCTCTTCGGGGACCGCCGCGCCGGATGAGGCCGATCTCGAGCGCGCGCACGGCTTCGAACCGCTCGCCGGTCAGGAAGAGCTCGCGCGCGGCCGACTCGCCGATCCTGCTGACCACGTACGGGCTGATGACCGCGGGGATGATGCCCAGCCGCACCTCGGTGAACCCGAAGTGCGTGCCCAGCGCGGCCACCGGGATGTCGCAGGCGGCCACCAGGCCCGCCCCACCGCCCAGCGCGTGGCCGTGGACGCGCGCGACCACGGGCTTGGGCGACTCGTAGACCGTGAAGAAGAGGTCCGCCATGGCCTGGGCCTCGACCAGGTTCTCGGCCCGCGAGAACGACGGCCATCGCCTTCATCCAGTCCACGTCGGCGCCCGCGCAGAAGGTGGGCCCGCGACCACCCAGCACGATCACGCGGACGCCGTCCTCCGAGCGCAGGTCGAACAGCGTCTTGCGCAGCTCGGTCACCATGAGCCCGTCGAACGCGTTGCGCGCGTCCGGGCGGTTCATCCACACGCGGGCCACCGGCCCGTCCAGGATCAGCTCGATGCGCTCGAGGTTCATGGCTTTCGCGCGCGACTTGAGCCACTGCTGCTGCCGCGCCTCCCGGGCCGCCTCGTGGGCGAGCGAGTCCGGCGATCACCTTGGCGATCCCCGGGTCCTTGAGCATCTCGTCCGCAAGGTGGGGGCCGGCGCCCGGGTCGTAGCCGTCCACCACCTTCAGGGCCAAAGCGTTCACGAATGCGGACTGCTGCTTGTACTCGCGCCTCTCCCCGCGCGGGGTTCGCGAGGCGGGGTGCGCCGAAGTAGCCGGGCCAGTCCGGCTGGCGCGCGAACCGCATGAGGTCGGCGAACGACGTCCCCGTGTGACGCTCTGGGCGACCTTGATGGTGCCGGGCACCAGGTCGGGCCGCAGGTACATCACGTCCGAGTGCTCGCCCGCGCCCGCGTGGACCGTGAAGCCGTCCTCGCGATTCTGCTCCGGCGTGAACGTGCGCCGGCCGGCGTCGCAGCACGACACGACCTCCAGGAGCCCGAACAGGTGCACCATCTGCCCGCCGTACGTGCCGTGGAAGAACGCGCCGGCCTTCGTCCAGCGCGCGGTTGTGCGACGGCGAGCCGTGGCCGTGCACGACGAACACCCACTTGAACCCCTGGTCGCCCAGCTCGGCGGCCAGGTCCATGAAGACCGCGCGCAGCGTGGACGAGCGGACCGTATAGCTGCCGGGGAACACGTACTGCGCGCCGATCTCGCTGGCGCCGCCCACGCCGAGCGGGATGGGCGGGAACACGAGCGCGGTCCAGCCGGGACGCGCGGCGATCGCCTCCGCCAGGTCGCTGGCCATGCGCTCGTTCGCGTAGCCGTCCGCATACGAGGGCAGGTAGGGCCCGTGCTCCTCCAGGATCCCGCCGGGCAGGATCACGGCCGTGCGCGACCGGTCCAGCTCGCGGATCTGCAGCGTGTTCAGCTCCGCCACCTTCAGCACCCCGGCCTGGACGGTGCTCGCGCTCAGCGCGAGCAGGATCGCGAAGGTCTCATGACGGCCTCCCTCACATGCGGAAGACGCCGAAGCGCGGCTCCGGGATGGGGCGCGTTGAGCGCGGCCGAGATGCCGAGGGCGAGGACGGTGCGCGTGTCGGACGGGCGCGATCACGCCGTCGTCCCACAGGCGCGCGGTCGAGTAGTACGGGCTGCCCCTCCTCCTCGTACTTCGCGAGGATCGGCGCCTTGAAGGCTCTCGACCTCGGTCTCGCTCATCGGCCGTGCCCTGCCGCTCGCGCTGCTCCTGCTTGACCTGGGCCAGCACCGAGGCCGCCTGCTCGCCGCCCATCACGGAGATGCGCGCGTTCGGCCACATCCACAGCTGGCGCGGCTGGTAGGCGCGGCCGCACATGCCGTAGTTCCCGGCGCCGAAGCTGCCGCCGATGATCACCGTGAACTTCGGCACCTGCGGCGTTCGCCACCGCGTGGACCATCTTGGCGCCGTCCTTGGCGATGCCCTCGTGCTCGTACTCCTTGCCCACGATGAAGCCCGTGATGTTCTGCAGGAAGACGAGCGGGATCTTGCGCAGGCAGCACATCTCGATGAAGTGCGTCGCCTTGAGCGCGCTCTCCGAGAACAGCACGCCGTTGTTGGCCAGGATCCCGACCGGGTAGCCCATGATGCGGGCGAAGCCGGTGACGAGCGTCGCGCCGTAGAGCGCCTTGAACTCCTGGAAGCGGCTGCCGTCCACCAGGCGGCGCGATCACCTCGCGCACGTCGTAGGCCTTGCGGAAGCTCCTGGGAACGATGCCGCCGAGCTCCCTCGGGTCGTAGCAGCGGGTCCTCGGGCTCCTCGCACGTCCCAGGGAGCTCCTTGCGCGACGTCAGGCCGGCGACGATGTCGCGGCCCGATCGCGAGGGCGTGCTCGTCGTCGGCGCGTAGGTGGTCGGCCACGCCGCTGATCCGGCAGTGGACGTCGGCGCCGCCCAGCTCCTCGGCGGTCACCTCCTCGCCGGTGGCCGCCTTCACGAGCGGCGGGCCGCCCAGGAAGATCGTGCCGCGGCCCTTCACGATCACCGCCTCGTCGCTCATCGCGGGCACGTAGGCGCCGCCCGGCCGTGCAGGAGCCGAGGCACCACGCTGATCTGCGGGATGCCCGCGCGCGCTCATGCGCGCCTCGTTGTAGAAGATGCGGCCGAAGTGGTCGCGGTCGGGGAAGCACCTCGGTCCTGCAGCGGGCAGGAACGCCCCGCCCGAGTCGACCAGGTAGACGCAGGGCAGGCGGTTCTCCTCCGGCGATCTCCTGGGCCGCGCAGGTGCTTCTTGACCGTGAGCGGGAAGTAGGTGCCGCCCTTCACGGTGGGGTCGTTGGCGACGATCATCACCTCGCGGCCGCTGACGCGGCCGATGCCGGTGACGATGCCCGCGCGCAGGGCGCTGCGCCGTCGTAGAGCCCGCGGCGGCCAGCGCGGCGATCTCGAGGAACGGCGTGCCGGGATCCAGCAGCCGCTCGATGCGCTCGCGCACGAGCAGCTTGCCCTTGCTCGCGCTGGCGGCTTCACCGCGCTCCTCGCCGCCTCCCGCCCGCGCCGTCGCCAGCCGCGCTGGCCAGGTCGTCCTCCAGGGACCGCATGTGCGCGAGGTTCTCCTGGAACTCCGGCAACGACACGTCGACGTGGGACTCGATCACGGACATGCGGGCGAGTATGCCATGGCCGTAAGACGTCCGGATCGCGTCAGGATCCGCTGGATCACTGGATGTACCCGAGCGACCGCAGCCGCTCCAGCTCGTCCGGGCTGAGGGTGCCCGCGAGCTGCGAGTCGGGCTTGAGGCGCATCGACTCCGCCGTCTTCCGCCAGGCCTGCAGCTCTTTCGTGAGCCGCGCCCACGATGTCGGGATGCTGCGCCGCCAGGTCCTTCTGGTCCAGCGGATCCTGCCGCCGGTCGAACAGCCCTCGTACTCGGACGTCCGGCGCGACGCTTGGGATGGTGCACCAGCTTCCACCCGTCGAGCGCGATGCCAAAGCGAGTGCTTCCGTCCTCCTCACCGTTCGCGACCATGCGCCCGGCGGCCTCGGTGATGGCGGGGCGCGGCCAGGCGGGGTTGCGCTCGCCCCGCAGGAAGGGCACGAGGCTGGCTCCCGAGATGCCCGCCGGGGCCGGCATCCCGCTCAGCTCCAGGAGCGTCGGCATGATGTCGATGGACTGCGTCATCTCAGGGGATCCGCTTCCCGCCGGGACGACTGCCCCGGCCACCAGAAGAACAGGGCACGTTGGCCAGCTCGCCGTAGGCGCTCTGCCGGTGGAACGTCCGGCCAGTGCTCGAGGAACTCCTCGCCGTGGTCGCTCGTGAAGACGATCAGCGTTCGCCGGTCGAGGCCAAGCTCGCGCAGGCGCTCCACCACGCGCCCGATCTCGGCGTCCATGGCGCGGATGGAGCCGTCGTACCAGTCGCTTCTCGTACGCGATGAAGGCCGCGGGGTCGATGCCGGCCTCCACCAGCTCGTCGCGCGTCGGCATGATGCGCGGCCGCATGTTCGCGTTGCGGATCAGGGGCTGGACCTTCTGCATCTGGCGCTCCAGTGCTCCGCGAGTCCCTGCGGGATCGGCAAAGATGCGTGTCGTACGGCGGCTCCGGCTCGAAGGGGCCGTGCGGGTCCGGCCACGTGCAGCAGCGACGTAGAAGGGCACGTCGCGGTGCTCGCCCAGCCACGGCGAGCAGCCGGTCCGACGGTGCGGGCGCGCGGTCTTCGAGACGCAGCGGTCCGCCGCGGTCGAGCGCACTGACTCGTGCAGCACCTCGAACCCCTGGTGCATGTTCGAGAACTTGCCCACGAAGGTGATCGGACGTGAGCGCCATCGTGGCGCGGCCCTGCTGGCGGTAACGTCTCGGCCAGCGTGAGCGCCGATGCTGGGCAGGACGTCGTTGAAGTCTGCACGCCGGTCGAGGTGGGATAGAGCGACGTCATCATCGACGGGCGTCGCGGCTCTTCGTCCACGACGCCTGGGCCACGGAGTCCCGGAACAGCGTGCCTCGGACGCCATCCGCGTCGATGCACGGGCGCAGTCGGCGCGCGAGTACCCGTAGAAAGGCGAGGTGGTCGCGGCCGCAACGTGTCGGCCCAGATGAAGATCACGCCTTGCGGAGGCTCGCCGGCGCGGTCCGACGCGGGCGCGACCGCAGATCGACGATCACGGGAGAGCCCGCAGAACCTGAGAGCCCCCGGGTTCGGCCGCTAGATCGCGAGCGAGAGCGCCAACGTCCCGGCCCGGCGAAACGCTCGGAGATCGACCTTCACGGTCTCCCAGCGGTGCGGCGTGGTGACCGTAAGCTGCGCGATCGCTTCGGTGGTCGATCCCCGCTGCACCGACACACGGTGAACGCTCCACGGGGCCCGGCTCGACCGTTCCCACCGCGAGCCTGCATACCGGGGCCGCGCAGGATCTTCACGTCGAACCGCATAGTGCGTCAGGCGCATGGCCACCAGCGTTCGCGGCAGTCACCTTCGCCCGGGCCCGCCGCCTAGCCCACTGCCCGCGCGGGATCCCGGCCAGGTGCTCCCGGCGCGAGACGAGCCGCACCGACTCGATCCAGCTCGCGCCCGCCGCATCCGTCGGACGGATCAGGACGCGACGCGACGCCATCGGGATCGGCGCGGTCGTGCGCAGGACGTACGATGCGCACTTCGCCGGCCACGAGGGGCTGCTTGAGCGGCCACGGGATGATCGGCGTGTTCTCGGCCTCGAGCTTCAGGTCCACCTCTTTCGGTGTTGCGGAAGAGCACCGCCAGGTTCGCGCCCGCGGACGCGCGCATTCGGACCTGGACCTCGTGCAGGACGTCGCGGTCGTCGGATCGCGGCCGCCGGAGGTGCATGATCGGGATCGCGGCCGTCGATCGGCCCGCCAGGATCCCGTCCTTGGCCTTCAGGTCGCGACACGCCGGGGCCGGCTTCCCACGGCGGCGCGGGCGGCGCCGGCTTCGCGCTCCGGCGGGCCGGGCCGTGCCGCGGCGGGAGCGGGCGGTGCCGCGGCGGAGCGGGCGGTGCCGACGGGAACCGCAGCTCACTCCCGGGCGCGGCCATCGGGCGCGGAGGCCGACGCGGCGAGCCGCCGCGCGCAGGGTCCGGCCGATACAGGCTCGACTAGGTCGGATGGGCTCCGCGGTCTTCGGCGCCGCGTTGCGGCAAGCGGAGCGAGGAGCGCGGTTCCGAGACACACCGCGACGGCTCCGTTCATCGACCCTCCCCGCTTCGAGTTGCGTGGCTGGCGCGAGCCTATGCCTCGCGCCAAAGAGGCAAGGCGCTCGGCTCCAAAACCACGTGATCCGCTTGAACTTACTTCGCTCGAGTTCTCCATGCTCGGCTGCTCACACCGAGAAGAAGGGGGTTTCGCATGCAAAGGAAGCTTGTTGCTGTCCTGCTCGCTATGGCAGTGACCCAGGTGGCGACGCTGGCGGGGCGGCCGACAAGTCGCGGATCGGCTCGGGGAAGCCAGGCAGTCCAGGGCTCCGTCGGGGCGAGGATAGGGGCGACCTCCTGCCGCTCGGTGACCCAGGTGAACCCGCAGCTGTGATCGACGGGACCGCCGAGAACTGCATCGGTCTCACCGGGGCGGGTGGGTCAGTTCATCTGGTTCAACCGGCTCTCTTCCCACCGAGTTCCCGGCTGGCCTGACGCAGATCCAGATCGCGTGGCCCAACAGTGCGGGCTGCAACCTCGTCACGGTCGGCGACGGCTACGACCTCTTCACCTATTCGGACGCTGACGGCAACCCTGCGAACGGCGCCGTCAACGCGAGCAGCCACACGGGCCAGGCGGTGACGGGGCTCCGGCGTCTTCCAGCGTGCGACCTCGTTCCCCATGACCAACTACGCCGGGCCCGGCGACATCCTGGTCGCGGCGGTCAATCGCACTGTGCATGAGTGGCCCCGATTTCCCGGCGAGCATCGACCAGACCGGGTCGCAGCGTGCGGTCCTGGATCGGCATCTACAACGTGGGCAATCCTCCGGTGCCTCTCCTCGCCCGCCGACGCCTTCTTCGCCATCGTCGACACCGTCCCCGGCCTCGCGGGCAACTGGATGATTCGGGCCTCTGGTGTCGTCACCCCGGTCGAGCTGCAGGGCGTGTCGATCGAGTAGCCACGCGCGGCGAAGCGCAACGCACACGAGGGCAAACCCGTGTCACTCGGGTTGCCCTCTTCTTGTCTGAGCATGCGATGCTGAAGTGGCGCAGTCTCCGCCGCGTTGGTCCTTGCCACCGCCGTCTCAGTGCCCGGGTCCGACCCACGCCACCCCGCCCTGACCCTCCGCCCAGGCCGGCGGCCGCCGTCCCACCCACGGCCGTGCAACGTCTCGAAGGGGAGGCGCGCGACGCCCTGCGGGTGGGGATGCGTCGCTCCAGCAGGCCCTGGCGAACGAGCGGCAGGCCATTCTCGCGGGGGCCCTCGAGAAGCGCCGGCTGGAGGCGACCGTCAGCCTCTCCGAGGAAGATCTGCGCCGCTACCACTCGGAGCACCCGGCCGAGTTCGATCAACCCGAGAAGCTCATCCTGCGTCACGTCTTCAGCGCGTTCCCGCTCAGGCGCCTGGAGGCCGAGCGGCAGGCCGCGCGAGCGGAGATCGAGCCGGTCCTGGAACGGCTGCGGGGCGGCGCCGACTTCGACCGCGTGGCTCACGAGAGCTCGGATTCGAGAGCGCGCAGCACGGCGGCGCCAGATCGCGCCCCAGGCGCGGGGCGACCTGCCCCGGCCGTGGACAAGGTGGTCTGGGGCCTGAAGGTCGGGAGCTGAGCGGCGTGGTCGATACCCCGGTGGGTTCCACGTGTTCCGGCTGGAGTCGATCCAGGCACCGCTTAAAGTGGACTTCGATCAGGCGCGGGGTGTGATCGAGCGCAAGCTCAGGGTTGCTCTCGACCGTCAATCCCTCGACGCCTACTTCCGGGACCTGTTGCGGGACAGCGCCGCCGAGTATCACCCTGAGCACCTCCAGGGCCGCCTGCCCGAAGGCGATCCCCTCCTTTCGCGCTCGAGCCGCGCCGGATCCCTCGAGGAGGTCCTCGCTGGTTGGCAGGCGCTTCGCTTCGAGCGGCAGCGCCTGGAGGCAGCTGGAGGACGCGTCCTTCAGGGCGCGTGCGGCGCGAGCGCCAGCTACGACTGGGAGGGCCGGCGCCTTGGGCTCGACGCGCGGCCGGACGTGGCCGCGACCCTGGCCAGCGCCGAGAGCCGCGTCCTGGCGCAGTGGGCTCCGCGACCGCGCGCGTCAGCGCTCCTGCTTGGCATGCGCGGGAACGAAGCGGCGCTCTCGGACCTTCTTCGAGGGCACCGGAAGCAGTTCGCCCCTGCCTCCGGAGATCGCCTGCGCCTGCTCACTCGCCGCTATCCTGGAGACCGTGTCCCCTTCGCGGCGTTCGATCAGCTGGCGAAGGTGGCGCAGGAGCTGCGGACCGGCGCGCGCGGGACTTCGCTCCGCGGCCCGCGAGGCTCTCCCACGGCCCGACGCGCGTCTAAGGCGGGGACCTGAGGCTGGGAATTGCAGGTCTCTTCCGAGTTCGCCATCGTGGGCCGGATGCGAGGCCGGCAACAGGCTCAACGCCCTGGCGCGCCTGGGGCCGTGAGCGACCCGATCCTGATCGGAGTGTACGAGCCCGAGAAGCTGCGGTGACACCGACGCGACGGCTATGCCAGAATCGTCCTGGTCGAGGAGCGCCGGCCCGCACAGAGTGCCGCTGTCGCGCTGGACGAGGTGCGGCCCCCGGAGGTCGAGAAGGCTCTACGCTCAGATTTCCGCACGCCGAAATCCAGCTGAGCGCCGAGGTCGACGCCGGGTAATCTGGCCGACGGCGCGCGACCCTCCTCAGGCCACGGAGCCGTAAGGAGTAACGCGACCGTCCTCGAGTCTCTCTAGCGCCAGTCGCCTTCCAGCTGCAGGCCGGCTTCCCCAGCGCGGTGCGACAGCCCGGAGCCGCGCGCGGCGGATCTGGGTATCATGCGGCTGGTGACTGCGCCACCATTCCCGACGGATCGAGCCCATGGCCGCGACGCTCACGCCGGGAAGCGCTTCGCCGGCCCCGAGTGGACGTTCGAGCGCAAGCTGGACGGCATCCGGCTCAGCGCTGGGACGGGCGCAGCGTGCGCGATAATGCGCACCCAGCGGCCCCAAGCCTGCCCCACATTGCCAACGCCGTCGCACGCCTCCCGGCCCGCCAGGTCGTCTGGACGGCGAGGTCGAATGGGACGGCTCGGCCTATCTGTGTTCGACGTGGCGTGGCTGGACGGCGACCTGATGTCGGCGCCGATCGAGCGCCGCGCGGTGCTGGCGGCCCTGCGCACGCCCCTTCAGCGCGTCCCGATCGAGGACGCGAAGCCCTGGGAGCGCGCCCTGCCGTGAGGGCTGGGAAGGCGTCATCGCCAAGCGCCGCGACTACGTCGCTGCGAGCATCGGCGATCTCCGCACTGGCTCAAGATGAAGTGCGAGGCGATCACAGGAACTGGTGGTCGGCGGCTTCACCGATCCGCAGGGCGAGCGCGTCGGGCCTGGGCGCGCTGCTCGTCGGGCTACTTCGAGGGCGACGACTTCGTCTTCGCCGGGAAGGTCGGGCACAGGCTTCGACATCGGAAGCTGCTGCGCGAGTCTGCGTGCGCGCGCTCGACGCGCTGCGAGGTGCCGGCGTCGCCGTTCACGCGGGCCGACGGGCTGCCGCGACTGCGTGTCCACTGGGCCCGCCCCGAGATCGTCGTGCAGGTCGCGCTTCATCGAATGGACGGCGCACGGCAAGCTGCGCCATCCTCGCCTGCTCGGGGTCCGCCCCGACAAGGAGCGCGCGCGAGGTCGTGCGGGAGCACCGTGATCACGCATCCCGAGAAGGTGCTGTTCCCGGACGACGGGATCACGAAGGGCGAGCTGGCCGGCGTACTACGAAGCGATCGCGTCCGGTCATGCTGCCCCACCTCGCAGGCGCGTCCGGTCACGATGGAGCGCTTTCCGTCCGGCATCGGCAGACCGGGATTCATGCCAGAAGGACGTGGCGAAAGGGTTTCCCGGAGTGGCTCGAGCGCGTCGACGGTCCCGAAGAAGGACGGCAGTCGTGCGCTATCCACTCTGGTCAGTGGATGCGCGCTCGCTTGCTCTGGCTGGCCAACCAGAACTGCATCACGCCGCACGTCTGGACGTCGCGCTGCCAGGCCTCTCGATCGCCCGGACATCTGTGTCTTCGATCTCGATCCGTCCGCGGACGATCCGGAACGATGTGCCGCGAGCCGCTGGCGCTGCGTGATCTCGCTCGCCGGAGCTCGGCCTGCGCGAGCTGGGTCAAGACGTCCGGCTCGCAAGGGTTCCACGTCGTCGTCCCGCTCGACGGCGAGCACCGCTTCGGCAGGTCGCGCGGTTCGTCGACCGTGCCGGGCGCGCTGCTCGTCGCGCGCGACCCGGGCACCTCACGCAGGAGTTCGCGCAGGCCGACTCGCGGGGGCCGCATCCTCGTGGTTACAATCGGCCGCAACGGGTAACGGCGCGACCTTCGCCGCCGCGCGTACGCGGTGCGGGCGCGGCCGAGCGCGCCCGTCTCCGCGCCATGCACCTGGGCCGAGTGGAGAGCGGCGCGGTCCAGCCGCGCACGTTCGGCTTGCGCACCATGGCGTCCCGCGTCGCGCAGGCCGGCGATCCCTGGGCGGATCTGGTGGACTCGCCCGCAATCGCTGGCCGAGGCCGCTAAAAAGCTGGAGCGCCTGGCCGGCTAGAGGATGGTCCGCTTCTCGAACGTCCGCGCGCCCAGCCAGCCGAACCCGAGCACGCAGCCGATGAGGCCGAAGAAGAGCAGTGGGGCGGCATGTGCTGGACGTCTCGGTGTGACGGCGAGCCGCATGGCCTCGCTCATGAAGACGAGCGGGTTCAGCAGGAACACGGTACTGCGAACGGGCCGAGCACCTCAGCGAGCGCGCACGGGATAGTACGCGCAGCCGAACAGCATCATCGGGCCCAGCACCACCGCGAACAGCAGGCCGCTGAAGCGCGGCTGCACGCGGGTGCCGAGCGTCAGGCCGAACGGCCGCCGAGAGGAGCCCGCAGAGCGACGACCAGCGGCAGCAGAGCGCCAGCCAGTCGGGTGCACCGCGACGCCCGGCCACCTGGTGCATGAGCAGCATCATCGCGGGCAGCGCCAGCGAGGCCGGCGAGGCCGCATGGATCGCGCCGGCGCACGACCTTCTCGAGCCGCCACCGACAGCACCGATGAGCGGGGCGAGCAGCCGCTCGTCCACCTCGCGGCGTGCCGGAGAGGTCGGTCGACGAGCGGCATCAGCACGCCCTGCACGCCCGCCATCAGCATGGTGATCGCACATCGAGGCCGGGCACCATCACGGTCCGGAACTCGTCGGCCACCAGGCCCGAGCCGGGGCAGGATGTTGCCGAAGACGAGCACCACCAGGATCGGCTGGGTCGAGCGTCGCCGATCAGCAGCATGGGAACGCGTTGCGCGAGCGCGACCAGCAGGTCGCGGCGCAGCAGCGCGCAGGAAGGCGGTCATTCGCGCAGCTCCTTGCCCGGTGAGGTGGATGTAGACGTCCTCCAGGCTGGGCGGCCTGCAGGCTCACGTGGCGCAGGTCGGCGCGCGCCGTCGCGCACCGCGTGCAGCACGCGGTCGAGCAGGCCGTCGCCCGGTCGCGACGAAGAGCCGCAGCCGCTCGAGCCCGTCGTCGGCCGCGCTCGCCGCGACCGCCTCGACGCGCGCGACGCCCGGCAGCGCCTCGCGAGCCGCGGCCCGAGCGGCGACGGCGGCCGCGCGCCACAGGTCGAGGATGCTGCGCCGCCGGGCAGCGAGCGTCTTGAGCGCGGCTCGGGCGTGTCGATGGTCAGGATCGGCCCGTGGTCGATGATGGCCACGCCGCTGGCAGAGCCGGTCCGCCTCCTCCATGTAGTGCGTGGTCAGGATCAGCGTGAGGCCCTGCCGGTGCAGCGCGCAGCAGGTCTCCCACAGCAGGCGCCGCGCCTGCGGGTCGAGGCCGGTGGTGGGCTCGTCCAGCAGCAGCCTTGCGGGTCGTGCATGAGCGCGCGCGATGATCAGCGCGCTGCTGCATGCCCGCCCGACAGCGTCCAGCGGCTTCGCGTCCGCCTTGTCCGTGAGCTGCATCTGCGCCGAGCAGGCGGTCGGCGCGCGCCTCGCGCTCCGCCGCCGCGAGGCCGAAGTAGCGGCCGTGATACGGTCAGCACCTCGCGCACGGTCAGGTCGCGGTCCAGGTTCCTCACCTGGGGCACGACCGCGATGCGGCGCTTGCCCGCTGACGGGATCGCGCGCCACGTCCACGCCGTCCACCACGATGCGGCCCGACGTGGGCCGCACCAGCGTCGTGATGCAGCCGAGCGTCGTGCTCTTGCCCGCGCCGTTGGGCCCAGCAGGCCGAACAACTCGCCCGCCTCCACCCTGAACGAGATCCCGCGCACGGCCTCGACGGGCGGCGACTTGCGCGACGCCGGGTAGGTCTTCGACGAGTTCGCTGACCTCGAGCACGGCGCTCATGCGGGCCCGGATCCGTCCGTCCCGCACCACCACGCGTCCGCTCCTGACCACAGTCCGCACCGCCGGCACGCCCACGCGCACGAGGTCCAGCAGGCGCGCGCGACCGCAGCACCACCAGATCGGCTCGCTTGCCGACCTCGAGGCTGCCCCGCATCGTCCTCGACGCCCAGCGAGCACGCGCGCGTTGAGCGTCACCGCGGCCAGCGCTTCCTCGAGCGAGAGTCCCATCGCGAAGCAGCCGACCGTCATCGCGAACGGCAGCGAGGGCGAGAGCCCGCCGCCCGGGTTCGCGTCGCTGGCGCAGCGCGACCGGCACGCCCGCCTCGATCAGCGCGCGGGCGGGCGCGAAACGCGGCAGGCGCAGGTAGAACGCGGCCGAGGGGCAGCAGGGTGGCCACGCACCGGCCGCGCGCCAGCGCGCCATCCCGCGCTGCGCGAGGCGAACACCAGGTGGTCGGCCGAGCGCGCGCCCAGCTCGGCCGCCAGCTCCGCGCCGCCGGTCGCGGCCCAGCTCGTCGGCGTGGACGCGCAGCTCCAGCCCGTGGTCCGCTGGCGGCCGTCAGGATCGCGCCGGCTCTCCTCCACCGTGAACACGCCCTGCTCGCAGAACACGTCCGCGAAGCGCGGCCAGGCCCGCGTCTCGCGACCTCCGGGATCATCTCGTCCACCAGCATCCGCACGTAGCGCTCGCGATCGGCGCGGTGCTCGACCGGCACCTCGTGCGCGCCCAGGAACGTGGGCACGACCGTCACCGGATGGCCGCGCGGACGGCGGCGCGGATGGCCTCCAGCGACCGCAGCTCCGGCCTCCGTCGCAGAGCCCGTAGCCGCTCTTGACCTCCGCGGTGGTGGTGCCCAGCGCCAGCATCTCGTCGCAGGCGCGCGACGATCGCGGCGGCCAGGCGCGTCCACGGGCGCCGCGCGAGTCGCGTCGACGCTGCGCACGATCCCGCCGCCCGCCTCCGCGATCTCGCGGTAGGTCGCCGCCGGCCAGCCGACGCGCGGATCTCGTCGTCGCGGTCGCCCGCGTAGGCGAGGTGCGTGTGCGCGTCCACGAAGCCGGGCACGACGGCCGCGCCCTCGGCGTCGACGACCGTCGCGCGGGCGCGGGCGAGACGGCGCCTGCGAGCTCGTGGTCGGGACCGACCCACACGATCCGCCCGCCTCGCGCCGCCAGCGGCGGCGGACTCGCGAACGGCCAGGTCGCGCTGCGCGGCGCCCGTCCGGGCGCGGGGCCCGGCCAGCGTGGCCATCACGCCGGCGCTGGCGGAGCACGAAGTCCGCCGCGATCACGCGGGCACCAGCAGCGCGCGGAGCGCCTGCGGACGTGACCCCGGCGATGCGGACCTGCTTGTCGCGCCCGCTCGCGCCCGCGCACCACCTCGATCGCGCTGGGCGGGACGCGCAGCGCGCCGTCCCAGGAAGCGGGCCAGCGCGGCGTTCGCCTGCGCCTCGACCGGCGGCGCGGTCAGCCGCACGACCAGCGCGCCCTCGCGGACCCGGCGAGCGCGTCCGCCGCGGAGCGAGGCTGCACGCGCACCCTGAGGATCACGCCGCCGTCGGTCTCACGCAGGTCGGGGAGGGAGGGAGGGGACGAGGAGTGCGTCAGGCCTCCTCGCGCCGCTTCAGGAAGCGGAGGTTGTCCTCCACCTCGACCTCCTCCGGAGGTCGAGGAGCTGGCTGATGCGCGCGACGAACGCGCGGATGTCGGTGCGCAGCGAGCGAGCGCCAGCGCGCGCAGGTCCAGGATCGAGCGCTCGACCTCGTGCGCCCGGTTCTGCGCCAGCTCCAGCAGCCGGTCGCCCTGCATCTCGGCTTCCTTCACCACGCTCTCGGCCTGCTTGCGCGCGTTCTCCTTGATCTCCTCGGACACGCGCTGCGCCGTGAGCAGCGTGTTCTTGAGGATGACCTCGCGCTGGCGGTGCTCGTCCAGCAGGCCCTTGAGGTTCTGGACCTCCTGGTCCAGCTTGTCCCGCTCGCCCTGGAGCGACGCGACCTCCTCGGCCACGATGGCCAGGTAGGCGCGGACCTCCTCCGAGTCGAAGCCGCGGAGCCTCGACCGGAAGCTCTGCCGCTGGATGTCCATGGGCAGGATTTTCATTGTTGTCCCTCTGTCCGCGTAGGGTCGCACTTTCCGGCCGTCATCTCAAGGTCGGCTTGACCTGGGGCGGCGCTCGCCCGTTAAGATGGGGCATGGCGTTCCGGTCTCCCGGCCGCTCGTCGAGCTTCGTCTTCTTCGGCGCCCGCTTCCCCGCGGCGGTCGTGTGGCTGGCGGGCGCGGTGCTGGCGGGCTCCTGCCTGGCGGCCGTGGACTGGCGGATCGGCCTCAAGCTGCTGCGCTTCGTGACCCTGACCCGCAGCTGGTGCTGCGCGGCGAGGTCTGGCGGCTGTTCACCTGGTCCTTCTTCGAGCTGCAGCCGCTCAACCTCATCTTCGGGGCCCTGGTCCTGCTCATCTTCGGGCGGGACCTGTCGGACGTGGGGCGCGAAACGCCTGTGGACGACCTACCTGGTCCTCACGGCGCTCACGGGGGCTCACCACGCTGCTGAGCCTGGTGTGGAGCGACCTGCGCGGGTGGGACGGCGTGACCGTCTGGCCGCTGGCCGACGCCATCATCGTCGCCTGGGCGACCCTCTTCCCACGCGGCAGATGCTCGTGTACTTCGTGATCCCGCTGGGCGGGCGCAACCTGATCTACGCGACCATCGGCGGCACGCTGGTGTTCGCGCTGCTCTCGGGGTTCGTGCTGTTCGTGCCCCACTTCATCGCGCTGGGCCTGATGCTCGCCTACCTGCGCGAGCCCGCCATCGGCCGGTTCTGGCAGCGGCTGACCCTGGGGATGCGCGGCGGCCGAAGCGGCGGCCCACCCACCTGCGCGCGGTGGACCGCCTCGATCGCGAGGACGAGCCGCCCTGCTGGCTACACTGAGCCCCGCTCGCCGAAGAGCGCGGTTCCCACCCGGATGAGGGTGGCGCCCTCCTCGATCGCGGCCTCGAAGTCGTGGCTCATGCCCATCGAGAGCTGCGGGCCGCACAGGCCGCGCTCCAGGGCCTGATCGCGCAGGGCGCGCAGCCGCCGGAAGAAGGGGCGCGCCGCCTCCGGGTCCTCGAAATAGGGCGGCAGGACCATCAGGCCCTCGACGCGCAGCGATGCCAGGCCGCGCAGCGACTCGAGGGTGGCGTTGAGGCTCGACTCCTCGAGGCCGAACTTCGTCGCCTCGCCCGCCAGGTCCACCTGGACCAGCACCGGCAGCACGCGCCCTGCTCGGCGGCAGCGCGGTCCAGCTTCTCCCCCAGCGAGGCGTCGTCGACCGAATGGACGACGTCGAAGAGCGCGCCGGCCTTCTTCGCCTTGTTCGCCTGAGGTGGCCAATGAGGTGCCAGCGCAGGCCCGCGGCGCGCAGGTCGGCGAGCTCGCGGCGCCTTGCCCTCCGCCTCCTGGACGCGGTTCTCGCCGAAGTCGCGCAGGCCCGCGGCGAAGGCCTCGCGCACGGCCGAGGCCGGGTGCGTCTTGCTGACGCCGACCAGCGTGACCTCGGCGGGGTCACGGCGGAGCGCGCGCAGGCGGCCGCGATGCGGTCGCGTACCGCCTGCAGGCGCGTGTGCGTCACCCGGCCTACTTCTTCGGCTTGCAGGCCGCCAGCAGCTGCTGCGCCACCGGCACGTTCTGGGCCGTCGGCGGCGCCAGCGAGAGGTACTTCTCGAGCCGGGTCGCGCACTCCTCGGTCTTGTTCTGGCTGAGCGCGATCGTGCCCAGGAAGTAGTACGTCTCGGCGAAGGTGGGGTCGAGCGCCTCGGCCTTCTTGAACGCCTCGGACGCCTCGTCGTACTTGCCCGAGTTGAACGCCACGTAGCCCACCTGGAACTGCGCCTTGGCGTCGTTGGGGTTGGCGGAGGCCGCCTTGGCCGCGAACTCGTTGGCCTTCGCCGCCTGGCCGGTGCTGAGGTACAGCGTGTTGAGGCCGTTCTGCGCCTCGGCGTAGTCCGGCTTGATCTCCAGCGCCTTCAGGAAGGACGCTTCGGCGGCCGCGTTGTCCTTCTTCTGCATCTGGACGACGGCCAGGTTGTAGTAGAGCTGGTGGAAGGTCGGGTTCTTGGCGGCGAGGTCCTTGTAGAGCGCCTCCGCCTCGTCCAGCTTCCCTTCCTTGGTCAGCGCGATGGCCTGGTCGACGCCGCTGCGCAGCTCCGCCATCGCCTTCTCCCTGGCCGGGTCCGCCCCACCGCCGCCGCCGGCGGCGGGGCCTCCGCGCCGGCGGGACCAGCTTGATGTCGGGAAGGTAGGTCGGCTCGCCCAGGTTGATCGCGGTACTCGATCGTGAGCGGCTGCAGGCCTTCCTTGCTGGCCGTGATGTGGTAGGTGCCCGGCGCCAGGCCCACCTGGGTGTACTCGCCCTTCTTGTTCGTCTTGGTCTCGTTCTGCGCGTGACCCCGCCCGTGTACTCGAGCAGGATGGTCGCGCCCTCGGATCACCTGGTTCTTGTCGTCCACGACCTTGCCGCGGGCGGTTCCCGTCTGGGCGGCGGCTTCCCTGCCGAGGAGGGCCAGGCTCGTCAGACCGCGCCCGCCACCAAGAAGCGCTTCATCGATTCGTCCTCCACTGGGAGGATTGCCCCTCCCGCGAAAACGTCCTCAGTCTACTTCGTCGTCACGGGCGGCTGCCAGGGGCCTGGTACGGAAGGGGATCGACGATCCCCGCCTCCGCTGAACCCGCGCAGGCGCAGCCGGCAGGACTCGCAGGCGCCGCACGCCTCGTCGCGGCCCTGGTAGCACGACCACGTCTTCTCGAACGGGACGCCGAGCGCGAGGCCGCGGCGGACGATGTCCGCCTTCGTGAGGCCGATGACGGGCGTGACGATCTCGATGCGGGTCTGCGGCCGCGTGCCCAGCCGGACCACCTCCTGGAACGCGCGGTAGAACTCGGGCCGGCAGTCGGGATAGCCCGACGAGTCCTCCCACACCGCGCCCACGAAGATCGCGGATGCGCCCAGCACCTCCGCCCACGACGTGGCCGCGGCCAGCAGGTGCGCGTTGCGGAAGGGCACGTAGGACGTGGGCACCACGCCCTCTTCCGGGTCGCCCTCCCGCACCGCGATCGCCTCGTCGGTCAGGCTGCTGCCGCCGATGTCGCTTGCAGCGTCGTGAAGTCCACGACCAGCGTGTGCTCGGCGTGGAAGTGGTCCGCCAGGAGGCGGAAGCACGAAAGCTCGCGTGGCCTCGGTGCGCTGGCCGTAGTTCGCGTGCAGGAAGGCCAGGCGATGATCGGCGGCCGCGATGGCGGCGGTCACGCTCGAGTCCATGCCGCCGCTGACGCACACCACCGCCAGCGGGAGAGCCGCGCTCATACGCCTCGCTCCACGCCGGGCCAGAGGCACCTTGTGCAGCTGGACCTGCAGGCGCACGCGCAGGCCGTCGTCCAGGATCCAGCGGCCCAGCACGCCGGGATCGAGCTGGCCGTGCACCGGCGAGAACAGGACGGTCGCGCCGGCCAGCCGGGGCGTCGCGCACCAGGCCGCGCGCCCATTCGTAGTCGGCACGGTCGGCCAGCACCAGCTTGACCTCGTCCTGCGGGCGCAGAGAGGTCGAGGTTGTCGGGGTGCATGCGGTCCGCTCTCCCGGAGCCGGGCGCCTTGACGTCGAGGATGGCCACCGCGCGCGGGTCCAGGTTCTCGATCGAGACGTGGCCCGACGTCTCCACCAGCACCTCGAACCCCCGGTCGGCGAGACGGCTCACCAGCGCGAACGCGTCCGGCTGCGCGAGCGGCTCGCCCCCCGTCAGCGTCAGCAGGCGGCAGGGATACGGCTCCGCCTCGGCCACGACCTCCTCCATCTCGCCTGCGCTGCCCCTCGTGGAACGCGTACGCGGTGTCGCACCACACGCAGCGCAGCGGGCAGCCGGTCAGGCGCACGAAGACGCACGGGCGGCCGGCGCGCGTGCCTTCGCCCTGGATGGAGAAGAAGACCTCGTTGACAACGAGCGGCATGGTCAGCGGCGCGGATTATACGCGGGGCGTCAGCCGAGGTAGGTGGCGCTGCAGCCGGGCGCTTCCCACACGCGGACCCGGCGCAGCAGGCGCCCGTCGCTGCCCAGCCCCTTGCGGACCTCGTCGAAGAAGTAGCGGGCGACCTCCTCGGCCGACGGGCTCTTGCCCGCGAAGTCCGGGTGCGCGTTCATGTCCGCGTAGTGGAAGCGCGCGGCCACCTCGCCCACCGCCTTCTTGAGGTGCTCGAAGTCGATCACCACGCCGATGGCGTCTAGCCCCGCGCCCGACGCCACGGCCTCCACGCGCCAGTCGTGGCCGTGCAGCGGCTCCAGCGGCTCGCCGTCCTTCGTCAGGCGATGCGTCGAGCAGAACGTCGTCTCGTAGGCGACCTCGAACATGGCCCTTCAAGCGTAGCGCAAGGCCGGTGCAGGCGTCGCGAAAGCTACAATCGTCGTGCAGGAGGACAGTCGACATGCCGCGTTACCTGGTGGAGAGGACGTTCCCGGCGGGGCTCGAGATCCCGCTCACCGACGACGGCGTCGCCGCTTGCCAGTCGGTGGTTGCGGCCAACGCGCTCGAGGGCGTGAACTGGCTTCACTCCTACGTGACCGAGGACCGCACGAAGACGTTCTGCATCTACGATGCGCCGAACCCGGAGGCCATCCAGGCCGCGGCGGTGCGGAACAACCTGCCCGTCGACCGCATCACCCAGGTCAGCGTCCTCAACCCCTACTTCTACCGGTAGGCCCCGCGAGAGGCCTCCGGACGCGCGCACACGAGTAGTATCGCGGCCGAGGTGTCCCCGCCCATCGCCGACGAACGTCCCGCGGACCTGCCCCGCGGCGCCCTCTTCATGACCGGGGCCGGCCTGTTCTTCGCGGGCATGGGCATGGCCGTGAAGGTGGCGTCGGGATCCCTCTCGAACGCGCAGGTCGTGTTCATCCGCAACGGCCTGGGGCTGGTCGCGCTGCTGCCCTGGCTGCCGTCCCTGGTGCTCACGGCCTGCGCACCACGCGCCTGCCCAACCACCTGCTGCGCGCCTGCTGGGGCTGCTCAACATGTACCGCCTGTTCTACGCGATCGGGCGGTTGCGGCTGGCCGACGCGATCCTGCTCAACTACTCGACGCCGCTGATCATGCCGCTGGTGGAGCGGTTCTGGCTGGGCGAGCCCCTGCCCCGCCGGGTGTGGGGCCCCATCGGGGTGGGCTTCGTGGGCATCGCGCTCGTGCTGAAGCCGGGCGTGGGCGTGTTCCAGCCGGCGGCGGCGGTGGCGCTGGCGGCGGCCGTCTTCGGCGCGACCGCCCAGGTCGGGGTCCGGCGGCTGACCGCGACCGAGCCGCCGACGCGCATCGTCTCTCTACTTCGCGATGATCTCGACCCTGATCTCGGCGGTGCCCGCCGCGCGGGTCTGGACGCCTCCGGCCGCCGCGCTGTGGTGGGTGCTGGTCGCGATGGGCATCCTGGCCACGCTGGGCCAGATGTCGCTCACGCGCGCCTATGCCCAGGCGCCGGCCGCCCAGGTGGGGCCGTTCATCTACACCTCCGTGGTGTTCGCCGCGATCCTGGAGTGGGTGCTCCTGGGCAACGCTCCCGACGGCCTGTCCGTGATGGGGGCCGTGCTGGTGACGGCCGCGGGCGCCCTCGCCCTTCGGCTACAGGCGCGCAGCACGAGCGCGTCATAGGCCGGCCACAATGGACGGGCTCACGGCGTTCGTGCACTTCTATCCGCAGGCGGCGGCATCGTCCGGAGGAGCGACGCCCAGCGTGCGGCTGGTCTCGGCGAACTCGGTCTCCAGCTCCTGCAGCACGGGCTCCAGGTCCCGAGCCGCTCCTCCGGACGCGAGCGACTCCACCCGCTCGCACAGCGCGGCCAGAGCGTGCGCGCCGATGGTGAAGCAGCTCCCCTTCAGCTTGTGCGCGATCGCGCGCAGGCGCTCAGGGTCCTGCTGCGCCTTGCGCATGGCGACGATCTCGACGCGCGTGTTTCGCACGAAGAGTTCGATCAGCTCGCGCACGAACTCGGGGCTGGTGAACGCGAGCAGCTCGCGCACGATGACCTCGTCCAGCTTGCCGCGCGCGAAGTCCGGCGCGGCCGAGGCGGCGGCCCCGGCGTCGGCCACCGATCCCGGCGCGCCCGCCACGAACCGCCGCAGCACCGCCGCGATCTCGTCGGGCCCGAAGGGCTTCGCCACGTACTCGTCCATGCCCGCGCGCAGGCAGCGCTCGCGGTCCTGGTCCATGGCGCCCGCGGTGACCGCGATGATGGGCGTGTGGCGCGAGCCGCCCTCCCGCTCGCGGATGCGCGCGGTCGCCTCGTAGCCGTCCATCACGGGCATCTGGCAGTCCATGAGGATCGCGTCGAACTGCCGGCGCTCCAGGGCGGCCAGCGCGTCGCGCCCGTGGTCCGCCGTCTCGGTGCGATACCCGAGCCGCTCCAGGACGCGCACCGCGAGCCGCTGGTTCACCGGGTTGTCCTCGACCACCAGCACTCGCGCGGGCTCTCGCGCGCCACTCGCTGCGCCGGCGCGGCCGAGCGCACCAGTGTGGCGTGGACGGCGGGCGCGCTGGCCCGCGCCAGCGGGACCTCGCACCAGAAGGAGCTGCCCTGCGGCTCGCGGACGGCGAAGCCGATGGCGCCGCCCATCAGCTCCACCAGCCGCTTCGAGATGGCGAGCCCGAGCCCGGTGCCGCCGTAGCGGCGCGTGGTGGAGGCGTCCGCCTGCGAGAACGACTCGGAACAGCCGCGACTGGAGCTCCTGCGGGACGCCGATGCCGGTGTCGTCCACCTGGATGCGCACGCGCACGCGGGCCTCGCCCTCGTCCCGCGCGGACAGGCGCAGCGTGACGCCGCCCTGCTCGGTGAACTTGAGCGCGTTGGAGAGGAGGTTGTTGAGGACCTGGCGCAGCCGTCCCGGGTCTCCCGCCACCGCGGGCGGCACGGCCGGGTCCACCTCGGTCGTGAGCTCCAGCCGCTTGTCCCTGGCCAGCGGCCGCAGCGTCCGCGCCACCTCGTCCGCCAGGTGACGCAGGTCGAACGGGATCGTCTCCAGCTCCACCCGGCCCGACTCGATCTTGGAGAAGTCCAGGATGTCGTTGATGACGGCCAGCAGCGACCGGCCGCGAGTCGTCGATGAGCTCCGCGTACTCGCGCTGCTCGGGCGTGAGCTCGGTCTCGAGCATGAGGCTGGCCATGCCGATCACGCCGTTCATGGGCGTGCGGATCTCGTGGCTCATGTGGGCCAGGAACCGGTTCTTGGCCTGGTTGGCGGCGGACAGCTCCTCCGTGCGGCGCTCCAGCTCGTGCGTGCGCTGCGCACGCGGTGCTCCAGGTCGCGGCGCAGCGCGTCCGCTCTCGTTGTAGACGCGCGTGAAGCGGTTGGAGAGCGAGATCGCCATCGAGAGCATGAACGCGATGAAGCCGTACGGGATGAGGCGCGGCATCGTCCACAGCGCGCGGTCCACGGCCGAGTCGCTGACGCCGGCCGCGCCCAGGATGACGACTCCCAGGCCACCGCGCTCGCCTCCGGGTTCCCGTGCCAGGCCTCGCGCGCGACCAGGGCGACGGTCACCGCGACCGCGGCCGTGAGCCCGATCTCCCACCAGGCAGCAGCAGCAGGTTGAGCCGCAGCCCGGGCAGCACCACCAGCAGGCCACCCAGCACGTTCGCGGCCTGGAACGCGCGCAGGCCGCGGCCGAGGGGACGGCCCAGCAGCGGCCACACGAACTGCACGAAGGTGGCCGCGCCCACGTAGAGCATGAGGTGCTCGAGGTCCTTCAGCGTCGCGAAATCGAACGGAAGCGCGAAGCGCCACTGCGTCCGCAGGAAGCGTGTAGGTCCCGGCCGCGATGGCCATGGTCCCGAACCAGAAGTACTCGCGCAGCCCGGCCGCCGGCGGTAGAGCTGCATGTGGTAGAGGCCGGCCAGCACGAAGACCACGACCAGCGTGAGCTCGGGGATGTCGGACACGGACTCGCGGCGGGTCAGCGTGTCGAGCGGGCCCAGCAGGTACTCGCCTTCCACCAGCCCGCCGCCCCAGCGCGTGGTGATGGGCGCCTTGTACACCCGCACGGCCAGCACCAGCCGGCCGCGATCGTCCACCGCCTCGCGGGGGATGACGAAGGTGGCGTGCCGGTCGTACTCCAGGCGCGCGTCGGGCGGCAGCGCACCCACGCCACCCAGCCGTTGCCCGCCGGCGTAGAGCTCGTAGGCGCTGTCCACCGAGCCCATCGTGAGAGCGAGGGACGTGGGCGAGCGCCGCGCGACTTCGTCGACGCTCACTGCGAGCCGGTACCAGCCGAACCCCGCGTAGCCGGCATGGCCCTGGCGTCCCCACCCGCCGGGCACGCGCAGCGTCTCCCAGGAGGAATCGTCGAGGTCGGGACGCGCGAACGCGGCATCGTCGCCCGTGCGGAACTTCCAGGGCCCCGCCAACGAGCGCACCTCTGCGCGCGCGTCCGGCCCTGACCGCCGCTGCCAGCACGAGCGCTGCCAGCGCGACGGCGGTCACCGGCCCCCGCCTCCTGGGCCGCCGGGGCCGTGGGGCCGGCGTCGGCCGCGAAGAAGGCGTGCACGTCGCCCAGTGTCGTGCACCAGAGCCGCGCGGGCGGCAGGCTGTCGAGGAAGCGCGCGGCCGTACGCCCGCTCGAGCAGCCGGCTGTCGAGCACGGCCAGGATGCCGCGGTCGGCGGCGGAGCGGATCAGGCGGCCGAGCCCCTGCTTCAGCATCAGGATGGCGCACGGGCACCTGGTAGTCGGCGAACGGGTTGCCGCCGCGGTTGCGCAGGCGGTCGATGCGCGCCGCCACCACCGGATCGGCCGGCGACGCGAACGGCAGCTTGTCGATGATCACGCACGAGAGCTGCTCGCCCACCACGTCGACGCCCTGCCAGAACGACGATGTGGCGCAGCAGCACGGCGTTCGGCGTGCGCCGGAACGGTCTCGAGCAGCACCGGCTTCGGGGCCTCGCCCTGCATGCAGCAGCGGATACGGCACCTCGCCGGCGATGCCGCTCCGCCACCGCGTTCATGTTGCGCGTACGACGTGAAGAGCACGAACGCGCGGCCGCGGCTGACGCTCGAGCAGCGCCATCGACCTCCTCCGCCGCCGCGCGTCCACGAACGCGGGCGACTGCGGCTCGGGCATGCCGCGCGGGCACGTAGAGGACGCGCCTGCTCGCGCGTAGTCGAAGGGCGAGGCGAGCAGTCAGCTCCGCGGTGGGCTCGCAGGCCGAGGCGCGTCCTTGCAGGTAGGCGAAGCCGCCGTCCACGGCCAGCGTGGCCGAGGTGAGCACCGCCGGCGCGCACCTCGTCGAACAGCAGCTCGCGCAGCAGGCGCCGAGACGTCGATGGGCGTGGCGCGCAGGATACACGCCGCGGCCGCGCGTCTCCACGAAGTAGACGTGCGCCGTCGTCCTCGGCCGCGCAGCACGAAGGCGAGCGTCCTCCGCAGGCCTGCGCGCGGCGCGGCCAGCGCGGTCAGCGGCCTCCGGCCGCTCCGGCATGCGCCAGGATCGCGGTCCGCAGGCCCTCGAGCCGCGCGAGCAGCGCCGCGCCTCCTCGGCCGCGCGCGCGGTCATCCAGCCCGGCGCGAGGCGCAGGCCCGTGCCGCGGCGCGACGAGCCGTGAAGAAGCCGTCTGCGCGGTGGCGCACGGCGTCCACCTCCGCGCGCACGTCGCGCGCGTCCAGGCTGCGCCGCGCTTCAGCTCGCGCTCCACGTCGCGGGCACAGGTCGTCGACGCGGTGCGACGAGACGCTGGACGCCGAAGTACTGCGTCGCCACGTCCTCGAGCAGATGCGCCTCGTCGAGGATCAGCGTGTCGTAGCCGCGGGATCACCGCGCCGTAGCTGCCGACTCTTGCACCGCGAGGTCGGCGCACAGCAGGTGGTGGTTCACGACCACGATGTCGGCTTCCAGCGCGCGCTGGCGCATGCGCGTCACCCAGCAGGCGTCGAACTCCGGGCAGGTCTGGCCGATGCAGTTCTCGCTGGCGGCCGAGATCTCGCGCCAGAAGTCGACGCCGTCCGGCAGGTCCTCGATCTCGGCGCGGTCGCCGGTCTCGGTCGCGGGCGCCCAGTCCTCGACCGCGCGGAAGAGCGGGATCTCGTCGAGGCGGCGGAAGCTGCCGGCCTCGCCGAAGGAGCGGAAGCGGAGGAGGCAGAGGTAGTTCGCCGCGGCCCTTCATCGACGGCGACGCTCAGGTCGCGGCCCGAGCGCGCGGGCCAGGAGCGGGATGTCCTTGGTGACGAGCTGCTCCTGGAGGTTCTTGGTGCCGGTGGAGACGACGACGCGCCGGCCCAGCTCGACCGCCGGCAGGCAGGTACGCGAGCGTCTTGCCGGTGCCGGTGCCGGCCTCGGCCAGCAGCGTCCCGCCCTCTTCCAGTCACCTGGCGGCACCGCGTCGGCTTCAGCTCCTGCTGGGCGGGCTGTTCCTCGTAGCCGGGCAGGACGCGCCAGCGCGCCGCGAGGCCCGAACGAAACGCGCACCAGGGGAGGGGAGTTCGCTCACGCACCGCGAGCCATGTGCTAGCGCGGGGACGCGCGCGCCCGGCGGACCGATGGCGGCTTACTCGATCGTGAAGCCGATCAGCCTGACGGGCACGGCCTGCTTGATCGGTCGATGATACATCGGCCGGGCAGGCCAGGCGGAGCGGGATGTCGAACGGTGCGGTCCTCCAGCACGCTGGCCGACGGGACCGTCCTCCTGCAGCAGAGTCACCGATGAGCTGGTTCGGCACCTGGCCGGAGGCGGCGTCGCGGTCAGCTCCACCACCACGAAGTAGCCGCGCTGCGTGACCCGTGCGGGACCCGCACGTTCCGGTCGCCATCCGTGAATCGGCGACGGCCTCGCACCCGCCCGCTCAGCGCCAGCGTCCCCGACGCTGGCGGCACCAGCACGTCGGTGGCCGGCTCGGAACACGCCGCTGCCGTTCGCGTCGCGATAGACCCGCAGCGACTCCACGAGCGCGTTGGCCCGCGCCTCGGCTGTCGAGCGGGTCGCCGGGCGATTCCTCGGAAGCGCAGGGCCGAACGAGGCCAGCTCGATGGCCCTGCCGCCCGGCCGCCCCAGGTGCGTGACGGTGCGCGCGCAGCATCGACACCGACTTCGGGCGTTGTTCGCGGTCGGCGGCGCCTGGCTCACCACCGCGATCGAGGCCTGACCGGCCTGGTTCTCGTGCCACGCGAGGCGTGTTCGTGATCGCGGTGGCCGAGAGGATCGTCGGGATCGCCGTCGCGGTCCAGGTCCGCGGACCGCCGCCGGCCGAGTACCAGCCGCATCGCTCACAGCGTGGCTGACCACGCCGTGCCGTTGCCGCCGTCGGTGTTCTCGGAACCAGCGGGAGCGCCGTTGCTGCCGCCGGGGAATGATGACGTCCTGGTCGCCGCGTCGCGGTCGACGTCGTACCGCGGCCGCGATGACGACGCGTCGGCGCCCGAGGATAGCAGTGCCGTCCAGGTCGCGCCTGCGCCGCCCACGCCCTCGTAGGCCAGACCACGTTCCCCACCGCGAAGTTCGTGCCCGGCTGGAGCACGTCGAGGTCGCCGTCTCCGTCCATGTCGGCCGTGGCCATCGCGTACGTCGGCGCCGGGCAGCGTGGCCATCTGGTGGAGGACCAGGCCGAGCCGTTGCCCGCCGTGTTCTCGTTCAGACGAGGCCGGTCGTGAAGAACGAGCCGACCGAGGACACGTCGGGATCGCCGTCGCCGTCCAGTCCGCCGGTCGCGACGCCTGTGTGGTTCTCGAACGTGACGATCGTCCCCGGCGTCCAGGCGATCCCGTTGCCGGCGGCGTTCTCGAACCAGCGGATGCCGGGCGCGTAGTAGCCCGCGCCCAGCAGGTCCAGGTCGCCGTCGCCCGAGAGGTCGATCATCTCGAGGTGCATGCGCGCGGCCGAACGCCGTGCTCACGGTCCGAGTCGTCCAGGCGCTGCCGTTGCCGGCCGTGTTGTCGAACCACGCGAGCGCGCCGCCGCTGAAGTTGCTCCTGCACCGCGGCCACGTCCACGTCGCCGTCGCGGTCCAGGTCGCCCGCCGCCACGCGCGCGGCTCCGGCTGAACGCGCTGGATGGTGGCGCGTCGTCCAGGCGACGGCGGTCCCGCCGACGTTCTCGTGCCACGCCACGGTGTTGCCGAGGAACGCGGTGGACACCGCGTCCAGGTCGCCGTCGCCGTCCACGTCCGAGGGCACGATCGACTCGCGCGCCACTCGCCGTGTGCTGATGACGTGTTGGGGCACGAAAGGCGCTCTCGTGGATCGTCTCGTTGCGGTACCAGGTGAAACCAGCGTCATTGGCGGCCGCCGTCACGTCCAGGTCGTCGTCCACCGTCGAGGCGTCCGCCAGCAGAGCCGTGATCGCGCGCCGTCAGCGTCGCGAGAGCGCGTCCAGCGACCCAGGAGGCGCTAATCCCCCCCCGTGTTCTCGAGCCAATGCACGCGGTGGGTCGTGCCTGAGCCCACATGGCGTACATCACATCGAGGTCGCCGTCCCCGTCCACGTCCCCGGCGGATACGGAGTTGATGGCGTCATCGAGCAGGCCGCCCACCCCGTGGAAGCCCCAGTCCGGAGCCGTTGCCGGCCGTGTCTCGAGCCAGAGGACGCTCCCGGGCGCACCCTGGAGAAGGTCGACGTCCCCTGTCCCGGTCCATGTCGACGGGCTGGTTCGTGAGACCTATTCCGGGATGGAAACGCGTCGCCCAGGAGGACCCGTCACCCGCCAGGTTCTCGTGCCAATTGGTCAGCGAGAAAAGGTCCTGGTCCCTGTCGCCGTCCACGTCGGCGGGCGACGCGATGGAGAAAGGGGTGGAGTCGGCCAGACCGTGCGCCGTCCACGCCGGTCCCGCGCCCGGGTTCTCGAACCAGGTCACGAACTCCATCCCCGCACCCGCTAGAGACGCGTAGACCAGGTCGATTTCGCTGTCCTTATCGATGTCCGCGGCCGCCAGGTTCCGCCCGTTGGGCGCGGCCGTGGAAACCGTGCGGAACGTCCAGACCGTGCCGTTGCCGGGCGGCGTTCTCGAACCAGGTGATGCGCCCGTCGAAGGTGATGGCATTTGCGACGTCCAGGTCTCCGTCCCGGTCGAGGTCGGCGACGGCCACTCCCCGCGACCGTCGGGCGCCGTGGAGATGGTGTGAACGCCCGCAGGGAGCCGCCGGCGCCCCCGACGTTCTCGAACCAGCCGACGCGATCGACGCTCTGTCGATCTGAACTGCGTCCAGGTCGCCGTCGCCGTCCAGGTCGGTGGTCGCTGGTGGCGAATCAGTCCGCCGGCGCCGACGATGGGCTGCGGAACGAACGGCACGTCACCGGAAGCGAAGGCCAGCGGCCCTGCGGCTCGCCGCGAAGAAGCCGGCTGCCACGAACGGACTGAACCGGACGCGCCGTGTCATGGGCCTAGGCTTGGCCAGCGCCCGTAGGCCTCCAGCCGCGCGGCGTAGAGGGGAAGCGCGCCGCACAGCTTGTGCACGTCGCGCTTCACGGCCGCCGAGCTCGGACTCGCTGCTCGATGCCGCGGCGAGCGCCCGCGCGATCGAGCCGCCCGACCTGCTGCATGTCCAGCTCCTTCATCCCGCGCGTGGTGAGCGCCGGCGTGCCGATGCGGATGCCGGAGGCGACCATGGGCGAGTTCGGTGTCGAAGGGGATCGTGTTCTTGTTGACGGTGATGCCGGCGCGGTCGAGCGCCTTCTCCGCGACCTTGCCCGTGATGCCCGCGCGCGAAGACGTCGACCAGCATCAGGTGGTTGTCGGTGCCGCCGGAGACGAGCCGCCAGCCCTCGCCCGTCAGGGTCGCCGGCCAGGGCCGTGGCGTTGGCCACGATCTGGCGCTGGTAGGCCTTGAACTCGGGCGCGAGCGCCTCCTTGAAGGCAGACCGCCTTGGCCGCGATCACGTGCACGAGCGGCCCGCCCTGCACGCCGGGGAAGACGACGCTTGTCGAGGTCCTTCGCCCACTTCGCCTGGCACATGACCATGCCCGCCGCGCGGGCCGCGCAGCGTCTTGTGGGTGGTGGTGGTGACGAACTCCGCGTGCGGGATCGGGCTCGGGTGCAGGCCCGGCGGCGACCAGGCCCGCGATGTGGGCGATGTCGGCCATCACCACCGCGCCGCAGGCGTCGGCGGCCTTGCGCACGGCCGCGAAGTCGATGATGCGCGGATACGCGCGACGCGCCCACCACGATCACCTTGGGCCTGTGCTCGCGCGGCGAGCGCCGCCATCGGTCGTCGTAGTCGATGCGCTCGTCCTCCTTGCGCACGCCGTAGGCGACGACGTTGAAGAAGCTGGCCCGAGAAGTTGAGCGGGTGGCCGTGGGTCAGGTGGCCGCCGTGCGAGAGGTTCATGCCCAGGATGGTGTCGCCCGGCTTGCAGACCGTGAGGTACACGGACATGCGCCTGCCTGGGCGCCGGAGGTGCGGCTGCACGTTCGAGCAATACGTAACTGAACGAAGTGGCTA
>ERZ1370068.332-contig-1030_pt1 | contig 35913 bp, 64 predicted proteins | sample MGYA00561227_ERZ1370068 | MGnify/ENA primary metagenome ERZ1370068 (study PRJEB38410, sample SAMEA6850437) | metagenome | study: Metagenomic assessment of the ecological functions of the soil: analysis of the soil microbiota associated with the... | reverse complement strand
TGCTTCGTTTCAGTTACGTATTACTCCACACGACACTTTGCTCGACCGAAGCATCGGCATTCATCACACCATCGACATCCCCGGGTTGAAGGTGTTTGTACTTGCGGATCTCCGCAGGGTATTGATTAAATCCAGACGTGATGTGGGTGATTAGGGACCACATCTTCGAAGTCGAACCAGAAGAGCGAGATGCGGGTCCCCCTACGGATCTTACCATGTGCAAGACCACCGGTCGCTGCTGAGAATGTGGTCGAAGGCGAGATGCGGTCCGTAGCTACAAACAACAAAAGCAGTCCTGGTCTGATTTTGCCCAAGCGGCGTCAGCGACATTCCGCTTGTGAGTTGGAGTCTGGATGTTCGGTGCGCAGCAGGACGGGATCAAGGAGCTGACTGTCATAGGAAGAAATTCTGCAGGCAAAAAAAACGGCGGCGTATTCTAGCGCTGCCCCGAATTTTTGTCAACGACATACGTCACGGGAGTGAGAGTGACGCCATCATGGGGAGAAAGCCTTGACGCATCCGGCACAACGCGAACGCCCGTGGAATGCGGGATTCAGAGGATGAACCTATGTGGAAAAAGCTGAGGAAGCGGGTGGATATCCGGAACAAATCCATTGCGGTCGAAAAAATACTCAAAAACAAAGGCGAAAACCGAGCGCGGGCCATCTCGGCTTCCCTCGTCGAAGCTTTGTCATTCTCAGCGGAGTGAGGCTAAGCCATCAAGCCAGTGCGAACACCGCCAGTTTAAAAGCTCCCGGTTTCCGCTAATCGTCACGCCGTAAGCACTGGAGCGATGCTCCGCAGGTCATTCTTTACTATGCGTGATGGGCTTCAAACTTTGCGTCTGCGCGCTGTTTCTTTCACGAGATCATATAAAGCGCCCGATATTGGCCTCATCGGAAGGCGCGTCGCTGGTGATCAGGATGCAGAACGGAGAAACTCGGTGCATATTGGAAAATCCGCGACAGCAGCGACAACGCCGCGTGAGGCGCTCTCGCCGCCGGCAGGAGCACGCGTTCTGGCTTCTTGCCTGGAGGCGAAGCCCGCACGTCAATGCCTCCTGGCTGTTCTCTTCATCATTCAGCCATATGAGACGCGTACCCGCCGCCGAACGGCTTGCGGAAGGTGAGCTGGAAGTTCTCGTTGATCTTGTGGAACGCTTCCTCCGAGAACTTCTCTCGCATTACTGTGTCAGGTTCGCTTGATGGTGGCGATCTTCATTCTGGTTAGTCAAATAGGATCTGACGCTGGGTTTTTGCGAGGAACGTAATGCGCTCCGCGCCGTTTCCTTGTATTCCTCGGGCGCAATCATGCCGACCAGGCCCATGTTGTCAAGCGCGTAACGCATCTCGCGATCGAACCCCTGGTCATTTACAGCGCCAGGTGCTCATCCACGCTACCGCGCTCAATGGTTTGCTGTCAGCCATCAGCTCGTGGCGCTGCATGAATCGTTCAGGCTGCAGCTCCGCCGCTATGCTGCATCCATGCGCGGCTTCGCCTTTGCTTGCCATTCCATACGGCAGTCGCGCACTCAGTCCGGGCCAGCCGGGCTCCGTGCGCTGATCGATTTCAACTGAAGCGTGCCCAGATGTTCCGACTCGAACTGGAGTAGCGCTGACTCGCCGGCGTTCTTTCCGCATCGAGATCGACCAGGCCCGGCCGGCCAGCAGCTGATTTCAGGCTTTGGCTGCGCAGCACTGACCACGCGGCGGCATCGTCAGGCTGCGAACGCAGGGCGTACACCCGCTCCCGCATTTCACCGACCTTCAGCGACTGAATGGTCAAAACTACCGCCGCCGATCGATGGCGCGCTCTTCAGGCCAACGACCGCATTACACCATGCCGTGATGTCTTCTGCCTGGCGTCATATGCGCGCCTTCATGGATGCGATTCGTTCGCCGAGGTGAACCAACTGTGGAGCTCAGTAGCGCTATCGCTTTCGTTGGCGGAAATGATATCTCACCCGTTCTGGCCACGCAACTACGGCCTGCTATTAGCCATCCACGGCCGATCGCGCCATAACTCCGCATGGCCCCACGCAGCCACTGCTCGCTCACCCGGTGCAGCTCACGCATCGAGCTTATTTGCAGCCTGTGGAAGTCATCGCCTGCTTCTCGGCTTCGGCGCTTTCTTCCTCAATCAGTCGGGCAACCGTGAGTTCATGATTTCCCACGCCCGGCATGAGCGTCTCGCCCGTCGCGCGAGCCCGTTCCGCTCTTCCAGCATGCGGGCGCCCGGCACCCAACTCACTTCATCGGGGAGCATTCCGCCACTGCTTGCGCCGGTCACCGTCACGTTTGTGGCATCACCGACCACGACGGGAAAGCGCATCAGTTCTCAAGCAATTCGCGTCACGGCCGCGTCCGGACGTCTTCACCAATCGCGCAACAGAATCGCTCTGGCGTGCGATCCATTCAGCGCCGCGAGATCGTATCTTCGAGGCAGAATCGGCTGTCCCCGGAGGTGCCGGAAGTCGCCGCCTCGACAGAACGGCGCTTGCGAGTCTTCCGGGGATACACCAGGAACGTTGCCCGACCGTCCACCGTCATTGCTGGCAGCCAGACCCTTCATCGGCCAGCGTCCGATTTCACTACGATGGATTCAGTTCATCCACAAAAGTCACCGACACCGTTGGTGCTTTGCGGCTCAACTCGAAATCGCCGATACTCCACGGTGCCAGTCCACTTTTATCGATCCCGGCTATGGGTCGACGGCGCAGTACGACTCGGTCGAGTAGCTGCATGCTCAAAAGCGGTACAACCACGAGCGATCCCTTCTTGCCCAATACGCAGACGCACGAACTCGGCGCGGCACCAACAGACCGTCCAGGCGCGGCCCGGCGCACGTTCTCTCCTCAGCGCCGCTTCGTTTCGAGGCGTGCTGCGGAAGTTCGTCGTGATCGCATGTGAGGCCGCTCACCTTCTGCGACACTGTTTCAAACTCCAGTTCAAATTGCCCGCGCTGCCCGCCAAATGTTTCCACCTGTGACGAACCCGTCGAGATTTCCCCCTGCAGCCGCTGCGTTTCGCGATCCACCGCCGCCAGCCGCTCTTCTGCTGGCGTGAGCTGGTTGCGGAGCTGGGCGACGCCGCGGAGCCCGCTTCCGCCAATCCGTTCGCGCGGCCTTGCTCGATCCCCTGTTCGAACTGCACGAGATCGGCGCCGGCCGATGCGGCTTCCTGTTGACACATCGCGAGTTCGTGCTGGGCTCCGGCCCGGTCGGCGGTCGCCGACTCGAGAATCTGCCGGGTTCGAGCCCAGTTCCCTCTTCCAGCGATGCCAACCGCGTTCGCGCCTCACCGGAGGTCGGCATCCGACGATGCAGAGCGCGCCGCCGGTTCCGAGCAGCGCTCTTCCTTCTGCGTCCGGCGCCAACGCGTGGCCGCGATCGATTTCCATCGCCGATCTGGCTCAGGCGATCGCGGTTCTGCCGATGTTCGCCGTCGATTTCGTAGCCTCGCTGGTGCGCTCTCCCGTGCTCGCCTTCGAGCTGGTGAACGCTTTCGCCAGCGATGCTGCATCTCTTCCGCCAGCCAGTTCAGCTGCGCGTCGATTTCGGCGCTTTCCACTTCAGTTGCGTGAACTTGCTCGCCAAGACAATCCGAAGCTTGCGCGCATTTCTTCCGCAGCTTCGCATAACGCTCTGCCTTGGATGCCTGCCGTTTCAGGGAGTTCATCTGGCGCGTCACTTCTTCGAAAATGTCGTTGACGCGATTCAGGTTGAGCTTGGCATCTTCCAGGCGTGCTTCCGCCAGCCGCTTCTTGGTCTTGAATTTGGTTACGCCCGCCGCCTCTTCGATGATCGCGCGGCGATCCGTCGGCCGGCTCGACAGGATCTGTCCGATGCGCCCTTGCTCGATCAGCGCGTACGATTCCGGACCAAGTCCCGTCCCATAAACAGCTCTTGAATGTCACGCAGCCGGCAAAGCTTCCCATTCAGGAGATATTCGCTGTCTCCTGACCGAAACAATCGACGCGTCACAACCAGTTCGCCGGCATGAAACTGCTGCTGATTGAATTTCCTGCGCCGGATCTTCAGAACCACCGACGGCGGTGTCCACAGTCACCATCCTGCGTGGCGGTCGCTACACCGGTGTCGCCATTCCGCGGTTGGCACGATTTGCCCTTCGACGACCGCGGGAACCCCGGTTTCGCCCTGAATCGGTTCCGCCGCTGTTACTCCGTTCGCGCCATCGCTGGCTCCGGCAATTTCTTCCACCTTCCCGGGCTGCGCTTCATTCAATCAGCGCGCTCGGTTTCTTCCGCTGCCTGCGTCGAAGTTCCGCTTCGTCCCAATCTCCACCTCGGCAGTTCGTCGCGCACTTCAACCTCGGTGGGCGCGTTCTTGTCAGGACCGTCGTACTGCTCCGGATCGATCAGCGTGAGCGACACCTCCGCCATCCCGGTGGGCTGCCGATCTCGCGTGCCCGCGAAAAATGACGTCTTCCATGCGCGAACCGCGCGAGTGTCGTCTCGCTGATTGCTCGCCCAGCACCCACGAAATCGCGTCGGCGATGTTCGATTTGCCGCACCCGTTGGGGCCAATGATGGCCGCCACCCCGTCGCCGGGAAACTTCAGTTCGGTGCGATCGCAGAACGACTTGAATCCAAGGATTTGGAGCTTTTTCAGTTTGAGCAACTTCGAACTCCTTCAACGCTCCATCATGCGAACATCCCGTGCGATGACAGGCTGATCTTGATGCGCTTTTGGCTGCGCTGGCTGGCGCGCGGTCTGCACGAATCTGGCTGGCGGACGCCCGGACGGCTGTGTTTACCAATCAGATGCCAATCCGAAACAGTCCGGACAAATGCCTCCCCGGGCGCACAGGGAAGGCACGGATTGCAGCTACTGTAATGGCTGAAATGCGCCACGGGTCAAGAAAGAAAACCCCATATATTGTGGGTATCTTGTCCTGACCACGTCTCGATTGCACACGCAATGCAGCAACCGCCTGGTTTTAGGATGAATAAAGACGAAGGAAGGGAGAATCGCGAGAGCTCTTCGAGGTTAACCGAAGGGAAGGTCCAAGGCAACGAAGTTTGACACGCGCCAGAACCTAGGGAAATCCCGAAGTCACCATCCACCCGAAATCACCATCCACCGAACGTGAACACGTCAATACCCGCGATTCGTTCTGAAGACAACCTTCGTTTCTAACTTTCCTGTTTCGCTTCGCTCCCTACACGGTACAAATGCGTCTAACTAGCTTGTGTTGGCGGGGATATGCCTGGGGCGCAATCTTTCCGGTCTTGGCGTGCAACGCTGCTTGGCTGTTGCGTGTTGTCTGCTGCCCACATCTCCGCACAGCAAGCCACGTCAAACTTGGCCGATCCTTCCAGTTCGCCAGCAGGGCACGCCTCCCTGCGCATCTGCTTGCGCCTGGCGGATGAGTCTTCTTTCGGTGGTCCAGCGCGGGTCCAGCTTAAGAAACGCTGAAGGCCGCGAAGTGCCCGGGATGCCCGAGCCAGATGGAAACTTCCTTTTCAACGACGTCGCTGCACGTGCCTCACCATCAGAGGCCACGGCGCCCGGATTTGCTCCCGTCCACCAGAAAATAGAGATTGAAGATCATCGGTCCCTGACTCGCTTTGTAGTGATGAATCCCAAGTCCGTACACCCTGCGCAACCACCAAGTCCACTTCCGGAGGCGGAGCTGCCCCCGCCTGCAATCGTTTCCTGGCTTCCTCCGGGCATCGATGAGAAAGTGCCCTATGTCGATCCCGACGAGCCCTGCCCGCTCAGACGAAATCACCGCGGGCACGGGCAAGCGGATGACGGAATTCGTTAGCAATCTGGAAAGTTCACGGCGTCCGAGCGCGTCGAACACTATCCCGTCGATATCCCGGGAGCGCGACGCGATCCGCAAATCCGCAATTTCAACTACGTCGTAACGGTTTCCTCGGACCGCCAAAGGCGTCTTTTTGCTGGATGAATTCCGAAACGGCAGCGCAGATCCGGAACAGTTCCCCTCCCATATTGCCGACCACCGGCATGCCGGCGATCGCTTTGCTCTTTCACCCGCTGCTGGCGCCGGATTTCAAATTCTCGTGCGAGGGCTTGGGCGACTGGGAAGGAAACGCTGCATGGCAAGTCCATTTTGAGCAGCGGTCGGATCGACCCGGCCAGTCTTCGCTTGCCTACGCTGCCGACGGCAAGTGCAGTTCCTTGGCTCTGAAGGGACGCGCGTGGATTGACCCGGAACCCTGCAGGTGTTGCGGTTGGAATCAGAGCTGAGTCAAACCTCCTGTGGATCTTGGTCTCACGGTCGAGGACGTAGCGATCTCGTATCATCCAGTGCACTTCCGCAGCTTGGATGGCCAGCTCTGGTTGCCCAAGTTGATTGATGTTTACGTTGAACGTAAGGGACGTAGGTTACTATCGCCGCCACACCTTGAGCGACTTTCAGCTTTTCACAGTGGAAGCCACACAGAACATCAAGTTTGCAGAAAGAGTCCTACCGGTTTACGAACGAAACGGATCGCGACATCAAGGGGTGTTCTAACCTGTCACCCCGATTCCTGGGTCAAAAGCGGCTCCCGTATCGCTCTCGTTCACCATTCCTGCCGGCGAGAGTGTTTTCAAGTTGGTTAGGCACGGTAAAGATATCCAGATGCCCGCCGAATCGATCGGCTCTGCGACCTTTACGCACGAGGGCCCGCACGATGCCGTCCGGGTGGATGCGCACCTGAGCAAGGAAGCACGCTCGATGTGATTTCCGGTCCGACACACTGACGAGTTTTCCATTACTCATTAGGGCAAGCCGCGCATCCTCATACCGCGCGCCTCATCTCGCCACCCTATGGCTTCTCGTAGTGCACTACACCATCACACCCTCCGTCCCGAAACCAACAAGCGGCCCGGCGTCTTTTACGTGATTACGCGTGACGGTGTAGAACTGCCGGTGGTCGACGTCACCCATCCGGCGTTCGCTATCTCGATCACCGACTCCGAACAAATGACGCTAGTAGAGAAATTTCTGCACGACGGCATTCCGCTGGCGGAAGCTGCCCAAGCCTCTGCGCGAGCTAGCCCTGCAGGTTCCTGCTGCGCCAATCAGTGTTGGCGCAGGGAATTGACCAGGCGCGAGGCAGCTTCATGTCGGGAATGCAGACTTATCTCTTGAAGCTTGGGCCGGAAATGTTAGGGATTGCTTATACCAAGCCGATTGATCGGCAGATCGCCAGCGCGCTGCCGTCTTTCTGCGTGCGGCTTCGCCTGCAGGACAGGGCGGAACTGATGGCTGATACCCCTGCTTCCTCTCCTCATTGAGAACCCTCGACGTCCCCTGCGCTTCGTCAACATAGCCGGAGGCCCAGCCATGGATTCTCTGAACGCGCTGATCCTCATGAATCGCAAGCGGCCTGGAATTCTGGCCGACGGCGCCATCGAAATCGATATCCTCGATGTGGACGAGGCAGGTCCCGCCTTTGGAGAGTCGGCCCTCGTCGCCTTATCGCAGCCAGAACGGACCACTGCACGGCGTGCGCATTGCTTTCCGTCATCTTCCATACAACTGGGCGCGTGCGGAGGAACTCGCGGGCCTGTTGAAAAAAACGAAACCCGAGCATCCCATCACCATCTGCTCTTCCGAAGGCGGATCATTTGAGTACGGATCCGATCAAGAAATCATGTCGAACCTGAAGACCCTGCGCGCGCAGCCCGACGTAGTGGCGGTCACAGGCTCCGGCACCTCGCGCCGACGAGCCAGTCTCAGCAAATGCGCCAGTCGGCGACAGCGAAAACTCGCCCGCGTGGACTCGCAGTGTTCCGAAAGCTCATCAGCCCGACAGGATGGACGATCGACCGAGTTATCGAGCGCCCATTCAGCGATCAGGGCGTGCTCAAGTGAAGGACGCGCGCTGGCCGTAGAGCGAGCCAGCAGGCCTCACCCTATCGGCGGCAGGCGTCGCTATATTGAGGATCGCAATGCGCATGGAAGATGTGCGTCCCGATGAGATATCCCAGGATGCTGCCCACCCACACGTCGGAAGGGAAGTGATTCCGACCTACGAAGTCTGCAGCCCGACACCGATACAGCCGCTCCATACACCAGCACCTTCACCCAGGTCTTCGGATATTCGTGAGCCACCACGCTGGCCATCGCCCAGGTGAACATCGGATGCCCGGCGGGAATGAAGTGTTGAAGCCCCCGTGCCGCCAGAAGCGTCCATTGCCGGTACCTTCGTCTGGCCGTTCCGCCCTGCGATGAACTGCATCGGCGTGTAAATCAAAAATGCGTTAGCCAGCGATTCCAGCGTGAGATATCCTGTCTCATCGGCATGACGGTCGCCAGTCTTCACACCATACAGCCACGTAATACTTGGGATGGCAGCGGTTCCCCAACAACATTCCCAAAGCAAGTTGGTGTCCGATGTCGACGTGATCGTTAGAAATGTTTCTCATCACCTGCCGGTCGGTCGCCAGCAGTGCCCCCGTCGTGCCGAGAAACAACGCGTCCCACTTCAGATTCTTGACCTTGAAAGGCGCCGCATACAGTTCCTTCTGATCCTGCAACCCTCGTCGCAAATTTCGAACAACAAACCCATGATGACGGGTGTTGTCACTTTGTCCCATCGTGGACTGCGGTTGGTCAGCAGGCGATCCGTCCAAGATATTCAACCGCGACGAGTCGTCTCCGATATCCGTCACATAAGCGACCCGCGCAAGCTCGACGGGATCGAACGTCTTATTGACCACTCCCGTCTGTAGGGTGAAACCTGCGAGAAACTCAAGCCACAATAGATAAGTACGATCAATCCGAAAGCCCCGACTCGCGCTAGCCTGGATGCTAACTTCTTCAAGCACGCCTCCCGATATATATCGAGGAAGTGGGATGCAATTCCGGACAATACCGCGAGATTTTTTAGGGGCTCCCGAGCGGGTCATGCAAGCCAAAGGGGATGCATCGCATTGGCGGATCAGTGTTTGCGACGTGCGATAATGGCGGCCCGATGCCCCTGACCGCAGGCACGAAACTTGGACCATACGAGATCCAGTCCCCGTTAGGTGCTGGTGGCATGGGGGAGGTCTATCGCGCCCGCGACACCCGTCTAGATCGCGACGTCGCCATCAAAATTCTTCCTGAAGCTTTGGCGCGTGATCCAGACCGAATGCGGCGCTTCGAACAGGAAGCCCGCGCCGTAGCGGCGCTCAGCCACCCCAACGTGGTTGCGATCCATGACACCGGTACCCACGATGGCGTACCGTACCTCATCTCAGAGTTGCTCGACGGCGAGACTCTGCGCGAGCGGCTGAAGTCAGGACCGATCAGTCCTCGCAAGTGCCTGGAATTCGCGCTGCAGATTGCCGATGGTCTAGGCGCGGCGCATGCGAAGGCAATTGTGCATCGCGACCTGAAGCCGGAGAACGTTTTCTTACCTCCGGTGGCCGCGTGAAGCTCATCGACTTCGGCCTGGCCAAGCTCGATCGAACCGACCTCGGAAGCACCGCGACCGAATCGCTCTCGGCCGCCCAATTCAACACCGCCGAAGGCGTGGTGATGGGGACGGCGGCCCACATGTCGCCCGAACAAGTACGGGGTCGGGTGGTGGATTCTCGCTCCGACATCTTCAGCTTTGGAGCCGTGCTGTTCGAGATGCTAACAGGCAGCCGTGCGTTCTCGGGGCAGTCGTCGATCGAGACCATGAATGCGATCCTGAAAGAGGATCCTCCTGAAATCGATGTTTCGCGTGTGAAGATTGCCCCAGATCTGGAACGCGTGCTGCGCCACTGCCTTGAGAAGGATCCGGCAGGTCGCTTCCAGTCGGCTCGTGACCTGGCTTTCGCGCTCAGCGCGACCTCGGGGTCGCAATCGTCGGCCGTGCTTCGCGCAACCGGGCGCCGCGGCTTGCCATCGTGGCTGCCCTGGGCGCTCGCGGGAGCATTCGCAGTGTTAGCAGGAGCCTTCTGGTTGGTTGCCCGCTTACATACATCGCGAGGCGAGCGCATGGAGTTCGCTATCCCAATGAAGGACGAGACTGGAAACCTCGCGATCTCGGCCGATGGCCGTATGTTGGTTTACGCGGTCCCCGACGAGAGCGTCCGGTGCGAACATTCTCAAGGTTCAGCCCATTGGTTCCGATACCGTGACAGCCCTTGCTGGCACCGAAGGGGCAACCTATCCATTCTTCTCGCCCGACGCCCAGTATGTCGGCTTTTACGCTGCCGGCAAGCTGAAAAGGTCAGCGCTTCGGGGGATCGGTTCAAGTGCTGGCGAATGCTTCGAGCGGTCGAGGCGGCACCTGGGAAGCCAGGGTGTGATCGTGTATGCGCCTGATGCAGGTGGCGCTTTGTGGCGCATCAACGCCAATGGAACTGGCGCTGCGCCCTGACCGCTGCACAATTTGTAAAGGGAGAGGCTTCCCATCGCTGGCCCTTCTTCCTTCCGGATGGCGAACATTTTCTTTATTGGGCAGGGCAGTTTGTGAAATTCTCCGGATGACCACATCAGCGGCATTTACATGGGGTCTCTTAAGGGTGGCGAGAAGAAATTCATCGTGTCCTCGCTGTCGAACCCGAGTTACGCGAAGGGCTATCTGTTCTACATGCGAGACCAGCGCACGTTAGTCGCCGTGCCCATGGATGCTGGTAAAAAACCAGTTGACCGGGGAACGCGCGCGTCATTGGGGAAGGGTGACATTTCAGCCCTCAACGTACTGGGGATCGTTCACGGTTTCGGAGAACGGCACGTTGGTTTATAGCACCGCAACCGGGAGCACCCCTGTCCGCACTCACATGGTTTGACCACACCGGTAAAACAGTCGGCCGTGTCGGCGACGTCGGTGAGTACGCCAATCCATCGTTATCACCCGATGGCCGGCTTTCGGTGTGGACGTGACCGACATCAAGGCGAACAACGTCGACATCTGGATCACGGACCTGCAGAAGGGAACGAGCACTCGATTTACGTTCGATCCAGCCGAAGACGTTGCCACCACGTGGTCGCCTGATCAGCAGCGCCATCGCTTACCGCTCGGCGATCGCGGGAATCACGCTGCATACCAAGAACGTACGGGGCCTCGATCCTCCGAAAGTCATGGTCCAGCATCAGGGTCAGGATGACATTGTCCCCAATTCGTGGACGCGCGACGGAAAAGTCATCGGTACGCTGCAAATGGCAGCCGGCGGCTCCGATCTGGTGTTGCTACCTGCAGCCGGTGGCCAGGAGACTCCCTTCCTCAGCACCAAAGCGTCGGAAACCAACGGGATGATCTCTCCTGACAACAAGTGGGTGGCCTACGCTTCAAACGAAACCGGAGATTGGGAAGTTTACGTTACGACCTATCCCAACGCAGCCGGCAAGTGGCAGGTCCTCACGCGGGGGTGGCACTGAACCGTCGTTGGCGCGGCGATGGGGAAGAACTCGTTCTATGTCGCGCCCGGAGGCACGTTGACTGCTGTTCCCGTGAACGGGGAAGGAACGTTCACGAGCCGGCACGCCGGATTCCTTTGTTCCAGGTACATGCCCGCAGTCCCATCTCTTCCACGGACCTGTTCAGCTATGACGTTGCTAAAGATGGCAGCCGATTCATCGTCAACCGCTTCGTGAGACCCGATCATCCCGCGCCGTTGACGATCGTGCTCAATGCCAACGAATGAAAATAAGAATTAGCCTTTGGGTTGGTCACTTCACATCAAAACATCTGCGAATAAGAAGCCGGCGCCGAAGCCCGCGCCATTAGTCACTACCTTGAAACCTTGCTTTTCTACTTTCCCAGCTTCTCAAAAAACAAACAAATCGATTCAATCCCCGATGGAAGTTCGGGATATGGAACTTCTCATTGGGAGCGTGCAAGTTGTCGTCCGGCAATCCAAATCCCATCATCACGCTGGGAATCTTCAGCACATCCTGAAAGTCGGTCACGATCGGAATCGATCCGCCCGACCGGATGAACACCGTGTCCTTCTTGAAGATGTCGTGCATCGCCTCGGTCGCCGCCTTGATGTAGCGGTTGTCGGTCGACACCACGCACGCCGGTCCCTTGCTCCAGACCTTGATCTTGGTTTCGATCCCTTTGGGCGTGAGCTTTTTCACGTACGCTGTGTAGCGCTTCAGGATGTCGTCCGGATCCTGATTCGGCACCATGCCGCATGGAAACCTTCGCGGCTGCCTTTGCCGGAATCACGGTCTTCGCACCCGGGGCCGTGAATCCGCCCGGCATGCCGTGCACTTCGAGCGTAGGACGCGCCCAGGTCCGGTAGAGCACCGAGAATCCCGGCTCGCCCGTCAGCACCTTCGATCCCACTTCCGTCTTGCGATAGTGTTCTTCGTTGAAGGGCAGCCGCTTCCACGCCTTCAGTTCGTCTTTGGTCGGAGCCTTGACCTTCAGTAGAAGCCCGGAATCAGCACCTTGCCCTTCGAATCTTTCAGCTTGCTGATGATTTCAATCAGCGCAAAGAACGGATTGGGCGCCGCGCCGCCGTACATTCCGGAATGCAGATCGGTCTTCGCACCGTAGGCTTCGATCTCGGTGTACACCAGCCCGCGCAGCCCGACGCACAGCGTCGGAAGATTCGGGGCGAACAACTCCGGTGTCGCACACCAGCGCAAAGTCCGCCTTCAGCTTCGCCTTCTCGCTTGCGCACGTAGGCCGGCGATCGATTCGCCGCCAACTTCTTCCTCGCCTTCAAAGATGATCTTCACATTGATGGGCAGCTTGCCGCCATGCGCCTTCATCAGCGACTCGAGCGCCTTCACTTCCATCCAGAGCTGTCCTTTGTCGTCGACCGCGCCGCGCGCATAGATGTTGTTGTTGCGCTCGGTCGGCTCAAACGGCGGCGACACCCACTCATCCAGCGGATCGGGCGGCTGCACATCGAAGTGCGCATACATCAGCACCGTCGGCGCGCCCGCCGCATGCAACCAGTCGGCGTACAGCAGCGGATGTCCCTTGGTCGGGATGATCTCTACGTTCTCCATCCCGATGCGCCGCAGTTCGCTGGCAACGAACTCGGCCGCTTTCTGCACATCGGACTTGTGTTCCTCAAGCGTGCTGACGCTGGGAATGCGGAGCAGATCCTTCAATTCACTTACAAAACGTTGCTGATTCTGACGGGCAAAATCGAGTGCCGGTGGAAGCCATAAGAAAAGCCCTTTCTCGCGAACATGACATTCGCTGCAATAAACTCAGGAATTCAAACGGATCAGTATAGCCGAGCGGAGCGCCGTAAAACGCCGGCCGCCAGACGTTTCCAGGACGTCGACGTCCCAATGTGGTGCGCATACGCGACCAGCCCTACGAGACCTTAAGAGCGCCTCGAGTTTTGCGAATCTCTCTACGGAAAATGGTGCAAGATCGTAGCCCACCGCTCGCCCGGTCACGAGCCGAGCCATGATCTGTGCCGTGACGGGCGCCAGCAGAATGCCATCGCGAAAGTGTCCGGTCGCTACGAAATAGCCGGGAACTGCTGGTCTCATCCAAGAATCGGAAGGCTGTCGGGCGTGCCGGCCGCAGTCCCGCCCAGTCTTCGAGCACGCGCGCCTGCTCAAGCGCCGGCAACATGATAATCGCCGCCCGCCGCAGTCGCTGAATGGTCTCGGGCACAGTCCGTTTGTCGAATCCGGGCTTCTTCCACTGTCGCGCCCGCCAGCAGGCGGCCGTCGCTGCGCGGAATCAGATAGATTTCCGGCGACCGCACGACATGTCGGAGGAACATCGCGCCGCGGCATCGACGAAGCAGACCATCTGCCCTTTCACCGGGCGGGATGGCAGGTCGAGGGGCCGAATCCGTCCAGCCCATGCGCCCGCGCAGTTCACCACAGTCCCGGCGTGGATAGGGCGCTCTTGTCCGTTGTTACGCCCAAAGCGCGGCCGCCTGATACATCCACGGAAATCACCGTACTCCCCGAAGCGACATCCACGCCGCGGTGCTTGGCCGCCTTCAGCACCGCCTGCGTCAAAGCTTCGTGGACACACGCTTCTTTCGCCAAGGAACACGGCCGTTCTGCCAGAAGCATTCAGCCCAGGCTCAAGGTCGGCTAGAGGACGGGGCAACGGACTCGCCCCTGTAATTCTCTCAACCGGATGTTCGGGAGCAGGGAAGAGCAGCGTGCCGTCCGACCGCAAATCGACGTTGACTCCGGACTCATCCTCCAACTCGTGTGCAAACTCAGGATACATTTCGCGCGCTCGCTTGGGCGAGCGGTTGCAGCGCCGCCGGGGTCTCGTCCCCGCAGTTGGCCAACATGCCGCCGGCAGCATGCGAGGCTTCCCGCCCCGGTTCGCCGCGCTCCACTACCAGCACCTCGGCGCCGTATTTGCGAAGCTCTCGCGCAAGACTGAGCCCGATAATCCCGCCTCCCACAACGATGACATCCCAAGTCTTCACGCACGCATTGTAAAAGAACGAGCCGCGTTGGTTGCGATCGTGCGGGCTTGCGAAGATTCGGCTGGCTGAAGGCCAATGTTGGATAGCTTTCGGTGTGCCGTGATCCACCTTCAGCGGTGGTATCTGTGGTTTCACTTGTGAGGTTGCTTGTGCTCGGTGCGCCAGGCATCCACCTGACGTTCCGCTTCGGCGATATCGGCCGGCGACATCGAGTGGCGCAGTTCGTTCAATTCTGTTGCTGACGACTTGACCGAATCCTGTGACAACATGAACCACTTGTATGCAGACACGCGATCGCCTTCGATATCCGGACCCTTTGTCAGCAGAATACCCAGCCGGTACTGCGCCGTTGACCACTCCTCGCTGCGCGCGCGAGTTTATAGTAGTGCTACAGCCAAGGGGAGATCGGCCTCGGTTCCTTGTCCAGTTTCATACATCGTTCTCCAGATCGTACTGGGCATCGGCGTGCCCTGATCGGCAGCTGCTTTGAACCAGCGCAGCCCTTCGCCGTCATCCTTTGGTGACGCCCTGTCCAGCGACATAGCGCACGGCCAGTCGAACCGGCCGTCCCGCTGTCCCCGGTCGGCGGCCATCTTGTAGTAAGTCAGCCGCTTGCTGGTAGTCCACGATCCCTAATTTGATGTCGCAATAAATGTCTCCAAGGATGGCTTGCGAGATCGCATCGCCCAACGCGGCTCCGCGTTTCAGCCGCACGATGGCAACGTCCATGTTCGGAGCTGAGCCGTCACGCGGATATGCGGCGTCGAATCCCGCGTCCCGCAATGCCGGAATGAAGTCGAGATCAGCGGCCTTCGTAAGCCACGATACGGCCTGTTGCTCGATCGCGCGGCACGCCATCGCCATGCTTGTAGATCAACGCCAGATTGTAGGCGGCTGCTCCGCGCGCCCGCGTCAGCCGCCTGGCGAAACCAGCGGATGGCCGTGGTCATGTCCTTCGTCACACCATCGCCAGTGGCGTGCATCGATCCAATGTTCGTGGTCGGCGTCGAGTGACCCCTTCTCGCGCTGCATGTATACCACTTGAGGGCGGCTTGCAGGTCGGGGTTATTCCATCCGAATGCCCATCGCGTAGTAGATGCCCAGCGATTCTTCCCGGGCACGTATCCCTTTTCAGCTGCGAGCTTCAAGAGCCGAAGGCTTCCTCTTCGTCGTTTTTGAGAAGAACGCCGGCATGATACGCAGCGCCAGCATGGTCTGGGCCTGGGGATCGCCGGCCTGCGCCTCTCTCGAGCGATGGCAACTCATCGAGGTAATGGCCCGGGCTTTGAGAGAACGTCATACTCGCTGCGTGGATCGCTCGCTCGATCCGCACCTCGGTGGGGCGGTGGACGCGGCCACCGGTGCGGGAGCAGCCGAGACCGTGGGTTGCGGTCCATGAATGCAGGGTGCGCAGCGGGAGCGATGGAGGAGCACTTTCTTCGCCGGCTTCTGGGAGACGTCCCGACTCCTGGTGAAGGACTGCTTCTCTCAATCGCCTTTTCGACGGTGTCGGAAACCGGCTTGTCAAACGGTATCCGAACGATGACCTTGTTCTCCGTCGGCTGCGCAGTTCGACGCTGACCGGCGCCTTCAGATCGAGAGCCGATCCGGCTGGTGGCGGGTTAGCCTGAAACAAGGACGCCCTCACTGTCGTGATCGGCCATGATTCACATTCAGATGTTGGGCTGGGGCCTGCATCACGAATCCGGGAAAGTCGAATACGATGCGGTCCGGATTCTCCAGTCGCTTCCGTGTCGGGAATCGCAGGGAGTTGGTCGAAGACTTCGATGGTCGGGGCCACGACTTCTCGCTGACGACCCGGATGTTTGTGATTGCCGGCTTTGCTTCCGGCCGTCTCGCCGGGTGTGGAAGACTGGGCTGCGAAGGCGGCGACCGCACGCCAACTGATCAGGAACACCGCCCGTGAAGAGGCGCCAGTGCATAACGTCATCTAATCGCACCCGAACGCGATGTCTTTCGCGCGGGAACTTGACTTGCCGCCATCGTCCCACTCTGTTCGGAACTTTCCAAGCCTGAATTGAGAAGGAAGGACGAAGCCAGGCTTTCGCCCCCACGGGCGGACCCGGAGGCGCACCGGCGGCGCACCTTCGGCAGATTCTGCGCGGTTAGTATCCCCACGTTCGACGCCGCCAAGCGGGCGAAGCTGACGAGGCGACGTACATAACGCCGCAGTCGATGCGCCTCGTCGAATGGGACGCGTCTCAGGCCGGCTGACGTGTGTGGCGAGCTGAGTGTCATCGTGCCCGGTCCCGCACCGGAGATTCGCGGCGGCGAAAGCGAAATCGAGTCCGCTATCGCCGTGACGCTTGACGCCGACAGAACGCCGTCAGAGATCGGCTGCGACGACGCGATGTCGCTATTTCCCGTGCGGGCGGTGCCGGCGTGGTAAGGCGCAAGCCCCGCTGCGGTGGTTTGCATGTTCGGACGTAGCATGACGGGATGGGGATCTCCGGGTTAGTCGCCCGCGCGGTCGACATCCTATCAGCGTGGTCGGTATCACCACATGATCGTGCCATCGCCGATGCACCGGTGCAGCGCGCGGCTCCGAGGTCGAAATGCCGCGTCCTCGCCCTGGGCGCGCTCGATCGCCGCCGGCCAGCGTCGCGCCGCCTGCGAGCGCCGCCAGCCACGCACGGACGCTGCGGCGTCGATGCGCGACCGCGACCCCGCCCGGCTCGCGCCGAGATCCGCAGCCGGTCGGGCATCGTACCGAAAATCCACCGCCAGGTCACCGGCATGGTCGGGCTGGTTTCACCTGCCGAATGCGGCACGGCACCGGGAACGAGCGCGTAAATCAGCCGGCATGACGGGTGGATTCGCATCCGCCCAGCCCCGGCAGTTGTTCCGCCCCAGCGGCGGCAAGCTCGCGCAGCACGTCGTCGGGGAGGCGCGCGGATCCGCCGCGCGGTTCGCCTCGTCGATCGCGCCCATTCGAGGCGCGCGACGTCCGGGGAGATAGGGCGAAAGGGTGGACGCCGGTTCGTACCCGCCCACGAGAAATTCGCCGAGCGTCGCGCCGTACTCGTTGGCGGGGGGTCGCCCGGAGCGCGAAGGATGTCTCTCGACGGCGTAAGAGCATCGACTTCGCCGCGTCGAAGAACGCGCTGCGCCCGACGACGCGCCCGTACCACCGGATACGTCGCGCCCAGCGCGTTCCGGGTAGTTTCGTCCTTATCGTGCGTCGGTAGATGCCGATCCGCTTACGGCGCCGGACCGCGCGTCGGCGAGCGCAAGCACGCCGGTGTCGTCCCGTCGGCGGCGGAAAGGCACCGCAGCGGCGAAACGCGCTTGCAGCTCACCCAGCGACGGCATGGCGGTCGGCGAGGATGGCGAGCCGCCGTCACCGCGCGGCTTCCTGGCTTCGAGCACCGCGAACTCAGGGGATGTCGATGTCCCATTCGATGAGCGTGGGGGCGCACGGTCCCGATCCAGTGCAATCGTCTCGCGATAGAGGCGTCCAGACCGCCGGCGCCACGCGCGCGCCAGCCGCGTATCGATGTGGGGGCAGCGACCGGTCGCGTCGAACCCGGCGAGGTGGATTTCCGCGATCGCGTCCCCGGCATCGCGGCAAAGGTACGTGTCCGCGTCGAAGCCGTGGTTGACGGCGTTGACGTAGACATTGTTGACGTCGAGCAGCAGCTTGCAGCCGCTGCGCCGCGCGACCGCGGCGACGAACTCCCACTCGGGAATCGTCGCAGTCGGCGAAGCGCGAGATACGTCGAGACGTTCTCGACGGCGAGCTCGCGACCGAGAGCATCCTGGACCTGCCTCGACGCGCGCGCGAGACGTGGGCGAGCGCTTCCTCGGTGTACGGCAAGCGGCAGCAGGTCGTTGAAGTGACGGCCGCCGACGCCGCTCCAGCACAGGTGCTCGGAGACGAGCGCGGGCTCGATCCGCGCGATCGAGCCGCGCGAGCTTCGCGAGATGCGTCGCGATCGAGCGGGTCGGTCGAGCCCAGCGACATGCCGACGCCGTGCAGCGATAGCGGATAGTCGGCGCGAGATCCGATCGAGGCGCCGCGAGCGCAGGGCCGCCGTCGGCGAAATAGTTCTCGCTGTGGACCTCGAGCCAGGCGCACGGGCGGCCGCTCGGCCGCGACATGCCGCGCACGTGCGGCGCGCGCAGGCCGATGCCGGCGGCCAGCGGGAAGGCGCTGCGCGCGCGTCATCGCGACGACGCGGTCCCGGCCGCGCGGTGCGCGGCCGGCCGGCGACGTTCGCGCGATCGCGCGTCAGGCCTTCGGCGGCGCCGACTTGCCGCCCATCTTGTCGCATGTCGCCCTTGTTCGACGTACTTCCATTCGGTCGGGTCCTTGTCGGTCTTGGCGCCCTGGCCGGCGCACGCGTGCTTGCGCGGTGCCGCAATCGTTCTGGCCCGCCTTGGCGATGCCGTAGCACTTTTCCTGTCCCGGCTGCGGCGTGCACGGCCCCGGCGGCGCCTGCGGCGACGGATGCGGCGGCGAAGCCGAGCGCGATGACGCCGGCGATCGCGGCATGAATCGTGGACTTGATGGTTCATCGAGATCTCCTGGAGATGTGGGAAGACGGCGGCGGGCCATCGTGCCTGCCAGCCGATGGTGATCGACCAGCGACCTTACACGCGCGCCGAAAGCCTGTACGTCGCGACGAGCTTGGCGAAGGCGCCCTTCGAGCGGCTTCAGGCCGAGCAGGTGGGGATCAGCTCCGACACCGTCGGATGGATATGGACGGTCCGGCTGATCGCCGTGTAGGGCAGGCCGGCGGCCATCATGTCGATGATGCAGTGGATCGCCTCGTCGGCCTCGATGCCGAGCAGTGCGGCGCCGAGGAGCTTCTTCGTCTCGGCGTCGACCAGCACCTGCATGAAGCCCTGCGTCTCCGAGCGCTCGCGCGCGCGGCCGACCCGCGCCATCATCATCTTGCCGACGAGCGCCGGCCGTCCCGACGCCGCGTACCTCGCGCTCGGTCATGCCCGACGCGCGCGAGCGGCGGATCGGTGAACAGCGCGTAGACGGGCACGCGGTCCGACACGCGGCGCCGGTCGCCGTCGAGCAGGTTGGCGGCGACGATCTCGTAATCGTTGTACGACGTGTGCGTGAAGCGCGCCGCGGCCGTTGACGTCGCCCAGCGCCCAGATGCCGGGCACGCTCGGTGCGCAGCTCATCGTCGACCTCGATGAAGCCGCGCGCGTTGGTGGCCACGCCCGCCCGGTCGAGGCCGAGGTCGTGCGTGTTGGGATCGCGTCCGACGGCGAGCAGCAGGTGCGAGCCGGCGATCTCGCGCGGCTCCTCGTCGCAGCTCACGTGGATCGCTGACGCCGCCGCCGCTGCGCGCCGTGCGTCCACGCACTTGGCATTGAGCCGGAACGCGATGCCTTCGCCTTCGAGCATCGCCTGGATCGCCGCCGACACTTCCGCGTCCTCGCGGCGCGACGATGCGCGGCGCCATCTCGACGACGGTGACGCGGCTGCCGAAGCGCCGGTACATCTGCGCGAATTCGAGTCCGATGTAGCTGCCGCCGACGACGATCAGGTGCTCCGGCAGGAAATCGACGTCCATCATGCCGGTGCTCGTCAGATAGCGGCACGTCGTCGAGGCCCTCCAGGTCGGGCACCGTCGGGCGCCCGCCGGTGTTGATGAAGATCTCCGGGGCTTCGAGCACGCGGCCGTTGACGCGCGACCGTGTGCGGGCCCTCGAAGCGGCCGTGGCCCTCGATCAGCGTCACGTTCGGCGTGCTTGCGGAGCCAGTTCGTCGACGCCCTCGATTGGACTGGCGGACGATCTCGTCCTTGCGCGCCTTGACGCGGCGCCATGTCGACCGCGATCGCGGCCGTCGATCACGACGCCGATAGTCGGCGCCGTGGCGCGCGACATGCGCGGCGCGCGCGCTCGCGATCAGCGTCTTCGTCGGAATGCAGCCGTTGTTGACGCAGGTGCCGCCGACGCTTGCGCTCGAGGATCGCCGTCTTGCGGCCCGAGGCGGCTAGCCGGACGGCCAGCGCGGGGCCGGCCTGCCCGGTGCCGATGATGGCGTCGAATCGCTCCGTCATGCGTCCACCTTCTAAGGCGCGCGGCTCGCGTGCCGTGCCGCAATGTCCTCGCGGTTGAAGTCGATGTCGCCGGCCAGCTGATCCTCGCGGTCGAGCTTCGGGGCAACCAGGCGGGTTCGGGTCTGCCGATCGCGCGCGGGCGTGCCGGGTGCGCCTACTGTGCGGTCCAGCCGCCGTCGATCGGAATGATTGCCCCGGTGATCGAAGCGGCTTCGTCGCTTGCCAGGAAGGCGGCAAGCGCGGCTACCTCCGAGACCTGCACGAACTGCTTGGTCGGTTGCGCGTGCAGCAGCACGTCGTTGATCACGCTTCGGTGAGGCCGCGGGCCTTCGCCGTATCCGGAATCTGCTTCTCGACCAGCGGGGTCCACACGTAGCCCGGACAGATGGCGTTCATCGTGATGCCCTGGCGTGGCGACTTCGAGCGCCACCGTCTTGGTGAGCCCGGCGATGCCGTGCTTCGCGGCGACGTACGCCGATTGTACGGGCTCGCGACGAGCTGAGCGCGACGCGATATTGACGATCCGCCCCACTTCCTTTCACTTCGGCGGGGGTTCCGTTCGTGAGGGACGTGGCGCCCCGATCAGGCGTAAAGTCAGCGCCGCCGATGCCGACCTGCTACAAATCGGCCATGTAAAGCACGATGCCGGGCATCATGGCAAACCCGGCGCAGCGTGTTAGCGCGGATCCTGCATGGCGGCGCGGAACCCGTTAACATCGGCGGGTTACCAGTCGCCCGATCCGGACCATGCGCTTCACCATCGCGACCTACAACATCCACAAGGGCTTCACGCAGCTCAACCGCCGCATGGTGATCCACGAGCTGCGCGAGCGGCTGCACGGCCTCGCCGCCGACATCCTGCTGCTGCAGGAAGTCGTGGGCGTGCACCGCGGGCACGCCGGCGCGCCATCGTCGACTGGCCGGTGAAGCCGCAGCACGAGTTCATCGCCGACACGGTCTGGCGCGAGGTCGCCTACGGCAAGAACGCGGTGTCGCACGCACGGCCATCACGGCAACGCCGTGCTGTCGCGTTTCCCGATCGTCGCGCACGAGAACCTCGACATCTCCGCGCACGCGTTCGAAAGCCGCGGGCCTGCTCCACTGCGCGATCGACCTCGGCACGGGCGAGCCCGAGCTCCACTGCCTCAACGTCCACCTCGGGCTCTTCGAGCGCGGGCGGAAGTGGCAGATCCACGCCCTGTGCGAGAGGATCCGCGCGACGGTGCCCGCCGATGCGCCGCTCGTCATCGCCGGCGACTTCAACGATTGGCGGCACAAGGCGAACCGCCTGATCGTCGACGGAGCTCGGCGTCGTCGAGGTGTTCGCCGCCGTGCGCGGGCGTCCGGCGCGCACGCTTCCTCGTCGGTGTTGCCCGTCTTCCGCCTCGACCGCATCTACGCGCGCGGCCTCTCGATCGTCGATGCGCACGTCCACTACGCCTTCCCGTCGGGACGGATCTCCGACCACGCGGCGCTCGCCGCCACGTTCGACACCGGAACCCGGCCGCGATGAACCGGTTCCTGCCGGGCAATCGCATCACTTTGTTGAGGAGCGGCGGCGAGTACTTCCCTCGCTGGTCGCGCGCGATCGACGGCGCGGAACGGGAAGTCTGGCTCGAGACCTACATCTACGCCGACGACGACGTCGGCGCCATCGTCACGGCGGCGCTCGTCCGGGCCGCGCAGCGCGGCATCGTCGTGCGGCGTGCTCGTGGACGGATGGGGCGCGAAGCATTACTTCACCGCGGCGATCGAACGCGCAGCTGCAGGAGGGCGGCGTCGAGCTGCTCGAAGTACCGGCCCGAGGTCAGCGCCGTGGCATTTCCGCTCGCATCGGCTGCGGCGCCTGCATCGCAAGCTCTGCCACGTCGACGGCAAGATCGCCTTCGTCGGCGGCATCAACATCATCGACGACGTGAACACGCCCGGGCAGAAGCCGCCGCGCGTCGATTTCGCGCTGCGCATCGAGGGCCCGTTGCTCGTCCCGATCGTGCGCACGATGCAGCGGGTCTGGGCGATCAACGAGCTCGTGCAGTTCCAGCAGAGCGAGGTGCCGCTGTTTCCGCGTCTGCGGCGCAGCGCAGCGGCTGGGCGCGCAGACCGCGAAGTTCGTGATCCGCGACAATCTGCGCCATCGCCGCGACATCGAGCACGCGTACCTCGCCGCGATCCGGACCGCGAAGCGCGAGATCCTGATCGCCAACTCGTATTTCTTTCCGGGCATCCGCTTCCGCCGCGCGCTGATCGCGGCGGCGCGAGCGCGGCGTGGCGGTGACGCTGCTCCTGCAGGGGCGCGTCGAGTACTCTGCTGTTGCATTACGCGACGCGCGCGCTGTACGGCCAGCTCCTGTCGTCCGGCATCGACGATCCAGGAATACCACCAGGTCGTTCCTGCACGCGAAGGTGGCGGTGATCGACGACAACTGGGCGACCGTGGGCTCGTCCAACATCGATCCGTACAGCCTGCTGATGGCGCGCGAGGCGAACGTCTTCGTGCGCGACCCGTACTTCTCCGACCAGCTGCGCGACGAGCTCCGCGAAGATGATCGACGAAGGCGCGCGGCGCGTCGGCCCGCAGCACTGGGCGCTGCGGCCGCGCGTCTACAAGGCGCTCGTGTGGACGGCCTACGGCGTCGTGCGCCTCGCCATGGGTCTGCTCGGCTACGGCGGGCAACGAGTGGTTCCGCGAGCGCCGGCGCGTACGGGAGCCGCGACGAGCCCGCCGCGTAGCGGCGCCGCCGGGCGCTCGGCCCGGCGGTTTGATAGACTGGCAACGCGAACGTCGCCGCAACGCCGGACGCTGCCGCCGCTGCGCGCCGAACGACCGCGCCCCATCGCGAATCCCTCATGCGTCATCACGGGTCAACGCCACTGCCGGCTCCGCACGAATCCGCGGCGGCGACTGGCGCGTGATCGGCACGCTGCTGCCCTATCTGTGGGCCTACAAGGGCCGCGTGATCGTCGCGCTCGTCGCGCTGGTGGCGGCCAAGGTCGCGAACGTCGGCGTGCCGGTCCTGCTGAAGTCGATCGTCGACACACTCGACGCGCGAACGGCGGCGCTCGCGGTGCCGCTGGCGCTGCTCGCGGCCTACGGCCTGCTGCGGCTGTCGACGACCGTGTTCACGGAGCTCCGCGAGTTCCTGTTCGCCAAGGTGACGCAGCGGGCGGTGCGCACGATCGCGCTCGAGGTGTTCCGCCATTTGCATGCGCTGTCGCTGCGGTTCCACCTGGCGCGGCAGACGGGCGGGCTCACGCGCGACGTCGAGCGCGGCCAGCGCGGCATTTCGACGTTGATCAGCTTCACGCTGTTCTCGATCCTGCCGACGCTGGTGGAGATCGGCTCGTGGCGGCGATTCTCGTCGTCGCGCTACGACTGGACGTTCATCGCGATCACCGTGGCGGCGCTCGTGCTCTACGTCGCCGCGACGATCCTCATCACCGACTGGCGCACGAGCTTCCGGCGGCAGATGAACGAGCTCGATTCGAAGGCGAACACGCGCGCGATCGACAGCCTGCTCAACTACGAGACGGTCAAGTATTTCGGCAACGAGGGCTACGAGGCGCGCGCCGCTACGACGAGAGCATGCAGCGCTGGGAGAAGGCCGCGGTGAGGAGCCAGACGTCGCTGTCGTTCCTCAACGTCACGCAGAGCGCCATCATCGCCGTCGCCGTGACGCTGATCATGTGGCGGGCGACGGTCGGCGTGGTCGCCGGGACGATGACGATCGGCGACCTCGTGCTCGTCAACGCGTTCATGATCCAGATCTACATCCCGCTCAATTTCCTCGGCGTCCTGTATCGGGAGGTGAAGCAGGCGCTGACCGACATGGAGCGGATGTTCGCGCTCACCGCGGAGCACACCGAGATCGCCGACGCGCCGGGCGCGCCGGCGCTCGTCGTCGCCGACGGCAGAGGTGCGGTTCGAGCACGTCGACTTCGGGTACGAGAAGAACCGGCAGATCCTGTTCGACGTGAGCTTCACCATACCCGCGGGCAAGACCGTGGCCGTCGTCGGGCCGTCCGGAGCGGGCAAGAGCACGTTGTCGCGCCTGCTGTTCCGCTTCTACGACGTGACCGGCGGGCGCATCACCGTGAACGGGCAGGACATCCGCGCCGTGCGCCAGGACAGCCTGCGCGCGGCGATCGGCATCGTGCCGCAGGACACGGTCCTCTTCAACGACAGCATCGAATACAACATCGGCTACGGTCGCCCCGGGGCGACGCACGACGAGATCGTCGCGGCGGCGCAGCTCGCGCAGATCCACGATTTCATCGCGAGCACCCCCGAGGGCTACGCGACGGCGGTCGGCGAGCGCGGCCTCAAGCTTTCCGGCGGCGAGAAGCAGCGCGTCGCCATCGCCAGAGCGGTGCTCAAGGGGCCGCGCATCCTGATCTTCGACGAGGCGACGTCCGCGCTCGACTCGAAGTCGGAAAAGGCCATCCAGGCCGAATTGCGGCGGATCGCGCACGAACCGGACGACCCTGACGATCGCCCACCGGCTGTCCACGATCGTGGACGCCGACGAGATTCTGGTGCTCGACCACGGCCGGATCGTCGAGCGCGGGACGCATGGCGCGCTTCTTGCGTCGGACGGCGTGTACGCGCGGATGTGGCAGTTGCAGCAGACGGAATCGCCCGAGTCGAGCGAGGGCGATGCCGAAATCCGTCAACTTTCGACGCCCTGCGGCGTTGATACGGATTCCGGCGTCCCTTTGGTCGATTCGCCCGACGCGATTACGCCGGCTGTCTCGTAAACGCCGCTGCGGGCTGTAGCAACACAACCCCTTTTGCTGTCCGGGTATTGGCGAAGCCGCAAGTGCATGCTATAAAAGCGGCTCATCTTGAGGTCCAGACTTGATGAACGTACGCCTTACGCTTGTTTTTCTGACGCTATTCGCGGCCTTCAGCGCCGGCCGTTGCGACGGCGCAGTCGGCGCTCGTGCTCGACCCCGCCAAGCTCCGCTTGGCGTCGCTCAATGCCGTGATCGTCGACGCCTCCGCCAATCGCTCCGTCTACGCCAAAGGGGCGGACGCGGTGACACCGATCGCGTCGCTCACGAAGCTCATGACGGCGATGGTCACCCTCGACGCGCAGCTTGTCGCCGGACGAGACGATCACGATCGACATGGACGACCTCGATTTTCTCAAAGGCAGCCGCTCGAGGCTGCGGATGGGAGCCGAGTTGCCGCGTCGCGAGATGCTCCGTCTCGCGCTGATGTCCTCCGAAAATCGCGCGGCGTCGAGTCTCGCGCGGACCTATCCCGGTGGAACCAGGGCCTTCGTCGCCGCGATGAACGCCAAGGCCGCGGCGCTCGGGATGACGCACACGCGATACGCCGATCCGACGGGCCTTTCGGCGCAGAACGTGTCGACGGCGAACGACCTCGCCCTGCTCGTGGCGGCGGCGGCGGAGTATCCGCAGATCCGCGATTTCAGCACCACCGGCAGCCATTATGTCGAAGTGCAGCCGACGGGGCAGATCCTGGGCTTACAACAACACCAACAACCTCGTGAAGAACGGCCAGTGGGACATCAAGCTGTCGAAGACCGGATACATCCGCGAAGCCGGCAAGTGCCTCGTCGATGCTGGCGACGATCGCGTCGAAGCCGTTCGTGATCGTGCTGCTCGATTCCGCCGGCAAGTACACCCGCCTGGGCGACGCCCAACGCGTCCGCCATTGGCTCGAGACGAGGGGAGACACTGCCGGCGACGGCCGAAGCCAGAAGCCGCGCCGCGAAGGCTCGCAAGGCGAGCCGGTTGCCTACCGGGCCCCGGCAAGAAGGACCGCGTCGCGCATCTGAATGTGCTTCAGTCGCCGCGGCGGTGCCGCTGGAAGAGCTCTCCTTCGCGTGCGCCCGCGTCTTCGCGGTGATCGCGCTGCCGGCTAGCATCCGCGCAAGCTCCTCGATCCGGTCGGCGCCCGAAAGCGCCACGGCGTCCGCACGCACGGCTTCGGCGTCGCCTTGCTTGGTGACCCGGAAGTGCGCGTCCGCGAACGCCGCGACCTGCGGCAGGTGAGTCACGCAAAGCACCTGCCTCCGCGCCCAACGCCTGCAGGCAATTCGCCGACCGTTGCCGCCACGGCGCCGCCGATGCCGGCGCGTCGACCTCGTCGAAGATCAGCGTCGGCACCTCCCCGACCTCGCTCGTCACCACCTGGACCGACAGCGCGATCCGCGACAGCCTCGCCGCCCGAGGCGACCTTCGCGAGCGGCCCGAGCGGCTGCTTCGGATGGCTCGCGACGCGAAACTCGACGCTCCTCGACGCCATAGCTCGCGGGCATCGCGAGCGGCTCCAGGGCGATCTCGAGCCGCCCCCCGGCCATCGCGAGGCCTTGCATGACCTCGGTGACGCGGGCCTCGAGGTCGTGCGCCGCGAGCTCGCGCTTCGCGGACAATTCGCCGGCCAGCGCGCGATAGGAAGCCTCGGCCTCCGCGGCGCGCTGCGCGAGCCTCGCGGTATCCGCGGATTCGGCAAGCGCGGCGAGGCGGGTCTCGGTCTCGGCGGCGAGCGCCGGCAGCGCATCGGGCCGCACCCGATGCTTCCGGGCAAGGTCGTGAATGGCCGACAGGCGCTCCTCGATCCGCGGTCGAGCTCGGCCGGATCGACGTCCAGCTTCTGGCGATAGCTGCGCATGCGCCGGGCCGCCTCGTCAATGCCGATGCTGGCAGGCTCGAGCAACGCCACGATCTCGGTGAGCGCGGGATCATGCGCCGAATGGGCGTCGAGCTTCGCGATCAGCGCGCGAAGCCGCGACGAAAGCGCGTCGTCGCCGTCGGTCAAGCCACTCTTCGCCGGCCGCGGCGGCTTCGATCAGCGCCGCCGCATGCGCGAGCCGCGATTGCGCCTGCGTCAGCACGGCCCATTCGTCGGCGGACACGTCGAGCGCCGCCAGCTCGCGCCGCCGCGCCTCGAGCACTTCGCGCTCCGCGGCCGACGCCGTGGCCGCCTCCGCGGCCGCTTCGCGCTTGGCGACCGCCGCGTTCCACGCGTGCCACGCACTCGCGGTTGCGCGGGCGAGCGCCGTGAAGCCGCCAAACGCATCGACGAGGGAGCGTTGCACGCTGGCCGCGGTGAGCGACTGGTGCGCGTGCTGGCCATGCAGGTCGACGAGCTGCTCGCCGATGTCCTTCAACTGCGCGAGCGTCGCGGGCCGGCCGTTGATCCATGCGCGACTTCGGCCTTGCGCATCCAGCGTCCGGCGCAGGAGCAGGGGACCGTCGGGCGAGGCGAGATCGTGTTCGGCGAGCCACTCCGCGATGCCGGGATGCTCGCTCAGTTCGAACACAGCGGCGAGCTTCGCCACGCTCGGCGCCCGGCCGCAGCTGCCGCAACTCGAACCGATCGCCGAGGAGCAGGTCGAGGGCATCGAGCAGGATCGACTTTCCCGCGCCAGTCTCGCCGGTCAGGACCGTGAAGCCGGCATCGAGCTCGAGGTCGAGCGTTTCGACGACGACGAAGTTGCGAATGGACAGCAAGCGAAGCATGAGAATCAGACTCGATTTTCGGATCGGACCCGCTTGGTGCGCTGACGTCATTGAAATTCGAGTCTGATCCTACTTCTTGCGCAACCGTTCCGGCGTCTCGCTCCAGTGCAGCTTCTCGCGCAGCATCGCGAAGTAGTCGTAGCCCTCGGGGTGCAGGAAGCGCGCCGAATGCGGCGCGCGGCGAACGGTGACCCGTTCGCCTTCAGAGATCGCGAAATGCGCCTGGCCGTCGCAATGCAGCGCGGCATCGCGACCGCGCTCGAGGGTGAGGGCGATCGTCGCGGTGTCGGCGACTGCGATCGGCCGGTGCGTGAGGGCATGCGGGGCGACCGGCACGAGCGCGAAGGCGGGCACCTGCGGATCGAGGATCGGGCCGCCGCCGACAGCGCGTACGCGGTCGACCCGGTGGGGGTCGTCACGATGATCCCGTCCGCGCGCATTGCATAAACGAAGCGGCCGTCGATCTCCACGGCGCAGTCGATCATCGTGCCGCCGCCACCGCGGTTCAGCACGATGTCGTTCAGCGCGAACGCAACCTCCATCGTGCCATCCGATCGCACGACCTCCGCCGCGAGCAGCGTGCGGCGCTCCTCGACATGGCGGCCTGCCAGCATCGCGGCGAGGATTTCCTCCATGCGCGCGATCGGAATGTCCGTGAGGAAGCCGAGCCGGCCCTGGTTGATCCCGATGAGCGGCACATCGAGCGGCGCCAGGCGCCGCGCGATCGAGAGCATCGTGCCGTCGCCACCGAGGACAATCGCAACGTCGGCGTGCGTCCCGAGATCCGCTGCCGGCGCCGTCGGGAAATCCGGCCAAGCGCGTCGAGCGTGCCGTGTCGGCCTCGATCACCACGTCGTGGCCGCGGGCGACGAGAAACGAAGCGAGACGCGACAGCGGCTCCGCGATGTCGGGGCTCACGTGGCGCCCGATCAGCGCCACCCGGCGGAAACGGGCGGCGGGCGCCGGCGGGGAGGCGGTCGATACCATCGCCCGGATTAAAGCACACGCGCCGCCGGGGCCATAGCCGACCAATGCATGATCCCGACGCTGACGATCATCGGGCGTCGCCGGGCGTTACTGGTGCGTCGCTGGCTGTAAAATAGCCGCATGCTGGACCCGCGCGCCCAAACGCTGCTGAAAACCCTCGTCGAGCGTTATATCGTCGAAGGGCAGCCTGTCGGCTCGCGCGTGCTCTCGAAACAGCCGGGCCTCGAGCTCTCGCCCGCGACGATCCGCAACGTCATGGCCGACCTGGAGGAGCTGGGCTATATCGCGAGCCCGCATACTTCGGCCGGGCGCATCCCGACGTCCAAAGGCTACCGGTTCTTCGTCGACAGCCTCATGGTGATGAAGCCGCTGGAGCAGGTCGAAATTCATCGTCTCGAGGGGAGTTCACAGCCGATCGGCCGCAGCAGCTCATGAGCGCGGCAGCGTCGCTCCTGTCGCAGCTCACGCATTTCGCGGGCGTCGTGATGACGCCGAAGCGGCGAGAGGCGACCTTCCGCCATATCGAGTTCCTGCGCCTGTCCGACCGGCGCGTGCTCCTCATCATCGTCACGTCCGAGGGCGACGTCCAGAATCGCATCCTCCACACCGACCGGACGTACTCGCAGTCGCAGCTCCAGGAAGCCACGAACTTCTTCAACCGGCACTACGCCGGCCAGCCCTATGATGCCGTCCGCTCGCTGCTGGCGGAAGAGCTGAAATCGCTGCGCGAGGACATCGTCGGCCTCATGACGGCGGCGGTCGAGGTCGGGGGCGCCGCGCTCAACGAAGCCGAAGCGCTCGTCGTCACGGGCGAGAAGAATCTGCTGGCGGCGACCGACCTCGCGTCGAACATGGACCGCCTGCGCCGGCTGTTCGAGCTCTTCGAGCAGAAGACCTCGCTCTTGCACCTCCTCGACGTCTCGCAGCGCGCCGAGGGCGTGCAGATCTACATCGGAGGCGAATCGGGGCTCGTCCCGCTCGACGAGTGCAGTGTGATCACCGCGCCCTACGAGCTCGACGGGCGCGTCATCGGAACCCTCGGTGTCATCGGTCCGACGCGCATGGCGTACGAGCGCGTGATTCCGATCGTCGACGTCACCGCCAAGCTTCTGTCCAACGCGCTCACGCATCAGATGAACGACTGATGGGCGATGCTGCGTCCCATCCGAATGCGGGTCTGATCGGGCGCTTCTACGATGCACTGGGGCGCCGCGACGCACCGGCGATGGTCGCCTGTTATGCGCCCGACGCGACGTTTTCCGATCCGGTGTTTCCCGCCCTCGATGCGGCGGGCGTGGCGGCGATGTGGGCATGCTGTGCGCGCGCGGCAAGGATCTCGCGGTGGTCGCGTCGGACATCGACGCGAGACGATTCCACCGGTCGCGCGCACTGGGTCGCGACGTACACCTACTCGGCCACGGGGCGGCGCGTCGAAAATCGCATCGACGCGTGCGTTCGCCTTTCGTGACGGGCTGATCGTGCACCACGTGGACCGTTTTGACCTTTGGCGCTGGCTGCGGCAGGCGTTGGGCGTGAAGGGCGCGTTGGTCGGCTGGCTGCCGCCCGTGCAGCGCACCGTGCGCGCCCAGGCGGCGAAGGCGCTCGCCGACTGGCGAACCCGGGATTCGTGAGCGCCGCCGGGCCGTCCAGGTGCGCGAACTGCGCCCCTTGGGGCAGCGCCGCGGCGAGCGCAGCTGGGGGCTAATGAGCGCGGTTTCTCGCCGAACCGGCCTGGAAGCACGGGCAGCCGCGCCGGGTCGGCGTCCTGCTGCTGAACCTGGGCACGCCGGACGCACCCACCGCCGCCGCCGTGCGGCGTATCTCGCGGAATTTCTTTCCGATCGCCGCGTCGTCGAAATCCCGGGGTTCATCTGGAAGCCGCTATTGCACCTCGTGATCCTGCGGGTGCGCCCGGCGCGGTCGGCGAAAAAATACGCGATGATCTGGGGCAGCGAGGGATCTCCCCTCCTCGCGCACAGCCTGAAACAGAAGACGCTGCTGATGGGCTACCTCGGCCAGCGCCTCAAGGATCAGGGACTGCCTTCGGACTTTGCGCCGGTCGAGCTTGCGATGCGTTATGGCAATCCGGGAATCGCGGACGCATTCGACCGACTGCGGTCGGCGGGGTGCGATCGCATTCTCGCGGTGCCGCTCTTTCCCCAGCATTCGTCGAGCGCCACGGCCGCCGCGCTCGATGCGGTGTTCGCCCATGCGCGACGGATGCGGCGGCTGCCGGGCCTCCGCACGATCGACTGCTTCCACGACGACCCCGGCTATATCCGGGCGCTTGCGCGCAACGTCAACGACTATTGGATGCGGCACGCCCGCCCCGACCGGCTCGTGATGAGCTTTCATGGCTTGCCTCGGCGCTCGCTCGATCTGGGGGACGCCTATCACTGCCAGTGCCATAAGACGGCGCGGCTCCTCGCGACCGAGCTCGGCCTTGCCGGCGGAGCAATTCGTCGTCACGTTCCAGTCGCGCTTCGGCCGCGCGGAATGGCTCAAGCCCTATACCCAGGACACCCTCGTGCGCCTGGCCAGGACGGTGTCGCGCGGGTGGACGTCGTCTGCCCGGGGTTCGTGTCCGACTGCCTCGAAACGCTGGAGGAGATCGGCATCGAGGTGAAGCAGGCGTTCCTCGGGGCCGGCGGGCGCGAATTCCACGCGATTCCCGTGTCCTCAACGAGCATCCGTACTGGATCGCCGCCCTGGTCGACCTGGTCCTGGCGAATCTCCAGGGCTGGCTCGACGTGCCGCCGGACGCCGCGGCGCGCGAGGCGACGCTGATGCGGGCCAAGGCCATGGGAGCACGCCAGTAAGCGGCCGCTCGGTCTCCGCCGAGGATCCGATCGCAACCGGTCGATTTCCCTGTCAAAACAATCGGAACGCCGAACTTGCCCTAGCCCGATGGCGAGGGGTTGAAAACAGGCGGAGCGGCCCAACTGTGTCGAGAGGTCCGTGGACGCCGCGGGAATCGCCTTGACGGAGTTTCGATGTCGGCCCATCAAAATCCGAGAGTTCGCCCGTCGAAGTCGCGGCTGCCGACGTGCGTCCCCCGATCACCGCGGACGCGAACCCGCGTCCGCGGACGTCGTGGGCGCGGCGCGGCCGCCGGCCGATCCCGCGCCGGATATCGCCGACTTTGTTGAAGAAGCTCGAGACCGAAGCCGCGGAGTTGCGCGATGCCTGGCTCCGTTCCCGCGCCGACATGGAAAACATGCGGAAGCAGGCGGCGGCCGACGTCGCCCGCGCGCACAAGTATGGAATCGAGCGCTTTGCCGGCGAGCTCCTCGACGTGAGAGGATTCGCTGGAATCCTCGCTCGCCGCCGAAAACGCCTCGCTCGCCACGCTGCGGGCCGGCGTCGAGCTCACGCTGAAACAGCTGTCGGCGGCATTCGACAAGGCGCAAATCGTCGAGATCGAGGCGCAGGGCAGGAAATTCGATCCTCACCGCCATCAGGCGATGGCGATGGTCGAAAGCGAGGAGCCGGCCAATACGGTCGTGCAAGTGTTCCAGAAGGGCTATCTGCTGGCCGACCGCGTGCTGCGGCCGGCGATGGTCGCCGTGGCGAAACCCAGGGCGGGCGCTAGCTTCGTAGACGCCGCGGACGGCCGCGGCGCGAGCTTGATTCAGCGGTCGATACCCCCATTTGCAGCGTAGACAAACTCATTGCACCGGAGGTAAACGAATCATGGGCAAGATCATCGGCATCGACCTCGGCACGACCAACAGCTGCGTCGCCATCATGGAAGGCGGGCAGCCCAAGGTGATCGAGAACTCGAAGGCGCGCGCACGACGCCTTCGGTCGTCGCCTACCAGGAAGACGGCGAGATCCTGGTCGGCGCGCCGGCCAAGCGGCAGGCGGTCACCAACGCGAAGAACACGATCTTCGCGGTCAAGCGGCTGATCGGCCGGCGCTTCGAGGAGAAGGAAGTCCAGAAGGACATCGGGCCTCATGCCCTACAAGATCGTCAAGCACGACAACGGCGACGCGTGGGTCGAGGTGCGCGGCAAGAAGGTCGCGCCGTCAGCAGGTGTCGGCCGAAATCCTGCGCAAGATGAAGAAGACCGCCGAGGATTACCTCGGCGAGGAAGTGACCGAGGCCGTCATCACGGTGCCGGCGTACTTCAACGACTCGCAGCGGCAGGCGACCAAGGACGCCGGCAAGATCGCCGGGCTCGAGGTCAAGCGGATCATCAACGAGCCGACGGCGGCCGCGCTCGCGTTCGGCATGGACAAGAAGGAAGGCGATCGCAAGATCGCCGTCTACGACCTGGGCGGCGGCACGTTCGACATCTCGATCATCGAGATCGCCGAAATCGAGAGCGAGCACCAGTTCGAGAGTGCTGTCGACCAACGGCGACACGTTCCTCGGCGGCGAGGACTTCGACCAGCGCGTGATCGACTACATCGTCACCGAGTTCAAGAAGGAAGCCGGCGTCGACCTCAAGAACGACGTGCTCGCGCTGCAGCGGCTGAAGGAAGTCCGCCGAGAAGGCGAAGATCGAGCTGTCGTCGTCGCAGCAGACCGACATCAACCTGCCGTACATCACGGCCGACCAGTCGGGCCCGAAGCATCTGTCGATGAAGATCACGCGCGCCAAGTTCGAGTCGCTGGTCGACGACCTGATCGAGCGCACGATCGAGCCCTGCCGCATCGCGATCAAGGACGCCGGCGTCAAGCTGTCCGACATCGGCGACGTGATCCTGGTCGGCGGCATGACGCGGATGCCGAAGGTGCAGGACAAGGTCAAGGAGTTCTTCGGCAAGGAGCCGCGCAAGGACGTGAACCCCGACGAGGCGGTCGCGGTCGGCGCGGCGATCCAGGGCGGCGTGCTGAAGGGCGAGGTCAAGGACGTGCTGCTGCTCGACGTGACGCCGCTGTCGCTCGGCATCGAAACGCTGGGCGGCGTGATGACCAAGCTCATCCAGAAGAACACGACGATCCCGACGAAGGCGCAGCAGGTGTTCTCGACGGCCGACGACAACCAGGGCGCGGTGACGATTCACGTGCTGCAGGGCGAGCGCGACGTCGCCTCGGGCAACAAGAGCCTCGGCCAGTTCAACCTCGAGGGTATCCCGCCGTCGCCGCGCGGCATGCCGCAGATCGAGGTGGCGTTCGACATCGACGCCAACGGCATTCTGCACGTGTCGGCGAAGGACAAGGCGACCGGCAAGGAGAACACGATCAAGATCAAGGCGAGCTCCGGCCTCACCGACGACGAGATCCAGCGGATGATGAAGGACGCCGAAGCGCACGCCGAGGACGACAGGAAGCAGGTCGAGGTCGTCCAGGCGCGAAACTCGCTCGACGCGCTGGTGCACAGCGTGAAGAAGTCGGTCGACGGAGTACGGCGACAAGGTCGGCGCCGAGCGAGAAGTCGAAGATCGAGGCCGCGATCAAGGAAGCCGAGGACTCGCTGAAGAACAAGGATGCCGCCAAGGAAGCGATGGAGTCGCAGGCCGAAGCGCTCGGCGAGGCGCCGCAGAAGCTGGGCGAGATCATGTACGCCGAGTCGCAGGCGAAGGCGCAGCCGGCGGTGGCGAGCGGAGGCAGGCGGCGCTGGCGGCGGCGAGCGCCAAGAAGGACGAAGAAGGTCGTGGATGCCGAGTACACCGAGGTCAACGACAGAAGTGATGCTTCGTTCGCGCGGCGGCAACTTCGCGGCTGCAGGCGACGAATCGTCCGGCCGGATGCGGCGCTGCCGAATGGCATGCGCCGGCTCCGGCAGCTTGCATTGAGGTCAACGGCAAGCGGCGTACGTCGACGGGAAAGGGAGTGATGGCAAAGCGCGACTACTACACGGTGCTCGGCGCTCAATCGCGACGCGTCCGACGAGGACGATCAAGAAGGCCTACCGGAAGCTCGCGATGAAGCACCATCCGGACCGCAATCCGGATGACAAGGGCGCCGAGGACAAATTCAAGGAGGCGAAGGAGGCCTACGAAGATCCTCACCGACCCCAAGAAGCGCGCGGCCTACGACCAGTTCGGGCACGCGGGCGTCGATCCGTCGGCGGGATTCGGCGCGGGCGGTGCGCGCGGCGCCGGGCCCGACGGCTTCGGCGGCTTCTCCGATGCGTTCGGCGACATCTTCGGCGAGATCTTCGGCGCAGCAGCGCGGCGGGCGCGGCAACGGCGTCTATCGCGGCGCGGATCTGCGCTACAACCTCGAGCTCGCGCTCGAGGAAGCGGCGCGCGGCACCGAAGCCAAGATCCGCATCCCGACGACTCGAGGAATGCGACGACCTGTCACGGCAGCGGCGCCAAGCCCGGCACGCAGCCCAAGCAATGTCGACCTGTCACGGACGCGGCGAGGTGCGCGTGTCGCAGGGCTTCTTCTCGATCCAGCAGACCTGTCCCGACGTGTCACGGCACCGGCAAGGTCGTCCCCGATCCGTGCGCGACCTGTGCCACGGCGCGGGGCGCGTCAAGAAGCACAAGACGCTGTCGGTGAAGATTCCGGCGGGCGTCGACCAGGACGACCGCATCCGGCTGACCGGCGAGGGCGAGGCCGGGATGAACGGCGGGCCGTCGGGCGATCTCTACGTCGTCGTCAACCTGAAGCCGCATCCGGTCTTCCAGCGCGAGGGGCGCGACCTGCATTGCGAGATGCCGATCAGTTTCGCGATCGCGCGGCGCTCGGCGGCGAGATCGAGATTCCGACGCTCGACGGCCACGCGAAGATCAAGATTCCGGCAGAGACGCAGACGGGCAGGTGTTCCGCCTGCGCAACAAGGGGCATCCGGCCCGGTCCGCGGTTCGGTGCACGGGCGATCTCTTCTGCCACGTCGCGATCGAGACGCCGGTCAAGCTCACGTCGCGGCAGAAGGAGTCTGCTGCGCGAATTCGAGGCGATCAACGAGAACGATCCGGGCGCGCAATAACCGGCGCGCTGCCGCACCGCGAGCGCAGGTGATTTTCGGTCCGTAACATTTCGAACGGCGTCGCCTGCTACGACGCCAGCCGCAGCCACGCTGGAAAGCAGCCGCATGATGGCAAGGCGCAAGCGGCAAAAAACGAGCAAAATACGTAACTGAACGAAGTATTACC
>ERZ1370068.9343-contig-8128_pt1 | contig 35915 bp, 57 predicted proteins | sample MGYA00561227_ERZ1370068 | MGnify/ENA primary metagenome ERZ1370068 (study PRJEB38410, sample SAMEA6850437) | metagenome | study: Metagenomic assessment of the ecological functions of the soil: analysis of the soil microbiota associated with the... | reverse complement strand
CAGCATCAGCTCGATCGACATCAGGATGACGATGACGTTCTTGCGGTTGAGGAAGATGCCGAAGATGCCGAGCGTGAACAGGATCGCGGCAACCGTGAGGTAGTGGCCAAGACCGATGGTGTGCATGGATGCCATCCGCCGCCGGCCTAGCCGCGCCCTTCCGCCGAGGATGATGGCGCTGCCGGACGCCACCTTGACCACCTCGACGGCCGTTTTGGGGCCGCGCGCCACCTGCGCCGCGATCGACTGGCGCTTGACGCCCACCTTGTGCCGCAGCGTCAGCACGATGGCGCCGATCATGGCGACCAGCAGGATCAGCCCGGCGCCCTGGAAGTAGTAGACGTAGCTTGGTGTAGAGCACGCGTCCCAGCGCCTCGGTGTTGGTGATGCCGGAGCCGGCCGTCGGGATGGGCGCGGCGGCCGTCGCCAGCGCGCCGGGCCTGACGATGCTGAAGCCCACGCACCATCACCAGCTCGGCCAGCAGGATGAGGCCGATCGAGCGCGCCGAGCGGCGCGTGCTTCATGAAGCCGGCTCGCAGCTCGGCGAAATCGACGTCGAGCATCATGACGACGAACAGGAACAGCACGGCCACCGCGCCGACGTAGACGACGACCAGGATCATCGCCAGGAACTCGGCGCCCAGCAGCACGAACAGGCCCGCGGCGTTGAAGAAGGCCAGGATCAGGAACAGCACGGCGTGCACGGGGTTCTTGGCGGCGATCACCATGAACCCAGCCGCCACGGTGACGACCGCGAACAGATAGAAGAAGAGCGGCCGCCAGCGTCATCCGCGCCTCACCTGATACGGGTGCGTCGAGCGCGAGCGCTTTGGCGATCTCGCGCTCCCAGCGGTCGCCGTTCGCGAGCAGGCGCTCCTTGTCGTAGTAGAGCTCCTCGCGCGTCTCGGTCGCGAACTCGAAGTTCGGGCCCTCGACGATGGCGTCGACCGGGCAGGCCTCCTGGCACAAGCCGCAGTAGATGCATTTCACCATGTCGATGTCGTAGCGGGTGGTGCGGCGCGTGCCGTCGTTGCGGCGCGGCCCGGCCTCGATGGTGATGGCCTGCGCCGGGCAGATCGCCTCGCACAGCTTGCAGGCGATGCAGCGCTCCTCGCCGTTGGGATAGCGCCGCAGCGCATGCTCGCCGCGAAAGCGCGGCGGATTGCGGCCCCTTCTCGAAGGGATAGTTGAGCGTCGCCTTCGGCTTGAAGAAGTAGCGCATCGACAGGAAGAACGCCGAGACGAACTCCGTCGAGGAAGAGCGAGCTGACGGCTTGTCCGATCGCCATTGCCAGACCTCTAGGGCGCGAGTTCGAAGAACTGCAGCACGGCCGCCACCGCCACCACCATGAAGCAGCGACAGCGGCAGGAACACCTTCCAGCCGAGCCGCATGAGCTGGTCGTAGCGATAGCGCGGCACGAACGCCTTCACCATGGCGAACATGAAGAAGACGAACACGAGCTTGAGCGAGGAACCAGATGATGCCCGGCACCAGGTTGAGCGGCCACACGTCGACCGGCGGCAGCCAGCCGCCCAGGAACATGATGGTGGTCAGCGCGCACATGGTGGTGATGGCCACGTACTCGCCCAGCATGAACAGCAGGTAGGGCGTCGAGGAGTATTCGACCGCAAAGCCCGCGACCAGCTCGGACTCGGCCTCCGGCAGGTCGAACGGCGGCCGGTTGGTCTCGGCCAGCGCCGAGATGAAGAACACGACGAACATCGGCAACAGCTGCAGCCAATGCCAGTCGACGAGGGAGTTGGGCAGGCCGGCCGCGGTGCCGAGGCCGACCTGCTGGGCGTTGACGATCTCGGTCATGTTGAGCGAGCCGACGCACAGCAGCACGGTGATGATGACGAAGCCGATCGAGACCTCGTAGGACACCATCTGCGCCGCCGAGCGCAGCGAGCCGAGGAACGGATATTTCGAGTTCGACGCCCAGCCGCCCATGATGACGCCGTAGACGCCGAGCGAGGAGATGGCGAAGAGATAGAGGATGCCGACATTGAGGTCGGAGATGACCCAGCGGCCCCAGCTGTTCTCGTTGAGCGGGATCACCGCCCAGGCCGCGAGCGCCAGCACGGAGGCCACCAGCGGCGCCAGCAGGAACACGCCCTTGTCGGCGCCGGCCGGGATCAGCGGCTCCTTGAGCACGAACTTCAGGAGGTCGGCGAACGACTGCAAGCAGGCCGAACGGGCCCGACCACGTTGGGGCCGCGGCGCAGCTGCACGGCCGCCCACACCTTGCGGTCCATCAGCAGCAGGAAGGCGACGCTGACGAGCAGCGCCACCAGCAGCACCACGCTCTGGAACACCATCACCAGCAGCGGCCAGAGGTAGGCCTGCCAGATGTCCGGCCAGGACCAGCTGCTAGCCATGCGTTCCGGTCGTCCCCTGCTTGCAGGCTCTTGGTCAGCGCGCTGAGCTCGGCCATGACGGCGGAGGCCCGCGCGATCGGGTTGGTCGAGATAGAAGTCGCGCACCGCCGGGCCGAACGGCTCGGACCCAGAGCCCCGCCGCGCGCCGCCAGCGCTTCCACCCCGGCCAGGCCGGCAGGCTCGACCGCATCGAGGCGGGCCAGCGCCGGCGCCTCCTTGTACATGGCGGCACGCAGGGCGGGAAGGCCGTCGTAGGGCAGCTTGTGGCCCACGTGCGCGGAGAGCGCGCGCACGATCGCCCAGTCCTCCTTGGCGTCGCCCGGCGGGAAGGCGGCGCGCGCCGTCATCTGCGCGCGGCCCTCGACATTGACGTAGGTGGCGCTCTTCTCGGTGTAGGCCGAGCCCGGCAGGATGACATCGGCGCGCTGCGCACCGGCATCGCCGTGGCTGCCCTGATAGATCACGAAGGCCTTGCCGAGCGCGTTCATGTCGATCTCGTCGGCGCCGAGCAGGTAGAGGACGTCGAGCTGCGCCTTGCCGGCCGCGGCCAGCATGCCGCGCGACGTCGAGGCCGCCCTCGCCGGGCACGAAGCCGAGGTCGAGGCCGGCACACGCGCGAGGCCGCGCATTGAGCACGTTGAAGCGCGTTCCAGCCGGCGTCCTTGCCCTGGCCGGCGGCGAGCGCGATCTTGGCCGCCGCCGCCAGCACGGCCGCGCCGTCGGGCCGCGCCGCAGCGGCGGCTGCCGACGATCACCATGGGATGCTTGGCGTCGCGCAAGGTGGCGGCAAAGCCGCTGCTTGCCGTCGGCCACATCCTTCAGGGTCTGCGGGCCGGCGCCCAGGTAGTCGCAGGGATAGGTGAGGTCGGCCCTCTCGCCGATGAGGCCGACGACGAGGCCGCCCTGGCGCCAGCGCTTGCGGATGCGGGCATTGAGCACGGCCGCTTCCAGGCGCGGGTTGGTGCCGATGAGCAGGATGGCGTCGGCCTGCTCGATGCCGGCGATGGTGGTGTTGAACAGATAGCTGGCGCGGCCGAGCCGGGGATCGAGCTTGGCGCCGTCCTGCCGGCAATCGAAGTTGCGCGAGCCCAGGCGCACGAAGCAGGTCGCCGAGCGCGAACATCTCCTCGGCGCCGGCAAGATCGCCGGCGATCGCGCCGATGCGCTCCGGCTTGGCACCTTCGAGCTTGCCGGCCACCGACGGCCAGGGCCTCGTCCCAGCCCGCAGGCTCGAGCCGGCCGTTGCGGCGGATGTAGGGCTGGTCGAGGCGCTGGGTCCTGCAAGCCCGTCGGCCACGAAGCCGCGTCTTGTCGGAGATCCACTCCTCGTTCACGGCGTCGTTGTTGCGCGGCAGGATGCGCAGCACCTCGCGCCCCGCGCATCGACGCGGATGTCCGATCCGACCGCGTCCATGACGTCGACCGACTCGGTCTTGCGCAGCTCCCAGGGCCGCGATAGATGAACGCCCAGGGCCGATGCGTCAGCGCGCCGACCGGGCACAGGTCGATGACGTTGGCCGGACAGCTCCGACATCATGCCGCGCTCGAGGTAGGTGGTGATCTCCATGTCCTCGCCGCGGCCGATGGCGCCGAGCTCCTCGACGCCGGCCACCTCGGTCATGAAGCGCACGCAGCGCGTGCAGTGGATGCAGCGGTTCATGGCCGTCTTGATCAGCGGCCCCAGGTATTTGTCCTCGACCGCGCGCTTGTTCTCGACATAGCGCGAGCCGCCGACGCCGTAGGCCATGGCCTGGTCCTGCAGGTCGCACTCGCCGCCCTGGTCGCAGATCGGGCAGTCGAGCGGGTGGTTGATGAGCAGGAACTCCATCACCCCTTCGCGCGCCTTCTTCACCATCGGCGTCTTGGTGTTGATGACCTCTGGCGGCTCGCCGTCCGTGTTGGGCGGCAGGTCGCTGCACGCCCATGGCGCAGGAGGCGACGGGCTTGGGGCTGCCCTGCACCTCGACCAGGCACATGCGGCAGTTGCCGGCGATCGACAGGCGCTCGTGGTAGCAGAAGCGCGGGATCTCGACGCCGGCCTGCTCGCAGGCCTGGATCAGCGTGATGCCGTCCTCGACCTCTATCGGCCATGCCGTCGATGATCAGCTGCTTGGGCATCGCCGCTCTCAGTCCCCTGCGCGCGTGTCTCATCTTCACGCCGCCCCGCTCGGCTTGGCCGTGAACCGGATCAGCACGCCCAGGATCAGGCCAGCCAGCCCGAACCAGAACAGCATGGGCTCGTAGGCGGTCTTGCCGGCCAGAGCGGCCACGCTGGCGACCAAGCCGCAGATGCCGCTCGAACTGTACAGGCAGCCCACCACATCGAGCACGCTGCCCTCGCGCGCTTCCGGTCAGCCTGACCGATCTCGCGCACGACCGAGGAATAGATACGAGAACCACCAGATGCAGGCGCGCAACCAGCACCACCGCACCGGCCAGCATCAGGATGTTGCCGAACTTCCTGAAATCCACTGCCGCCTCCGCAATCGAGCCCTGTGGCGCAACAAAGTGCCGGCGGACAGCGCCCGCCGTCATTTGCACAAGGCTTCCTACACGGGCTGAGGCGCGCGGCGCTAGGGCGACAATTGCCGCGTTGGCTGCCGATCGAGCCACGCAGGCAGGCTAGGGCGATGCGCTCCTCCTCCTAGTCCCGCAAGTCAGCGCCTCCTGTCGCGCTCGGCGAGCATCTCCGCGCACCACCCTCGGCAGCGCACTCGACCTTGCAGGCAGGTCTGCGCAACTCCCCGACATCTCGCTGCAGCCCCGCGACATCGCGCGATAGCCGCGCAATCTGGCTATTCGTCAGCCTGAACTCGGTCTTGATCAAATCCGGGATGTTCTTCACGTTCCTCGTCTGTCGGTGGCGACGCGTGCCTTCAGAGCGGACATTTCGCGCTCGAGCGTCGACACGCGTTGCTCCAGGTCCGCCACGTCACTCCTCTCAATCGCTCGCTCATGATCGCACAATCGTCAGAGAACAAAAGTAGTACAAACAACTGCGCTTGTCGCAGTCCTCCAGATGTCACTCGCAGCACGTAGCAGTCCGGCCGTTTTCAGCCGCTACTCCGCCGCCCGCTTCGTGCGCCGCCTGGTAGCGGTCGATGCGGGCTTCGATCTCGCCGCGGAAATGGCGGATCAGCCCCTGCACCGGCCAGGCCGCCGCCGTCGCCGAGCGCGCAGATGGTGTGGCCTTCGATCTTGCGTCGTCACGTCCTAGCAGCAGGTCGATCTCGCGCTTCTCCGCCTCGCCGCGCTCCATGCGCTGCAGCACGCGCCACATCCAGCCGCAGCCCTCGCGGCAGGGCGTGCACTGGCCGCAGCTCTCGTGCTTGTAGAAATAGGCGATGCGGCGGATGGCGGCGATGATGTCGGTCGACTTGTCCATGACGATCACGGCCGCCGTGCCCATGCCGGATTTCAGCTTCGACGAGCGTGTCGAAATCCAAGGTCAGGTCCTGGCAGATCGGTGGCCGGCAGGCACGGCATCGACGAGCCGCCGGGGATCACGGCCAGCAGATTGTCCCAGCCGCCGCGCACGCCGCCGGCATGACGGTCGAGCAGCTCGCGCAGCGGGATGCCCATCTCCTCCTCGACCACGCAGGGGCGCTCGACGTGGCCGGAGATCTGGAAGAGCTTGGTGCCGGTGTTGTTGGGCTTGCCGAGCCCGGCGAACCACGCCGCCCCGCGCCGCAGGATGTCGGGCGCGACCGCGATCGACTCCGACGTTGTTGACGGTGGTCGGCGCGCCGTAGAGGCCGACATTGGCCGGGAACGGCGGCTTCAGCCGCGGCAGGCCCTTCTTGCCCTCGAGGCTCTCCAGCAGCGCCGTCTCCTCGCCGCAGATGTAGGCGCCGGCGCCGTGGTGGACGATGAAATCGAAGTCCCAGCCGTGGATGTTGTTCTTGCCGATCAGCTTGGCCGCGTAGGCCTCGGCGACGGCCGCCTCCAGCTGCTCGCGCTCGCGGATGAACTCGCCGCGCACGTAGGTGTAGCAGGTGTGCGCGCGCATGGCGAAGGAGGCGAGCAGCGCGCCCTCGATCAGCAGATGCGGATCGTGCCGCATGATCTCCCGGTCCTTGCAGGAGCCGGGCTCGGACTCGTCCGCGTTGATGACGAGGTAGCTGGGCCTGGGATCGCTCTTGGGCATGAACGACCACTTGAGGCCGGTCGGGAAGCCGGCGCCGCCGCGGCCGCGCAGGCCGGAGTTCCTGACCTCGGTGATGATCCAGTCGTGGCCCTTGTCGATCAGGGCCTTGGTGTTGTCCCAGGCGCCGCGCGCCTTGGCGCCGGCGAGCTTCCAGTCCTGGAAGCCGTAGAGGTTCTTGAAGATGCGGTCCTTGTCCTGGAGCACTGGCTTCGTTCCCCTACTTCCCGCCTTGGCGTAGTCCTTCAGCGTCGTCGGCCCGCCGACCGGACAGCGAGGCCTGCCGGCCGATCTGGGAGCCGGGCTTGGGCGGCTGACCCTTGGCGTAGCCGTCGAGCACCTTCTCGAGCAGCTCCGGCGTCAAGTCCTCGTAGGTGTCCTTGCCGATCTGCACCATCGGCGCGTTGGCGCATACGCCGAGGCACTCGACCTCCTCCCAGGAGAAATCGCCGTCTTTCGACAGGTGGTGCTGCTCCGCGTGGATGCGCCGCTTGCACACGTCCACCAGGGCTTCCGCCCCGCGCAGCATGCAGGGCGTGGTGCCGCACACCCACACGTGCGCCTTCCTCCCACCGGGGAGAGCTGGAACATGGTGTAGAAGGTGGCGATCTCGTAGACGCGGATGTAGGCCATGCCCAGCATGATCGGCGACGAGGCGCATGGCCGGCTCCGGCAGCCAGCCGCCATGCTGCTCCTGCGCCCGCCACAGCAGCGGGATCACGGCCGAGGCCTGCTTGCCCGGCGGATAGTTGGCGATGGTCGCCTCGGCCCACGCCTTGTTCTCCGGCGTGAAGGCAAAGGTGGCGGGCTGATGCGGGTCGAGTCTGCGGACGGACATGGACGTGAGCGTGCTTCCTGCGGGTCCTGAGCGGCGGCCTCCTTATAGGGCGGCCGGGCTTGCTTGTCGCGGTGTCTTAGAGCGCTCGCCAACAGCGGCGGAACGCGGCAAAGTCGCCGAGGATCGGCCGGCGAGACCCGCGCCGCTAGCCCAACCATCGCAGGATCAGCAGCAGCCGGCGGCGGGAGCCAGCAACAGCGCGCTCTGCGCGCCCACGCGCAGGAAGCCCGGTCCAGAAGACGGCCCAGGCCACGCCGAACACCGGGATCAGCCGCAGCGCTCAGCACGTGCCCGCCATGGCCGCGCGCCAGGCGAAGAAGCGTGCGCCAGCAGGATGCGTGAGCACGCCGACGATGATCGGCAGCCCGGACGGTCGCTGCTGCCATGACCCCATGGCCAGCCGTACCGCCTGGCGAACAGCGCGATAGGTGGCGAGGCTCAGCCCCCAACCGAAGGCGACAACCGCCAGAACGAACCCCAGATCGATGGCGGCCACCGGCTCACGCCTCCGCGCTCGCGATCCGCTGAGTGCCCTAGTGACAAGGCCACGCGAACAATTCCTCGAGCCCGCGTGAAGCGCAGCCTGCGCAAATCCACCCCCGCGAGCAACCGGCGTCGCGACGTGCTCCTTAACGAATGCGGACAGTCAGAGTCAGCGGCCTAGCTTGGCGACAGCCGCGCGCCAGACCTCGGGATCGCCCAGCTGCACGGCGCGATCCGCGCCGACGTCCTCGAGCAGAGCGCGAGCAGGGTCTCGCGATCCTCCTCGGTCGAAAGGAGCTTACCGTCGACCAGCTCGATTTTCTCGGGCTTCAGAACAAGCCGCCTAAGCCCTCGTCCTTGCCCCACGCACGGCCTTCGTTGCGGATGTCCCACTTGGGCTTCGTCATTGCGTATCGCTCTGCCCCAGCGGCGGATCCAGCTGATGAGATATCGGCGAGGCGGGATAGCCGAGACCGAGCGCCGGCAACTCCAGATCGCGTTCTCGAGACCCGCCACTGTGCGCTCATGCCGATTCTGGCGAGGTCGCAGGCATTAACCCGGCCGCCTTGAGTGAGACGGTCACATAGTCCTGCGCAATTGCGGGAGCACTGGTCGTAGACGCGACGCCGCCAGGTCTGGTCGAACCCTGCGTGTTGGCTCCTGAGAGCATCTCGAACAGCACAGCACGTCGTCGGTCGAACGGACCGGTCAGTGGCGGCTCTTCACACCACGATCGGGCTGCGGCAGACTGCGGGGACGAACGGTGAATCGAGCTGCCACGCCCAGCATGGTGAAACCATGCGTTGCATCGGTCCGCTTGTGCTGCGATCAAATGCGCCGGACAATGTTCGACACGATCATCTGCGTGATGCTCGAATCGGCCGCCGGATTCATGACTGCCACACGATCAGCTCGGCTCAAGCGCCCTCGCCGAGCCTGCGTGTCCATGAAGGCGAGCCTGGCCGCCTTGCAGCTAGCGCGTCATATCATCAGCTGCTCCTCGCGCGCTCCGCGAGGCTTCGCGAATAGCACTAATGCATGGAGCGGGCGAAGCAGCCTCGCCAGGGCGCCTCATGCGCCGAGCAGCTCCCGCAACGGCGACCGCCATGCCCGGCGGCACGAGGCTGATCTCTCCGTCGGTCACGATCCGCGTCGAGATATCACCCGTCTCGCTTCGCGCGTGATGGATGACGACGTTCTTCACAGGCTTGACGATCAAGTAGTGGCGAATGCTCGGCACGGAAAAATACTCGACCAGCTTGTCGCCGGTGTCGTCACGCTCGCTCGAGGGCGAAGCAACTGCCACGACAATGAGCGGCGCCTCGAGGATCATGGCAGTCGAGATCGGTCGCTACGCCGCACTGACCGCGGCACGGGCTCCCGCGAGGTATCGTTGTCGATCACCACCGTCATCCCGTCCGTGAACACGGTGCACGGCACACCGGCACGCGCCACGGCGTCGCTCGAGAGCCCGCGCGACCGCCAGCCTTGACCAGATTGTGCCTGGCCCGCTCGGGCGCCATTGCAATGACTTCGCCACGCACGAGCTCGTACCGCCCCCGCAGCTGCTTGGCAGCCCAGGTCAGAAACTCAGGAACCGTCATGGCGTTGCTTTGGTTGAGCCGTCATATTGGCAGGATAGCATACTCCCGACCGGCCGCGTTACCGGTCGATCTCCCCGAACACGATGTCGAGCGAGCCCAGGATGGCGGAGACGTCGGCCAGCATGTGGCCGCGGTTCATGAAGTCCATCGCCTGCAGGTGGGCGAAGCCGGGCGCGCGGATCTTGCAGCGGTAGGGGCGGTTGGTGCCGTCGGCCACCAGGTAGACGCCGAACTCGCCCTTGGGCGCCTCGACCGCGGCATAGACCTCGCCGGCCGGCACGTGGAAGCCCTCGGTGTAGAGCTTGAAGTGGTGGATCAGCGCCTCCATCGAGCGCTTCATCTCGGCGCGCTTGGGCGGCACCACCTTCTTGTCGTCGGTGACATGCGGCCCCGCGCCTTCCGCGCGTCATCAGCTTCTCGCAGCACTGCTTCATGATGCTTCACCGCCTGGCGCATCTCCTCCATGCGGATGCAGTAGCGGTCGTAGTTGTCGCCGTTCTTGCCGATCGGGATGTCGAAATCGAGCTCGGAATAGCACTCGTAGGGCTGCGCCTTGCGCAGGTCCCAGGCGGCGCCCGGAGCCGCGCAGCATGACGCCGGAGAAGCCCCAGCTCGAGGCAGTCGGCGAGGCTGACCACGCCGATGTCGACGTTGCGCTGCTTGAAGATGCGGTTCTCGGTCAGCAGCCCCTCGATGTCGTCGCAGCACCTTGGGATGGGTCTCGCAGAACTCGGCGATGTCGTCGATGAGCTTCGGCGGCAGGTCCTGGTGCACGCCGCCGAAGCGGAAATACTTGGCGTGCATGCGCGCGCCCGAGGCGCGCTCGTAGAACACCATCAGCTTCTCGCGCTCCTCGAAGCCCCACAGCGGCGGGGTGAGCGCGCCGACGTCCATGGCCTGCGTCGTGACGTTGAGGAGATGCGAGAGCAGCCGGCCGATCTCGCAATAGAGCACGCGGATGAGCTGCGCGCGCTTGGGCACCTGCGAGGCCGAGCAGCTTCTCGCCGGCCAGGCAGAAGGCGTGCTCCTGGTTCATCGGCGCGACGTAGTCGAGCCGGTCGAAGTAGCCGGATCGCCTGCAGGTAGGTCTTGTGCTCGATCAGCTTCTCGGTGCCGCGATGCAGCAGGCCGATGTGCGGGTCGACGCGCTCGACGACCTCGCCGTCGAGCTCCAGCACGAGCCGCAGCACGCCGTGGGCCGCGGGATGCTGCGGCCCGAAGTTGATGTTGAAGTTGCGGATTTCGGTTTCTGGCATTGGGTTGCTCGTGAGATCGCAGTCGGAGCGGCAGTCGGCAGTGGAGTCGAGTCGGCAGTGGCCAGTCGGCAGTCGACGGTCGCTCGACGTCTCGAGTCTGTCGTTGCAGTGACCGGATCAGGCCGCAGCATCTTCCGACCGTTCACAGTGCGTCACACAGTCGACGCACAGTCGATCGAGGCCAACCTGTCCGCTAAGACAGGTGCGTCTCGAGCTCTTGAGCGAGCCTTGAGCAATGCGAGGAACTGAACGTAGCGCTGTCTGCTCTCGCGCCATAGCCCTCGGCGATGTTCGCGGCAACTGACGACGACCTCCGATCTGCGCGGTCAATCCGTAGATTTCTGCCTGGGAACTCTGGCGGTCAGTCGATAGCAGGCAGCGGAAGCCATCGCCTCCTGCCAGACGCGCAAGGTCTCGGTACGTCTGGATCCACGGTACTCGCGCACTGCCATTGCACGCACTCGACTCGCCATTGCCACTCGCCACTTCGGCCTTCTCATCGCCCGGCAGCACGTAGTCGACGCCCTCCCACGGCGACTCGAAATCGAACGAGCGGAACTCCTGCGTCAGCTTCACCGGCTCGTAGACCACGCGCTTCTGGTCGTCGTCGTAGCGCACCTCGACGTAGCCGGTGAGCGGGAAGTCCTTGCGCAGCGGATAGCCCTGGAAGCCGTAGTCGGTGAGGATGCGGCGCAGGTCGGGGTGGCCGGAGAACAGGATGCCGTACATGTCGTAGGCCTCCCGCTCGTACCAGTTGGCGGCGGGGAACACGTCGATCACGCGAAGGCACGGGCGTGTCGGCGTCCGTCTCGCACTTGACGCGGATGCGCTGATTGCGGCGCGGCGAGAGCAGGTGATAGACCACGTCGAAGCGCTTGGCGCGCTCGGGTAGTCGACGCCGCAGATGTCGATCAGCTGCTCGAACTGGCATTGCGTGTCGTCGCGCAGACGCGGTCAGCACGGGCACGATCTGCTCCGGCACCACCACCACCGTCAGCTCGGCCAGCGCGATGTGCCGGCGGACGACCTTGCCATCGAGCAGGCCTTCGACGTGCCTCGCCAGGTCCTCGAGCGTCATCGTCATTGCCTATCGGCCGCTTCCAGCAGCACCTCGTAGTGCGTGGCGAAATCGTCGAACTCGCTGAGGATGGTCCTGGCGCCGGGATCGACGACGGCGCGCTCGGGCTTCGGCCCCGCGAACGACTTGATGGCGTCCATGGATGCCCAGCGGCTGATCACCAGGATCTCGACGCGATCGCCGCGCTCGGCCTGGCATACGCTCAAGCCCAGAAAGCCCTCGATCTTGCGAAGCTGCGGCAGCACGGCGCCCTTTCAGATGCTCGCGGTAGGCGCGAGCATTGCCAGGTCTGGCGTAGGCTACCCATGTGCGCACGATCATATGATTTTCAGCTCACGACACTCTGACGCCATGCAACCTCGCTCAATCGCACTATCGAACAGCCGCGCACCTTGTCGGCAGTGCGAGCGGTGCGCGTCGGCGCCGTCGGCCACCTGGTAGCTCATGCCGAGTTCAGCGTGAAGGAGCGGCCGTCCTTGAGATCGGTGTGCAGCTCGCCGTCGACGCAGCAGGATGATGTGCCCCTTCTGCACCAGTGGTCCGAGACATAGCCGGGCGAATATCCACCATCCTCACGCGGATGTCGCCGAACTGCCGGGTGCGCCAGGTGGCGACGCCGACTTCGCCCTTGTGGGTGGTCAGCTCGACGGCAGTCCAGTCCGTCGTGCCGAACGGAATGTCCGACATGCGCATGGCGGCCTCACCGCTCGATGGTGCCGGTGCGGCGGATCTTCTTCTGCAACAGCATGACCCCGTAGAGCAGCGCCTCCGCGGTCGGCGGGCAGCCGGGAACGTAGATGTCGACCGGCACGATGCGGTCGCAGCCGCGCACGACCGAATAGGAATAATGATAGTAGCCGCCGCCGTTGGCGCAGCGAGCCCATGGAGATGACGTAGCGCGGCTCCGGCATCTGGTCGTAGACCTTGCGTAAAGCAGGCGCCATCTTGTTGCAGAGCGTGCCGGCGACGATCATCACGTCGGACTGGCGCGGTGACGCGCGCGGGGCGAAGCCGAAGCGCTCGGCATCGTAGCGCGGCATCGACATCTGCATCATCTCGACCGCACAGCAGGCAAGTCCGAACGTCATCCACATCAGCGAGCCGGTGCGCGCCCAGGTGATCAGGTCGTCGGTGGTGGTGACGAGGAAGCCCTTGTCGGCCAGCTGGTTGGACACCTCGGTGAAGTAGGGCTCACCGGGTTTGACCAGTCCGGGCGTGGCAGCCTGCGTCGTCATCGTTCCTGCCTATTGCCGATTGCCGACTGCCGACTCAATCCCACTCCAGGGCGCCCTTGCGCCACTCGTAGATGAAGCCGATGGTGAGCACGCCCAGGAACACCATCATCGACCAGAAGCCGAACACGCCCGACCTGCTTGAAGGCCACCGCCCACGGGAACAGGAAGGCCACCTCGAGGTCGAAGATGATGAACAGGATCGACACCAGGTAGAAGCGCACGTCGAACTTCATGCGCGCGTCGTCGAAGGCGTTGAACCCGCACTCGTAGGCCGAGACCTTCTCCGGGTCGGGGTTGCGCACGGCCACCAGGAACGGCGCGATCATGAGGGCCAGGCCGATGGCCAGCGCCACGCCCATGAAGACGACGAGCGGCAGATAGTCCAGCAGCAGCTGGTTCATCTGGCCCCCTGTTAGCGCAGTGCGCGGCAGCACGCCGCAACACGTGCTGCGCTGCGCACCATCGACCAATACCCGGTCGCCGCCCCGATCAGAAGTGGCCCCGAAGATGCAATGCGTGTCCGATCAGGCAACACCTGAAGCGGCTTCGCAGGCTTCGAGCGTCTCCGAGGAGGGGGCATGGTACACGTCACAAGACCGGGTATTCTCGCGGCTGCGCGGCGCTCGACTGGCTCGCAAAGGCGAGGCACGGGCTGCAGGGCGCCACCGCGGGTCGCGCGCGAATCCTATCTGGGCATGTATGCCCTGGTCGGCATCCTCGGCGGCGTCACGGCGGCCATCCATTGGCTCATGCTCTGCGCCCGGCTTCTAGCGTTAACGACCGATTACGGGACAGGTTGTAACGGTTTGGACAGGGGCTGACGCGGCAGGAGGGTTCTGCCCCTAGATTGCCGGTGTCAGTCAGGTCACACGGTCCAGCATGGCGGCGATCAGCGATCTGGCGCGGGCGTAGATGCCGGGGGCCTCGCTCGCGGGGGCCGCCGATGCCGAGCGCCATGGTCGGCGCCAAAGCGTTTGCGCTGCGTCTCGCAGCCACGTTGCGGCGCGCGCAGGGGCTTCCGGCTCGCTCGCATCGATCACGAGGAGCGGCTTGCCGTGCTGGTGGGCCCACTGATGCGCGCTGCCGCGTGCCGATCGATACCGACAAGCCCTCCGCTGTCGGTGACGATCAGGGTCGCATCGCTGTCGCGCACGTTCCATTCCGTGCGCTGCGAGGGGTGTAGAGCGCTGTTTCCCGCAGGTGCGGATACTGCGCCAGAAGGCCCGGCGGGTCGGGAAAGTCCTCGGCCCAGCCGCCCTCGGACACCAGCCGCCAGGCGCATGCCACGCTCGATCGCCACGTCGAGCGCGGCGCGGTCGACGCCGGTCTGACCGCCGCTGATGATCTTCATGAGCGGATCATGTACGAACCGATCCGCGGCAACCGCAATAGGGCGGGGCCGTCGCAGCGTATCGCGACCGGCAATTGCATCCTCGGCTCGCGTGTTGCGCGCGATCCCTGCTCCACCGCGCGCGGGACCGCAGCATTGAGCGGTCGCCTGCCCCGACGGGGCGCGCAGCCGCTCCGCGTCTCACGCCCTCGCGCCTCCGCGATCACGTCATCAGCGCCTGCCGCGCCACCCGCAGCTCCCCAGTCTCGCGGGCCGAAGCTCGCCCGGCTTTCCTCCTCACCAGCGCGCTGTACTCGATGTTCAGCTCTCTCAGCTTCGTGCGAAGCAGTGCGATCTCGCCAGGGTTCATCTGTGCGGCTCCTCCGTCGCCCGCACGCTATGGCGATTCCTATGACAACAAAGCGACGAGGGAAGGGCGAAAATGCGCCCGGCCATTCGACACCGATCGTCGCCAAAGATGCGCGTCATGGCGCCGGCAACGCCCGCCGCTATAATCGTTCAGACGTTCGCTGGCTGGGAGGGCGACGAATGAAGCTCGGCATCACGCTGCCGCTGACCGATATTCAAGGCGACCCGGCAACGGTCGCGATTTCGCGCAGGCTGCCGAAGGGCCGGGACTACCATCATCTCGGCGCACCCGATCACGTGCTCGGCGTCAATGTCGCAAGCCGACCCGACTGGGGTGCGCGCAATACCTCGAAGGACTGTCTTCCACGATCCGTTCGTGATGTTCGGGTTCCTGAGCGCGTGCACCAAGACGATCGAGTTCTCCGACCCAGGTCATGGATCCTGGCCCAGCGGCAGACGGCGCTGGTCGCCAAGCAGGCGGCCTCCTCGACGTGCTGTCCGGCGGCCGTTTCCGCTTCGGCATTGGGGTGGGCTGGAACCCCGTCAGAATACGTCCGGCCTGAACGAGAACTTCCACAACCGCGGCAAGCGGTCGGAGGAGCAGGTGCAGGTGCTGCGCGCGCTGTGGGCCGAGCCGCACGTCACTTTCAAGGGCCAATGGCACACCATCGACGATGCCGGCATCAATCCCCTGCCGACGCGGAGCGAATGATCCCGCTCTGGTTCGGCGGGCACGAGGACGTGACCTGCGGCGCATCGCCAGATGGGCGATGGCTGGATCATGCTGGCGCATCCCAGCAGGCCCCGTTGCCAATGGCGAGTTCGCCAAGCTGCGCGGCTACGTCAAGGACGCGGGGCGGGACCCGAGCGCGGTCGGCCTGGAAGTCTGGGTGTCCACCGGCGAAGGCGGCCCCGACGACTGGCGCAAGCAGTTCCTGGCCTGGAAGGACGCGGGCGTCACGCACATCACCGTCAACAGCACGTATCGCCGAGGGTCCGCACAAGCGCATCGCCGGCACGAGCATGACCGATCATCTGGCGGCGATGACGCAGTATCACGCGGCGGTCGCGCGATCTCATTTGATCGGCTGAGACGCCGGCCTGGAACGTCTCACCGGGCACGGCGCGATCTGCCAAGTCATTGAAATGATGGCGCGAGCGACGGGACTTGAACCCGCGACCTCCGGCGTGACAGGCCGGCGCTCTAACCAACTGAGCTACGCCCGCAATCCACAAGGCGCGCAGCCCATGGCCGGCGCGCTGTCTTCGGCACGGCTGTCGTTTACAGTGAGCGTGACTCCCCGTCAAGGGAAGCGCCCGACACTCTGGCCTCTACCGCACCGCGAACGGAGCCCGGTAGGGGCTCGCCCGAGGACACGCCAGCCAGCACCGCGCCCGCGGGCTTCAGGTGCACCTTGCCCTGGCGCGTGTTGTTCGCGCGTGTCGACGAACTCGACCGGGCCCTCGACCACCTCGAGCAGCGACACGTCGGCGGGCGCGCCGACCTGCAGCGTGCCGAGCTTCGGCGCGCGGTTGATGATCCTGGCCGGGCTGACGGTCGCCATCGCCACCACCTGCTCGAGCGTGAAGCCCATGTTGAGGAACTTGCTCATCACCCAGGTGAGATAGGGCATGCCCGGCGTGTTGCCGGAGAACGACGTGGATGTCGGAGGAGATGGTGTCGGGCGCGGCGCCCTGCCGCGATCGCGGCCTCGGCCACGGTGTAGTCGAAGCTGCCGCCGCCGTGGCCGACGTCGAACACCACGCCGCGCTGCTTGGCCGCCAGCGCCGCCGGCAGCAGCTTGCCGTCCTGCACGATGTTGGTGAACTTGCCGCCGATGTTGGGCGCGCCCGAGTAGCAGTGGGTCAGGATGTCGCCGGCGCGCAGCGTGTCGAGGATCTGGCTCATCAGCTCGCGGCGTCTCGCACGCCGCCGATGTGGCACATCACCTTGCGCGCCGGTGCCGGCGATCTCGCAGGCCTTGATCGCGCGCTTGCAGCGGCTCCAGTCCGTGCTTGGCGATCACGTTCTCCGCTCATGCGCACCTTGACGCCGAGCACGAGGTCGGCGTTCTCGGCCACCGCCTTGGCCGCGGCTTCGGCCTGCGCGTAGTCGATGTTGTAGAGCTCCGGCACCGGGAAGCCGGCGAGGCCCGATGTTGGCGATGTGCACGAAGGCATAGAGGCGCGCGCGCGTCTGCGCCGACGACGTGCGCGGCGGAAGGCGGCGAAGTTGTTGGCGCCGGCATCGCCCGCGGAGACGAGCGTGGTCGTGCCCTGGAACGGGACCAGCTCGTCGGCCGGGATGCCGATGGCCGAGCCGTAGGGAAAGACGTGGGCGTGCAGGTCGATCGAGCCCGGGCGTCACGAGCTTGCCGGCGGCGTCGAGCACGCGGCAGCGCCCGTGTCGGCCGGGATGTCGGCCTCGACCGCCTCGATCACGCCGAAGCGGATGCCGATGTCGCGCTTGCCGCTGCAGGTTCTGGCTCGGGATCGAGCACCTCGCCGCCCTTGATGACGAGGTCGAACTTGTCGTTCGGGGCCCATGGCGGCGAAGCGCGGCGCTGCCGCCGGGCCCGACAGCGGACAGCGCCAGAGCCGAGGTCGACCCGGCAAGCGTCGTGAAACTCGCGGCGCGAGGTGGCGGGCATGGCGGTTTCTCCACAGGATGATTCTTGCTTGGTTCGCGCGCGAGCGTGCACCCGCCCTCGGCGGGCACGGATCAAGGCAATCGCTGCAAGCGTGCAGGACGGTGACCCACGGCGCGCGGAAGGCGGTAAAATGGTGGGCGGTGAGGGGATCGAACCCCGACATCTTCGGTGTAAACGAAGCGCTCTACCGCTGAGCTAACCGCCCGGGGGCTTCTGGGGCCCAGCATAGGCAGTGGGCAGTAGGCAGTAGTCAAGCAGAGGCCTTCGGGCCCAGGCAGTGGGCAGTGATGGGTGAAAGCGCCAGGCCTGGCCTGCCGCAACCTACCGCCTACTGCCTGGCCTCGCCATGCCGCACTAGCTTGCTGCCTACGCCTGCAGCTTAGCCTGCCCCGGCGAAAAGGCGCGCTCGCCAGGCGGCCGGGAGGAAACGGTAGCGGACTGCCTCAGTTCAGCATGTCCTTCAGATTCTTGGAGGCCTGGAACTTGGGAACGCGCGCGGCCTTCAGCATCATCTCCACGCCGGTCTGGGGGTTGCGCGCCTTGCGCGCCTTGCGATTGGCCACCTTGAAGGTGCCGAAGCCCGGGATGCGCACCTCCTGGCCGTCCTTCATGGTCTTCTCGATGTGCTTGATCACCGCCTCGACCGCAACGCCGGCCTTGTCCTTGGACAGCTCGGCCGCCTCCGCCACGGCGTCGATCAAATCCTTTTGCTCATCTCTACCGTCCTCGTGGGTTGGGAAGGAGTGGGCCTCGGCTGGACCTGGCTTCAGTCGTCCCCGGGGCCGATTTCAGCCGCTGCAAGGGCAGCGGCGAGCGCGAAACAACGCCTCAAAGACCACTGCCGTCAAGCGGAAACTGAGGAAAATTGCCCGATTTTACGGGCAAAACTGTCGCGGACGGGCGTTGTTGAACAGAGGTAAATTACCCACGCGCCTCGACGTGTCCGGGCGACAATCGAACGTTGTTCGCTCGGGTCGGCCCCGACTACTGTCGAAGCCCGCAGCGCACCCGCGACACCGAGCCGGCATGGACCTTTTCTTCAATGAGAATCCGGGGTTTACCGAATGGCTCGTCGACCCGGAGGCCTGCGTGAGCCGTTCGTCGTCGTCGATGTCGGCGTGCAGGGCGGCGAGAAGCCCGCGATGGCGCTTCCTGGGCGACCACCTCGTGGTGCACGGCTTCGACGCCATCGAGGAGGCGGTCGACGACCTCACCGCGCAAGAACGCGAGGCCGCGCAAACAAGGTCTTCCACTGGCTCGCGATCGGCGACGAGGACGGGAGCGCGAGTTCTATCTACAAGCCCGAGCAATCCCACCAACAGCTCGTTCTATCAAGGTGCCCGGCTCGACCTGCAGTCCCGCACGGTCCCCGTGCGCAAGCTCGACACGCTGCTGCGGGACGGCATCATCCCGCGCGCGGATTTTCTCAAGGTGGACGTCGAGGGGTTCGAGAAGGACGAAGTCTTTCGGGGCGCTTCGGACCTGCTCGGGGCCGGCGTTCTGGGCAATCGAGTGCGAGACGAACTTTCGCACCAGCATTACGTATCCCGAAAGCCACTTCGGCCTGATCCACGGCACCGTCTTGCGACTACGGTCTCGTGCTGTTCGATCTCAATTGCAACCGCATTCCCGGCCTGCCTATCAGCAGGCGCTGCCGCCGCCGCGAAACCTGCCTCCTCTGCCGCCGGAGGGAAGCGGAATGCCCGCAACCTTCAACGTGCTGTTCTTGCCGGCGAGCTACCGGCCGGAGCGCGACGACAGCCTGTACTACAGTCGAATGCCCCCGCCGCCCTCCGTCGATCAGATCCTGAAGGCGATGGCGATCTACGAGCTGCATGGCTTCAACGACATCGCTCTCGAAACGGCCCTGAGCTTTCTGCCGAGGAGCTCGGTCAGCGCATCGACGTGGAGCGCGCCATCGACCTCCTGTGCCAAGCCGACGTTCTGGCTTCGGAGCCCGGGCTCGGTTCGCCTGGAGGGAGATCAGGGACCTGCGCGGCTCGACGTCCTGGCGCGTCACCGCGCCGCTGCGGGCGGCTGCGGAACGCCCTGAAACAGAACGAGCTGAGCACCGGTTCCCGGCGCTCAGCTCGCGCAATCCAGATCATCGCCGCCGGCCGTCAGTGCGCGGTGATGCGCGGCTCTTCCTTGGCCTCGGCGGCGACGTCTGCGGCGGCCTCCTCCTCGACGCGTGACGGGCGTGGGCATGCGCAGCAGCGCAACCTTCAGCACATCGTCCATGCGCGAGGCCGGCGATGATCTCGAGGGGCGACTTCGACCTCGTCGCCGATCTCGGCCAGGTCCTTGACGTTCTCCTCGGGGATCACGACCGTCTTGATGCCGGCCCTGAGCGCCGCCAGCAGCTTCTCCTTGAGGCCGCCGATCGGCAGCACGCGGCCACGCAGCGTGATCTCGCCGGTCATGGCGACGTCCTTGCGCACGGGGATGCCGGTCATGATGGAGACGATGGCCGTCACCATGGCGACGCCCGCCGACGGCCCGTCCTTGGGCGTGGCGCCCTCCGGCACGTGCACGTGGATGTCCTTCTTCTCGAACAGCGACGAGCGGGATGCCGAGATGCGATCGCGCGCGAGCGCACGTAGGCGTTGGCGGCCTGGATCGACTCCTTCATGACGTCGCGCAGGTTGCCGGTGACGGACATCTTGCCCTTGCCCGGCATCATGACGCCTTCGACGGTCAGGATCTCGCCGCCGACCTCCGGTCCAGGCCAGGCCCGGTGACGACGCCGACCTGGTCCTCCAGCTCGGCCTCGCCGTAGCGGAACTTCGGCACGCCGAGGTAATGCTCGAGGTTCTCGGGCGTGACCTTGCACGGTCTTGCTGTGGTCCCGATCAGGATCTCCTTCACCGCCTTGCGCGCGAGCTTGGCGATCTCGCGCTCGAGGTTGCGCACGCCCGCCTCGCGGGTGTAGCGGCGGATGATGCTCCTGCAGCGCCGCATCGTTCGAGCTCCCACTCGCGCCGGCTCCAGGCCGTGGTTCTGGCGCTGGTTGGGGATCAGGTGGCGCTTGGCGATCTCGACCTTCTCGTCCTCGGTGTAGCCGGCGAGGCGGATGATCTCCATGCGGTCCAGCAGGGCCGGCGGGATGTTCAGCGTGTTCGCGGTGGTCACGAACATGACGCTGGACAGGTCGTAGTCGACCTCCAGGTAGTGGTCGTTGAAGGTGTGGTTCTGCTCGGGGTCCAGCACCTCGAGCAGCGCCGCCGCCGGATCGCCGCGGAAGTCGGAGCCCATCTTGTCGATCTCGTCCAGCAGGAAGAGCGGGTTGACCCGCTTGGCCTTCTTCATGGACTGGATGACCTTGCCGGGCATCGAGCCGATGTAGGTGCGCCGGTGGCCGCGGATCTCGGCCTCGTCGCGCACGCCGCCGAGCGACATGCGCACGAACTCGCGGCCCGTGGCATTGGCGATCGACATGCCGAGCGAGGTCTTGCCCACGCCGGGCGGGCCGACGAGGCACAGGATCGGGCCCTTCAGCTTGTTGGTGCGCGACTGCACCGCCAGGTACTCGACGATGCGCTCCTTGACCTTCTCCAGGCCGTAGTGCTCCTTGTCGAGGATCTCCTGGGCCTCGGCGAGGTCCTTCTTGACCTTGCCCTTGATGCCCCACGGGATCGACAGCAGCCAGTCGAGGTAGTTGCGCACCACCGTGGCCTCGGCCGACATCGGGCTCATCTGCTTGAGCTTCTTGAGCTCGGCCAGCGCCTTGTCGCGGGCTTCCTTGGAGAGCTTGGTGTTCTCGATCTTCTCCTCGAACTCCTGGATGTCGTCGCGCTCGTCGCCGTCGCCCAGCTCCTTCTGAATGGCCTTCATCTGCTCGTTCAGGTAGTACTCGCGCTGGGTCTTCTCCATCTGCCGCTTGACGCGCGAGCGGATCTTCTTCTCCACCTGCAGGACGGAGATCTCGCTCTCCATCAGCGTGTAGACGCGCTCGAGCCGGCTCGAGACCGTGGTGATCTCGAGGATGTCCTGCTTGTCGGCGATCTTGATGGCGAGGTGCGAGGCGATGGTGTCGGCGAGCTTGGAATAGTCCTCGATCTGGCTGATGGTGCCGAGCACCTCGGGCGAGATCTTCTTGTTGAGCTTGACGTAGCTCTCGAACTGCGAGACCGCCGAGCGGGCCAGCGCCTCGATCTCGTCCTTGGCGCCGAGGCGTCTCGACGACGCGCTCGACCTCGGCCTCGAAGTAGTCGGGGTTGTCGGTGTAGCGCACGACCTTGGCGCGCGCGGTGCCCTCGACCAGCACCTTGACGGTGCCGTCGGGCAGCTTCGAGCAGCTGCAGCACGGAGGCCAGCGTGCCCATCTGGTAGATGGCATCGGGCGCCGGATCGTCGTCGCCGGCGTTCTTCTGCGCCGCCAGCAGGATCTGCTTGTCGGCGCGCATCACCTCTTCGAGCGCGTTGATCGACTTCTCGCGCCCGACGAACAGCGGCACGATCATGTACGGAAAGACGACGATGTCGCGCAGCGGCAGGACCGGATAGATCTCCTTGCCGCCCTTGTCTTTGCCTTGTTTGCTTTCGCTCATGGTCTTTCTCTTTCGCCGATCTGCAGGGCTTACGTCAGCGCCCCTGGTTGTGACCAAGTGACGCAGCACGCATATCGTCGCACCAGCTGGCCTGTCGCCTTCCATCGCCACAGGCCCGCCTGTGCGCAACGCTCGCACGACTGCTGGCGCCCGTTCAACTTGGCACCGCGCTGCGGATTCGAGAGCTCGTCAGGCTGGCGCGTGCCAGAGCCGCTGGTGCCAGTCAGCGTCTGCCGATGTAGCAAAGATGGTCACCCGAACGCTCCGCATCAAGTGGCCGCCTACGTCGCCCTCGACCGCCGCCAGCTCTGCGCAGCGCCGCGCGGCAGGCCTGCGGCGCTCGGTTCAGGCGCTCGAGCCCTTCTCGCCGACGCGATCGGAGTAGATGCGCAGCGGCCGCGCACCGCCCTCCACGACCTCCGGGCCCGATCACCACCTCCTCGACGCCTTTGAGGCCCGGCAGCTCGAACATGGTGTCGAGCAGGATGCCTTCCATGATCGAGCGCAGCCCGCGCGCGCCGGTCTTGCGGTCGATGGCCTTGCGGGCGATGGCCTTGAGCGCGTCCTGGGTGATGGTGAGGCGCACGTCCTCCATCTCGAAGAGGCGCTGGTACTGCTTGACCAGCGCGTTCTTCGGCTCGGTGAGGATCTGCATCAGGGCCGCCTCGTCGAGGTCCTCGAGCGTGGCGATCACGGGCAGGCGGCCGATGAACTCGGGGATCAGGCCGAACTTCAGCAGATCCTCGGGCTCGACGCCGCTGAGGATGTCGCCGGTGCGGCGCTCGTCGGGGCCGGTGACCTTGGCGCCGAAGCCGATCGAGGAGCCGCGGCCGCGCCGCGAGATGATCTTCTCGAGGCCGGCGAAGGCGCCGCCGCAGATGAACAGGATGTTGGAGGTGTCGACCTGCAGGAACTCCTGCTGCGGGATGCTTGCGGCCGCCCTGCGGCGGCACGGAGGCGATGGTGCCTTCCATGATCTTGAGCAGCGCCTGCTGCACGCCCTCGCCCGACACGTCGCGGGTGATCGAGGGGTTGTCGGACTTGCGGCGTGATCTTGTCGATCTCGTCGATGTAGACGATGCCGCGCTGCGCCCGCTCGACGTTGTAGTCGGCGTTCTGCAGCAGCTTCAGGATGATGTTCTCGACGTCCTCGCCGACGTAGCCGGCCTCCGTCAGCGTGGTGGCGTCGGCCATCGTGAAGGGCACGTCGAGGATGCGGGCCAGCGTCTGCGCCAGCAGCGTCTTGCCGCAGCCGGTCGGGCCCGACCAGCAGGATGTTGGACTTGGCGAGCTCGACGTCGTTGTTCTTGGCGGCGTGGTTGAGCCGCTTGTAGTGGTTGTGCACCGCCACCGAGAGCACGCGCTTGGCGTGGTCCTGGCCGATCACGTAGTCGTCGAGCACCGAGCAGATCTCGGCGGGGCTCGGCACGCCGTCGCGCGACTTGACCAGCGTGTTCTTGTTCTCCTCGCGGATGATGTCCATGCACAGCTCGACGCATTCATCGCAGATGAATACGGTCGGGCCCGCGATGAGCTTGCGGACCTCATGCTGGCTCTTGCCGCAGAAGGAGCAGTAAAGCGTGTTCTTTTCCTGGGCCATCCGGTTCTCTCAACCCTGGCGGGCTCTATCGGCGATCAATCACCCTCCGTGCAGAGCCGATCTCTCAGCCCTATCACGCTCGAGCTTGCGGCAGGGCTTCGCGGGGCTCGATCAGGAATCTTAAGCCCAATCTGAGCATGCTAACGGCGCCTAGATCAAGATTGGATTAACATCTCTGTCCGCAGCCGTCCGCCAGCCGGCTACCCAGCAAAGGCAACAGTGTTACCGCCAAGCTTGCGCACTGACCACGCACCGGCTGCGGCAATGACGGAGCCATCGCGTTGCCAGTCCGAGCGCTCGCCCGGCCTCAGCCCTGCACGGGCTTGGCGGGCGTCAAGCATGGCCTTCGGCCTCGTCGCGGCTCTTGATGACCTTGTCGATCAGGCCGAATTCCTTGGCCTGCTCGGCCGTCATGAAGTAATCGCGATCGAGCGTCTTCTCGATTACCTCGTAGCTCTTCTTGGTATGCTTGACGTAGACCTCGTTGAGCCGCCGCTTCATTTTGATGATGTCTTCGGCGTGGCGCTCGATGTCGCTGGCCTGGCCCGGAGAAGCCGCCCGAGGGCTGGTGCACCATGATGCGGGCGTTGGGCAGCGCGTAGCGCATGCCGGCGGTGCCGGCGCGCAAGCAGCAGCGAGCCCATGGACGCGGCCTGGCCGATGCACAAGGTGGCGATCGGCGAGCGGATGAACTGCATGGTGTCGTAGATCGCCATGCCGGAGGTGACCACGCCGCCCGGCGAGTTGATGTACATGGAGATCTCTTTCTTCGGGTTCTCGGACTCGCAGTAGAGCAGCTGCATGCAGATCGACGCCGCCACGCGTGTCCTCGATCGGCCCGGTCACGAAGATGATGCGCTCCTTCAGCAGCCGCGACGGCAGGTCGTAGCCGCGCTCGCCCCGGTTGGTCTGCTCGACGACCATGGGCCAGAAGGTGTTGGTGATGGTCGATACCGGATCGGACATGTTTGCCCCTATCTGTTCGCTTCCCGTCGCTGCCACGTGAGAGTGGGGTGGCGGCGCGCTGACTTCAAGCGCGATCACTTCTTCTCGCTGGCCCGTGATCATGGTCGTGGCCATGATCGTGCTCGTGGTCGTGATCGTGATCGTGGTCGTGATCATGGTGGTCGTGATCGTGGTCGTGCATGGTCATGATCGTGATCGTGGTCATGATCGTGATCGATGGTCGTGATCGTGGCGCAGGTGCTGCATCGGCTCGTCCGCGCGGCTCGGGCTTCAGCAACTCCTCCGCCGTCACCTTCTTGTCGGCGGGCTTGGCCTGCTCGAGGATGTGGTCGACCACCTTGTCCTCGAAGATCGGCGCCCGCAGCTCGACCAGCGCGGCCGGGTTCTTCTCGTAGTACTCGTAGACGAATCTGCTCCTGGCCCGGATAGCGGCGCGCCTGCTCGATCAGCGCGCGGCGCAGCTCGTCCTGGCTCACCTGCAGCTTGGTCTTCTCGCCGATCTCGCCGATGACGAGGCCGAGGCGCACGCGCCGCTCCGCGATCTTGCGGTACTCGGCCGCGCATCTCCTCTTCGCTCTTGCCCTCGTCGGCAAAGGTCTTGCCGGCCTGCTTCGAGGCTCTGCGTCAGCTGCCTCCAGATGCTCTCGAACTCGCTCGCCACCAGCGTCTCGGGCAGCGCGAAGTCGTGCGCCTTGTCGAGCGCGTCGAGGATCTGCCGCTTGAGCTTCATGCGCGACGTGTCGGCGATACTCGCTGCGCGATCCTGGCCGAGACCAGCTCGCGCAGCTTGGCGCAGCGATCTCGGCGCCCAGCGTCTTGGCGAACTCGTCGTTGATCTCGGGCTTGATGGGCTTGGCCACCTCCTTCACCTTGACGGCGAAGACGGCGTCCTTGCCGGCCAGCGTCTGCTCGGGATAGTCGCTCGGGGAACTTGGCGTTGACGCGCGCTCCTCGCCGGCCTTGGCGCCGGCGATGCCCTCGACGAAGCCCGGGATGAAGCTGCGACTTGGCCGATTACCAGCTGCACGTCCTCGCCCTTGCCGCCCTCGAACTCCTGCCCGTCGATGCGGCCGACGAAGTCGATGGTGACGCGGTCGCCGTCGCCCGCCGCGCGGTCGGCCTCCACCTCGTAGCGGATCGGCGCGCTCGACCAGACTCGCCGACGCGCCTTGTCGATGGCCTCGTCGGTGACGTCGGCCACCTCGCGCTCGAGCTTGAGCGCGGCAAGATCGGTGATCGCGATCTCGGGCAGCGCCTCGTAGGACATGGTGAAGGCCAGATCGCTCTGGCCCGACAGCACGCGCTCGATCTCGTCCTTGTCCTCGGTCGAGGTTGATGTTGGGCTGGTGGGCGGGGCGCTCGTTGCGCTCCGGAGATGGCCTTGCGGCTCGTCTCCTCGACGGCCTGTCTGCAGCACCTCGGCCATCACCGAGCGGCCGTAAAGCTTCTTGAGGTGCGCGGTGGGCACCTTGCCCTTGCGGAAGCCCTTGAGCTGAACCTGTGTCCTTGACCTCGTCGAGTCGCGCGGCAAACCGCTGCGTCCAGCTCGCCCTGGCCGATCACCACCTTGAGCTCGCGCTTGAGACCGTCGGCAACGCGTTTCGGTGACCTGCATGTCTTCGATCCTGGCCTCAATCCTGCCGACTTGCGAGCTTGAGCGCCCACCACGGCCGACTCACTCGTCCCTGCGGCGAAACGCGCCGATGGTGCGGGCGGAGGGACTCGAACCCCCACGACTTGCGTCACTGGAACCTAAATCCAGCGCGTCTACCAGTTCCGCCACGCCCGCCTGCCACGTTCCGCCCGTCGGTCATGGCCGACAGCCTGAGCCACCGGAAAACCGCTAAATTGTCCGGCAAACCCCGCCACCCGCGCGCCTACGGCGCCTTAGGTAGAGCGTTGGGGGCACATATATCGGTGGCGGTCCGGTCAAATCAAGGCGAATTGGGCCCTCAACAGACGAGTGCGGCCCGGCACACGCAGGGCCGGGCCGTCGTGTGGGGCTAAAAGGAGCGCAAGGCCAAGCGCGGGGTTCAGCCGCCGAAATGAAAGCGCAGGCCGACCTTGAACTCATGGGCGGTAAGGTCGTCCCCCAAGGGGGTTGTTTGTAAAGCCCGATGTATCGGCCTTACCGGACTCGGCTTTGCCCATATCAATGAAGCGGTAACCCAGGTCCAGGATCACCCGCTCGCTCAGTTGAAACGCGGCGCCCGCCATCACCGACCAGGCCAACGACCAGTTGGTATCACCGGACTGGGTGTTGGGTGAGGTCGAGAAGGTGACTTGTCCATCTCGTTGCGGGCGACGCCGACGCCAGCGCCAAGTAGGGAACGAAGCTCCCCAATGGCCAAAGTCATAGTAGGCGTTGAACATGATGGTGGAGCTTTGGATGCTCGTACTCAGCGACCCTCCCAACGGTGCCGCCAGCACGCCCGTCACCTCGCGGTCGGCACGCCAGTCAAACATCACCTCGCCGCGGATGCCGCGCGGCCCGGAGCCACAGCCAAAGCCGGCGCCGGCGAGCCAACTATTGTCGATGTCGCTGCCGACGGCGTTGGTGATGAAACGCCGCCCAGGTCGGTTTGCGAAAACGTGCTGTGTGGATCGCTGGACCAGGAGTAGTCAACCCGCTGCGGCGGCGAAGGCGGGCACCGCAATCCAGGTCGTGGCAAGCGTGGCGACAGCCAAAACCACACGGTTCATGCTCATATCAGGTCCCTTTGTGGAATTTTCGTGCGCACCGAGGTCAAGCGGCTTGACCCAAACTCGGCCACCACGCGGCCCGATCGGTTTCGGAGGCATTAAGGGTGTGCGCATCCGGGGTGCGGTGGATCGACCAAACACCAGCGTTCCGTGCGCAAGGTCTTGCGGCTCGCGCGGGCGCACGGCTCGAGCGCGGAGCCACCGTCTTCGCGGATCCTTCGCGTCAAGGCGACCCCGCGCGGGACCTCCTTGTCGCCACGCCTTTGATGCTGGGGAAAGGCGCCGGCGATGGCTGCGCGGCTCGCCCTTGCGGGGTCGAGTACCCATCTTTAGGGTGGCGCTCATCCATCCCAGGACTGGCAAGCAGGGAGGTCGGGCCCTGCACATTCTCCAATGGAGTGGCCGCTGCGGTCGGCCGTACGCCGCTCATCAAGCTGAGGCGGGCCTCCGAGGAGACGGGCTGCACGATCCTCGGCAAGGCCGAGTTCATGAACCCCGGCCAGTCCGTGAAGGACCGCGCCGCGCTCTACATCATCCAGGACGCCATGCAGCGCGGCACGCTGCGGCCCGGCGGCACGGTGGTGGAAGGCACCGCCGGCAACACCGGCATCGGGCTAACCGTGATCGGCAACGCGCTGGGCTTCCGCACGCGTCATCGTCATTCCCGAGACCCAGAGCCAGGAGAAGAAGGACGCTCTGCGCCTGCTGGGCGCCCAGCTCGTCGAGGTGCCGGCTCGTGCCCTACAAAGATCCCAACAACTACGTGCACTATTCGCAACGGCTGGCGCGAGGCGCTCGCCAAGACCGAGCCGAACGGCGCCATCTGGGCCAACCAGTGGGACAACACCGCCAACCGCCGCGCGCACATCGAGACCACGGCCGAGGAGATCTGGGCCGACACCGGCGGCAAGGTCGACGGCTTCGTGTCCGCGGTGGGCTCGGGCGGCACGCTGGGCGGCGTCTCCGACGGCCTCAAGGCCAAGCGCAGGGACATCCAGATCGCGCTCGCCGACGTGCCGGGCGCGGCGCTCTACAGCTACTACACGACCGGCGTGCTGCAAGTCCGAGGGCTCCTCGATCACCGAGGGCATCGGCCAGGGCCGCATCACCAAGAACATCGAGGGCGCCGTGGTCGACCACGCCTACCTGATCCCGGACGCGGAGTCGGTGCCGATCTGCTTCCAGCTGCTGGAGGAGGAGGGGCTGTGCATGGGCGGCTCGACCGGCGTCAACGTCGCCGGCGCCATCCGCCTCGCCAAGGAGCTGGGTCCCGGCCACACCATCGTCACCCTGCTGTGCGACTACGGCACGCGCTACCAGTCGAAGCTGTTCGACCCAGCATTCCTCAAGTCGAAGAACCTGCCGGTGCCCGCGTTGGCTGGTTTCCGCGCCAGCAGCCCTTCCCAAGATGTTCACGGCGATCCGGATAAGGCCTGAAGCCATGCGGTGCATGCCGGGCAAGGCTGCCTTCTCCGGTCGGCGCACGGGGACTGCCAGCGCGCACCTCTTGCCCGTTGCCGGCGGGCGATCAGAGTGCACAGCCTCCTCAGATCGCCCTGGGCGCGGTGTCGACATTTCCTGGTTGAGGATGCTGACCGCGTCCATAAGGATCGGATTTGGGCCATGACCGAGCAGCTTTATCGCAGCCGATGCCTACCTGCGCGACTGCAGCCGCGCAGGTGCTCGCCGTCAACGAGCGCGGCGGCATCGTGCTCGACCGCACGGTCTTCTACGCCGCCGCCGGCGGGCAGCCGGGCGACAAGCGGCAGCATCGAGCTCGAGGGCGGCGACCGCTGCCCGATCGCCACCACCGTCTACGACGCCGACAAGACCGACGATCGTGCATGTGCCCGCCGGATGGCGCAGCGCCCGGCAGCCGGCCAGACCGTCCGCGCCGTGCTCGACTGGGACACGCGCGCAAGACTCATGCGCATGCACACCTGCCTGCATCTGCTGTGCGCGCTGGTGAAGTTCCCGGTCACCGGCGGCCAGGTCAGCGCCGAGGACAGCCGGCTCGATTTCGACATCGAGGATGCCTCCGCCGTCGACAAGGACACGCTCGACCGCCGACCTCAACGCGCTGATCGCCGCCAACCATCCGGTCAGCGAGCGCTGGATCAGCGACGCCGAGCTCGAGGCCAACCCGCGGCCTCGTGCGCACCATGTCGGTGAAGCCGCCGATGGGCACCGGCCGGGTGCGCCTCGTCGTCATCGGCGAGAACGGCTCGGTCGACCTGCAGCCGTGCGGCGGCACGCACGTGCGAAGCCACCGGCGAGATCGGCCGCGTCGTCGTCACCAAGATCGAGAAGAAGGGCAAGCTGAACCGGCGCATCCGCGTCGCGTTCGCATGACTGGCAGCGCGCGCATGCGATCAGCGAGCGATGATCGGGCGCCCGTCGTCTGGCGGGGATGCAAGGTCGACCAGTCGCGACCGGTGGCGATGAGCCCGGCTAGGATCGGCGCGCCGTCAGGTGAAGATCGCGAGCAGGAAGGAAACGGGCATGGCCAACGCTGAACAGAAATGGCTGGTCGAGACGGACTGGCTGGCGTCGCACCTCGAGGCACCCGACCTCGTCATCCTCGACGGCTCGATGCACCTGCCAACGACCAAGCGCAACGCCAAGGCCGAGTATCTGGCAGCGCACATCCCCGGCGCGCTGTTCTTCGACATCGACGACATCGCCGACGAAGCCTCGTCGCTGCCGCACATGCTGCCCTCCTCCACCAAGTTCGCCAGCCGCATGAAGAGGATGGGCGTCGGCGACGGCATGCACGTCGTCGCCTACGACAGCGAGGGCCTCTATTCGGCGGCGCGCGTGTGGTGGATGTTCCGCACCATGGGCCACGAGGAGGTGCGCGGTCCTCGAACGGCGGCCTCAAGAAATGGAAGGCCGAAGGCCGCCCGCTGGAGGATGGTCGCGCCGCGCCGGCGCACGCCGAGCGCCACTTTCACCGCCGTGCTTCAATGCCGACCTGGTGCGCGATGCCGCCGACGTCAAAGGCGCTTCGATCGACAGCCACCGTGACGCAGATCGTCGATGCCCGAGCCGCACGGCCGGTTCGAAGGCACGATCCCGGAGCCGCGCCAGGCCTGCGCTCGGGTCATATCCCGAGCGCCCGCAACCTGCCGTTTGCGTAGCCTCATCAATGCGGACGGGACCTTGAAACCGGCATCCCAGCTCAGGCAAATTTTGCCGCCGCCAAGATCGATCGATACGGATCGGCCGGTCGTTGCCTCCTGCGGTTCGGGTGTAACGGCCGGTGTCATCGCGCCTGGCGCTTGCGGTCCTTGGTAGGCCGGACGCCGCCGTCTATGACGGCTCCTGAGTGAATGGGGCGCCGACCCGTCCCTCCCGATTGGGACCGGTCCCGCCAGATAGCGCCGGCTGGCAGGCTCGGTGAAGAGGCACGCCCCGCGGCTTTGCGCCAGGGCGGCAACCTCGTTGCGTTCTTCCCCGCGGCGGCGGCCCGTTCTTCACTCCGGCAGCGGGATAAATTCCTTCTCGTCGCCCGGCACCAGCGCAAAGCGTTTCGCGCGCCAATCGGCCTTGGCCTGCTCGATGCGATCTTTGGACGAGGACACGAAGTTCCACCAGATGTGACGGGGTCCATCCATCGGATCTCCGCCCAAGAGTACTAAGCGAGATTGCGCCAGGGCCAGGATCGAGATGCGGTCTCCGGGTCTGGAAGATCAGCAAGCGCCCCTCGGCGAAGCGGCTACCTGCGATATCGATTTCACCGGAGGCGATATAGACTGCCCGCTCGTCGTGATCAGGATCGAGCGGAAGCACAGCCCCTGGCGCCAGCACGGCTTCGGCAAACAGCGATCTGTGGGGAAACCTCGACCAGTGAGCGCGCGCCGTACGCCGAACCCAACACCAATCGCACCGTCTTTCCTTCACCGCTGATACGGGGCAACTCGGCTGTGCCGTGATGGGCGAAGGCGGGTGGGCCCTCTTCATGGCTCCTCGGCAGGGCCGCCCACGCCTGAATGCCGAAGAGGCGACGGGTAGCCGCCTCGGTAGCCTCACCCTTGACGTGCGCCAGGCCATGGCCTCCGGTGACCAGGTTGGTCTCGCTGGTCTCGCGCTCGGAATGCACGATACCGCGTCCGGCCCGCATCAGATTGACTTCGCCAGGACGGATGGCGAGCGATGAACCCAAGCTATCGCGATGGTGCACTTCGCCCTCGAATAATGGTAACCGTGGCGAGGCCGATGTGAGGATGCGGCCGCACATCGATGCCCTTGCCGATCAGAGAACTCGGCCGGCCCCATTTGATCGAAGAAGATGAAGGGGGCCAACCATCTGCTTCTGCGCCGCCGGCAATGCGCGGCGCACCTCGAAGCCGCCAAGATCACGGGCCCGCGGTACGATGACATGCTCGATGGCGTCACATGACAAGGGATCCCCAGGCTTGGGGTCCTGGGAGGGTAACCAGCTCATGCGCTTTCCTTTCTAGGCCATGACGTTGGGTCAGGCGCCCTGAACCGATGTCGCCGTCGAGTCTCTTTTTCCCACATCGGGCACCGGCTTTTTGCCAGTAACTCGATCGCATCCGCCAAGTGCTCGTCGGCGATGTTGTAGGCTCCCCGCGCGAGGCGGATGTTATGCGCCTCGCGCAGGACGTCGGCGTGGGTTTTCCCGGCCGGCGGTTCGAACTTCGTAGCAGGCCAACTCCAGGAGTTGCCCGAGCGGCTCGCGAAAGTAGATCGAATACATGAACCCTCGATCGACCTCGCCGGAGTTGGCAAAGCCGCGCTCCTGCAGCCACGCACTGCGGCCTGGGTATAGGTCGCGCGCGAGACCATGAAGGCAATGTGATGCACGTTGCCGATGCCGGTCGGATTGGGGCGGGCGTCGGGTTGCCAAGATTCGCTGGTGAACACGGTGATCAGCCGCCCGTCACCTGGGTCGAAATAGAGATGATTCTGTTCGGATCGTCGAGGTTTGGCTGCTCGAATACGAACGGCATGCCGAGCACGCCTTCCCAGAAGTCGATCGAGGTTTGCCGGTTGGCGCCGACAAAGGTGATATGATGCACGCCCTGCGCTTCGCAATTTGCTCATCGCGGTCTCTCCGCCCAGGTACGGCTCAACCTCGCCGCGCCGACTGTCTGCGACTTAGGAAGGGCGGCAGAGTTTTGCAAATCGCAAGACTGCGGCGTGCCGTGGGCGGCGTCGGTTCCCACTTGCCGGAGCGAGGCTCGGCGGCCGGTTGTCGATTATCGCTCCCGGGTTGGCCGGCTCGGGGCCTGACCCATTCTGCGACCGGGCTGGTTGCGTGGCAGGCCGGGTAAGGCCTCCCGGCTAGCTCCGGCAGGAAAACCTTATTGAACTCTTCCATCCATTCCAGAGCGACCCATCGCGCGCCACCAAGGGTTGGAGCCGAAAAACGGACCATATCCTGTGACGCTATCCGGATCGGGGCCATATCCATAAAAACCATATCCACGCGGGACAACGCCAAAGGAGCTGCGGGCATAGGCGCCAAAACCATCGCTGTAGGGAAAGGGGGAAAATCCGCCGCCATAGGTGCTGATAGGCAAACCAAGGTCGCAGGCCGTTAGGGGACCATAGGCGCTGGGCGCATTGGCATAGGGGCGGGGCAACGGGGACATAGCCATAGGGGCATAGCCATAGGGCTGCTTGCGCTTAGCCGCAGCCGGGGCCGAAACGCCAGCGATGCCCGACATTAGGACCGATGCGGCCAGCAGGGTGGTGACGGTGGCTTTCATGTCAGATCCATCGTTACGACAAAGTTCTTCGGTCTACTTGCTACCGCTGGCGTCGATCCGACACACTCCCGTATTCACCGCATTTTCCTGGATGCAATCCTTTAGGCTTTGGGGCGACAGAATAGGTCCAGTGAGAAAGTTAGTCCCCCGATGTCGCAGGCGGCGGTCCGGATACAGATCAGGGGCGCGGCTCAGGCGCTGAGTCTAGCGTCTGAGACAAGGAAGGGCCGCCAGCGAAGGCGCGGTTCTGACTCAAATCGGTTCTTCCGCTCCCCAGATCGATAGGCGAGACTGGCCAGCTGACCTAGGCCACCCCTGGTGAGATGACAAAGGACGAAGGTCCGATGTGCTCCTTTCACAGACGATCACACTACGGACTGATGCCTTTTTTTCCTTTGTCTAGGAGTTTGGGTCCATGAGATCATTCTCGCATTGGCGGCCGCCGCCCCTTGTGTTCACAACTGTTGTTTCTGGCTTAACACCGGTGGCGCCGTCTGCCTCGGTCTATGCGAAGAAATGCAGCAAGTCGGCATGCCGGGAGCGCTGCACGGGCAGATGCATTCAGTCGATTTGCGATACGTGCGAAAAGCCTGCCAGCACTCTGACGCGCTGTGGCCAGTCCAGGCCGGACTGCGTCTCAAGCTGCCAACGACGGCCTCATGAATTCGCCGCATAACTTTTCACTGCGCTGTAAACAGCCATCGCCGTTGCGCCACGCCAATCCACTGTGAGCTTGAATGTCCACGAGCATCTCTGCAAGAAGGGCGGCGACTGACGTTGAGACCGGGCGTGCCCGTGCTCTGACCGTTCCGGCGGCAAGTTTTGGGTTTTTGTCGAATGGTTGATTTGCTAAGTGCCTGATCCTTCGCGTCGGATGGATCGCCGAGTAGTTTAAGGCACCGGTCTTGAAGGGCTTGGGCCCGTTCTGGTACGTGCCAACTGGGACCATCCAGTCCCGTATTTTCGCGGGTCCTCGGCGCCCCGCCGTCCCCGTGTTACCGCCCCATCCTTTGCTGCTGTCCGGTGCCTATTCGGGTGCCAAAGTTGCGTTGGAGGCGCGGCGACATGCTCAGGGCAGATACATTCGCCAAAGTCGCCGGTGAGCCCTGGACCAGTCAGTTTAGTTTGCGGCTGCCAAAATCACCCCCAAAAGAGGGATATACAGAATAGTCGTGTGATCTCGATCTCTATCGGCGTCAAATGTGTGCGCAAGGGTACTCAGCCGTTGACGCTTTATCGGGGCTGAAGGGCCGACAGTCGAGCATACAGTCGGACGGGTCCGCGAAAAGCTCGTTCCCTTCGGGCGACGTTACCTAGTCGGCCCCATTCTGGGATGGCAATTTGATCCACTTTTCGTTGCTAGCAGTCTATTTCGGACTGGCGCTTTACGCTGCAACCAGCAGCGTCGTCATCCTTGCGGCAGAGGCCGAGCTGCCTTGGTTCTGGTGGGGCACGCTCCCTTCCGCTCGCAGTCACGCATGCCGCCTCGGGCTTCTTGGCAATCTGGCACTCGACGAGGGGGCATCTAGCCCGCATGATTTGCGGAGCAATCAGCGCGATTACGACGATCTTGACAATCGTCGTTGCGGTCTGGGCGGCCTACTGCATCCGGCATTTGGATGCCGAGACATGTCGCTGTGATGATCCTCGTCGGCTCGTCGCTTGCGGGTCTGATCGGCTTAGCGTTCGCCAGCAGGCTGTCGCGCGACCGCTTGCACAATTAGCCACTTTACCTGGCCCGCCGGCATCCGCACACTCGCCGGGCTTCCACTCGGGTGGCTCAAATCGCTGGCGGCCTGCCCTGCAATCTCGCGCTTTGGTCGATGCACGGTGCGCGACGCCTTAGCGGCCAACGCTCCTCCCGATTCGCCGACGCCGATCCTAGTATTGGCCTGAGGCGTTGGCGCGAGCGACCGTTTCAGAGCCCGACACCTCATCCGCGCGGTCGTTTAGCGAATGATCAAAATGACCACGCGCTTGTATCGCGTCGTCCCGTACCGGTATCGCCATCTCGACGAGCCCCATTGCCTTCCGCGTGGCTGGTTTAGATATGACGTGGTGACCTTCGGGCAGCTGCGACAAGACCTGCAGCAACGACTACGCCGACCAACGAGGAAGAACAACCACCTCCAAGGGAAAGCATTCATCGGCGATAGCGTGGCGATTGCGATACGCTGTAGGTGAAAGCCCTGAAGGTTTCGCTCGGCGGGCGGTGTCGGGTCGTCCGGGGGACGTCTCGTTGTTCCTCCGGGTTTGGCGCAATCCGGGACTACCGCAAGCTCTAAAGGCATGCCCTCCATTCGATCGTTGTCAGTCGATTTGGCTACAGGCCTGCGCTGCGGCGAGTTGTTGCGCGCTATCGTGGCCCAACCTGATATCGACAGCGCGAACGCTTCGTGTGGATTGCCCGCGCCGAGCAGACCAAAGCTGGTCTCCGGTTCAAGGGCGCCCAAGACCGAACACGGTCGACGAACCATCTCGTTACCGCCCCACCTGGGACGAGTTCTGAGCCGAACGCCGCCGGCAACAAACTTGAGGTTGCGCTTAAAGCGAGGTCTCGGCAAGCTGAGCCCGATGCTCTGGTGTTTCCATAATGCCAACGGCACGTCGGTGTCGCCGAACGACCTGCGGCGATGCCGGCAGGCGCATGCGTTGCGCTCAGGCTACCGCGGTGATGTTCGTGCACTGCGCCACATGGTCGTGATCTCGGTCCTCGGGTACCAATTGTGGATATTCGCCGACTGACTGATTTGGTAAGTGCCTGATCCTGCTAAACGGATGGAGGTGGCCGAGTGGTTTAAGGCACCGGTCTTGAAAGCCGGAACGATCCATATCGCGTTGTCCCATCTCGTTGTAGTTTTAGTCGAAAACCTTCGATTTTCGATCGTAGAAAGCCATCCGCCATCTCGTCCAATAACGGGCCGTTCAGCGGCCTGTCCGGTGCCAATTCGGGTGCTAGCTTCAACGCACCGCGGACCATCCCAAATAG
>ERZ1370068.907-contig-1083_pt1 | contig 35920 bp, 34 predicted proteins | sample MGYA00561227_ERZ1370068 | MGnify/ENA primary metagenome ERZ1370068 (study PRJEB38410, sample SAMEA6850437) | metagenome | study: Metagenomic assessment of the ecological functions of the soil: analysis of the soil microbiota associated with the... | reverse complement strand
GTGGCGCATGCGCAGCGGCAGGCGCCGGCGCGCGCGCGCGGGCAGCGTGCGGATGACCGCGGTGGCCTCGCCGGTGGCCTGGCCCGGAGCGCGCCGTCTCGATGGCCAGCACGTCCTCGAGGTCGGCGATCAGCTCGCGATCGTCTGGCGTAGCGGCTGGTCGAGGTCCTGCGCCGTCGCGCGATCGACGACCGGCGGCCAGCGCGCTGGAGACCTCGGGCCGGCGCATGCTGCACGTCGGGCAGCTCCTCGCGGACGTGCTTCATCGCCACGCGCGACCTGGTTCTCGCCGTGGAACGGGACGTCGCCCGTGAGCATCTCGTAGAGCACGACGCCGAGCGAGTAGAGGTCGCGACTGGCCGTCGACGTGCGTGGCCCAGCGCCTGCTCGGGCGAGACGTAGTCGGTGGTGCCGAGCACGCGCCCGTCGGCGGTCAGGCCCTCCTCGGTCGAGCGAGCGCGCGATGCCGAAGTCGGTGACCTTGGCCGTGCCCTCCTCGTCGATCAGGACGTTCTGGGGCTTGACGTCGCGGTGGACGATGCTGCGCGGTCGTGGGCGGCGCCGAGCGCGCGCGCGATCTCGATCGCGTAGGCGACCGCCTCGCCGACCGGCAGGCGCCCGTAGCGGCGGATGCGGTCCTTGAGCGTCTCGCCCTCGACGTACTCGAAGACGATGTAGCGGCGGCCGTCCGTCGTCCTCGCCGGCGTCGATCACGCCGACGACGTGCGGGTGGTTGAGCTGCGCGACGGCGCGCGCCTCGCGGCGGAAGCGCTCGAGCTGGTCGGAGTCCGCGGCGATCTCGCGGTGCATGAGCTTGATCGCGACCTGGCGCTCGAGCACCGTGTCGAAGGCGCGGTAGACGGTCGACATGCCGCCGGCGCCGATCTGGGCATCGAGCCGGTAGCGCCCGTTGAGCAGGGTGCCGACCTGCGAGCTCTGCACTCGTATTGTGCGGATGTGGGCGCCGTTCGTGCGACGTACTGCACTGACCCGGCCTGTCCGTGGTCGTGGGCGGCCGAGCCGGCGTTGCGCCGACTTGCAGGTGGAGTTCGGCGAAGAGCATCGTCGGTCACCTACGTGATGGGTGGCCTGGCACGGAGTTCCGCAAGCCGCGTCGAGACCATGCGCCACGTGCTCGACGCCGCCGCGGCCAGCGCGATGCCGACCGACCCGCGGCTGTGGCTCGACGCCGCCACCGCACGTCGTCGTACCCCGCCTGCCAGGCGGTCAAGGCGGCCGCCGAGCAGCGCCCGACGGCCTGTACCTGCGCGTGCGTGCGCGAGGGCCTCATGGTCGATCGGCTCAAGCTCGACAGCCGCCGGACGCGCTGCGTCGACGCCGCGCGCGCGCGTGCCTGGCCTGGACGTGGATGACGCTTCGGCGATCGACCTGCGCTCGCACGCGATCGTCGAGGCGTTCGGCCGCCGATCTGGAGCGCGCGCCGGCGCGGCGCGCGCGCGACGGCGGCGGCGCGTTCCGTTCCCGTCGCTTCGCGCGTGCGCGGCGACGGACGACGATGTGCACTGGCTCTACGACACGCACGCGACCCCGCGGCAGCTGCGCGCCGCCGCGCATCGCCGCCGGCGCCAGCTCCGGAGCCCGCTTTGCCCGGCGTCGCGGCAGGCCGTGCGGCGCTTCGGGCGCATCGCCACGCCCGGGGTCGGGCCGCCGCCGTCTGCGATCGCCCCGGCCCGGGGCTGGCCAGCCGGCCGAGCTGTGGCGGCTGGCCACCGAGTGGCAGGCTGCGCGCCGCAGCGCGCTCGACGGGCGAGCTGTGGAGTCCTGCTTAGCGACCCCGAAGGATGGTCACTAGTGGGGCTCCTGGCCCCAAAAGTGACCACGATGGGTGAAGGATGCGACTAAGCGTTGTCCTGCAACACCAATCCAGCACGCTTGCCGCCGGAGCGCGGCCCGGCCGGGCGCCGCGGGGCCTCTTCCTCGGTGATGCTGTAAGCGCGGCGCGGCGCCGCAAGACGCCACGCGGACGACCGACGCCCGCGCGGACGACCGGCGTCAGCGTACCGGTACGCCCGCGTCAGCTCGAAGCGCTCGACGGCGGTCCGCACCAGGCGGTCGCACAGCTCGGGATAGGGCACGCGCCGCTGTGGTCCCAGAGCTTGCCGTAGACGCTCGTCTGCGTGAAGCCGGGCATGGTGTTGAGCTCGTTGAGCAGGACGTCCTCGCCGTCGACGAAGAAGTCCGCCCGCGCAGGCCGCTGCAGCCGGCCAGGCGGAAGGCGGTGACCGCCAGCGTCGCGGACTCGCTCGCGCCGCGCGTCGGAGATCCGCGCCGGCACCACGAGCTCCATGCCGCCGCGGTGAGTACTTCGGCCTCGTAGTCGTGCACCAGCCGTCCTCGCCGCCGGCCAGGAGGACTCGCCCGGCTGGCTGGCCTGCGGGAGCGTCGGTGGGCCCGAGCACCGAGCACTCGACCTCGATGCCCGTGGGCGCTGGCTCTCGACGATCACGCGCGGCGTCGTGGTCGGCGGCCGCCTCGATCGCCGCCTCCAGGTCGCGCTCGGGCGCGTCGACGCGCGCGATGCCCACCGACGAGCCCAGCCGCGCCGGCTTGACCCAGCACGGGTAGCTGACCGCGCGCACGGCTCGGAGCCAGCGCGCCGCCGCGCCGTCCGAGCGACCAGTAGGGGACCTGCGGCAGCGCCCGGGCGCGCCCATGACGTCCTTGAAGAGGACCTTGTCCATGCACAGCGCGCTGGCCGAGCACGCCCGGAGCCGACGTAGGGCGACGTCGAGCAGCTCGAGCAGGCCCTGCACGGTGCCGTCCTCGCCGAAGAGGCGGCCCTGTGCAGGGCCAGGAAGACGGCGCGTCGGCCCCGAGCGAGGCCCGCCGCCGGCGCCGCAGCTCGACCTCCTCGCCCCTCGCACGACCACGCTGCCGTCGCGGCCCGGTCCACCCAGGTGACGTCGTGGCCCGCCGCCGGCCAGCCCCTCGCGCACGGACGCGGCCGAGGCTCAGGACGACGTCGTGCTCGGACGATCGGCCGCCGGCGAGGACGGCGACCCTCACGGGGTGGTCCCCGTGCCGGGTGCGCCGTGGTCGTGCCGCCCTCGGGGTTGAGGTCGGTTGAACTTGCCGACGACGATCGTGCACCTTCGAGCCCTTCTTGGCCTCTGTGCCGCCGGTCGGGATCTGCTCGAGTGCACGACGCCGTCGCCGTCGGGCACGAGTTGACGTCGCCGCTCCTGCTGGTCGATCACCGAAGCCTCTGCCCCGAGCAGCGCGCGCGACCGCTGGCGGCGCGTCCTCGCCGGTCACGTCGGACCGCGACCTGGCTGGGCGCCTTGGCCACGCGTCGGCGCGACCGTCGGAGTGCCCGGGTCGAGCCTGCGTGCCCCGCCTTGGGATCCTGGCTGAGGCACGGTGCCCGGGTCCTCGTCGGTGCGGTCTCCTTGTCCTTGCGCGTGACGCTGAACCCGGCCGGCCTGCAGGGTCGACTCGACGCCTCGTCGAAGCTCCTTGCCGACGACGTCGGGCACCGCGGCCTGCGGTCTTGCCCGCTGGAGACGACGAGCGTGACCGACGTGCCGCTCGTCGACCCTCTGGCCCTCGGCCGGGCTGACCGAGATCACGCTCCCCTTCGCCACCGTGTCGGACGTTCTCCTCGCGCTCGAGGCGCTCGTAACGCCGGCCTTCTCAATCGTCGCCGCGCCGACGAGACGGTCGGGCCCGACGACCTGCGGCACCGCCACCTGCGCCGGCCGTCGGACACCGTCGAGCGTCACCGTCGGAGCCCTTCTTGGCCTCTCGTCCCGCCCGTCGGGTCCCTGCCCGATGACCTGCCCCTGGGGCTGCTCGGCGGTCTTCAGCGCTGGTGTCGACCGTGGAAGCCGTCCTGGCGCAGCTTGGCCTCCGGCGTTGGCCTGGTCGGCGCCGACCACCGTGGGCACGGCGACCTTCTGGGCGCCGGGCAGCAGCAGCACGGCGGCGAGCCCGACGCGCCGGCCACCAGCACCGCGAGCAGCCACAGCCACCAGCGCCCGCCCTCGCGCGGCTCGCGCGGCGGCAGGGCTCCTCGGGATGAGCGTATGGCCTCGCTCGGCGGATCGAGCGGCGGCGGCGCACCGAAGCGACGATGGCCGTCGCGGTGCCGTCGCGCGCGGCCTGCAGGGCTGAGATGAAGCTCGTCGGCGTCGTGGAAGCGGCGCGCCGGGTCCTTCTCCAGCGCGCGCATGACGACGTCCTCGAGCTCGGGCGTGACGGTCGGGTTGAGCGGCGCTGGGCGGGACGGGCGTCTCGCTGACCTGCTTGAGCGCGACCGCCACGGCGACTCGCCCTCGAACGGCACGCGGCCGGTCGAGCAGCTCGTAGAGCATCGATCGCCGATCGAGTAGAGGTCCGACGCCGCGCGTGACGGCGTGGCCCTGGGCCTGCTCGGGCGAGAGGTACTGCGCGCGTGCCCATGATCGAGCCCGGTCTCGGTCATGTCCGAGCGCGCCGGCGCGGGCGATGCCGAAGTCGGTGACCTTCGCGCGGCCCGTCGTCGTCGACGATCACGTTGTGCGGCTTGAGGTCGCGGTGGATGATCGCCGCGGCGGTGGGCGAAGCGCGCGCGGCGCGCAGGATCTGGATGATCAGGTCGATCGCGCGCTCGCGGGCGAGCGGCGCCTCCTGCGCGGACGATCGTCCTTCAGCGAGCGCCCGTCGAGGTACTCCATCGCGATGTAGTAGGTGCCGTCGTACTCGCCGCGGTCGTAGACGCCGACGATGTTGCGGGTGCTGCAGCGCCGCGCGGCGCTCGACGCCTCGCGGCGGAAGCGCTCGACGAACTCGCCGTCCTCGGCGAAGCGGCCGGTAGCAGCGACCTTCAGCGCCACCTGGCGGCCGAGCTGCAGGTCCTCGGCGCAGGTAGACGTCGGCCATGCCGCCGCTGCCGAGCGCGGCTGCAGCACCCGGTAGCGGCCGTCGACGACGCGTCTCGGGCTCCGACGCGTCATCGGTCACTTCGAGCAGCCTCCTGCATCACTGGCTTTGGCGATCGGGGCGGCGACGGTGCCGCCGGACCCGGTCCCGCACTCGCACGCGTCACGGCGATCGGCGATCGCGGGTCCTCGCACGGGCGCGAAGCCGATGAACCACGGCTGGTTGAGTCGCGGCGTCGTGCCGACCTCGGCGGTGCCGGTCTTGCCGCGCCACGCCGATGCCTCGAGCGCGGCCGGCGGTGCCGGTGCCCTCCTCGACGACCTGCTCCATCATCGCGCCGAGCTGCGCGGCGCGTCTGGCGCGACATCACCTGCGCCGATCTCCTCGGGCAGCGCGATGCGCTCGACCGCGCGCCCGTCGCGGTCGACGATCCGGTCGGCGAGCGCGGCGTCATCAGCTTGCCGCCGTTGGCCACCGCCGCGGCGACCATCGCCATCTGCAGCGGCGTGACGGTCAGCTTGTCCTGGCCGATGGCCATGCGCCCGACGTCGATCGCGCCGTTGGCGGCCGGGACGACGCCGCCCGCGCACGGCGCTCGCCGCTGGCGGCGCATCTCGTCGCGCGGCAGGTCGATCTCGGCGGCGTCGCCGAAGCCGCAGCGGTCCATGTACTTCTGCATCGTCGCCTTGCCGACGCTCCTCGCCGACCTCGCCGAAGACCGTGTTGACCGAGTTGGTGAGCGCCTCGGTGAGCGTGATGTCGCCGAAGTACTCGCCGCCGTCGTTGTTGAGCGGCACGCCCGGAGATCGTACTTGCCGTTGCGCCCGCTGATGCGCGAGTCGGGCGTGTAGCTTGCCGCGAGTCGATGGCGGCGATCGCCGTCACCGACCTTGAAGGTCGAGCCCGGCGGATAGCCCGCCTGCGTGGTGCGGTTGAGCAGCGGGCGTCGCTGTCGCGGTTGAGGCGCGCTGAACTGCGCCCGGTGCTCGACCGTGTTCGGGTCGTAGCCGGGCACCGAGGCCATCACCCTGATCGCCCCGGTCTGCGGGTCGAGCGCGACGACGGCGCCCTGCGCCCGCCGAGCTGCTGCAGGCGCGACGCGCTGCGCGGCGCGGGTCCAGCGTCGGTGACGAGGTCGTCGCCCGCCTGCTCGGGCTCGACGCAGCGGTCGATGAGCGAGCCGACGCTCGTCCTGCGCCCGCTGAGGTCGTCGTCGTAGAAGCGCCTCGAGGCCGGCGCGGCCCTGGCGACACGAAGCTGTAGCCCACCGGCGTGGGAGAACAGCCGGCCCGGCGGATAGGTGCGCGCGTAGCTGCTGGTCGCGCCTGCTGCGAGCCGACGCGCGGCCAGCACGCGTGCCGTCGCCGGCGCAGGATCAGCCCGCGCTGGATCTGCTGCTCCTCGAGCAGCTCGCGGCGGTTCTTGGGGTTGTCGCGCAGCGCATCGGCGCTCGAACACCGTCCAGCGCGAGCGTGAAGCCGACGAGCACCGCGAACAGCAGCACGACGACGCACGAACAGGCGGGCGATCGGCGCGTTCATCGCGGCTCGCATCGCGCCTCCGCGCCGCGCGCGCGGTCGGAGATCAGCAGCAGCAGCGCCAGCAGCACGAAGTTGGCCACGATCGAGCGAGCCGCCGTAGGAGATGAACGGCAGCGTCACGCCGGTCAGCGGGATCACGCGCGTGACGCCGCCGACGATCACGAAGACCTGCAGCGCGAACACCGCGGTCAGGCCGGTGGCCAGCAGCTTCGAGAACGCAGTCGCGCGCCAGCGTGGCGATCTTGAAGCCGCGCTCGGCGAGCAGCAGGTAGATGCGATCAGCACCGCGCAGGCGCCGATCAGGCCCGAGCTCGTTGACGATCACCGAGTAGATGAGGTCGGTCTGCGCGCGCCGGCAGCAGCGTGCGCGCCGCCGGCGTCTCAGCAGCGCCTGCCCGAAGCCGCTGCCGAACAGCCCGCCGTCGGCCTGCGCGAAGAGCGACTGCGGCGATCTGGTAGCTGCCGCCCGCGCGTCGTAGAGCCGGCCGAACGGGTCGAGCCACGACGTCGACGCGATCCTGCACGTGTCGGGACGTGCGTGGCGAAGAACCACGACGCCGGCCGCGAACAGCGACCAGCCCGACGGCCACGAACGAGAAGCGGTTGGTGGCCACGTAGAGCAGCGGCCAGGAAGCCGCCGAAGAACATCAGCGACGAGCCGAGGTCGCGGATGAAGAACGAGCATCAGCATCGCCGCGCCCCAGACCGACGAGCAGCGGCCCGAAGTGCTTGAGCGGCGGGATCGTGATCCCGAGCGAAGCGCCGCGCGCCGATGACCAGCAGCTGGCGCGTGTCGCGCAGGTAGCTGGCCAGGAAGATGATGATCGCGATCTTGGCGAACTCGGCCGGCTGGAACGTGATCGGCCCGAGCTTGACGCCGAGGTAGGCGCCGTTGACCTGCTGGCCGATGCCCGGGCAGGCGCGGCAGCAGCAGCAGCCCGATGCCGACCGGCGGCGATCGTGTAGCGGTAGCGCTCGAGCACGCGGTAGTCGCGCAGCAGGATGATCGTCGCCGCGAAGAGCGACCAGCCCGATGACGAACCACTGCGCCTGCTCGCGCGCGCAGCTCGTCGTCGATCCGGTAGATCATCACCAGCCCGAAGCAGGCCGAGCACGGCGACCAGCGGGAACAGGTAGGGGTCGGCGTAGGGCAGCGTGAAGCGCATGACGATGTGCACGGCCAGGCACAGGCCGAGGAAGATCGCGCCGTAGGTCAGCGAGACGTTCGAGAGCACGTCGTTGCGCTGCGATGAAGACCGCCGCGAAGCCGGCGGTCAGCAGCAGCGACGCCGGGACGAGCGCCGAGCAGCTCGCGGTTGCGGCGCTGGTCATCGCGCGCCAGCTCCCCGGTCTCGAGCTGCGTGACGAGGTCCTGCGCGTCGTCGTCGAGCGCAGCTTGTGCGCCGTGAGCGTCCGCGTCGGCGCCGGCGTGAGCTCGTCGACCGGCACGCCGGACTCGTAGTTGACTCGAGTAGCAGCTTCATGCCGCGCGGGCAGGTCGTAGGGCAAGCCCGCGGTAGACGCTGACGAAGCCCGTCGTCGCTCGGCGCCGACGAAGTAGACGCGTCTGCGACGCGTAGTAGGCGCCGCAGCGACCACGCAGGCGACGCAGGAAGAGGCACGACGGATCGGGCCGACGCGGCGGCTACGGCGGGCGCCGGCGCCGCGGCGGCGCGGCGCTGGGCGCGCGGCGCGGCGGCGCGTGGCTCGATCCGCGGCCACGGGCGCCGTCGGCCGACGGCGCCTGCCGGCTGGCCGCCGGCGCCGCCGCGCACGGTGCTCGGCCGCGTCTCCTCGCGGCGCGGGCTGCGCGTCGCGCGCCGACCTCCTCCAGGCGGAAGAGGACGACGGTGATGTTGTCGCGCCCGCCGGCGTCGTTGGCCGCGTCGATGAGCGCGCGCCCGGCCGGCTGCCAGCGACGCGCGCCTCGGCGAGGAGCTCGGGCGACGTGCGCCTCGTGGACCATCGACGTCAGGCCGTCCGAGCAGATCAGGAAGACGTCGCCGTCGCGCCGCGGCCACGTGCGGCCGTCGCGCCTCGACGCCCTCGCTCGGCGCCCAGCGCGCGCGTGATGATCGAGCGCTGCGGGTGCTCGTCGGCCTCCCTCGGGCGTGAGCTTGCCCTGGCGCACGAGCTCCTCGACGAGCGAGTGGTCGTCGGTCAGGCGCTCGAAGTCGCCGTCGCGCAGGCGATAGGCGCGGCTGTCGCCGACGTGCGCGACCGTGAGCTCGTCCTCGCCGACGTAGGCGACGGTCAGCGTCGTCCCCATGCCCGCGCGCGCTCGTCGGCCTGCGCGAGCGATCCGTGATCCGCGCGTTGGCCTCGCGCGACCGCGCGCGCAGGCGCTCCTCGACCGACGCCGCCGTCGGGCAGCCCGCTGCTCGAGCACCGCGACGGCCACGGTCGCGAGGCGACCTCGCCGGCCTGCGCGCCGCCCATCCCGTCGGCCACGCGCGAACAGCGGCGCGCGCGCGTAGAAGGCGTCCTCGTTGCCCCGGCGCTGGCGGCCGGTGTCGGTGCGCTCGAAGTGCTCGGCGACGCGCAGCATCAGCGGTCCGCGTAGGTGAACTCGCTGTCGCCGATGCGGACGCGGTCGCCCTGGTGCAGCGGCTGCGGGCCCGAGAGCAGCTCCTCGTTGAGGTAGGTGCCGTTGGTGGAGCCGAGGTCCTCGAGCACGACGATGCCGCCCTGGGGCGTGAGCTGGCGTGCCGCGAGGACGCGAAGGGATCCTCGAGGCGGATCTCGGCCTGGTCGCCGCGGCCGATGACCGCGCCGTCGCCGACGTCGTACTCCATGCCCGGAGTGTGACCCGGCGCGCGCTGGACGATCAGGCGCGGCTCCGGACGCCGCGTCGCGGCCCGCGCCGGCCCGCGACGCGGCGTGCAGCCCGGTGGCGTCGGTCGCGACGTCGGCCACCGCGGTCGCGCCGGCCGCCGCCGGCGGGTTGCGCAGGTCGCGCAGCGCGCTGCGCGACGACCCACAGCAGGAACAGGTAGAGCACGGCGAGGAACCCGAACTGCAGGCCGACGGAGATCGGCTCGACGACCACCGCGGCCATCCAGTCGACCTCGAAGCGTGCGTCGACGGTGCCGACGCTCGACGCGGTCGCCCGGTCTGAGCGCGTGCGGCTCGTTGGCGCGCACGTCGCGCCCGTTGACGCGCACGCCGTTGGTCGAGCCCAGGTCGGTGATCGTCCAGCCGTCGCCGAGCGGGCGCAGCTCGGCGTGGCGGCGCGAGACGTTGGTGTCGGCCAGCACGATGTCGCACTCGCGGCTGCGCCCGATGCGTGGCGCCGCCGGGCCGACCGCGCGTAGCGCTTGCCCTCGGCCAGCAGCATCGCGCGGCCGCGGCGGCGCGCTGCGGGCGTCCTGCAGCTCCTCCTGGGCGCGGCCGGCGGTCGAGTAGACCATCGTGTGGCCGTGGTCGGCCTGCTCCACGGCCTCGGCGGCGGCGGCGCACGAGGCGCGCCTGGATCCCGAACTCCCCAGCCGCAGGCGCTCGTCGGTGTCGAAGGTGATCTGCGGGCGGCTGACGAGCGCGAGCTTCTCGCGGCGCGCGTGCTCGAGCAGGTAGGCCGACAGCTCGTCGGTGACCTCGTCGCTCGACGCCCTCGAAGCGCTGGCGATCCTCGGTGCCGCAGCCAGACGACGTACTCGTTGGGCACGTAGGTGCGCGAGACCGAGAGCACGTCTTGTGCTCGTCCATCTCGCGCGCCAGCTTGCGCGCGATCTCGACCGGGCGCACCTCGGGTGCGGAAGACACGGCCGAACGTGCCCTCGACGAGGCCGGCGATCTTGTCCTCGAGGTTGCGCAGGAGGCTCATGGACGGCGTGGTAGTGCCCGACGGCGCGGGCATCCAGCCCGAGGTCGCGTCGGAAAGCGGTGATGCTACGAGGCGGAACGTCCGTACGCCTCGCCCCGTGACGCGGCGCAGGCGACCGCGAGGCCGCCCGCGACGACCGCGCCGGCCACCAGCGCGCATCGCGGGCTGCCAGGACAAGGTACCGGCGACGGCCTGCGTCGCGGATCCCAGGCGCCGCCGCCCACGCCGTGGCGCCGACGACGTCGGCGGCGAGCGCGCGGCCGCGCACCAGACACGGGAGCGCGACGGCGGCGCCGCGCCCACAGCGCGGCGAGGGCCAGCGCGCCGCTCGTGAGCAGCGGATCGAGGTGCGCGGCGTCCAGCGCCGCGCCGGGCGGCGCGCCGAGCGCCAGGCGGTCGCCGGTGAGGACCTCGGCCAGCGCCAGCCACCAGCCGCCCAGCGCGCCCAGCGCGCGCGCGCTGCCACGGGCGCGCGCAGCCTGCGCGGCCAGCGCCGGCCACGCGCCGGCGCAGGCCGGCCACGCCCGAGCAGCGGCGCGCCCGGCCGGCAGCGACCACAGCGTCCCGGCCCGGCGCAGGAGCACGACGGTCGGCAGCGCCGCCGAGCCCGAGGACGAGCGCCGTCGCGGCCGCCGGCCCACGCCGCCAGCGCGCACGACCATCGCGATCCAGCCCAGCCGCGGCGCGACACGGCACGGCCAGCGCGCGGCGGCGGCGCGCCGCGGCCGGCGCGACCTCGAAGCCGCCGGCGGGCGTCAGCCACGCGAGCGCGGCGGCGGCCAGCGGCGCCGGCGGCGCAGGCCGGCGGCGACGCGGCGCGCTGGCGGACCCGCGCGGCGGCGCCGGCCGGCGCGCCAGCCCTCCAGCGGGCTGCCGGCGATCGTCCCGCGCTCGTCGTCGGCCACGGGCAGCGCCGTCGGCGAGCGCCGCGCGCAGGTCGGCGAGCGTGCCGCGCGCTGCTCGGGCCGCGCGAGGACCGCGCGGTCCAGCGCGCGGCACAGCTCCAGCGGCAGGTCGCGCCGCAGGCGTCCCAGCGCGGGCAGCCGCGCGCCGACGCGCCGCGCGGTGGCCGCCGCGCCGCGGCCGCGCACGGGGTTGACGCCGCTCAGCGCCTCGTAGAGCACGAGCGCCAGCGCGTAGAGGTCGGCCTCGCTCGCCGACCGCGCCGCCGGCGGCCTGCTCGGGCGCCATGTAGGCGAGCGTGCCGACGACGTCGCCGGTGACGGTCAGCGCGTCGTCGCCGACCATGCGCGCGACGCCGAAGTCGGTGAGCTTGGCCACGCCGCGAGCTCGTCGCCGCCCATCCGTCGGGCACGATCACGTTGCCGCGGCTTGACGTCGCGGTGGATGACGCCGCGGCCGTGGGCGTGGGCGAGCGCGTCGCACAGCGCCACGCCGATCGCGCAGCACGTCGCGGTCGGAGAGCTCGCCGTCGCGCATGAGGTCAGGCCGAGCGTGCGCCCGCGCACGAGCTCGGAGACCAGGTAGACGGCCTCGTCGTCGCGCCCGGACTCGTAGAGGGCGACGATCCCCGGATGGGCCAGGCGCGCCGCCGCGCGCGCTCGCGCTCGGCGCGCCCGGCCACCGCCCCGTCGTGCATGGCGATGCGCTTGACCGCCACCGGCGCGCTCGCAGGTGCTCGTCCGCGCCAGCCATACGACGCCGAAGCCGCCGGAGCCGATCCGGCGCACGAGCCGGTAGCGCCCGAGCACGCCGCGCATCGCCGCGGCGCCGGCGGGTGCGCGGCGGTGGCCTCGCGTGAGGCTCGTCGGCGGTCCTCACCGCCTCCTGATTCGCCGCGACGGCCTGCCTCCTCGCCTTGCACGATCGTCGTGCGGTGGGGCGACGACGGTCCGGTCCGATGGGCATACTGGCGTTTCGCAAGCCCGACCGGGAGCAGTTCTTGTCGTTCTTCGACGAGGGTGACGAGCCCACACGAGTGCGGTACGCGCCCCGCGCGGCCGCGGCGTCCGCCACCGCCGCGCGCGGCGGCGGTGCCGGAGCACCGCCTGATCGCCAGACCGCCCGCCTGCGCCAGGCGGTCGGCCTCGGCGCGCTCATCGCTGCTCGCCTTCGTGATCGTCCTCGGCTTCAAGGGCTGCCTCGACAGCCGCAAGGACAACGCGCTGAAGGACTACAACCGCAACGTCACGGCGGTCATCAACCGACTCCGACCAGTCGGTGGGCAAGCCGTTCTTCCAGCGCATGGCCAACGGCGCGCGCAACTCGTCGAGCCTGCAGGTGCAGATCAACCAGCTGCGCGTGGCCGCCGAGGACGCGACGTCAAGCGCGCGAAGGCGTTCGCCGTTCCTGGCGACATGGCGCCGCCCAGCGCAACCTCGAGCTCGTGCTCAACCTGCGCGCCGAGGGCCTGACCAAGATCGCCGACCAGATCCCGGCCGCGCTCGGGCCGCGGGCGAGACCTCCGAGGCACGCGATCAACAGGATCGCCGGCGAGATGCAGGAACTTCCTCGCCTCCGACGTGGTCTACGCCGAGCGCGTGGCGCCGCTCATCAAGGACGCGCTCGACAAGAACGACGTCAAGCGGCCAGCAGATCGCCGGCAGCCGCTTCATGACCGACATCTCGTGGCTGGCGCCGACCACGGTCGCCACGCGACCTCGGCAAGAGCGGCGGCGCCAGCACGGCAGCTCCGGAGCCGGCCGGCGCCGGGCCTGCACGGCCACGGGCTGATGGGCACGCGCGTCGGCGCCGTCGCGCTGCAGCCCGAGGCGCCGGGCGTGGTCAACCGCGTCCCGTGGTCGGCCAACCGCCACCATCACGGTGAAGTTCGCCAACCAGGGCGACAACGACGAGTCCAACGTCAAGGTCTCCGTCTCGGTCAAGGCGACGGCGAGCAAGGCCATCACCGCGACCAAGACGATCCGGCCAGACCAAGGCTGGAGCAGACGTCGACGGTGAACATCCTCGCTCGGCGCAGCGCCGCCTGCCGGCACGCCCACCACGCTTAGCGTCCTGATCGCCAAGGTCCCCGGCGAGAAGAAGACCGACAACAACCGATCCAGCTACACGGTCATCTTCACGAAGTGAGCGCCCGCGGCTCCGCGGCGCCCGCGAGATCCACCGCCGGCGCTGCCTATCCTTCTCGCGCCGTGGACGACCTCTCCTCGACAGCGGGGATCGTCGCGCTGGCGGCCGGCGGCCTGGCGCTCATCGCGCTGATCGCCGTGCTCGTGCTGGTGCGCGCGCTGCGCCGGCTGCGCGCCGACCAGCAGGCGATCCTCGGCGGCAGCTCGCCGCAGGACCTCGTCGCCCACGCGGCCGAGCTCGACCGCGGCTTCGGCTCGCTCAACGACTACGTGGCGCGACGTCGTGGCGCGGACTCGACGACGCGGCTCGACGGCGGCCGAGGGCCGGCTCGACGGAGCCGTCGCCTTCCACGGGCTCGTGCGCTACGACGCCTACAACGAGATGTCCGGGCGCCAGTCGACCTCGATCGCGCTGCTCGGACTCCGCGCGGCTCGGGCATCGTCATCTCCTCCGATCCACCACCGCGACCAGGCGCGGCTCTACGCCAAGCAGGTGGTCGCCGGCCGCGCCGAGCTCGAGCTGTCGCCCGAGGAGGAGGAGGCGATGCGCGCCGCGCTGGCCGGCGAGGTGCCCGACGCGGGCGAGCAGCGCCGGCGCCGCTCGTCGTGATGCGCCTGGGCTACCTGGGGCCGCCCGGCACGTTCAGCGAGGAGGCGGCGCGCCAGGCCGTCGCCGCCCGCGCACGCCGAGCTCGTGCCGTTCGGCTCGATCCACGAGGCGGTGATCGCCGTCGACCGCGGCGACGTCGACCGCGCGCTCGTGCCCGTCGAGAACTCGCTGGAGGGCGGCGTGACCGCGACGCTCGACGCGCTGGCCTGGGACGCGCCCGACACGGTCATCCTCGGCGAGGCCGTCCTCGCCATCCGCAACTGCCTCATCGCCCGCGAGCCGATCGCGCTCGACGCGATCGAGGCGGTCATCTCGCACCCGCAGCCGCTGGCGCAGTGCGCGCGCTTCCTGCGCGCCGAGCTGCCGGCGCCGCCGTGCGCGGCGCGCCTCGACCGCCGACGCCGTGCGCACCGTCGCGCAGTCGCGCGAGCCGTGGGCGGCGCTCGGCCCGACGCAGCGCGGCCGAGCGCTACGGCTGCCGCGTGCTGCGCGAGGAGATCGACGACGAGCCCGGCAACGCGACGCGCTTCGTGTGGCTCGGCGCCGGCCGGCGGCGACGGCTCGGCGCCGACGGCGACGAGCGCGTGGAAGACGTCGGTCGTCTTCGCCGGCGCCGGCGACGCGCAGCCCGGCTGGCTCGTGCGCTGCCTGTCGGAGTTCGCCTTCCGCGCGGCGTGAACCTCGACCAAGATCGAGTCGCGCCCACGCCGCGGGCGCCTCGGGCACCACCTGCTTCCACGTCGACATGGAGGGCCGCGGCCGACGAGTCGTCGGTGGCCGACGCGGTGGCGCGCTGCACGCGCACTGCGAGGACGTGCGGCTGCTGGGCACCTATCCGGCGCGCCTGAGCCGCCTGACCCGCCCGCCTAGTCCGCTACACTTCCGGCCAGATTCGCCATGGGAGGGTCACACCACCAGGCCGATTGGGGTCCGCGCCGCGTTCACGAGCACCGGCGGCGCGGGCGTGACGCTGGCCGGGTGCTCGTCCTCAACGCGACCTTCGAGCCGATCAACGTCTGCTCGGTGCGGCGCGCGGCGGTGCTGCTGCTCAAGGAGAAGGCCGAGATGCTCGAGCACGCGCGCGTGGGAGCTGCGCTCGAGCACACGGCGATCCCGCGGCCAGTCGTCATCCGTCTGGTGACCTTCGTCAAGGTCCCGCGCGACACGCACCGGCGCAAGATCACGCGCCGCGCGGTCTTCGCCCGCGACGGCTGGGACGTGCCAGTACTGCGGCTCGCGCTCGAAGCCTCACCGTCGACCACGTCGATCCCGCGCTCAAGGGCGGCCCGTCGAGCTGGGAGTAACATCGTCGCGTCGTGCGCGCCGTGCAACGGCCGGCAAGGGCGACTAACCTGCCCGACCGGCGCCAACATGCACCCGCGCCGGCAGCCCGCCGCGCCGAGCCCGCACATGTGTTCATCCACGTCGCGCAGCCCGACGATCCCGGCGGCGTGGCGAGCAATGGCTGCCCGCGACGGGCGCCGTGGCCGACGCGGCCTGAGTGGACTGGACGCAGGCCGTCCCGCCGGCCTCGCTGCGCTGGGCGCAGGACGCGGCCGGCGCGCGTCGTCGTCGCCGCTGCCGCCGCTGGAGAGCCAGCTGGCTGGCCAACCACCTGCTCGTCTCGGCGCGACGGCGCGCGAGCTCGTCGCTGCGCCGCTGGGCGCGGCCGGGCTGGGAGCTCGACGACCCCGACCTCAACGCCGCGCGCGAGGCGCTCGGTCGCTCGAGCGGCTGGCTCGACGACCCGCGGTGCCCGCGCCGGAGCTAGCCGCGGTCGATCCCGAGCGCCGACGGCGTATGACGTCGCCGGCGCTGCTGATCGCGCGCGTGCCGGGCGCGCCGATCGTCGGGCGCCCGCCGCTCGGACCGCTTCGTCGCGCGTCGCTGGCCGAGATCCACGCCGTCGACTCCGACGGCATCCCGCCCTACCGGCGCTACCTACGAGCCTGAGCGCGCTCGCGGTGCCGCCGTGGGCCGGCCGATCGCGGCGTGTGGGAGCGCGGCGATCGCGCGCTCGCACGACACGCCGCCCGCGCCGCGCCGAGCACGCTTCATCCACCGCGACTACCACCCTGGCAACACGCTGTGGGAGGGCGCCGAGCTCACCGGCGTCGTCGACTGGACCACGGGCTCGCGCGGGCCCGGCGCCGATCGACCTCGGCCACCTGCGCTGGAACCTCGTGGTCGACTACGGCCAGCGGGTCGCCGACGCCGTCCTCCCCACCCCGAGCACCATCCCTACTACGACGTCGTCACCGCGCTTCGACGTCCTGTCCGAGCTCGACGCGACCACGCCCGCACGCCGAGCTGCTGCCGCGTCGAGCGACCACGCGCCTCGCCCGCAGCGTCTCGCGCGATGCTGCGTGACGCGGCATAGCAGCGAGGCGGGCGCATGGGCCGGCCGCCTCGCGTGTCTGACTGCTTGACTGGATAAAGGATCCGGGCGGCGGTAGACACTGCCGGGGGGACCAGATTCCGGCATGCCGTCCGACGGTGGCCCGGGTTGGATTCCGCTACGCGGCTCCAGCCTCCGACCTAGCGGCCGGTCACCTCCAGGGTCCCGCAAGAACTGAACTCGCCTATACGGACCACCTCCTTTCTCTGGTGATCCGAGATTACCAAGTCCTGCGGCGACGACTCGATCCCGTCTGGGGAGTTCCCGTCGGACACGCGTCGTCGGCGTCCCCGTCGTCCGATCGGCCGTCGGCGCCGGTGTCGATCGGCTCCGGTCCTGGCGTCGAGCCGTCCGGAGCGCCGTCCGACTCGGCGTCGATGCCCGTGAGCGGTCATCGTCCGACCACCGCCGCAGTGGCGGCCTCGGACTCGACCACCAGCGCCACCGCCGACACGCGGTCGTCGTCGCGCGACGTTCATGACCGTCACGCCCTGGGCCGAGCGGCCCGTAGCTGGCGGATCCCGCGCACGCCGGTGCGCTGGACCATGCCGTCCTGGGAGATGAACACGCAGCTCCTGGTGCTCGCGCACGACGAGCGCGCGCCGGCGAGCCGCCCCTCTTCTCGGTGAAGCGTGATCGTCTTGACGCCCTTGGCGCCGCGCGGGTCTTGCGGTACTCGCTCGATCGGCGTGCGCTTGCCGAAGCCGTTCTCGGTGACCACCAGCAGGTCCATGGTCGTCGCGCGCGACGTCCATCGCCAGCGACGTCGTTGCCCTCCTGCGCGACGTCCATGCCGCGCACGCCGCTCGTGTCGCGGCCCATCGCGCGCGCGTCGTCCTCGTCGAAGCGGACGGCCAGGCCCGCGCGCGAGACCATGAGGATCTCGTCGTCCGGGTCGACCCGCGCACGGCGACCAGCTCGTCGTCGTCGCGGATCTTGATGGCGATGATCCCGTCGGCCTTGATCGGCGTGTTGTAGGCGCTGAACTCGGTCTTCTTGACTGTGCCCGTTGCGGTCGCGAAGACGAGGTACTGCGGTCTCCGGTGAAGTCGCGCGTGGCGAGCACCGACTGCACGCGCTCGCCCTCGCGCAGCGGCAGGACGTTGACCAGCGCGCGGCCCTTCGGCCGTCGCGCTGCGCCTCCGGCAGCTCGTAGACCTTCGAGCGGTAGACCTTGCCGCGGTTGGTGAAGAAGCAGCAGGTAGTCGTGCGTCGAGCACACGAAGAGGTGCTCGATGTAGTCGTCGTCCTTCATGTCCATCCCGATCACGCCGACGCCGCCGCGGTGCTGCTGGCGGTAGGTGGCCAGCGGCAGCGACTTGATGTAGCCGCGACGTGCGTGATCGTGATGACCATCTGCTGGTCGGCGATCAGGTCCTCGATGTCGATCGTCGTCCTCGGAGCGGCGTGATCTCCGTGCGGCGCTCGTCGCCGTAAGCGCTCGGACGATCTCGCGTCAGCTCCTCCTTGATCGAGGCCCAGGACCTGCGCCTCGTCGCCGAGGATCGCCCGCAGCTCGCGCGATCCGCTCGATCGACGTCGGCGTGCTCGCGCTGGATCGTCGTCGGCCTCGAGCGCGGTCAGCTGCTGACAGGCGCAGGTCGAGGATCGCCTGCGCCTGCATCTGCGTGAGAGCTCGAAGCGCGTCCATCAAGCTCGTCGCGCGGCGTCGTCGCGATCGCGCGAGGCGCGGATCAGCTCGATCACCGCGTCGAGGTTGTCGAGCGCGATCAGCAGGCCCTCGAGGATGTGCGCGCGCGCCTCCGTCTCGGCGCAGCTCGTGCTTGGTGCGGCGGACGATGACCTCGCGCTGGTGGCTCGACGTAGTGCTGCGATCACCTCGCAGCAGGCTACAGCGTCCGCGGCACGCCGTCGACCAGCGCGACCATGTTCACGCCGAACGTCGTCTGCATCGCGGTGTGCTTGTAGAGCTGGTTGAGCACGACCTTGGCGGGTTCGCGTCGCGCTTGAGCTCGATCACCAGGCGCATGCCGCGGCGGTCGGACTCGTCGCGCAGGTCGGAGATCTCGGCGAGCTTCTTGCTCGTGGACGAGGTCGGCGATCTTCGTGATCAGGCCGCCGTCGCCGCCCTTCTTGACCGTGAAGGGCAGCTCGGTGACGATCGATCGCCTCCTTGCCCTGCTTGATCTGGCTCGATGTGCGCGCGGGCGCGCACGCGCACGCGGCCGCGGCCGGTCTCGTAGGCGTCGCGGATCCCCTGACGGCCGACGATGATGCCGCCGGTCGGGAAGTCCGGGCCCTTGACGTGGCTGCATCAGCCCGTCGACGTCGATCGTCCGGGTCGTCGATGAAGGCGATCGACCGCGTCGATCGACCTCGCGCAGGTTGTGCGGCGGGATGTTCGTCGCCATGCCGACCGCGATGCCCGGTCGAGCCGTTGACGAGCAGGTTCGGGAAGCGCGCCGGCAGCGACGAGCGGCTCCTGGTGCGAGCCGTCGTAGTTGGGCGCGAAGTCGACCGTGTCCGCGTCGAGGTCGCGCAGCATCTCCGTCGCGAGCGCGCGTCAGCCGCGCCTCGGTGTAGCGCATCGCCGCCGCCGGGTCGTCGTCGATCGAGCCGAAGTTGCCCTGGCCGTCGACGAGCTGGTAGCGCAGCGAGAAGTCCTGCGCCATGCGCACGAGCGTGTCGTAGATCGCCGAGTCGCCGTGCGGGTGGTACTTGCCCATCACGTCGCCGACGATCGCGCGCGCACTTCGCGTACGGGCGGTTCGGCGCGAGGCCGATGCTCGTTCATCGCGTACAGCACGCGGCGGTGGACGGGCTTCAGGCCGTCGCGGACGTCGGGCAGCGCGCGCCCGACGATGACGCGACATCGCGTAGTCGAGGTACGCGGAGCGCATCTCCTCCTCGAGCGCGCGCGGCTCGATGTTGCCGCCGCCGATGACGTCAGTCCGGCCATGCCATCGTCACCTCCGCTAGACGTCGAGGTTCGCGACCGCGCGGCGTTGTCCTCGATGAACTCGCGGCGCGGCTCGACCTCGTCGCCCATCAGCATCGAGAAGATGCTGGTCGGCGGCGCGCGCGTCCTCCATCGTGACCTGCGCCAGCGTGCGGCGTCGCGGGGTCCATCGTCGTCTCGCCGCAGCTGCTCGGCGTTCATCTCGCCGAGGCCCTTGAAGCGCTGCAGCTTGACGCCCGTCTGGCGGCGCACGACGTCGAGCACCGCGCGCGCAGCGCCTCGAAGGACAGCGCCTCGTCGGGCTTGTCGCCGAGCTCGACCGTGAACGGCGGCGTGCCGGCCAGCTCGACCAGCTCGCGCGTGGACGCTGCACGAACTGGCGGTACTCGGCCGACTCGAACAGCGCGCGCCTGCATGCGGTGCGTCTGCGCGAGGCCCGTGTCTGCGTCTCGATCGCCTTGACGCGGAGCTCAGCTCGTCGTCCTCGCTCGAGCAGCTCGGTGTGCGACGCGTGCGCCCTCGGGCGCGTCGCGCTCGAGCAGCTCGAGCAGCCGCCGTCGACGTCGTCGATCTGCTCGTCGAGGATCGAGGACTCCTCCGAGGAAGCTGCACGACGTCGTGGCCGTGCTCGGCGCGCAGCGCGCGGCCCAGCCCTCGTACTGCTTGAGCAGCCGCGCGTAGCGCTGCCAGCGCGCCTCGGTGAGCTTGAACTGCGTTGCCCGTGCGCGGTCGGCAGATCTCGAACTTCTCCGAGCTTGTCGCGCGAGCAGGATCTCCTCGAGCTCGGACTCCTTCTCGATGTAGCGCTCGCTGCGTGCCCTGCTTGAGCTTGTAGAGCGGCGGCTTGGCGATGTAGACGTAGCCGGCCTCGATCAGCTCCTGCATCTCGCGGAAGAGGAGCGTCAGCACGAGCGTGCGGATGTGCGGCGCCGTCGACGTCGGCGTCGGTCATCAGGATGACCTTGTGGTAGCGCGGCGCTCTCGAGGTCGAACTCGTCGCGCGACGCCGGTGCCGATCGCGGTGATCAGCGCCTGGATCTCGTCGTTCTGCGAGGACCTTGTCGATGCGCGCCTTCTCGACGTTGAGGATCTTGCCGCGCAGCGGCAGCACCGCCTGCGTGTTGCGGTCGCGGCCCTGCTTGGCCGAGCCGCCGGCGGAGTCGCCCTCGACGATGAAGATCTCCGCCAGCGCCGGGTCCTTGACCGAGCAGTCGGCGAGCTTGCCCGGCAGGCGTCGAGTTCTCGAGCGCCGACTTGCGGCGCGTGAGGTCGCGCGCCTTGCGCGCCGCCGCGCGCGCCTGCGCGCGCCTGGACCGCCTTGCGGATGATCGGCTTGGCCTCGGCCGGGTTCTCCTCGAGGAACTCGCCGAGCCTGCGCGTTGACGATCGACTCGACGAAGCCCTCGATCGCCCGGGTTGCCGAGCTTGGTCTTCGTCTGGCCCTCGAACTGCGGGTCGGCGCAGCTTGACCGAGATCACGGCGGTGAGGCCCTCGCGCACGTCCTCGCCGGAGAGGTTCTCGTCCTTCTCCTTGAGCAGGCCCTTGCTCGCGCGCGTAGCGTGTTGAGCGTGCGCGTCAGCGCCGAGCGGAAGCCCGAGAGGTGCGAGCCGCCCTCGTGCGTGTTGATGTTGTTGGCGAAGCGAGAAGACGGACTCCTGGTAGGAGGAGTTCCACTGCATCGCGACCTCGACGGCGCCCTCGCTCGGACTCGCCCTCGAAGAAGATGACCTTCTTGCTGGATCGGGTCCTTGTTCTCGTTGAGGTAGCGCGACGAAGTCCTCGATGCCGCCCTCGTACTGGAACGTCGACGCGGTTGCCGCCCGCGCGCTCGTCGATCGAGCGCGATCTTCAGGCCGCGCGTGAGGAAGGCGGTCTCGCGCAGGCGCTGCTCGAGCGTCGAGAAGTCGAAGTCGAGCGTCTCGAAGATCTCGGCGTCGGGCAGGAAGCGTGATCGTGGTGCCGGTCGTCGCTCCGTCGCCTCGCCCTTGACGAGGTCGTGCCTGCGGCACGCCGCGCTCGTAGTCCTGCGTCCAGACGTGGCCGTCGCGGCGGATCTCGACGATGCAGCCGCTCGGAGAGCGCGTTGACGACCGAGACGCCGACGCCGTGCAGGCCGCCGGAGACCTTGTAGCCGCCGCCGTCGCCGAACTTGCCGCCGGCGTGCAGGACGGTGAGCACGACCTCGACGGCCGGACGTGCTCTCCTTCTCCATCGTCGTCGACGGGGATGCCGCGGCCGTCGTCGACGACCGTGACGCGAGTTGTCGGGGTGGATCGTGACGCGAGACGCGCGTCGCAGTAGCCGGCGAGCGCCTCGTCGACCGAGTTGTCGACGACCTCGTAGACGAGGTGGTGCAGGCCGCGCAGGCCGGTCGAGCCGATGTACATGCCCGGGCGCTTGCGCACGGCCTCGAGCCCCTCGAGGACGGTGATGTCCTGGGCGTCGTAGCGCGGCCGATCCCTCGCGGCCGTTCGGGGGTTTGGAGTCCTGCGCCAACGTGCCTCCGTAGACGTGAAGAACCCCGGTCTCGGGCCAACCGCCACCCGGCCGGGGCTCGAGCAACCTGGTTGACAGAACAATAGCACACGGGGGGCCTTTCCCTGCCCGCTCAACCAGACACGAAACTCCTGCAAAACGCGGCAAAAGTGCGGCGGCGTGGCCGTCTTTTCGCCGGCGAGGGCCGCGTCGCGGCGCGTCGCACGGCGCGCCGCCAGCCGGTCGGCTAGGGCCGGCGATTGCCGCCGCGCCGCCGACTCGTGATGCTGCGCGGATGAGGATCCTCGGCGGTTCACGGACGGCTCGTCGCGCCCTCGGCGGGCGCGTGGCTCCCACCGCGCTCGCGGCGTTGTGCGCGCTTCGCTGCCGGCCCAGCGGGGCCGCCCGATCAGCGCTCGGATGCAGGTCGCGACGGATCCGTACGGGCGTCGTGGCGCGACTTCAACGGGCGACGCGCGGCCGACGTCGCCACCGTCAACGGCACGAGCAGCACCTCTCGGTGCTGCTGCGCTGCCGGCGCCCGGCGGCTTCGCGCGGAGGCCGGGTCCCCGTTCGCGGTCGGCGCGCGGACCCGGCTACGGCGTCGTCGCGGACTTCAACGGCGATGGGCGCCCCGACGTCGCCACGGGCAACTTCGTCGCGGAGCAGCGTCAGCGTCCTGCTGCGCCGGGGCCGGCGGCGGCTTCGCGGCAGGAGGCCCGGCGCCGCTCCGTGGCGTCGGCGAGCTCGGTCGCCGCGGCCGACTTCAACGGCGGACGGGCTCGTCGACATCGCCGCCCCGAGCCTCAACGCCGCGACGGTGACCACCCTCCTGCGCCAGCCCGGCGGGAACTTCGCGGCGGAGGCGCACGACGCCGACCGGCACCAACCCGCGCGACGTCGCCGCGCAGCCGACTTCAACGGCGACGGGCGCCCGACCTAGCGATCACCAACCTCGGAGCGCGTCGGTGACCATCCTCCTGCGCGCAGCCGCCAGCGCGGCTTCGCGCAGGAAGCTGGGTCGCCGATTCCGGTCGGTGCCACCCCGGAGGGCATCGAGGCGGGCCGACTTCAACGGCGACAGGCTCCCCGACCTGGCCATCGCGAGCCTCGCGACGAACACGGTCACGGTTCTGCTGCGGCAGGCCGGCCGGCGGTTTCGTCCGGGAGGCGCTCGATCGCCGTCGACGCCGGCGCGCTCGGGTCGCCGCCGCGTGACTTCGACCGGCGACGGACGCGCCCCGACATCGCGGTCACCAACAACACCGCCGGCACGGTCACCGTGCTCCTGCGCCAGCCCGCAGGCGGCTTCGCGCCCGACGCCAGCTCGCCTGCCCCGCCTCGAGCTGCAACGGCCGCCGCGGTCGACCTCGACGGCGACGGACGCCCCGGACATCGCGGCGTCCGGCGACGACCTGACACGCTGTACGGTGTTCCTCAACACCACCGCCGCCGGCGGCCCCTGCGCCAATCACGCCCGGCCCGCTGGTGCCGGGCAAGTCCGTGGTCGTGCGGGTAGTCTCGGGACAGGTGCTCATCAGTACCCGCCGGGATACACAGCGCGAGCCGCAGGCCCGGCGAAGGGCTTCGTCCCGCTCACCGGCGCGGCGAACATCCCGATCGGCTCGCAGGTGCGACACGAAGAAGGGCCGCGTCGCGTTGACGTCGGCGTGCGGATACCGGTGGCGTCAGGGTGCAGTCGTCGGACCTCTACCAGGGGATCTTCCAGGTCAAGCAGACGGTGCCCAAGAAGAAGCCCAAGAAGCCGGCGGCGCTGACGACTGACCTGGTGATGAAGGGTCGAGATCGCGCGCTCGCAGTGCGCGCCGTTGAAGCGCGCGCGGGTCGGCGGGTGGATGCCGAAGAAGAAGAAGGGCCCGAAGTCGGTGCTGGGGAAGCTGTGGGGCAACGGCAAGGGCAAGTTCCGCATCGGGCGAGTACAGCTCGGCGACTGTGCGCGGACGATCCTGGCTCTGTCCAGGATCGCTGCGACGGGACGCTGACGAAGGTGACGCGCGGCTCGGTCCGTGTGCGCGACCTGCGGCGCAAGAAGACCGTGACCGTGAAGGCGGGCCACAGCTACCTGGCGCGCGGCCCAGCGCGCCGCGAGCAAGCTCGCGACGCTGACGGCGGCGCAGGCGCCGTCACGACCAGCCCCTTCGCGGGCGCGGAGGAGCACCGCAGCGCGCGCACCGTGTCGGCTCCCAGGGCGGCGTTGATGCGCTCGCGTCAGCTCGGGCCCCATGAGGTCGAGCTCGTTGGCCCAGACAGCAGACGCGCACGTGACCGTGAGCACGCCGTCGCGCTCGGCTCGTGGCTCAGCCTGCCGCGATGACCTCGCCCACCGCGTCGGGCCACCGCGCTGGATCTCGGCGAGCGTCGTCTGCGGCGCGAGCCGATCGGCGAGCGCGGCGATGGCGTGCGACAGCGCTCCGGCTCGCGCCGCCTCATGCCGGGACGGCGTGGGTGTGATCCGGTGATCCGTCACCACTCCGCCCTCCACGCGCAGGCGCACGACATCGTCCTCGTCGGCCCCGGCACGTGCGCCACGTCGGTCGTCGTCGCACCAGCGCCTGCCCGCACCTGCAGGCGCTCGACGAGGCGCTCGCGGCGGCCGAAGTCGAGCTCGCTCATGACGTCGTCGAGCAGCAGCAGCGGCGGCGCCCCGCGCTCCGCCGTCCAGGACCGCGCGCTCGGCGCAGCAGCAGCGCGAGCAGGCCGATGCGCTGCTCGCCCTGCGAGCCGTAGGCGCGCAGCTCGCGCCCGTCGCGCGAGAGCGCGAGGTCGTCGCGGTGCGGGCCGTGCGCCGGTGAAGCCGCGCTCGAGGTCGGCGTCGAGGCGCTCGGCGAGCTCGGCGGCCAGCGCCTCGACGGTCTCCGCGCTGCGAGCGCGGCGCGGTAGCGCAGCTCGGCCGCGCCCGCGAGCCCGAGCTCCGCCGCGCGGCTCGGCGAAGCGCGGCGCAGGCGCTCGACGCGCGCGCGGCGCGGTCGTCGCGTCAGCGCGATGCCGTGGCGCGCGAGCTCGAGGTCCCACGCCGGCAGCGAGCGCGCGAGCGCGGCCGCCGGCGCGGACGCGCGCCAGCAGCGCGTTGCGCTGCGCGAGCGCCTGCGCGTACGCGCGGCGGGTGCGCGGCCCGCGCCGGGCCACAGCGCGGCGACGACCTGGTCGAGGTGCGCGCGGCGCAGCGCCGGCGGGCCCTTGACCAGCTCGAGGCGGTCGGGCAGGAAGACGCGCGACGAGCGGGCGGTGCGGCGCGTCCGGCAGGCGCTCGACCGGCGCGCCGTCGACCCGTGAAGCGCTTGGCCTCGCCCGGCTGGAAGCCGACGCTGAGCTCGTGCTCGCCGTCGCGTCGCGCCTGCGACCTCGAGCTCCAGCGCGCGCCGGCGCCCGCGCCGAAGCGCACCACCTCGCGCTCGTTCGTGCGTGCGGCACGAGCGCCCCGGTGCAGCCGAAGTAGAGCGCCTCGAGGAGGTTCGTCTTGCCGGCGCCGTTGGGCCCGTGCGACGACGGTCGAGCCGCGCGCCGAGCCGCGACCTCGGCCGCCTCGTAGCTGCGGAAGTCGCGCAGGCGCAGGCGCGCGACGACGCACGGCGGCCCTCAGACGTTCAGGCGGATGGGCATGATCAGGTACAGGAAGCCGCTGCCGTCGGCCGGCCTCGATCAGCCCCGGGCGCAGCGGGCTGATGAGCTTGAGGACGACGTCCTCCGAGCCCGACGCTCTCGAGGCCGTCGCGTCAGGAACTCGGGGTTGAAGCCGATCTCGAACGGCTCGCCGGCGAACGGAACCGGCATCGTGCTCGCTGGCCTCGCCGACGTCCGGCGTCTGCGCCGAGACGCGTCAGCTCGCCCTCGCTGAAGGCGCAGCCGCAGCGGGCGCGTTCTTCTGGGCCATGCAGGCTGATGCGCCGCACGACCTCGAGCGAGCTCGTCGCCGGCTGATCGTCAGCTCGTGCTCGTAGGCCTCGGGCAGCAGCTGGCGGTAGTTCGGGAACTGACCGTCGATCGAGGCGCGACGACAGCGACGAGCCCGTCGACCTCGAAGACGACCTGGTTGGCGCGCACGCCGATGCGGATGTCGTCGGCGTCGCCTGCGCACGATGCGGCCGAGCTCCTCGCAGCGCGCGGGCCGGGACGTTGGCCTCGAAGCCGCCGGCGCAGCGGCGGCTCGAGCGCGGTCTCCTTGACGCTCGAGGCGGTAGGAGTCGGTGGCGACCATCCGCAGCTCGTCGCCGGCGGCCGAGACGAGGATGCCGGTGAGGATCGGCCGCGTCTCGTCGCGCGAGGCCGAGCGGGCGACGCGCGGCGATGGTCTCGACGAAGGCCGGCGCCGGCACGGTGACGACCTGGTCGCCGCCGGGCTCGGGCAGCGGCGGAAGTCCTCGGCGCGCAGCGTGCGGATGTGGAAGCGCGCGGTGCCGGCGACGACCTCGACGTCCTGCTCGGCCGGGCGCAGCTCGAGCGAGACGTCGCCGGCAGGCAGCTGGCGGACGACGTCGAGCGAGCAGCCGCGCCGGGCAGGACGACGGTGCCGTCGCGCTCGACGACGGCGTCCGAGCGGAACGCGCAGGCCGACCTCCATGTCGGTGGCGCGCAGCTCGACGGCGCCCTCGGCGACGATCTGCACGCCGGAGAGCGCCTGGACGGCGCTGCGCGTCGACGCCACGCGCGAGACGACCTGCAGCTGCGCGAGGAGCGTCGCTGCGACGAGGTCGACGACTTTCACGATGACCACCTCGTGAGATAGGGATCGAAGTCATAGGGGTTGTGGAGATGTGCACAGGCGCGCGAAACGGCCGCAAGGTGCGGGAGGGCAGCGCACAGCGGTGGTGGACGGGCCGGCGGAGTCTGTCAGTCATGCCGGAGCGAACTGCGGCGGTCGCCGCCGAACGGCCGGACGCAGGCGCTCGGTGAGCGCCGAACGATGTCGCAGGCCTCGGGGTCGGCGGCGATGCCGCTGGGCGGTGCGCCGGCAGGCGTGCATGACGGTCGTGTGGTTGCGCCCGCCGAAGCGCGCGCCGATGGCGGGCAGCGTCTGCGCCGGTGTGCTCGCGCGCGAGGTACATGGCGACCTGGCGCGGCCAGGCGACGCGCGCGGCGCGGCTCGGCGGAGAGGAGCTCGTCGCGCGGTGACGCCGAAGGCGTCGGCGGTGATGTCCTGGATGGCCTCGACGGTGAGCGGCGCCGGGCGCTCGCGGACGGCCGGCGCGGCGCCGGGATAGAGGTCGTCGAGGACCTGTCGCGCGAGCGCGGCGGTCAGCGGGCGGCCGGTGAGCGAGCGCGAAGGCGACGACGCGGATGAGCGCGCCCTCGAGCGCGCGGACGTTGTCGTGCGACGCGGTCGGCGATCAGCGGCGAGGACGCCGTCGTCGGCGAGGACGACGCCGTCGTGCTGGGCGCGCTTGCGCAGGACCGTCGATGCGCGTGGCGAGGTCGGGCGGCTCGATCGTCGGCGACCAGGCCGGCCTCGAAGCGCTCGCGCAGGCGGTCCTCGAGCGCGTCGAGGTCGCGCGGGAGGCGGTCGGAGGTCAGCACGAGCTGGCTGCCGGCGTCGTGCAGCGCGTTGAAGGTGTGGAAGAACTCCTCCTCGGTCTTGCGCCTTGCGCTGCGAGGAACTGGACGTCGTCGATGAGCAGGACGTCGGCGCGGCGGTAGCGCCCTTGAAGCGCGTCGATGTCGCCGCCGCTGCAGCGCGGCGAGGAACTGCGTTGGTGAAGGCCTCGACCGTCGTGTAGCGGACGCTGAGGCCGGCGCCGTAGGCGAGCGACGTAGTTGCCGATCGAGTGCAGGAGGTGGGTCTTGCCGACGCCCGGCGGGCCGTAGATGAAGAGCGGGTTGTAGGCCTGGCCGGGCAGCTCGGCGACGGCGAGCGCGGCGGCGTGCGCGAAGCGGTTGCCGTCGCCGATGACGAACTGCTCGAAGGTGAGGTTCGGGTTGATGCCGTGGTGCTCGGGCGCCCGGGCCGGCGTCTCGGCGCGCTGGCGCCGGCGGCCAGCGCGTCGGCCGGTGGACGCGCCGAGCGCACGTCGACGCGTGACCTCGGGCCCGAGGACGGCCGCGACGCTGGCCTGCAGGCACGCCGCGCGAAGCGCTCGGCGACCCAGGCGCGCAGCTCGCGCGGGGCCTCGACGACGAGCAGTCGTCGCCCTCGAGGCCGATCGCCGCAGCGGGCGCGAGCCAGACGCTCGTACAGTGTCAGCCGGGACCGCCTGGCGCAGCTCGTCCTGGATGGCGCTCCAGATGTGCTCGAGGTCGCCGGTCACGGCAGTCGGAGTCGGCTCCTCGGCAGGCAGCGTTCGGCGGCGGCATGGGGAGGACGGCCGCCCTGGGGGCGACCGGCGCGGCGACTATAGCAACGGGTCCGGGGCCGAACGCGGGCCGCGGCGAGGGCCTCGAACGCACGTCGCAAATCGCGAACAAAACCGTCCGGCGGCGGCGTGCACACGCCTGTGCACGGCGTGTCGACGGCAGTGTCGACAACGTCCGCGCGCTAGACTGGCGCGCCGGTCACCCGACCCTGCGCCCTCGCCATGAAGCGCACCTATCAGCCCAAGAAGCGCAAGCGCGCCCGCACCCACGGGTTCCGCGCGCGCATGAGCACGCGGGCGGGCCGCCTGACGCTCAAGCGCCGCCGCGACAAGGGCCGCAAGCGGCTGACCGTCTGAGCGCGGTGGACGCTGCCGCGCGCCGCCGGCCGGCGCCCGAAGCGCGGCGCGCCTCTCGCGCAGCGCGGAGTTCGAGCGCGTCTATCGCCGAGGGCCGCTCGACGCGGCAACCGCTTCCTCGTCGCTCTACGCGTTCCCGCGCTCGTCCGACGGCGAGCCGGCCGACGGCGCCGCGCTCGGGCGTCTCGGTGCTCGCGCAAGGTCGGCGGCGCCGTCGATCGCAACAAGGTCAAGCGCCTGCTGCGCGAGGCCTTCGGGACGCCAGGCCGAGCGGCCTGCCCGCCGAGCACGACGTGCGTCGTCGTCGCGCGCCCGAGGTGCGCGAGCTCGGCCGAGCGCGAGGGCCTGGAGGGCGTCGCGCGGCGCGCTGGCCGAGCTCGTCGAGAGGTCGGCGCCGGCGGAGAGCGCGGTGGCTCGTGATGCGCCGCGCTCGTCCATCGCGCCGATCGTCGCTCTACCAGCGCGTGATCTCGCCGGCGCTGCCGCGGCGCTGCAAGTACGAGCCGACGTGCTCGGCCTACGCGGTCCAGGCGATCCGGCGACTACGGCATACTGCGCGGGCTGGTGCTGGCCGGCGTGGCGGCTGCTGCGCTGCAACCCGTTCAGCCACGGCGGCTTCGATCCCGTGGAGGCCCAGCGCCTGTTCCGCCGCCCGCGACCCGCAGCCCGATGAACCATGCTCCCGATCGCCAACGCCCGTCCAGCCGCTGATCGACGTCTTCGATCGCGTGCTCGTGTTCTTCCACGACACGGTCGGGCTTCGGCTGGGGCTTCTCGATCATCGCGCTGACGATCGTGCGTCCGGGCGCTGCCCTGATCCCGCTGACGCTCAAGCAGTTCAAGTCGATGCAGGCCGCTGCAGCGCCTCGCGCCGGAGATCAAGGCGCTGCAGGCCAAGTACAAGGACGACCAGTCAGCGCCTGAACCAGGAGATGATGAAGTTCTACCAGGAGAACAAGGTCAACCCGTTCGGGTCGTGCCTGCCCGCTGGTGCTGCAGCTCCCGGTCTTCTTCTCGCTGTTCTACATGCTGCGAAAGGACCTCAAGCTCGACATCTGCCCGGGCATCGTGCGGCTACGCGGCAGAGCACGGGACGAGCGGTCACGAACGTCGCCTGCAACCAGGTCGGACCCCGGGAGCGCGAAGTTCCTCTTCATCCCGGACCTGACCGCCCAGGCGACCGGCGGCGTCCTGGTCGATCCTGCTCGTCCTCTACGTCGGCTCGCAGCTGCTCTCGAGCGTCGCTGATGTCGGTCGACGGCCGACCGCAACCAGCGCTGCATCATGATCGCGCTGCCGTTCGTCTTCGTGCCCTTCATCCAGAGCTTCCCGGCCGGCCTGCTCGTCTACTGGATCACGACGAACTTCTGGACCGTCGGCCAGCAGTACGTCATCCGGCGGGCGCCGGGTTACCGTGCTCGGAGCCCCGGTGGGCGACGGCGGCCGCCGCGGCGCGGCGGTCGCGGCGGACGAAGGCAGCGGCACAAGGCCAGGACCGAAGGAGCGAAGGCGAAGCAGCCGAGCGCCGAGCGCCGAGCGGCGACGGCGACGACGCCGCGCCCGAGCCGAGCAGCGCGAGCCGCCGGGCGAGCGCCCACCCCGCCGCCACGTCAGCGGCGCAAGAAGAAGACCGGGAGGCGCAGCGATGAGCGCAGCGACGCCGTCGAGAGCACGGTTCAGGAGGTGCTCGAGGAGGTCGGTGACGGCGCTGGGGCTGAAGCGGCGAGGTGGAGGTCGGACCGCGACGGCGACGTGCGTGACCGGCACCGTCCACGGCGACGACCTCGGGCCTGTTCATCGGCCGCCACGGCCAGACGATCGACGCCGTCCAGCACCTCGTGTTCCGCATCGTCGCTGACGCGCGGCGCGGCGCGCCCGACGGCGACCTGCGCGTCGTGATCGACGCCGAGGGCTATCGCGCACGCCGCGCCGAGGCGCTGCAGCGCCTGGCCGACCAGGCGCGCGGAGGACGCCGTGCCGCCAGGGGCGCCCCGTCGCCCTCGACGCGATGAGCGCCAGCGAGCGCAAGCTCGTGCACGAGTACCTGCGCGACCGCGGCGACGTCGAGACGTACAGCGAGGGCGAGGAGCCCGACCGCCACCTCGTCGTCGCGCCGCTGCGTCACGTAGCCGCATAGCGAGGTTTCACGTGGAACCGCTGGCCATCCGCCGAGCGGGCGCCGACGCGCACGTGACGCGCCTCGGCTGGCCTGCCGCGCTACGGGCTCCCCGCGGGCGCCGAGGCCGCGCTCGCAGCGCTGCTCGATCTCGTCGCGACCGAGCCCGCGGCCATCACGACCGTCCGCGACCCCGCCGAGGGCGTCGACGTGCCACGTGGCCGACTCGCTCGTGCGCCCTGGACGCTGCCGGCCGTGCGCGCGGCGCGCCGCGATCGCCGATCTCGGCTCCGGAGGCGGGTTTCCGGGCCTCGCGCTGGCGATCGCGCTGCCCGCGGCGCACGTGCGCGCTCGTGGAGAGCGTCGGGCGCAAGTGCGCCTTCCTCGCCGCGCGCGGTCGGCGAGCTGGGACTCGCGAACGCGCGAGGTCGTCAACGCGCGCGCGGAGGCGTGGGCGGAGGGACTCGGGCGCGCACGACCTCGTCACCGCGCGCGCGCTGGCGCCGCTGCCGCGTGCTGGTCGAGTACGCGGCGCCGCTGCTCGCGCGGCGGCGGCGCGCTCGTCGCCTGGAAGGGGCCGCCGCGACGCCGGCGAGGAGGCCGATGGCGCGCGCGGCGGCGCGGCCTGCGGCCTGGATGCCGGCCCGAGGCGATGCGCGGTCGCGCCGTTTCCGGCGGCCCGCGACCGACACCTCTACCTCACTTCGAAGGTCGAGTCCTACGCCGGACCGTTACCCGCGCCGGCCGGGAATGGCCCGCAAACGGCCGATCCGAGCCTCGAGGTTGAAGGTGATGGCGCTTCGGTGCCGAACGAATGACGCGCGCGTCCGACCGAGTCGCCGCTAGCCGTGACTGCCGATGGGCACGATCTACGCGATCGCGAACCAGAAGGGCGGGGTCGGCAAGACGACGACCGCCGTCAACGTCGCGGCCTGCATCGCCGAGGCCGGCTACGCGACGCTGCTCGTCGACATCGACCCGCAGGCGAACGCGACCGTCGGGCTCGGGCGTCGCGCGAGACGCGACGCCGAGCGTCTACGACGTCCTGGCGGCGCGGCGACGCGCCGAGGACGCGCTCGTCGCCGACGCGCGATCGACGACCTGCGATCCTCGCCCGTCGCACCCCGATCTGGCCGGCGCGAACGTCGAGCTGCCGCGCGAGCCGGGCTCCGAGCAGCGCCTGCGCGAGGCGCTGGCCGCGCGTGCGCGAGCGCTTCGCCTACATCGCTCCTGGACTGCCCGCCGTCGCTCGGCCCGCTGACGGTCAACGCGCTGGTCGCGGCCGACCGCGTGATCGTCCCGGTCCAGACCGAGTACTACGCGCTCGAGGGCCTCGCCGGCCTGCTCGACACGCTGCGCCTCGATCCAGCGCGAGCTCAACCCGCGCCTGACCGTCGCGGGCATGCTGCTGACCATGCACGACGGCGCGCACGCGCCTGGCGCAGCGACGTCGAGCGCGAGGTGCGCGAGCACTTCCCGCAGCTCGTCTTCGACACCGTGATCCCGCGCAACGTGCGCATCGGCGAGGCGCCGAGCTTCGGCCGCCCGGTCATCCACCACGACCCGCACTGCGCCGGGTGCGGAGGCCTACTTCGAGCTGGCCAAGGAGGTGGCCGCCCGTGGCTGAGCGCAGTCGCGGGCATGGGCCGCGGGCTCGCGGCCATCCTGTCGCGTCGTCCGAGCCGGCGAGCGAGCGGCGGCGGCCGAGCTCGCGCGAGCTCCCGGTCGAGCTCGATCGCGCCCAACCCCGCCAGCCGCGCAAGCGCTTCGACGACGACGCGCTGCAGGCGCCTGGCCGACTCGCGTCGCGCGAGCGCGGCGTGCTGCAGCCGGTGCTCGTCCGCCCGCGGCCGGGCGGGACGCTACGAGCTCGATCGCCGGCGAGCGCCGCTGGCGCGCCGCGCAGCTCGCGGGCCTCGACGACGTTGCCGGCGCTCGTCCGCGAGCGCGACGACGCGGCAGTCGCTCGAGGTCGCGCTGATCGAGAACATGGCCCGCGAGGACCTCAACCCGATCGAGGAGGCGCGCGCCGTGCGCGGCGCTCGTCGAGGAGCTGGGTCTCACGCGCGAGGACGGTCGGCCGCCGCGTCGGGCCGCAGCCGCGTCGCGGTCTCGAACCTCCTGCGCCTGCTCGACCTGCCCGACGAGGCGCTCGCGCTGCTCGAGGACGGCTCGCTGACCGAGGGCCACGGCCGCGCCCTGCTGCTGCGCCGACGACCACGCCGACCGCCGCCGCCTCGCCCGCGCGGCGGTCCAGGGCGGGTGGTCGGTGCGCGTCGGTCGAGCAGCGCGCCCGCGAGGCCAACGCCCCGCCGCGCACCGCCACGCGCGCGGCCGCGCGGCGGTCCATCCCGACCAGGCGACGCGGCTGCCGCCCGCATCTCCGAAGCCCTCGGCGCGCGCCCTCGGCACCGAGGTCCGCGTCGCGCCCGCGCGGCACCGGCTACAAGGTCGAGCTCGCGCTTCGAGGACGTCGACGAGGCGCTCGCCCTCGCCCGCCGCTCTGCGCCCCCGAGCGGTCGCCTGATCCTCGCTACAATCCGCGCCCCGCAAGGGCGATTAGCTCAGTCGGTTAGAGCGCTTCTCTGATAAGGAAGAGGTCCCAGGTTCGAGTCCTGGATCGCCTATTTGAGGAAGGGCCGCCGCTGGGGGTTCTTGGGCATGGCCCGGCCCATTCTCTCGTGGCGTGGCGGCGCGACCAGGTGTTGCTATGGGCGCGAACTCCTCTCGCTCATTGGCACGGTGCCCACCTCGCCACTCTTCGTGCGTGTGAACGCTGCCGTCCGAGGAGTCCGTCCACGGCAAGCCGCCGATGTCCCGCGTCACCCAATGCATGTCGCGCGCAAGACCGACGATCCTGATCGCGGGCGCGTCGTCCCTCCGCTCCAGCTCAACAATCAGCTTGCTCGTCATATGGCGGCAGGCTACGGCAACCAGATCAGGCCGACCCGAGCCCCGCCCTGCACGATGCCCGACCGCTCAAGATTGCAACGCGGTCGGTACCGGCGGCGCGCGACCGCCACGTGCGCAGCAGTATCAGCGTCGCGGACCGCGCCTGCCGGCAGCGTACGAGAACGGCTGCCCGCCGGCCGCGACGTTGAAGTGCTGTGTCGTCGTGCCCCAAAGTCGTCGTTGACTACGACCTCAGACGACGGAGCCGTCGGGGTTGCGGAAGGCGACGTTCCAGGCGTTGCCGGCCACGGTGGAGTCGATGCGGACGGCGCCCGGACGGATGAACCGCGTCACGTGCCCGGAGGACGTAGTAGTCGGCAGTCGGCGTCGCGTGCGCCCGGTGGCGGGGTCGATCGCGACGACGCCGAAGCACGTGTCGCAGCCGCCGTTGTGCGGCCCGCCGGCGGGGTCGAGGGCGAGGTTCCAGGTGATGACCGGTCTTGGCCCAGCTGCGTGACGGCGCCGACGGTGAGGAAGCGCGTGTGCCAGTGCAGGGTGTCCGGGAACGTCGTCGCCGGATCGCCTGACAGCGAGCCCGAGCACTCGGTGAAGTAGACGTCCTTCTGCGGGAAGGCGTCGTGCAGGATCGACTGGCGGTCGGGGTCGCCCGAGTAGCAGTGGAACGCGGTGCCGGCGAGGTAGCGGCTGGCCGCCGGGTTGGAGAGCAGCGACGCGCGCGTACTCGCGGTTGGCCGGATCGTCGGGCGGACCGACGTCGTTGGCGGTGCAGCGCCCAGCTGTGGTCGTAGCCGAGGATCTTCGTGCAGATGCCGGCGCGCTGCGAAGCGCGCGCCCGACCGCGACGACGAGGCCGCGCCTCCTCGTCGTCGCGGCAGGTCCATGCCCGGATAGCTCGCTCGGCGTGCGGTTCTGGGGCTCGTTCTGCAGCGTGATCGGCGTCGATCGGCACGCCCGGCGCGCCGGTACTCCTGGACGAAGCGCACGAAGTAGCGCGCGTAGGCGTCGTAGACGCGCGAGTCGTCCTTGAACCGCCCGCCGACCAGGCGAGTCGTTGGTCTTCATCCACGCCGGCGGGCTCCACGGCGTCGCCATGACCTTCAGGTTCGGGTTCAGGCGCAGCGCCTGGCGCAGCAGCGGCAGGGATCTCGGCGCGGTCGTGGGCGATCGAGAAGTGCTTGAGGCGCGAAGTCGGTCTGCCCGGCGGGGACGTCGTCGTAGGTGTAGTGCGGCCCGGCGACGAAGTCCGAGGCGCCCATCGGCTGGCGCAGATAGCTGAGGCCCAGGCCGCCGCGCGGGTCGAAGAGCGAGCGCATGATCGCGTCGCGATCGGGCGAGTGGCGCGAGCAGGTGGGCCGACGAGTCGGTGATCGAGGCGCCGAAGCCCTCGATGCGCTGGTAGGCGCGAGGTCGGGTCGACGCGCGATCGTCGGCGCCGCACGGGGTCCGGGGCGCCGAGCGCCCGGCGGCCTGCTCCGGCGAGGCAGGCTCGACTGGTCGCCCGTGGTCAGCCACGCGCGCGCGCTCGGGCCGTCGTGGCCGAGCGACGGCGGCGCACCAGCAGCGCGGCGACGGCGAGCGGCGAGGCAGATCGGGATCTGGCGCGTGGGCGGCATCGACCTCGTATGCCCGCCGCGCGCCGATCCATGCCACCGGCCGGGTCGCGAAGCCGTCCGGTGGTGGCCGTCGCCGTGCCTATACTGAATCGACCACCGACTCGCGCGAGGGAGCCGTCTGTGCAGGAGATGGTCATCTACGGCGTGAGCTTCGACATGGTCGGCAAGCAGCCGATCGTGCTGCTGAAGACCGTCGACAGCAACAAGTTCCTGCCGATCTGGATCGGCCACCCGGAGGCCGCCGCGATCCTGATGAAGCTCCAGGGCGCGACGACGCCGCGGCCGATGACCCACGACCTGCTCTGCGACATGCTCGGCGAGCTCGACGTCAGCTGCACGCAGGTCGCGGTGACCGAGCTGCGCGACAACACCTTCTTCGCCTCGATCACGCTGACGCGTCAACGGCCGCGAGCTCGAGATCGACTCGCGCCCGAGCGACGCGCTCGCGCTCGCCGTCCGCTCCGGCGCCGCCGATCTTCGCCGCCGAGGAGGTCATCGCCGAGTCGGCGATCGAGTTCGAGCACGAGGTCGAGGACACCGAGGAGGTCGTCGACAGCTTCAAGGAGCTTCCTCGACCAGGTCACCCCGGAGGACTTCGCGGGCGACTCTTTCAGCGTCGCGGCGGCGCCGCTCGCCGGGGCGCGCTTGAGGATCCGCGCGATGAGGTCGCCTGGTGACCCTCGCGTCGGCGGCCTGTGGTAGCTGCGTTCGGTCATCCCGGGATGACGTTGGCCTGCAGGACGTAGGGCCGTCGCTTCCGAGCATGACGCGCAGACGTCGCGGCGCCGAGCAGCCGGCAGGCGTTTGGCCAGGTTCGGCCGCGCGGTGCCGTCGTCGGGCCTGTCGACACGAACGTCGTTCGTCTGATCGTGTAGCGGGCGGCGAAGTCGAGCAATACGTACTGAACGAAGTACAAT
>ERZ1370068.1101-contig-11005_pt1 | contig 35920 bp, 37 predicted proteins | sample MGYA00561227_ERZ1370068 | MGnify/ENA primary metagenome ERZ1370068 (study PRJEB38410, sample SAMEA6850437) | metagenome | study: Metagenomic assessment of the ecological functions of the soil: analysis of the soil microbiota associated with the... | reverse complement strand
AGTTACATTGCCTTACGATCGTGCTGACCGTCGTTAAACGCGGGCCCCGCCCCCTCACCCGAATCGGGATCCAATGTCACCTGCCCCAGACCTCACCTGTTGAGCGTGGCGATCGAGCCCGTCGATCGTGAACGGCTTCTCGAGATACTCGAGCGGCCCGCATCTGAGGAACTCGGCCGCGGGCGTCAGGGCGCTCATGGCCACCACGAGTGACCTCCGTGATGCTCGCGGGCACGGCGTGCCTGCTCGAGGCACGCCCCTGACGTCGGCCTGACCAGAACCGCTGAAGTGGGCCGGCATTTCGAGGTCGCGTGGGTCGAGCACGATCGCTTCGTGCCTGAGGCGCTCGATCACCATGACCAGCAGCCGCCGAATATCGGGGTCTGCCTCACCTGGCCATGATCGCCGTTCGCCGTTTCCATGAGCTCAGATTGAGCGCAGGGCGGAAGAAGCGGGGCCGCCATCCGGTATGAGAAAGGAATGATCAGGCGGCGAAGCACGCGGCCGCACCCCGCCCAGCTCCACATCGCCTGCCCGTGCCACGCAGGACGACCGCGTCGCCGTCCTCCAGGAACGTCCGCGTCGCACCCGTCCCGCAGCGTCAGCGGCTCCTGCGCCGTTCCAGCGTCAGCTCGATCAGCGATCCCTCGCGAGCCGCGCTCCGGCCCGGAGATCGTGCCCGAGCGCCATCAGGTCGCCGGTGCGGACCGCGCGCGCCGTTCGACGTCGCGTGCGCGAGCTGCTGCGGCATCGTCCAGTAGAGCGCCGCGCGCGTTCCCGCGCGAGACGACCGTCGCCGTTCAGCTCGACCTCGAGCGTCGAGGTCGAGGGCCCAGTCGCGGCCGCCGGCGAGGTGCGGCAGCGGCGGCGGGCTCCTGCGCGGCGCCTCGACGCGCGCGGTCCTCGAGCAGCGCGAGCGGCGTCACCCAGGCCGAGATCGAGGTCGGGAACGACTTGCCGAGGAACGGGCCGAGCGGGACGTACTCCCACGCCTGGATGTCGCGTGCGCTCCAGTCGTTGACGAGCACGACGCCGAAGACGTGCTCGGCGAACGCGCTCGGCGGCACCGGCTCGCCGCGCGCTCGGCACGCCGACGACGAAGCCGAGCTCGAGCTCGATGTCGAGCCGTCGCGACGGGCCGAACACGGTGCGCTCGGCGTCCGGCGGCTTCAGCTGCCCGTGCGGCCGGACGACGTCGGTGCCGCTGACGACGACCGTGCCGGCGCGGCCGTGGTAGCCGACCGGCAGCCGGCGCCAGTTCGGCAGCAGCGGCTCGGCGTCGGGCCGGAACATGCGGCCGAGGTTCGTCGCGTGCTCGAGCGACGAGTAGAAGTCGACGTAGTCCGGCGACCTCGAACGGCAGTCGCAACCGTCGCATCCGCAGTGGCGTGCGCGGCCCGTCGTGCTGCGCGCGGCAGCGAGCGCCTGCGGCCCAGCCGTCGGGCCCGAGCGCCAGCAGCCCGGTTCGAGCGACGGCTCGCGCGAAGACGTCGCCGAGCGCCGACGAGATCGACGACGTCGTCGCCGTCAGCGCCACCCCATCCGCGCAGGCCCGCCGACCGACTCGAGAAGTCGCACCGAAGCCGGTCACGGCAGCATCACGGCGGGCAACGCTACACTGGCCCGCCGGCCATGGGGCTCCGCACAGTGGGGAGCGCGTGAACCGCGTCAGATCCGGGAGGAAGCAGCGCTAAGCATTCCTCCCAGGTGTGCGGTCAGCCTGGCATCTCTATGGTGCCGCGATGCGCCGCCTGCGCTCGGCGTCGTCGCGCTGGGCGCGCTTGTCGTGGGCTCGCACTTCCGATGCAGTCCGTCGGCTGCGGGCAGAACGCGCACTACGCGGCCACGCGCCTGTTCGCCGAAGCGATCCGTGGATCGACCGCTATGCGGCCGAGACGTGCGACATCGTCCATCGCGGAGGCCACTACTACGCAGCCAAGGGCCCCGCGCTCGATCTCTGGGCGGCCCTGGTACCTGCTCCTGCACGCCGCGGGCGCAGTGCCTCGAACCTCGAACGCGCACCTCGGCTATCCGGCGGCGATGCTCGGTGTCCCGTTGCGGGCGGTGTGGCAGATCGGCTCTGGGCGTCGTCCTGCCAGGTTGGTGCTTCTGCTGCTCGTCAGGCGTGCGGCCGACGAGCTCGAGCCTGAACCGGTCGCGCGGCCGTGACGCTCGGGCTCGGCACGCTGGTTCTTCCGTTCTCGACGCTGTACTTCTCGCGCACGTTCCCGCGGCCATGCTCGCGTTTTGCGGCGTTCGTCCTGCTCATCGCCGCGGAAGCGTGCGTGCAGCAGCAGCCGCCGGCGCATGTGCCGGGCTCGCGATTGCAGTCGACTGCCGCTGGCCGTCGCCGTTACGCCGTCGCCCTGGCCGGATACGTGGCGGCTCGAGCTCCACATATCCGGCGCGTCGCCGCGTTCGCGGGCGGCGCAGCGGTCGGCCCGCGCCGCTCTTCGCGTTCGGCATATGCCTGGTCGCCGTTCCGACTGCCTATTCGGGCGCGGCGATCGATCCTGGCGGCGGCGGCAAGGAACAGGCACATGTCCGCTGGGTCTCTTTTTTCACGCTGACCTCGCCACATCCGCGACTCGCCCTCTCGAGATGCTGCTGAGCCAGCGCGGACTGCTCGTCCTGACGCCAGGGTGGCAGGGGCGCGGCGCGGCCGGCGTCGTGTTGCTATGGCGGCGCGGGCTGCGCGCAGGCCTCGCTGATCGGCGGCCTCGCGTCGCCGAGCTCTGCTGGAACGCCTTTCAGGCCGAGTTACTCGCTCGCGACTGGGAGGCTGGGCGCCCGGGCCGCGCTTCCTCGTTCCGCTGCTGCCGTTCCCTCTGCTTTCGCCCCCCGCGCCGGCGGTGGCGGCGCGCAACTGGCCGCGGTCGGCGCGCTAACTGGTTCCCTGCCGGTGCGATGGTCGTGGCGACGAGTGCCGAGCCGTTGCTCCAACGACGACACCCGTCACTGGTTGTCCCGCATCGGCCACGGCAATTACGCAACGGTCGTGAGCCCGCCGGCGTCGGACACGGCTACCCGCGATCCTCCCGTTCTACGCGCTCGTCGTCGTCGTGCGGCGGCAGCAGCGATCGGGGCGACGCCTTCCACTGCGCGCCGCGATCTCGCGGTCGCAGCGGCAGCCGTGGTCGCGTGGCTCGTGGTCGAGCACGGCGCTCGGAGCTGCTGCGCGTCGATCGCGCCGTGCACCAGAGCTACGGCGCGATCACGGCAATCCTCCTCGTCGCCGCCTGCGCCCGGGCGGTGGTGCGCCTCAGGCCCGAAGGCCTCCCGCTCCTGGCGCCCGCGACGATCTGCGTCGCCGAGCACACGAAATGGGCGTTTCGCTGGCTGTGCTCGTCTCCGGCAGCACTGGCTGCGGGCGAGCGAGTGCGCGGTCACCCGATCGCCAGCTGGAATTTCCGACCCGTGGCCGCGCTCTACCGGAAGTACCGCCCGCAGGACTTCGACGAGGTCGTCGGCCAGGAGGCGGTCGTCCGGACGCTGAAGAACGCGATCGCGCGCGGGCAGGTGCGCCAGGCCTACCTCTTCGCCGGCCCGCGCGGCACCGGGCAAGACCTCGCTGGCGCGGATCCTCGCCGAAGGCGCTCAACTGCGCGCACGGGCCCGACGGCGACGCCGGACAGGCACGTGCCACGCCTGCGTCGCGATCGCCGACGGCACGTCGCTCGACGTGATCGAGATGGACGCCGCCTCGCAGCGCGGGATCGACGACATCCGCGAGATCCGCGACCGCGTCGTGCTGCAGCCGGTCGAGGGCCGCTACAAGGTCTACATCCTCGACGAGGCGCACCAGCTCACGGACGCCGCGTGGAACGCGCTGCTGAAGCTGATCGAGGAGCCGCCGCCGCACCTCGTCTTCGTCTTCTGCACGACCGACCTCGCGAAGGTGCTGCCGACGGTGCGCTCGCGCTGCCAGACGTTCGTCTTCCAGCGGCCGCGCCTGCCGGAGCTCGTGCAGCGTGCTGCGGCGCGTCGCCGACGGCGAGGGGATCGACGCGCCCGACGCAGGCGCTGTCGCTCGATCGCGCGCGCGGCGCGCGGCTCGTTCCGCGACGCGGTGTCGACGCTCGACCAGCTCGCGGCCGCGACCGAGGGACGAGATCACCGTGCAGGCGGTGCTGCAGCTCGCTCGGCGCGGTCGAGGAGGAGGCGCTCTTCCGCCTCTGCGACCTCGTCGTCGACCGCGACACCGCCGGCGCGCTGCACGTTCGTCGAGGAGCTCGCGGAGCAGGGCCAGGATCTCGGCCGGCTCGTGCGTCGACCTGCTCGAGCACCTGCGCCACCTGATGCTCGTCCAGCACATGGGCGAGGTGCCCGACTCGCTGCCGGTCACCGAGGAGACGCGCGAGCGGCTGCGCGCGCAGGCGAACCAGCTCGGCGAGCCGACGGTGCGTGCGGCTCATCGACCTGCTCGCCGTCGCGGTCGACGGACATGCGCCAGGGCGGCGACCCGCGCCTGCCGCTCGAGCTCGCGCTCGTCAAGGTGACGCGCCCGCGGCGGATCTCTCCCGCGAGTCGGTCGCCTTCCGGCTCGAGCAGCTGGAGTCGCGCGCGTCCGGCGTCAGTCCGGAGCCTGCTCCCGGTGTCTGGCACCGTTCTCGCGAGCCGGTCGCGGCGAAGGTGCCGGTCACCGTCGGGAGCGCCGCCGAGCATCGAGCTCCGAGCAGCTGCAGGAGGCGTGGACGCGCACCGATCGTGCCGGCCGTCGCGGAGAAGTCGATTCCGGCGTCCCGCCTGCTCGGTGAGGCGCGGCCGACCGACGCTCGACGGCTGACACGCTGACGGTCGAGTTCCGCGCCGAACGCCTCGTTCCAGCGCAACGCAGGCAGAGGACCCGAAGAACGCGGCGCTGCTGCGCGAGCGCTCTTTACGAGGTCACCGGCCGGCAGCTCGCGGTCGAGTTCGCGGTCGGCGAGGACGAGCGACGACGGCGACGACGAGCCGCTCGAGGAGCCTGCAGGTGAGGAGCGGATCCTCGAGCTGATGAAGGAGACGTTCGACGCCAAGGAGCGGAAGCAGCGAATGAGCTTCGACATGAACAAGCTGATGCAGCAGGCCGCGCAGATGCAGGAGCAGGTGCAGAAGATGCAGGAGGAGGCGGAGAACGAGACCGCCGAGGCCTCCGTCGGCGGCTGGCATGGTGAAGGTGACCGCGAACGGCGCCGGCCGGGTGCTCGCGATCGAGATCTCGCCCGCACGCGATCGACCCGTGACGACCCCGAAGGGCGCTCGGCACGACCTCGTGCTCGCGGCGGCGTGAACGAGGCTGCGTTCGCGCGCAGGCGCCGAGAGTCGAGGCGAAGGCGCAGCAGATGCAGTCGGCGCTGCCTGGGCGGCCTCGGCCTCGCCGGGCTCGGCATGCCCGAGCTGGCTGCGCCGAAGTCGAAGGCCCAGCCCCACACCACGACGCCGGTCAGTGCGAGCACCATGAACGCCCGGACCCAATTCGACGCCGGAGCTGGCGACGCCCGCACGCGCTTACGGTACCCTGGCCGGCGCGGGATGTCCGCAGCGGACGGCTACGCTCCGCAAATGCTGAGCCCGGCCGTCGAGAACCTCGTCGCGCAGCTGACGCGGCTGCCCGGAATCGGCAGCGGACGGCGCAGCGGCTCGCGTTCCACCTCCTCCAGCGTCTCGACGGAGGAGGCGCTCATGCGCTCGCGCGAGCGCGATCGAGGACGTGAAGGAGCGCGTCCGCTTCTGCAGCGAGTGCGGCAACCTCACCGAGGAGGAGATGTGCGCGATCTGCCTCGACGCGCGGCGCGACCACGCGCTCATCTGCGTCGTCGAGCAGCCGGTCGACCTCGTCTCGCTCGAGCGCGACCGCGCGAGTACCGCGGCCTCTACCACGTCGCTCGGCGGCGCGCTGTCGCCGCTCGACGGCGTCGAGCCGTCGCACCTGCGCATCGACGAGCTGCTGCGCCGCGTCGAGCGGAACGGCGTGCAGGAGGTCGTGCTCGCGACGAACCCGAACATGACCGGCGAGGCGACCGCCGCGTACCTCGCCGACCGGCTGCGCGGCCGCGTGCGCGTGACGCGGCCTCGCGAGCGGCCTGCCCGTCGGCGGCGACCTCGAGTACGCGGACGAGGTGACGCTCGGACGCGCGCTCGGGCCGCCGCGAGATGTAGATCGCGCGCCCGGCATGCTCGTCGAGCGAGTGCGACGGCGACCACGCACGTCTACGAGGCGGTGCCCGAGGTCGCGCAGCCGACGCGGCGGCGCTCCGCGAGCGCGAGCTCGATCGTGATGAAGTTCGGCGGCACGTCGGTCGCCGGCACGCGAGCAGCTGCAAGAGCGTCGCGCGCCGGCTCGTCGCGGCGCGCGAGGCGGGCAACCGCGTCGTCGGCGTCCTCTCGGCGATGGGCGACACGACCGACGAGCTGCTCCGACCTCGCGCACGAGATCTCGCCGCGGCCGCATCCGCGCGAGCTGCGACATGCTGATCTCGGTCGGCGAGCGCATCTCGCTGCGCGCTCTGCCGCGATGGCGATCCACGACCTCGGCCACGAGGCGATCTCGCTCACCGGCTCGCAGGCCGGGATCGTCACCGACACGGTGCACGGCGAAGGCGAAGATCGTCGAGGTCCGCGCGCAGCCGCATCCACGACGCGCTCGACGCAGGACCGGATCGTGCTCGTCGCCGGCTTCCAGGGCGTCTCGACCGACGCTCGACGTGACGACGCTCGGCCGCGGCGGCTCCGACACGACCGCGCGTCGCGCTCGCGGCCGCGCTCGGCGCCGACGCCTGCGAGATCTACACCGACGTCGACGGCGTCTTCACCGCCGACCCGCGGATCGTCCCGGACGCGCGCAAGCTCCGACGCCGTCAGCTACGACGAGATGCTCGAGATGGCGGCGTCGGGCGCGCGAGGTGCTGCAGCTGCGCTCGGTCGAGTTCGCGCGCAACCACGACGTGCGGCTCCACGTGCGCTCGACGTTCGCGACGCCGAGGGCACGTGGATCGGCGAGGAGGACGACCGGATGCTCGAGAAGGCGATCATCTCCGGCGTCGCGCACACGCGCGAGCGAGACGCGTGTACCGGCGTGCGACCGGCGTCGACGCCGCCGCGCTGTCTTCGCGCGCGCTCGCGCGACGCCGAGCGTGAACGTCGACACGATCGTCCAGACTCGGCCGACGAGATCGTCTTCTCCGCTCCGCCGAGGATCGGCGCCGACGTCGAGCGCGCGCATCGGCGCGCGCTCGGCGTCGACGTGGATCGTCTGCGCGACGACCTCGGCGAAGGTGTAGCCTCGTCGGCGCCGGCATGAAGAGCCACCCCGGGCGTCGCGGCGAAGACGTTCGCGACGCTCGCGGACGGCCGGGATCGAGCACCGAGATCGTCACGACGTCGCCGATCAAGATCGCGCTGCCACGTTCGCGCTGCCGACGTCGAGCGACGCGGTGCAGCGCGTGCACGAGCCGTTCGAGCTGCTGCGCCGAGTGAGCGCGCGATGCTGACCGGCATCGCGGTCGTCGGCGCGACCGGCGCCGTCGGCGCGGTCACGCTCGGCTGCTCCGCGAGCGCGGCTACGAGACGTGCGCGCGTTCGCGTCCGGCGCGCTCGGCGGGCACGACAGCTCGACGGCAGGCTCGTCGTCGAGGAGGCGACGCCCGAGGCGCTCGCCGCCGGCGGACGTCGACCTCTGTCCTCTTCTCCGTCGGCACCGCGGCGTCGCGCGAGCTCGTGCCGCACGCGGTCCGCGGCGGCGCGCGTCGCGATCGACAAGTCGTCGGCGTACCGGCTCGAGCCGGGCGTCCCGCTCGTCGTGCCCGAGGTGAACGGCGACGCGCGCGCTCGAGCAACGACGGCATCGTCGCCGAACCCGAACTGCTGCACGATCCCGCTCACGTGCGTGCTGAAGCCGCTGCACGACGCGGCCGGCCTCGCGGCGCGTGCGCGTCGCGACCTACCAGTCGGTCTCCGGCGCCGGGGCGCAGCGGATGGAGCAGCTGCGCGGCCGAGCCGACGGACGAGCACGACCTCGCGCATGGACTGGAGCTGTGGAGGGCGACGAGTCCGACGAGGAGTCGAAGATCCGCGCCGAGACGCGCAGAAGATCCTCGAGCTGCCCGACGCTGCCGATCAGCGCCGACCGTGCGCGCGTGCCGGTGCTCGTCGGCCACGCGGAGGCGGTCTGGGTCGAGTTCGAGGAGCCGCTCTCGCCCGAGCGAGCGCCGAGCGTCGCTCCGCGCGGCGCCGACGCGTGCGCGTCGTCGACGAGTGCCGACGCCGGCGACGCGCGCCGGCGGCGACGACGTGCTCGTCGGCCGCATCCGCACGCGACCGAGGCCGCGCGCGAACGGCCTCGCGCTCTTCCTCGCCTGCGACAACCTCGAACAAGGGCGCCGCGCTCAACGCGATCCAGATCGCCGAGCTGCTGTCGACCGCGCCCGCGTCGCCGCCTGAACCAGCGGGTCGACAGTGGGTCAGACCTCGCGCAGCGGGGTCTGACCCCTAGAAGCGTTGCGGGGCGGGAGCCGGGACGAAAGCCCTCGCGGGGACGACGGCAGGGGATCTTCCTCGTCCCTTCTGACCACGGTGACGAGGCCGCCGAGCTCGAGCCGCGCAAGCTCGACCCGCCCCTGCGTGCGCACCGTGACGAAGCCGAAGTCCGGCGAGGAAGTCGCTCGGGAAGATCGTCTTGTGCACCTGGAAGCGCTCGAACGTGGAGTCGCTCTCGCCGTAGCGGTACGCGAACGCCTCGACCGCACGCGCGCCCTTGTCCCGCGCGTCGCCGATCGCGGTCAGGAAGAGCGACTGCATCACCCACGGCGTCGACGACTCGACGAGGAAGGCGCAGGTGACGAGCAGCGCATCGGGGCTGGCGGCCCGGCCGGCAGCTCGCCGCAGCGCGCGGAAAGAGATCCGACGGGCCGTACTGCATCGATCCGAGCAGGCGGCCGTCGTCGTCGTAGTACACCGTCCCCCACGCGCCCCACTCCTCCTCGGTGCCGCGGATCCAGCGCGCCTTGTCGACGCTGCGACCCTTCGGCGACTGCCAGAAGGTGCACTCGTGGCACACCGTCGGCACCGTCGGCAGCGTCGCACCCGTAAGGCCGACGATGCGGCGTCATGCTGAGCGGGCCGACCTCGTCGCACGATGACGTCCACGGACTCGGCTCGACGTCGGCCATGCTGCCGAGGTATTCCGCGCGACGCGCTGCTGCACGGTTCGCCCGACGTCCGGGATCGACGCGCCCCACTCGACCACGAGGTGGAGCTCCACGCGCACCGCTCCCTCGTCGCCCTCGATCTTGACCCCGCGCCTGCCGGCGAGCCGACGCACGCCGTCGACCTCGAGCGCGGCATCCGCCCGCGTAGCGCGCGAGGATGTCGGCCGAAATCGACGCCTGGCCTTCGGTCACGACGGCGAACAGCAGCACCAGCTCCGGTCGCCTCGGGCCGCGCCGCGAAGCGGAACGGGACGAAGGTCGTGCCGAGGCCCAGCCGACACGTGCATGACCGACGCCGCGTTGCGGTAGACGCCGCTGGCATAGCGGCGCTCGGATGCGCGAGCCGCAGCTTGCCGCCCGGATAGGGAAGCGCGATCTGGCCGTCGTGCATGTGGCCCGCCAGCACGAGCTCGAAGCGCCCGGGCTCGAGCCGGTCGAGCACGCGCGGAAGTGGCAGAGCAGGATGCGGAAGTCGGCTTCGCGCGAGAGCGCGTTCGGATCCGATCTTCGGCTCGCCGCGCACGATCAGCCGCGGATCGGCGCCCGCGATCCAGACGGAGCGGCCGCGCAGCTCGAGCAGCTCGCCCTTCGTCGACGCAGCAGGTGCGCCGGCTCCAGCTCGCGCAGGTTCGACGGCCTCGGGCTTGCGGATCGCGCGCGATCGCGATAGTCGTGGTTGCCGAGAACCGCGAACGCCGGACTGCGGCAGCCGCTCGACGAGCGCGCGCAGCCGCGGCTCGCCGCGCGGGTGCGTGAGCAGGTCGCCGGTGACGCAGACGAGGTCGGGCCGGCGCTCCGTCGCCCATTCGACCTGGCGCGCTCGACGGCGCGACCGCCGGGGACGGCACGCCGAGATGGAAGTCCGAGAGATGCGCGATCCGCAGGCCGTCGAGCTCCGCGCGGCAGTCCCGGACACCTCCGACCTCCAGCTCGCGCAGCCGCACCCAGCCGGCCTCGAACAAGCCCCAGCCGAGGCCGGCGGCCCGCGCACGACGAGCGCACCGCGCTGGGATCTCCCAGAGACCGCGGGATTCGGCCCGGGCACTCGCGACGCGCCGGTGGGGCAAGACCGGCCGTCAGACGCCCTGACCTGAGCTCTCGAGCGCCGGCCGCGGATCGACGATGTGGCGCTTGAACTTCAGCTCCGACTCCGTCGAGCCCGGCGGCGACGCCGACGAGCTGCGGACGAGGTGGAGGATCGGCATGCTGAACGTCCGGCCCGTCGCCGCCTCGAGCTTCTGCTGCCACGCGTCGAGCGAGAGGTGGCAGAGCGGGCACGGCGTCACCATCGCGTCGCGCTCCGGCCTCCATCGCCTGCTCGATCGGCTGGATCAGCTCGCCGAGCGCGGTCTCCTCGCGGGCCTGGATGATCGGGAAGCCGCAGCACTTGATCTTCGCCGGGTAGTCGATCGCCTCGCCGCCGCACGCCTCGATGATCCGCTCGAGCGACCACGGGCGGTCGGGATCCTCGAAGCCGAGGATCTTCGACGGGCGCAGGATCTGGCAGCCGTAGAACGGCGCGACCTTCAGCCCCTTCAGCCCCTTGTGCGCCGACTGCCTTCAGCTGCTCGTAGCCGTCGCCCTCGGCGATCTCCCAGAGCAGGTGGCGCACCTCGACGCGTGCCCGCGTACGGCGGCACGCCGACCGCGTCGAGGTTCTCGTTGACGCGCTCGCGCAGCGTCTGCGTCGCCCTTGAGCATGCAGTTCGCCTGGCGCAGGTTGAGCGTGCAGACGTTGCAGACCGTGAGCAGCGTGTCGGCAGCCCGTCGCCTCGGCGTACGCGAGGATCGCGCGCGTTCAGGTGCAGGTAGTAGTCCGGCTCGGCCTCGTGGATGTCGCCGGCGCCGCAGCACGTCACCGACTCCGAGCTCGATCGAGCTCGAGCCCGACCTGCGGCGCGAGCGCCTGCGTCGAGCGTGTCGAGCTCCTTCGCCGACAGCGACGCGAGGCAGCCCTTGTAGTACGCGACGCGCTTCACGCACTGGTCGTGCTCACGCGTGCTCCACGTCGTCGTCCTCCTCGGGCAGGTACGGCTTCGGGAACGAGCCCGGCGCCGTACGGATCGCGCGCCCTCGCTCGTATCCGTGCGCGAGCTTCGAAGCGCGTGCTCGCCCTGCACGATGCCCGGCGCAGCCGTCGACGGCCCTGCTCGTGCACGAGCTTGTAGAGCGCGCGCGCCTCGTCCGACGTCCTGCGCGCGACGTGCGGCGGGAACGGCGGCGCAGCCTTGCCGTGCTTGGCGAGCGCTCAGCGCGAACTTCATCTGCTTGATCGACTCGAGACGATCGCCCTGCGTCTTCGGCACGAGCTCCGGTCTCGCGCAGCCAGCCCGTCGTCTCCGCCGAGCGTGACGAACCACTTCGCGTGCTTCGCGCCCATGTCGCGGTCGATCCCTTCCTTGATCGACTCGGCGCCGAGCTTGGCGATCGCGTCGCGCGGGTCGACGCCCTTCGGGCAGCGCTCGTTGCAGAAGTAGCAGCGCGTGCAGTCCCAGATGCCGTGCTCGGCCGTTGTACTCCTCGAGCCGCTCGACCTTCGCGCGCGTCGCGCGGGTCGCCGACGAAGCGCATCCCCTTCGCGAGCGCCTGCGGGCCGAGAAACTCGGGATCGGACTCCATCGCGTTGCACTCCGGAGACGCAGCAGCCGCAGTTGATGCAGAGCGACTCCTTGTGGATCGACGTTCATCCGCTCCTGCGGAGACGCGGTACTCCTCGCCGTCGCTCGGCTCGGTCGTAGCCGGGCTGCGAGCCACGGCTTCATCGCGCGGATCTTGCTCCAGAACGGCTCCATGTCGACGACGAGGTCCTTGACGATCGGCAGGTTGCCCATCGCCGAGATCACCGGCACGTGCCCGCCGCGCGACGATCGGCTACATGCGCGTCTTGCAGGCGAGCACCGCCGCGCCGTCCATGCGCATGCCGCACGAGCCGCAGATCATCATCCGGCAGCTCTTGCGGTACGAGAGCGTGCCGTCGACGCTGGTCCTTGACGATGTCGAGGCACGTCGAGCAGCGTCGCCCACTCGGGCGCGTCGACCTCGTACTCCTTCAGCGCGCGCTCGCCGGTGGACGAGTCGTAGCGCCAGATCTTCAGCGCGACCTGCATCAGTACTTCCTCTCCTGCGGCTGCCACTTCGTCATCGTCACGGGCTTCCAGTCCAGCGTCGGCCGCCCGTCATCGCCAGCGAGACGAGCGTGTGCTTGAGGAAGCTCTCGTCGTCGCGGTCCGGATAGTCGTACGGCCGCGCGTGCGCGCCGCGGCTCTCCTTGCGCGCGAGGCCGGCGACGATCATGCACTCCGCGAGGTCGAGCAGGAAGCCGAGCTCGAGCGCCTGCGTCAGGTCGCTGTTGAAGACCTCGCCCTTGTCCTCGACGACGACGCGCTCGTAGCGCTCGCGCGAGCGCCGGCGACGATCTCGCCCTGGCGCAGCATCTGATCCTCGCGCCGGAAGACGCCGAAGTTCTCGTGCATCGTCTGCGCCGAGCTCGTCGCGGATCTTCCACGGGCGCTCGCCGCGGTCGCGCTCGAGCAGCGTCTTCAGCTCGCGCTCGGCGTCGCGTCTCGACCGACTCCGGCACCTCGACGGTCGTGTCGCGAGAGCGCCCACTCGGCCGCGTGCCGGCCCGAGCGCTTGCCGTACGTGATCGTCTCCATCAGCGCGTTGCCGCCGAGGCGGTTCGCGCCGTGGACGGAGACGCACGCGCACTCGCCGGCGGCGTACAGACCCTTCGACGCTCGGTCCGGCCCCACACGTCGGTGTCGACGCCGCCCATGTGGTAGTGCGCGCCGGGCCGAACCGGGATCGGCTCGTAGATCGGGTCGACGCCCGCGAAGGTCATCGAGAGCTCGCGCGTCCCGGGCAGGCGCTCGAGGATCTTCTCGGCGCCGAGGTGCCGCAGGTCGAGCAGCACGTTGCCGTCGACGCCGCGCCCCTCGTCGATCTCCGTCTGCTCGGCGCGGGAGATGACGTCGCGCGACGCGAGCTCCATCGCGTTCGGCGCGTACCGCTTCAGGAAGCGCTCGCCGTCCTGAGTTGACGAGGTACGCGCCCTCGCCGCGGCAGCCCTCGGTGATGAGCACGCCGGTCGGCGCGAGCGTCGTCGGATGGAACTGCATCATCTCCATGTCCTTCGAGCGCGACGCCCGACGTCGCAGCGCCATGCGCCATTCCGTCGCCGGTGCACGAGTAGGCGTTCGTCGTGCCGACGTAGAGCCGGCCGGCGCCGCCGGTGGCGAGGATGACGGTCTTCGCGCCGATCGTCTTCAGCCCGCCGTCGAGCGAGGTCCCAGCAGATGACGCCCTGGCAGCGGTCCGTCGTTCTCGACGAGCTGCCAGCGCGAAGAACTCCTCGTACGATCGGGAATGTCGCGCTTGCATGACCTGCTCGTAGAGCACCTGGATGAGCACGTGGCCGGTGATGTCGGCCGCGTACGCCGTGCGCGGCGCGCCGGCGGCGCCGAACGGGCGCTGCGCGATGCGACCGTCCTCGGTGCGCGAGAAGACCGCGCCCCAGTGCTCGAGCTGGTAGACGTCGCCGGGCGCCTCGTCGCAGAGGATCTGGATCGCGTCCTGGTCGCCGAGGTAGTCGGAGCCCTTGACGGTGTCGAAGGCGTGGATCTCGGGTTGTCCTCGGACGCGTTCCCGAGCGCGGCGTTGATCCCGCCCTCGGCCGCGCCGGAGTGGCTGCGCGTCGGGTGGATCTTCGAGATCAGCGCCACGTCCGCGCCCGCGTCGAAGCGCCTCGATCGCGGCGCGCATGCCTGCGCAGCCCGCGCCGACGACGAGCACGTCGTGCTTGGCTTCCATCTCGCCCGACGCTATCGCAATGCGCGGCGTTACGCGCTTCAGCCTGCGCTAGACGCGCGGTCCTGCCGCGGCGACCTCGGGCGGCGCATCCGGCACGAACTTCTCGAAGTTCGACTGAAACATCTGCGCGAGCTCGCGCGCCTTCACGTCGTAGGCGGCCGGGATCGCGCCAGGTCGCCGCGCGGATCGAGCAGCGCCGCGACGACGCCCGGCACCTGCGTCGGCACCTCGAACCCGAACACCTCGTCGGTTCGGTAGTCGACCGTCGTCGAGCTCGCCCGACAGCGCGGCGTGCAGCAACGCGCGCGTCGCGCCGATCGGCATCCGCTCGCCCTCGCCGAACGGGCCGCCCGTCCAGCCGGTGTTCACGAGCCAGACGGTCGCGCCGTGCTCGTCGAGCTTCTCGCCGAGCATGCCGCGCGTACACGGCCGGCGGCTGCGGCAGGAACGGCGCGCCGAAGCACGTCGAGAAGGTCGGCTGCGGCTCGGTGACGCCGATCTCCGTGCCGGCGAGCTTCGCCGTGAAGCCGGAGAGGAAGTAGAAGAGCGCCTGCGTCGCGGGTGAGCCGCGCGATCGGCGGCAGGATCCCGAAGGCGTCGGCGGTGAGCATGACGACCGCGCTCGGATGGCCCGGCCTGCTTCGTCGGGAGCGCGTTCGCAGATCTGCTCGAGCTTGTACGCCGCGCGCGTGTTCTCCGTCTTCGAGTCGTCGTCGAGGTCGAGCCACGCCGCGCTCGTCGATCGACGACGTTCTCGAGGATCGTGCCGAACGTGCGCGTCGTCTTGAAGATCTCCGGCTCGGCGTCGGCCGACAGGCGGATCACCTTCGCGTAGCAGCCGCCCTCGATGTTGAAGACGCCTCGGTCGCCCCAGCCGTGCTCGTCGTCGCCGATCAGCCGGCGCTCGGGATCGGCCGAGAGCGTCGTCTTGCCGGTGCCCGAGAGCCCGAAGAAGATCGCGACGTCGCCCGTCGTCGCCGACGTTCGCCGAGCAGTGCATCGGCAGGATGCCCTCGAGCGGCAGCCGGTCGTTCATCACGGTGAAGATCGACTTCTTGATCTCGCCGGCGTAGAACGTGCCGCCGATCAGCACCTCCGTGCGCGTCGGATGCAGGACGACGAAGGTGCCGCTGCGCGTGCCGTCCTCGTCGGGATCGGCCTCGAGCCCGGGTGCGTGCAGGACGAGCGCGCCGGCGTCGAACACGTCGAGCTCGTCCTCGCGTCGGGTCGATGAAGAGCGTCTTCGCGAACAGCGCGTGGTACGGCGTGTCGGTCACGACGCGCACGCCGATCCGGTGCGCGGGATCGGCGCCGGCGAACGCGTCGACGACGTAGAGGATCGGACGCTGCTCGAGGTAGGCGACGACCTTGTCGCGTAGCCCGTGGAACTTCTCCTCGGCGAAGCTCGTGGTTCACGTCGCCCCACCAGATGCGCTGCTCCGAGCCGCGCTCCCGCACGATGATACTTGTCCTTGGGCGACCGCCCAGTGTGGATCCCCGTGTCTACGACGAGCGGCCCGCCCCCTCGGCGAGCACGCCTTCGTTGGCGACGAGCGCGTGCGTGTAGAGCATCGCGACAGTCGGATTTCGATAGATCTTCCCCTTCGGCTTGAGCCCGTGTTCGGAAAGCTCCACGGTCTCGCTGCGTTCAGCCGTCGCTGCCATCGCTCCCTATCGTATTCACCGCTTCGACCGAGATGCCGCAATTCAGCCCGCCCACCTTCCTCACCGACGGCGTCGTCACGCTCCGCCCGTGGCGCGACGACGACGCCGGAGGCGCTCGTGCGCCGGATCAACGATCCGACGTCGCAGCCTTCCTCGACCTCGTCCCGCAGCCGTACACGCTCGCCGACGCACGCGAATGGTTCGTCATCGAGCAGGGACGGCTGGCGCAGCGGAACGTCGGCGACGTTCGGGATCCACCTCGATGGAGTCGAGGAGCCGTCGGCGGCGTCGGGATCCGCTTCCTCGCCGATCTCGACGAGAGCTCAGCTGAGGTGGGCTACTGGGTGGGCGCCGACGCGCGCGGCCGCGGCGTCGCCACGGCCGGCGACGCGGCTCGCAGGCAGCTGGGCGTTCGAGGCGGTTCCTGAGCTCGCGCGGCTGCAGTTGCGCGCGGCCGTGGAGAACGTCGCGTCGAACCGCGTCGCGGAAGAAGGCCGGCTTCACGCGCGAGGGCGTGCTCCGCGCTCAGCGCTACAACCCACGCCTCGACAAACGCGTGGACTTCGTGATGTGGTCGCTGCTGCGCCGAGGAGCTGTAAGCGCAGGCGCGAATCACCGCCTGTGGAGCTTCGCAACGAGATCGACCGTTTCCTCGGCAGCGCCAGGTTCGCGGACGCGACGCGCCGGTCGTACCGCGTCGACCTCGAGCACTTCGCGGGATGGCTCGAAGCTCGGAAGCTCCGGCTCGACGACGTCGGCACGCGCCAGCTGAGCGAGTACGCCGCCGACCTCGGCCGCGGACGCGCGCGCCTCGCGCCGACGAGCACGGCGCGCAGGCTCGCGGCCGTGCGCTCGTTCCTGCGCGCCGCTCTCGGACCCGACGCGCGTTCCCGACGTTGCGCTCGGCCCGAGACGATCGCGCCGCTTGCCGGACCCGCCGCGAACCGCAGAGATCGACCGGACTCTGGCCGGACCTCGAGGGGCGACGAGCCGCTCGCGTTCCGGAACCGAGCGCTCGTCGAGCTCGTCTACTCGGCCGGGCTGCGCAGCGCACGAGGCCGTCGGCCTCGACCTCGGCGACGTCGACTTCGAGCAGGAGCTCGTGCGCGTGCGCGGCAAGGGCGGCAAGGAGCGCGTCGTCCCGCTCGGGCGAGGAGTCGGGCTGGTGGCTCGCGCGCTACCTCGAGCGACGCGCGGCCGCAACTCGGCAGCCGGAGCGGAGAACGCGCGTTGTTCCTCTCCGTGCGCGGCCGCCGCCTCGACACGAGCACGCTGCGCCGGATCTCGTCCGCACCCGCACCGCCTGCGGCACGCGTTCGCGACGCATCTGCTCGAGGGCGGCGCCGACCTGCGCGTGATCCAGGAGCTGCTCGGCCACTCGTCGCTCTCGACGACGCAGATCTACAGCCACGTCGACGGCAAGCGACTCCGCAAGGTCTACGACAAAGCGCACTCGCTCGTGATCGATCGAAATGCAAGCATTTCGATCGAGAAGACGGCATCGGCGCGCTGCGCACGTTGCCTGATGGCGCGTGGTCGAAGGGAGCCGCCTTCGGCGAGGTCAGCGGCGGCGCGGCCAAGCCGCGCCTAGGCCGCGTGACGCGCTACGCAGGAGTTCGGCGCGACTTGAGCGAAGCGAAGCGGTGGCTGACGGCCCAAGATCCCCAGGTCGAGGCTTCCTCGCGCTGCTCGCAACGCGACGGGCGCCGCGCACTGTCGAGGCGTACCGCCGCGACCCTGGCGCAGCTGTCCACGTTCCTCGGCAAGCCGCCGTCCAAGGCGACGACGGAAGACTCTCGAGCGTTACCTCGCGGAGCTACGCGCCGCCGGCCGCTCGCCGGCGACGATCGCGCGCCGCGCCGCGGCGATGCGCGCGTTCTTCAGCCACCAGCAGCTGCTCGACGAGCGGAAGGACAATCCGGCCGCCGAGCTCGACCTGCCGCGGCGGCGGCCGAAGCTCCCGCGAACGCTCTCCCCGGCGAAGCCGAGCGCCTCGATCGACGCGGCCGCGGGGACGCAGCCGCGCGATCTCCGCGACCGTGCGCTGATCGAGCTCCTGTACGGGGCCGGTCTGCGCGTCTCCGAGGCAGTCGCGCTCGAGAAGGGCGGCATCTCTCTCGGACGAGCGTCTCGTCCGCTGTGTCGGCAAGGGCGACAAGGAGCGGATCGTGCCGATCGGGCGCCAGGCGGCGGAGGCGCTACGCCGCTACCTCGCGCGCGGACGCGCCTCACCTCGACCGGCGCCACCGCCCGGAGCTCTTCCTGAACGCGCAGGGCGGCCGCTCACGCGCGCGGGCGCGTTCCTGATCCTGCGCCGCCGCGCCGAGAAAGCCGGGCTCGAGCCGGCGCGCGTCCATCCGCACCTGCTCCGCCACTCGTTCGCGACCCATCTCCTCGAAGGCGGCGCGGACCTGCGCAGCGTTCAGGAGATGCTCGGCCACGCCGACCTCTCGACGACCGAGCTCTACACGCACGTATCCGATCGGCGGCGCCGCGGGTTGTATTACCAGGCGCACCCGCACGGTCGGCGACGCCGCCCAGCAGATGACGACGCACACGCTCACAGTCCTTCTGTCCTCCGCCGGCGCGCGGCTACCTGATGGTGAAGGCGGGCCTGGGTAAGAACGCGCTTCGAGCTACGCCGGCGGAGGCGGATCTGTCCGTCCTGCGGCCGCGTGATCAGCGGCCGCCGCTGCGACGCGCACTAGCCTCGACGTTCGCCTTCTTCGTCAGGAACGCGGCCACCTTGTGCGCCGACTCGCGGAGCTGTCGATCCTCCTCGTCCGATTCCGCAAGGCCCTTCGAGAATCGCGATCGTCTCGCGAACGGGCGACCCGTTCTTCAGGCAGAACGATTGCGAGGCGCCGCACGGCCTGAGTTCGGATCGTCGCCGGCGAGCTCGTGGAGCGTCCGCCGCGCTCCGTTGACGACGCCGGGGCTGTCGCGCGAGAGAGCTCCAGCGAGACGAGCGCCGAGCCGCGGCACGCCGGGCTCTCGTCCTCCAGGCCCCGCTGCAGCAGCTCGAGCTTCTGGCGGTAGCGAAACTGCCCGATCGCCCGATACGCGACCGCCCGCACGCGGTAGTCGGGGTCGCGCGCAGCGCCCTCCACCTCGTCCTCCCACTCGCGGCGGAGGTCGCGCGATCGCGCGCTCGTCACCCGCTTCGGCGAGCTCCTGGGCGTGCGCGGCCGCCTCGGCGAGGTTCAACTCGGCGACGCGACCGGGTAGCTCCGCGGCTCCGGGCCGACGTACTCGGCACCCGGACGGATGATCTTGTTGTCCGCATGCTGCTCGAGCACGTGCGCGGACTGGCCCGCGACGCGGCTGCACTCGAACAGCGGCGTGAACAGATCCGTGGGAATGCCGAGGTAGCGCGTAAACCGGGCCCGAGTAGAGATCGACGTTCGTCCACAGTTGCTTCTGGTCGGTCACGGCGCGCTCCACCGCGTCCGTGATGGCGTACCAGTTCGGATCGCCGGCATCCACTGAGAGGACGCGCGCCCAATGCTTGAGGATCACCGCGCGCGGGTCGCGTCGTCACGTAGAGCGGGTGGCCGAAGCCGTAGACCGTCTCCTTGTTCGCGAAACGCTTGCGGACTGCGTCGGCGGCCGCCTCCGGGCGAGCCGATCTTCTCGGCGAACGCCATCGCCTTCTCGTTCGCGCCGCCGTGGATCGGCCCTTGAGGGCGCAGATTGCGGCGACGACCGCCGAGTGGAGATCGGCGAGCGTGCCTGCGACGACGCGAGCGGCAAACGTCGATGCGTTCATCTCGTGCTCGGCGTGCAGGATCATCGCGACGTCGAACGCGCGCACCTCCTGCTCCGTCGGCGACTCGTCGCGCAACATGGTGAGGAAGTTCTCGGCGTACGAGAGCGACGGGTCGGGCGCAATCGGGTCAAGCCCTGCCGGACTCGGTGATAGCGCGCGACGACCGTCGGCAGCTGCGCGATCAGCAGCGCGGCCTTGCGCCGTTCGTTCGCCCTGTCGATCGCGGCCTCGGCTGGATCGGAGAACGAGAGCGACGAGACGGCGGTTCGCAGCATCTCCATCGGAGCGGCGTCCTGTGCGCGCCCGTCGACAATCGCGGCGGTCGGGCCCGGTAGCTCGCGCGCCGACAGCTCATCGCGGAAGGTCTCGAGCTGCTCGCCCGACGGCAGCTCGCCTCGAGCAGCAGGTAGGCGACCTCCTCGTACGTCGCGTGCTCGGCGAGATCCGCGATGTCGTAGCCGCGGTACATCAGGATGCCGCGCTCGGCGTCGATCGAGCAGATGGACGTCTGGGCGACGACGACGCCGGACAGTTGGACCGATTTTTTCGCATGTCACCCCGTGCGTACGTTACCCGTCGCTACGATCTCGCCGGTGCCAGAGAGAACGAAGGTCACGGTGGTCGGCGCGGGCAACGTACGGCGCCACCTGCGCGCAGGTGCTCGCGAACCGCGACTACGCGAACGTCGTCCTCGTCGACATCAAGGAGGGCCTGCCGCAGGGCAAGGCGCTCGACATCAACCAGATGGGCGCCGTGCTCGGCTACGAGCCGAACGTCGTCGGCTCGAACGGCTACGAGCAGACCGCGGGCTCGGAGGTCGTCGTGATCACCGCCGGGCCTGCCGCGCTCGCCCGGGATGAGCCGCGACGACCTCGTCGACGACGAACGAGAAGATCGTCGGCTCGGTCACCGAGGAGGTCGTCGCGCACAGCCCCGACGCGGTGATCATCGTCGTCTCGAACCCGCTCGACGCGATGTGCCACGTCGCGAAGAACGTCTCAGGCTTCGCCGAAGGAGCGGGTCTTCGGCATGGCCGGGCATCCTCGACACCGTCGCGCTTCAGCACGTTCATCGCGCTGGGAGACCGGGTCGTCGGTGAAGGACGTCAGCGCGATGGTGCTCGGCGGTCACGGCGACCAGATGGTCCCCGTCGTCAGCGCGACGACGGTCGGCGGCGTGCCGCTGACGCAAGCTCGTGCCGCGAAGACCGGATCGAGGCGATGGTCGAGCGCACGCGCAAGGGCGGCGGCGAGATCGTGAACCTGCTCGGCACGTCGGCCTGGTACGCGCCGGGCGCAGCCGCGGCGCAGATGGTCGACGCGGTCGTCCTCGACGAGAAGCGCGTGCTCCCGTGCACGGCGCTGCTCGAGGGCGAGTACGGCATCGACGGTCTCTACATGGGCGTGCCGGTCAAGCTCGGCGCCGGCGGCATCGAGGAGATCGTCGAGCTCGACCTCAGCGAGCAGGAGCGCGAGGTGGCTCCGGGAGTCGGCCGCCGCCGTGCGCGAGGTCGTCGGCGTCCTGACAGCTTCGTAGCGCATGGACCTCGGCCTCGACGGCCGTACGGCGATCGTCTGCGGAGCTTCCTCGGGGCTCGGCCTCGCCGTCGCGGAGGCACTTGCCGAGGAGGGCGCCCAGGTCGTGATGCTCGCGCGCCGACGCGACGTGCTCTCGGGCGGAGGCCCAACGAATCGGCGGTTTCGCCGTGGCCGGCGACGTCCGGGACCCTGAACGATCTCGATCGCGCGCCGTCCGTACGGCGGTCGAGACTTACGGCGGCATCGACATCCTCGTGCCGAACAGCGGCGGCCCCGCCCGCGTCGAAGGCGGACGAGATCGACGCCGCGCAGGTCAGGAAGCGGTCGACCTCCTGCTGCTGCCGGTCGTGCGCCTCGTCACTCTCGCGCTCCCGCACCTGCTCTCGAGAGCGACCAGGGGCGGATCGTCCTCGTCAGCTCCATCGCCGTCCGTGAGCCGGTGCCGAACCTTGCGTTGACGAACGCCGTACGTCCTGGTGTGGTCGGTTACATGAAGTCGCTTGCGGACGCGCTCGGGCCGAAAGGCATTACCGTCAACTCCGTCGGCACCAGGACGGATCGCCACCGCGCGCGCTGACCGAGCTCTACGGCCCGGAAGGACCGCCCGACGGACGAGATTGCGAAGATCCCCGCGCGCCGGCTCCGGCGAGCCGCGCGAGCTCGGCGCCTCGTCGCGTTCCTGTGCTCGAGCCGCGCGTGCCTACGTCAGCGGCACGCACATCCCGGTCGACGGCGGCCTGCACCGCGGGCTTGCTCTGATGCGCCGCGTCCTCTCACCGCTCTGGCTGGCGCTGCAGCGGGCTCGGGCTCCTCGTCGTCGTCGCCCTCGCGCTCTGGCTGATCCCGTCGAACACCTACATCTTCCTCCCCGACCGCGCCCACCCGGTCGATCCGCTCGTGCGAGTCCAGGGCGGACACAAGCAGCGCGGCGGCGGCATCTACTTCGTGGACATCTTCGTCCGGAAGGCGTCGCTCATCGAGCGGCTCTGGCCGGGGATCCACGAGGGCGCGGAGCTCGTCCCGAAGTCGGCGCTGCTCGCGCCGGGCGTCAGCGACACGCAGCGCGTCGCCGCTGACCAGCGAGAGATGACACGGTCGCAGCAGATCGCCGCCGCGGTTGCGCTCCGGGCTGCCGGATACCGCGTCCGGGCGCAGCCGACCGGCGCGCTCGTCGAGCAGGTGGCGCTCGACGCACCGGCGGCGGGGAAGCTCCTGCCCGACGGACGTCATCGTCGGAGCCGCAGGCCGGCGCGTGCGCTCGCCGTGCTGATCTCCGCCGTATCGTCGGACGGCAGCGGCCAGGCACAACGGTCAGGCTCAACGTCCGCCGCGGCTCCGACCTCAAGCAGGTCGTCGTCCGCACGATTGCCGATCCGAACCGGCCCAAGCGATCGATCATCGGCATCTTCGTCGACCAGGCTGCGTCGATCGACCTCCCGCTGAAGGTGAAGATCGACGCGGGCGACGTCGGCGGCCCCTCGGCCGGGCTCGCGTTCGCGCTCGACGTGCTCTCGAGAAGCTCGGCAAGGACGTCGACCACGGCCGGCGCATCGCCGCCACCGGCCAGATCGAGCTGGACGGCACCGTCACAGCCGTCGGGGGACTGAAACAGAAGACGATCGGGGTTCGACGCTCCGGGATCCGCTACTTCCTCGTCCCGGCTGGGGAAAACGCGGCCGAGGCGCAGCGCTTTGCGCACGGTGTCCGGATCATCCCTGTGCACAGTTTTCGACAGGCGTTGCGCAGGCTGGCAACGCTGACAAAATCCGCTGCTTAGCAGCAGATTTCGGGCTTGTCGAATGTCGAGGAAATTGCTGCGTTTTCGTCAGCGCGAGGTTTGCATCCGGCAGGCACGGCCCTAATATCCACGCACCGTAGACGGACGGGTCTTGGGGGCCGTCGCGAGAGCCGAAGGGAAACCGTGGCCAAGCTGGCGAAATCGACGTGCGCAGATTGCTACTTCCGCCGAGCGGGGCTCTGCGCGCTTCCGACGGACGTGCCGTGCCCGACATTCCGTGCCTACGCGCGCGGTGCGCTCTCGCCGTCGCAGCAGGCGCCGCTCATCGCCCGACCCACCCCTCGCTTCACTGCGCAACACGCCGCGGCCTAGACTCGCGGCGTGAAGCTGCTCCGGCGAAAGGCTCTGGACCCGGAGACCCGCGAGACCTTCCAGCCGCGCCTCTGGCTCATCGTCGGAGGACTGGCTCTGCTGATGGCTTACGTCGTCGCGTTCATCGCTCAGAACAACAAGAGCGTGACCGTGCACTTCGTGCTCGTCTCGGGCAAAGACGTCCGTGATCTGGCTGATCCTGCTGAGCCTTGCGATCGGTCTGATCGGCGGAGTCCTGCTGTCGCAGCTAGAGCGTCGCCGCGGACGGAAGCAGCGCGACTAGGCGGGGAATGCCCTCGCGGATCTCGTCCGGGGAGACGAAGCTGTAGGCCAGCCGCGCCGCAGAGGGCGCACCGCCGAAGTCCGTCCCGGGAACGAAGGTGACGCCGGCCTCGGTCGATCGGCCGAGAAGCTCGCCCGCGTCCGCGCCGGGAACGTCGAGCCACACGAAGTAGCCACCCTGCGGGCGCGACCACGTCGCGCCCGTTCCCCCGAGCTCCGCGTCGAGCGCTTCGAGCATCGCGTCACGGCGGGCGCGGAGCAGGTCACGCACCCGTGCCAGGTTCGAGTCGAAGTTGCCGCGACGGATGAACTCGTAGACGGTCGCCTGTCCCAACAGGCCGGGCGTGATGTAGGTGGATGTAGATGTAGCCTCGAGCTCGGCGCGCAGCGGTGAGGGGAGGACGAAGTAGCCGACCCGGGAGCCAGGCGCCACGGTCTTCGAGAACGACGAGGTGTAGACCACGCGCTCTCCTCCCCTCGAGCTCTCGAGGAGCGACGGCTGCGGCTCGCCCTCGAAGCGCACCAACCCGTAGGGATCGTCTTCGAGCACGAGCAGGTCGTGAGCGCGGACGATGTCGATGATCCGGCCGCCGCCTCTCGGTCGAGAGCGTGCGGCCGCTTGGGTTCTGGAACGTCGGGATCGTGTACAGAAACGCCGGCTTGGGCCCCTCCGACGAGCGCGGCCTCGAAGCGCATCCGGGCGCAGTCCCTCCTCGTCCATGGCCAGCGGAACGATCTCTGCGCCGAGCTCGCGGAGAATCTTCAGCGGACGGTCGTAAGTCGGCTGCTCGACGAGGACGCGAGCACCGTCCCGGCCGAAGCGCTGAGCGAAGAAGACGAAGCCCTGCAGACCGCCGTTGGTCACGAAGACACGGTCGGGCTCGACGCTGTGGCGCTCGGCGATCCAGCCGCGTAGCGGCTCGTAACCGCTCGGCGAGCCGTAGGAGAGGATCGTCCGTCCGTCGGCGAGGAGCACCGCACGGGCGCACTCCGCCAGCTCTTCGACCGGCAGGCACTCCGGCGCGGGCACTCCCCGCGCGAACGAGATCACGTCCGGACACCGATCCGCTCCGCGACGAGCTGGGCGACCTCGGTAGGCGTCGTCCCGACGACGACGCCGACGCGCCTCGAGCGCATCCTTCTTCGCCGGCGCCGTGCCCGGACGTGCCGGAGATGATCGCGCCCGCGTGGCCCATCGTCTTGCCCGGCGGCGCCGAGAAGCCGGCGATGTAGGCGAACACGGGCTTCGTCATCCGCTCTGCGATGAACGCCGCCGCCTTCTCCTCCTCGTTCGCCGCCGATCTCGCCGACGAGCACGACGTACTCGGTCTCCGGATCGGCCTCGAACTCTCGAGGATGTCGATGAACGACGAGCCGACGACCGGATCGCCGCCGATGCCGACGATGGTCGAGTTGCCGAGGCCGAGCTGCGTGCAGCTCGTGGCCGATCTGGTAGCGTGAGCGTCCCCGACCGCGAGACGAGGCCGACGTTGCCCTCGCTGAAGATCTCGGCGGGGATGATCCCGACGTTCGCCTTCCCGGGCGAGAGCACGCCGGGGCAGTTCGGGCCCGACCAGCGTGATCCCAAGCGGGCGGATGTACGTGTAGACGCGGAGCATGTCGTGCGCCGGGATGTGCTCGGTGATGCAGATCACCGTGGCGATTCCGGCGTCGACCGCCTCGTAGATCGGCGTCGACCGCGAAGCGCGCCGGCACGAAGATCAACGTCGTGTTCGCGCCGGCCTCGGAGACGGCCTCGGCGACCGTGTTGAACACGGAATGCCCTCGACGTCCTGGCCGCCCTTGCCCGGCGTCACGCCGGCGACGACGTTCGTGCCGTAGTTGCGGTTGCGCAGCCCGTGGAAGCGGCCTTCGCTGCCGGTCAGGCCCTGGACGACGAGCCGCGTCGTCCTTGTCGACGACGATCGCCATCAGCCGCTCGCGCTTCGCGCCCTTGAGGCGCGATCCGCGTCGATTGCGAGGCCGGCCGTCGTGAACGCGGTCGGCGAGCAGCGCCTTGACGCGCTCGGCCTCGTCGCCCTCGCAGCCCGCGCGTGCGAGCCACGTCTCGAGATCGATGTCGGTGTCGACCAGCTGCGTCGCCTCGACGTCCAGTCCCGCGTGCGCGAACAGCTCGCGCCACTCCTCCTCGCCGTAGTTGCGCACGTGCGTGGGATCGCGGAGCCGCTCGGCCTCCTCGACGACGTCGTCGCCGGTAGAGGTTGTCGACGACGAGCACGAGGTTGCCGGACACGCGCGCCATCTCGTCGATCGCCGCCTGCACGTCGGCGAAGTGATGCGGCGCGATCCGCGTGCACGACGACGTCGAAGCTGCCGTCGGCGAACGGGAGATGCTCGGCGCGCGAGATGACGTCCGGCTCCATCCCGGGGCCGGATCGACGGTCACGACATCGAGCCCGGCCTCGCGCAGCCGGCGCGCGACGTGGCCGCCGCCGGTGGCGACGTCGAGGGCGGTCCTGCCCGCTCGGCCCACTCGACGAGCAGATCGAGGTCGGCGCCGGAGCGATGCGCTTCGCTCTCGCGGTACGCCTCGCGCGCGTGTCGCTCCAGCGGTCGCGTCATGCGGCCAGCTCCACGGCCCGCCGCGCCGCGTCGAGCATCGTCGGCTCGACGTGCAGATTCGGCGGCGCAGCGTCGATCAGGAGCTGTCGCCCCTCCTCCGCGTTCGTGCCGTCCAGCCGAACGACGATCGGGAGCTCGATCGACATCTGCTCGAGCGCCGTGAGAATCCCGCGCGCGACCTCGTCGCCGCGGGTGATCCCGCCGAAGATGTTGAAGAAGATCGAGCGGACGTCGGGATCGCGCACGATCACCTCGAGCGCGTCGACGACGCCCTGCGCGTCGCCGCCGCCGCCGAGGTCGCAGAAGTTCGCCGGCCTGCCGCCGGCGACGACGACGACGTCGACCGTCGACATCGACAGCCCGGCGCCGTTGCCGAGGATGCCGACGCGATCCGTCGAGCTTCACGTACGTCACGCCCTTTCTCGCGCGCGAAGGCCTCGAGCGGGTCGGCGGCGCCGATGTCGCGCATCTCGGCCGAGGTCGGGATGCCGGAAGAGCGCGCTGTCGTCGACCGTCAACTTTGGCGTCGAGCGCCTTCACCGTCCCGTCTGGCGTGACGACGAGCGGGTTGATCTCGCAGCAGCATCGCGTCCGACTGCGTGAAGCAGTCGTAGAGCTGCCCGATGATGTCGAGCACCTGCTTCTGCTCGCCTGGGTCGTCGATGCCGGCGCCGTAGATCAGCCGGCGCGCCTGGTACGGCTGAAATCCTTCGAGCACGTTTGCGTGCAGGCGCGCGAGCGCCTCGCGGCTTCGTGCGCCGCGACCTCCTCGATGTCGACGCCGCCCTCCGTCGTGAGCATGAACAGCGGCTTCTTCTCGGAGCGGTCGAAGGTGACCGAGAGGTAGTACTCCTTCGCGATGTCCGAGGCGCTCTCGACCCACAGCTTGCGGACGACGTGGCCGCGGATGTCGAGGCCGAGGATCTCCCGCGCCTTCGGCCTCCGCGTCTGCGGGTCCGTCGGCGAGCTTGACGCCGCCGGCCTTGCCGCGCCCGCCGGTCAGGCACCTGCGCCTTGACGACGACCTGCCCGCCGAGCTCGACCGCGGCGGCGCGCGCCTCCTCCGGCGAGGTCGCGAGCCGGCCCTCGGACACCGGCGATGCCGAAGCGCCGGAAGAGCTCCTTCCCTGGTACTCGTAGAGATCCACGCGCCGCGGCGAGTCTGAGTTACCGCTCAAGACTCGACGACGCAGATCACCTGCCCCGTCGTGACCTGCTGGCCGGGCTCGACCGACAGGTGCCTGACCGTCCCGGCGCGGTGCGCGTGGATCTCGTTCTCCATCTTCATCGCCTCGACGATGCACACGAGCTGCCCGTGGACACGCTCGTCGCCCTCGGCGACCTGCACGGCGAGCACCGTTCCCTGCATCGGGCTCGACGAGCGCTTCGCGGCCGGCGGCCTCTCCCTGATCGCCCGCGCTCGCGCCGGCGGCGGGCGAGCTCCGCCCACGGCGGCTCGGGGTCGAGCACGGCGACGCTGAACTTTCGGCCGTCCACCTCGACCGTTCTAGCCGCGCGCGAACGGCGCCGTCCGACTCCACGTCTACAGTTGTTGTCTCATTCGACAACTGAGCGGCGCGTTCGGCCAGGAGCTCGGATTCGACGACACCCTGGCAGGTCGCGCCCTCGACGAAGCACGGATGCGAAAGGAGCGCCCTGTGAAAGCCGAGCAGCGTTCGGACGCCCGTCGATCACGAACTCGTCGAGCGCGCGCAGCATCCGCCGGCGCGCGTGCTCACGGTCCTGCCGTGGACGATCAGCTTCGCGATCATCGGGTCGTACAGCGGCGAGATCTCGGTCCCTGCAGCGACACGCCGGAGTCGACGCGCACGCCCGGGCCGGCCGGGCTCCCGGTAGCCGTGATCCGCCCGGGCGCGGGACGGAAGCCGTGCGCGACGTCCTCGGCGTTGATGCGGCACTCGATCGCGTGCCCGCGTCAGGCGCACGTCCTCCTGGCGCAGCGACAGCGGCTCTCCGGCCGCGATCGAGCACCTGCTCGCGGACGAGGTCGAGGCCGGTGACCATCTCGGTGACGGTGTGCTCGACCTGGATGCGCGTGTTCATCTCCAGGAAGAAGTACTCGCCGTCCGGCGACGAGCAGCCCCTCGATCGTGCCCGCGCCAGCGGTAGCCGACCGCGCGCGCGGCGTCGACGGCGATCTCGCCGATCCGCGCGCGCAGCTCGGCGTCGACCGCGGGCGACGGCGTCTCCTCGACGAGCTTCTGGTGACGGCGCTGGATCGTGCAGTCGCGCTCGCCGAGGTGGATGGACGTTGCCGTGCGCGTCGGCGAGCACCTGCACCTCGACGTGGCGCGGGATCCTCGAGGTAGCGCTCGACGTAGACCGGTGGCGTCGGCGAAGTACGTCTCGCCCTCGCGGCGGCGCGGACTCGAACGCCCGCTCCGCCTCCGTCCGGGTCGCTGCACGACCTTGCAGGCCCTTGCCGCCGCCGCCCGCCGACGGCCTTGATCGCGAGCGGCCACCCGAGCTCGTCGCCGAGGCGGACGAGCTCGTCGACCGAGTCGCGACGGGCTCGGTCGTGCCTGGGACGATCGGCACGCCGGCCGCGCGCATCCGCTCTCGCGCAGCGGATCTTCGAGCCCATCGCGCTCGATCGCTTCGGGCGGCGGACCGATCCAGGCGAGCGCCGGCGTCCCGCCGACGGCCGGGCGAACGCGGCGTTCTCCGCGAGGAAGCCGTAGCCCGGATGGAGCGCCTCCGGCCCCGGCCCGGCGCGGCTACGTCGAGCAGCCGCTCGCGCGCCGAGGTAGCTCTCGTCGGCGGACCGCCGGGACCGAGCAGGTACGCCTCGTCGGCGCACGTACGCGACGTGCAGCGACGTCGCGGTCCGCCTCCGAATAGACGGCCGACGCGGCTGATCCCGAGCTCGCGCAGCGGTGCGGAAGATCCGCATCGCGATCTCGCCGCGATTCGCGACCAGAACCTTCGAGAAGCGGCACGGCGCGTATTCTCTCCCAGCAGGTGACGTCTTCGCCGACCAGCTGACGATCGCGCGCGCGCTGTCCGTTCCGGTCGTCGTCGCTGCTGTTCGAGTGGAACTTCCCGGACCACGACTACTGGGCGACGGCGCGTCTTCATCGCCGCGATGACGCACGGACTGGTTCGACGGCCGGATCGCGCGGCGTCGGCGGGCACACGTCGTCGCTCGGCACGCTGCTCGATCCCGTCGCCGACAAGCTGCTCGTGCTCTCGGTGCTCATCGTGCTGATCGACCAGGACGTCTTCCCGCGCTGGATGGTCGTCGGCCATCGTCGCGCGCGAGTTCCTCGTCTCCGGGCTGCGCCTCGCCGGCGCTCGAGCGCGGCGTCGTCATCCCGGCGCGCGATCTCGGCAAGCTGAAAACGTGGTCTCAGGCGCGTCGCGGCGGCCGTCGGCGGCCTCGCGGCGGCAGGCGCTGGTCGGACACGGTCGCCGTGGTGGGCGCTGCTCGTCGCTCGTGCTGACCTGGGTCTCAGGCCTCGACTACGCCCGCGTCGCCCCAGCTCTCCTCCGCAAGCGCGCCGTCGCGTGGAGTCCGCCAGCGCGGACGCGCGCCAAGCGGCTGGCGTACGCAGCGGGCCGAGCGTTCGCGGCGTCGAGTGCTTCGAGGATCGCGCGCGCTGTCGGCGCTTGGCGCTGGGCGTGATCTCGACGTTCACTCGTGCAGCCTGGCGAACCTTCTGTTTCTACAATGTAGCTTCGGTCGATCGGGACGCGATGGGTGGTGCGAGGTGCAAGGATCGCAGGGAGCGCCCGATATGCAGGCTGTTATCGGGCCGACTGGGGACGCGGCCATCGCGCCGCCCAGCGCGCGCGCCCCGGCGCACAAGCGACCTCACCGTGAAACGAGTTCCTACAGCGTTGCAGCACGTCTTCTTCTTCGGTGCGCGCGGTCTCGAGTCCGAAGCCCAGCGCCAGGCCAGCCCTGGGGATCTACGCTCGAGAACGGCCGGTTCATCCACTCGTCACGGCTACCGCGATGTCGCCCTCGCGGCACTGGACGGATGGTATCGGTCGGAATCGGCATGCGGTACGCCTATGGAATCCCTCAAGAAAGGCGGGATTGGCGTAGAACCAATATCCCCTGATTTGCGGATGCTCGGGCTGCGAGTGCCGAGACACAATCGTCCCAGGCCAGGGTTCGTCCCACGTCTCTACGGCAGAAGGAAGCTGCCAATGCTTCAGTGGAAGCCGCAGCGGTTCTACGCGGCACTCACGCTCGCAGCTCTTTGCACGGTGGCGGTTTTCGGCGGATACGCCGGCGACACCGGCGACACGCTCCGGCAAAGCCTCGTGCTGGCAAGACACACGGCGGCGTGAGCGCGCGGGCGAGGCCTACCGCCAGCCGCGTGGCTGCTCGCCGTGCTGGTGCCCGTCTGCACTGCGAGGCGCAGTCATCCTTGCCTGGGGCCGCCAGTTTCGTTTGCGAGCGAGCCGCACTCGAGTCGAAGCGATACTGCCGTGTCGCTACTGCGCGGCGCCCCTCGCAGCGCATGCCGGTGATTCGCGTGGAAGCGCTTTTCCCGTTCCGCTGTCGAAGGAGCCAGACGCAGGCGGCGTCTCTCTCCTCCTACGTCTTCGTAGTGGCGCGACCGCCAGTGCTGTTCGGCTGGGAGGTGGCGGGAGCCCTCCTGGCGGCAGTTGGCGCGTTGACACAGCTCCTCCAGCACCGTCCGGGACCATTCTGCGTGACCTACAACGCGGCCGGCTTCAAGGGCGCCGCGGCCCTCGCCAGGACTGTCGATCGCCTGGTGCCAAACACCAGGAGGACGTCGGCCAGCTCTGTCCTCGGCGCCGGCATCGCGGCGGTTCGTGGACCACCGGGTCAGCCTGCTCCTGATCACGCTCAGGTGGCGGTCCGCCGAGGCGATCGTTCGTCGCCCTCGCCCGCGTCCGGACCAACACGATCGGCATCGATCATCCCGTTCGCGCTGATGGCCTCCGCTGGTGGCCCCGATGCTGGTCGTGCTCTGGCAGCGCTCCGCCATCCCTCTCGGCTGCGCTCGTCGGCCCGCTGCTGGCGATCTCCCTCTACCAGCGCCCACGTATCGCGCGCTTCGCGGGCGATGCGGCTCGCGCTGACCGACCCACTGACTGGCCTGGGAAACCACCGCCACTTCCACGAGCGACTGCAGCGCGAGCGTCGCAAGCGGAGGACGCGGGCGGAGCGCATCAGCCTCCTCGCCTTCGTCGACATCGACGACTTCAAGCGGATCAACGACCAGTACGGACCACCCCAGTTTAGTGACCGCGTCCTCTCGCAGATCGCCGCGTCTCCGGCAGAGGCGAGGCGTTCCGCCTCGGCGGCGACGAGTTCTGCGCGTGCTCCTCGGTCGACCACGACGAGGCGCTGCGCGCTCGAAGCCGCTCGTCGAGTCGGTCTCGCGATCATGGAACTCGACTACGCCGAGCAGGTCACGGTCAGCGCCGGTGGCGGCGTTCCCGCGTCCAGGACGCTCGGGCGCGGACGAGCTGATCCGCTTCGCGGACAGCGCGCTCTACTGGGCGAAGGAGCACGGCAAGGAACCGCGTCGCGATCTACCGCGCCCCGAGGTCGTCGAGTTGGCCGAACTGAAGAAGCCTCGCGAGCAGCGCCGACCGCGCCGCGCGCTCCGCGCCGCCAGGCGAGCCTCGCACGCGCGGTCGATGCGCGCGACGTCTACGAGGGCAGCCACTCTGAGCGCGCCAACCGAGCTGGCGCGCTCGCCCGCACACCGCATGGCCTCGCACAAGGAGCGAAGTCGAGCTGACCCGGCGCTCGCCGCGAGCCTGCACGACCTCGGGAAGCTCGCGATTCCCGAGGACATCCTCCGCAAGCCAGCCCACTGACCGGTCCGAGCGGCTCGTGCTCGAACGTCATCCGCAGATCGGCTACCGCGGCTGCTCGAGAGCCCTGGCGTCGACCCACGTTGCCGAGTGGGTTCTCCACCATCACGAGCGCTGGGACGGCGCCGGTTATCCGGATGGGTTGCATACCGACGCGACATCCACGCTCGGCGCGCGGATCATCTTCGTTGGCCGACGCGTACGACGCGATGGCGAACGACCGCATCTACCGCCGACGCGTCACGACCGAAGGCGGCGCTCGCCGAGCCCGAGGACTGCGCCGGCGTCGCAGTTCGACCCCGAAACAAAGCCTGCACCCGCCGAAGAGCTTGCTTTGGACAATTCGGCCGGCACAGCCGGCAGTGGCACCAGCCCTGGCGTCGCCGAGCTCTCATAAGGCCTGCCCCGCGACCTGCAAGCGGCGTCAGCTCGTCGCAAAGTCTCGGCATTTGTCCCGTCACACACTGTGCGGATTTCCCCGATACGATCGCCCTGGGAGAGATGGGCGCGCGCCTTAACTATGGACCCCGGGGACGTTCCGAGGGAGTCGGATACGCGCTCGCCGCGTCGTGACTGAGTTTCGGCGCGGATCGACCGGTCCGGCTACGGGCGGGGAGGATTCTGCCGCCGCGCTACGACCGCTTTCGGCCACGCGACCGCCGCGTGCGCGCGCTGGATCGACGCTGTTATTGCCGGTACGGCCTCGCGCCGAAGGCCGCGCGCTGGCTGACTGTCGAGCCTCGGCTGCGGAGACTGAGGCTGACGACTCGAGTATCCGGCAGGGCCATGGGTGATGGCCGGGCCGTCTAGAGCATTGATGCCGACTCCTGCATAGCCGGGCTGATTCAACTCTCATCACAGGTGTTCCTGCCAGCCTGGGGTCAGAATACCGCGCGGCCTGCAGCGCATGCGACACCGAGCTATCGCCCCGGAAAAGAGCGCGCTGACGTCGCCACGCATCCCAGCCGCGCCACTGGATGGAGCCGGTCAGCGGCGACCGTCGCGGAGGCGGCGCGTAGTCGTCGGCCGGGCGTGCGCCGCCTACCGACTACGATTCTGGGTCGCCGGTCGTCGATGCCCGAGGTCGACCAGGCCTTCCGGTGCGTACCAGGCGCGCCGCGCTGAGATGCGAAGGCCAGCCGCGGTATCCAGCGCGGGCGCCGACCGCTGGGCGCAAGCACCTGCATCTCCAGCGGATGCGCGCGAGCGGACACCGTTTCCGCCACTGCCGCGAGGGTCGCGCCCACCCAGTCGAGGACGGCGACGCCGGAGCGGGTCGGCGGGCTGGTCGCGCTGAAAGCCCGCCTCCCTGCGCCGGCCGCGGCGGACGAGCAGGTGCTCGAGCGAGACGCTGCGGGTCGGCGAGCTGGAGGCCGTGGCGCGGCGGGTCCTCGCGCGACCGACCTGAGGCAAGGACGCAGGAGTCTAATAGTGGATAGCTATTGGGCCGACTGAGGCCGCGCCTCTGCGGCGACCGCGCGTGCGCCGATCGGCGTTACAGACTAGAGCGGGATGTTCCCGTGCTTGCGCGGCGGGCGCGCGCTCGCGCTTCGTCAAGCGCCGTCTCCAGCGCGTCGATCAGCACGGGTCGCGTCCGCCGCGGCTCGATCACGTCGTCGACGTAGCCGCGCTCGGCGGCGGTGTACGGGTTCGCGAACCGCGCCTTGTAGTCGGCGATCAGCTCCGCCCGGCGCGCCGCCGGATCGCCCGCCGTCGCCTCGAGCTCCTTGCGGAAGACGATGTTGACCGCGCCCTCCGGCCCCATCACCGCCACCTCGGCGGTCGGCCAGGCGAAGTTGAAGTCGGCGCGGATGTGCTTCGAGGCTCATGACGTCGTACGCGCCGCCGTACGCCTTGCGCGTGATCACGGTCGAGCTTCGGCACGGTCGCCTCGGCGTAGGCGTAGAGCAGCTTCGCGCCGTGGCGGATGATCCCGCCCCACTCCTGCGCCGTCCCCGGCAGGAAGCCCGGGCACGTCGACGAAGGTGACGAGCGGGATGTTGAACGCGTCGCACGTGCGGACGAAGCGCGCCGCCTTCGACCGACGAGTCGATGTCGAGCACGCCGGCGAGCGACCGCGGCTGGTTGCCGACGACGCCGACCGGGTGGCCGCCCAGGCGCGCGAACCCGCAGACGATGTTCTCGGCCCAGCGCTCGTGCACCTCGAGGAACTCGCCGTCGTCGACGACGCGCGCGATCGACCTCCTTCATGTCGTACGGCTTCGTCGGCTCGTCCGGGATCAGCGTGTCGAGCTCGGCGCCTCGCGCCCGACCGGATCGGACGGCTCGGCGAACGGCGGCGGCTCGAGGTTGTTCTGCGGCAGGAACGAGAGCAGGTAGCGCGCGTCCTCGAGGCAGGCCTCCTCGTCGGGCGCGATGAACGTGCGCGACGCCCGACTTCGTCGCGTGCGTCGGCCGCGCCGCCGAGCTCCTCGAAGGTCACCTCCTCGCCCGGTGACCGTCTTCACGACGTCGGGCCCGGTGATGAACATGTACGACGAGCCCTCGACCATGAAGACGAAGTCGGTCATCGCGGGCGAGTAGACGGCGCCGCCCGCGCACGGCCCCATCACGAGCGAGATCTGCGGGATCACGCCGGACGCACTGGACGTTGCGCCAGAAGATCTCCGCGTAGCCGGCGAGCGAGACGACGCCCTCCTGGATCCGCGCGCCGCCGGAGTCGTTGATCCCGATCACCGGGCAGCCGTAGCTTCACGGCCAGGTCCATCACCTTGCAGATCTTCTCGGCGAAGACCTCGCTGCAGCGAGCCGCCGAAGACGGTGAAGTCCTGCGAGAAGACGAAGACGCTTGCGGCCGAAGATCGTCCCGTAGCCGGTGACGACCGCGTCGCCGTACGGTCGCCGCTCGCGCATCCCGAACTCGACCTCGCGGTGGCGGACGTAGCGGTCGAGCTCGACGAACGAGCCCGGGTCGAGCAGCTCGCTCCGCGCGCTCGCGCGCGAGGAGCTTCGCCCTCGCTGCGCTGGCGCTCGACGGACTTCTCGCTGCCGGCGTGCAGCGCCTCCTCGCGCAGCTGCTCGAGCCACTCGAGCTTCTGCTGGTGGAGTCGTGCGTGCGTTCCTCGGCTTTGCCATCGCGCGGAGCCTACTATCGACATCGTGGGCAGCCTCGACCGCTCGACCATCTGGCCGTACGACGAGCGCGGCGAGCCCGGGGACGTTCTACTACCAGCGCTACGCGCATCCGACCGGTGCTGCCGGCGGACGAGCGCGCGCACCGGCGAGCTCGAGGGCGGCGACGCGCTGCTCTTTCCGCCTCCGGGGCGGGCGCGACGACGGCGCTCGTGCTCGCGCTCGTCAGCCCGGGCAGACGATCGCGACCTCGCCCAGGGCGCGTACTTCGGCACCGGCTGGCTCTTCCGCACGCTCGAGCGCTGGGGCCTGCGCTTCGTCGAGTTCGACCAGACCGGCGGCACCGCCTGACGGCGTCGACTCATCTGGGTCGAGGCGCCCTCGAGACCCATTCCTGACGATGCCCGACTCGAAGCGGTACTTCACCCGGCGCCCTCGTCGGGCACCAGCGCCACGGCGACGCCGATTCATGCTGCATCACTCGAGCACGGCGCGGACTTCGCGTCACTACAGCGCGACGAAATACCTCTCGGGCCACGACGACGTGATGCTCAGGCGGTCGTCTCCCGGCGTGAAGAAGGCGCGGCGCGGCTGCGCGAGTTCCGCACCACGACGGGCATCGTGGCCGCGCCCGATCCGTGCTGGCTTCTCCTGCGCAGCCTCGAGACGCTGGCGCTGGGTCGAGCGTCAGACGGCGAGCGCGCGAGAACTCGCGCGCCAGCTCAGCGCACGTGAGCGTCGAGGTCGTCCGCTACCCGGGCTTCAGCGGCCTCATGTCCTTCGACGTCGCGCGCCGACGGAAGTCCGCGCTTCCGTGTCAAACGGCGCGGCTTACGCGTGATCGCGAACGCGACGAGTCTCGGCGGCGTGCCTTCAGTCGTGAGTCGCGCCACCGCTGGGAGCCGACGCCGGGGCGTTCTACCACGACTCAAGTCGCAGGCCTCGGATCAGTCGCTCTGGAACGACCACAGTACTCTGACATCTGGCGCACAGGCGTGGATCACAAACTACGAGTACACGGTCCGTCGGCACGCCAGCAATACGCGTGCAGCATTGG